>Ga0316188_10000641_pt1 | contig 15467 bp, 11 predicted proteins | sample Phiworburrow1_MG_FD_204933 | JGI IMG/M metagenome (GOLD analysis project Ga0316188, IMG submission 204933) | Coastal sediment microbial communities from Maine, United States - Phippsburg worm burrow 1 | ecosystem: Environmental > Aquatic > Marine > Coastal > Sediment | place: USA: Maine...
AATCAAGGGGGGAACCCAGGTAAACAAGGGTTTGTTTATTTTTTACTACTTCTTCCTGGAGGTTTCCCTATTAATTTTGATCAAATTTAGTGTGTTTCTGCACTTTTCCTACTTCTTTTTTTTTTTTCTCCAGAATTTTCCGTTATAGCGATTTTTTTTTTCTCTTTTTCACTTACCTTCATATGGTTTTCCCCTGGCTTGCCTTATATATATTATGTATATATATATATATATTATGATATATAAATACATATAACTATTATGTATAATATACTATTTATACATAATTAATACTCTATATTATTAATGTATAAATATAAATTTATATTAACATAATATATATTATATATATATATATGTATATATATATAATACTAATCAAACAAATATAAAAAAACAAAATTTAATGCGCTGCATTATTCTTTGCTTTGAAGGCAAAAAGTTTACTTAACTTAAAATTTTTTATAGAGTAGGGGAAGGCCCTAACTTTAAGAATCAAAACCTTATGTGCATAACACCTCACTATACAAGGAGAGTTACTTCTTTTAATTTATATTAAGCTTTTTGTTTGGAAGACAAATGTACGGAGATACTCAAGAAGTATAAGAGGATTTAAATTCCGTGGGAAGATCTACAGTCTTCTGCTTGTTGCTCAGCCATCTTACACTAACTTCATTTTCAATTAGAGAAGGAGAATTTAGTGTTTGCAGCGTAAGTTGGGAATATAGGACCTTGAGATCATCAAAGAACGGAGATTAGGGTTAAAAGAATTAGTGCAAATAAAATGGGGGCTAGGGCTCATCTTAAGGGGGCTAGATGTGGCATACAAAAGATACTATAAAAATAGTAATCTAAGCTTGACAAGCTTAAGTTATAAATTAACTAATCTTTTATGATTTCATTCTAGAAATTCAGTTAACAAAAGATTGTCTATCTACAGATTCAATAACAATGGGTATAAAGGAGTGGTTAGCGCCACAAATTTCAGAGCATTGACCGTAAAATACTCCGGGTCGGGTTAAGGTGAATCCTACTTGGTTAAGTCGGCCGGGAATAGCATCTGCTTTAACACCAAGACTAGGAACTGCTCACGAGTGAATTACATCAGCTGCAGTAATAAGAACACGGATTTCTGCGTGTATAGGAAGAACTGCACGATTGTCTACTTCGAGAAGTCGGAATTGTCCTGGTTGGAGGTCTTCAGTTGGGACTATATATGAATCAAACTCAAGGTCTGTGAAGTCTGAGTACTCGTATCTTCAGTACCATTGATGACCAATTGCTTTAAGTGTTAGAGTGGGTGTTCTAACTTCATCTAGAAGATAAAGAAGACGTAAAGAAGGAAGTGCTAGGAATAAAAGAATAATAGCTGGAAGAATAGTTCATACAGTTTCAATTGTTTGAGCTTCAAAAGTGTAACGTCTTGAAAGAGAGTTTAAACAGAGAGCTAGTATAGCATACGTTACTAGGGTGATAATTAGGGTAATAATAGCCATTGCATGGTCATGAAATGTGATTAGCTGTGCTATTAGTGGGGAGGCTGCGTCTTGAAAGGATAATTGACCTCAATTTGCCATACTAAGTGAGCTTAGGGAAAGCAGTGGCCTACTTAACAAATAGGTGCCTAGTTGGCTTTCACTTATATTTAGTTAGGAATTGTAATCACTCCTGTTTCAGGATGATTATGGAAGTCTAGTGGAAGAGAATCTTGTCACTCTAATGAGGCTGGGGTGTGCATAGGAGCAATAACACCACGTTGAGCCGCAAATGCTTCTCATAGGAGGAAAATAAAGAATAATAGGGCAACGAATGAAACCATTGATCCGATTCTTGAAACAACATTTCATTTGGTGTAAGCGTCTGGGTAGTCAGAGTATCGACGAGGTATGCCGGCTAGTCCTAAGAAATGTTGAGGGAAGAAGGTTAAATTTACCCCAATAAATATAATAAAAAATTGGGCTTTAGCTCATCGGGCGTGAAGAGTTAGACCTGAGAATAAGGGGAATCAGTGAGTAAAAGCTCCGAAGATTGCAAATACTGCTCCTATTCTAAGGACATAATGGAAGTGAGCTGTAACGTAGTAAGTGTCGTGAAGAACAATATCAATTGATGAATTTGATAACATAATACCAGTTAGGCCACCTGTTGTAAATAGGAAAATAAAGCCGAGTGCTCAGAGCATTGGGGCTTCGTATTTAACCCGCGATCCGTGGATTGTGGCAAGTCATCTAAATACTTTAATTCCGGTAGGGACGGCAATAATTATAGTAGCCGCTGTGAAGTAAGCTCGAGTGTCTACGTCTATACCGACTGTGAACATGTGGTGAGCTCAGACAATAAATCCTAAGACACCAATACCCAATATAGCATAAATTATTCCAAGGGCTCCGAAAGGCTCTAGTTTGTTAGAATAATGTGTAACAATATGAGAAACGGCTCCGAATCCTGGAAGAATTAAAATATAGACTTCTGGGTGTCCGAAGAATCAGAATAGGTGTTGATACAGAATAGGGTCCCCTCCCCCTGCTGGGTCGAAGAATGATGTGTTTAGATTACGGTCTGTAAGAAGCATTGTAATAGCCCCTGCTAGAACAGGAAGAGATAGAAGAAGAAGGACTGCTGTAATAACTACAGCTCAGACGAATAAAGGGATACGTTCTAGTCGTAAGCCTTTTCATCGCATATTAATAACTGTGGTAATAAAGTTAAGGGCACCAAGAATTGATGAAACCCCTGCAAGATGAAGAGAAAAAATAGCAAGATCTACAGAAGGTCCGGCATGAGCAAGGTTGCCTGCTAGAGGAGGATATACGGTTCATCCTGTTCCCACTCCTTTTTCAACTGCTGCAGATGAAACCAGGAGGGTAAGTGATGGAGGAAGAAGTCAGAATCTTATATTATTAAGACGGGGAAATGCCATATCTGGCGCTCCGAGTATAAGAGGAAGAAGTCAATTCCCAAAGCCCCCAATGAAGGTAGGCATTACAAGAAAGAAAATTATTAAGAAAGCGTGAGCTGTAACAATAGTGTTATAGAGTTGGTCTCTGCCAAGCAATGAGCCTGGTTGTCCAAGCTCTGCTCGAATAAGAAGTCTTATTGATGTTCCTAAAAGTCCTGACCACACACCTAGAATAAAATATAGTGTGCCAATGTCTTTATGGTTGGTTGAGTAAAATCAGCGCATATACAAAAAATATAGGAAGAAGGAGAGTTGATATGATAAATAAGGGGAATGAAGAGAGGGAAGAGGAGCTTGTTAGTATTGGGTTTCTTTTCCTGAGAGCAGATGAGAGGCAAATATTAAGATAGTAGAAGAGATTTATTAATGAGCCTAGAATTAAAAAAATAGGGGTGACCAGTGAGTCTAGGGAGGCAATAACAAGTCACTTGGGAAGGAATCCTGTTAAGGGAGGCAAGCCTCCAAGGGAGAGGAGAAGAAGGGAGAGCGTAAAAAGTCTTAAGAAGTTAGATATCACTGTAGATGAAAAGAGTTTAGGTGTTCTAGAGTTAAGAAAGAAGAGATAAAGGAACAAAGTAATAGAGGTTAGAGTATAAATTAGAAAGTAGGTTGCTCTAATAAAGGAAGAAACTGGGGAAGCAGCAATTATTCATCCTATATGTCTAATTGAGGAATAAGCTAGCAGAGGACGGATCTGGGTTTGGTTAAGGCCTCCTAGACCCCCTACTATAGTATTTAGAGAGGCAATAGCAAGGCATATAGAAGAGGATAGGGTTGTTGCAATAGAGATTAAGATAAATAAAGGGACAATTTTTTGTCAGGTCGTTAGTAGGAGACATATAGGTCATCTTATAGAGTTTATTACTGAAGGGAACCAGTAATGGAAGGGGGCTATTCCTAGTTTTACTATTATACCAAGTATAATTAGGAAGAAGAAGGAAGGAGCGTAAGAGCCTAAAAGTAAGAGGCTTGAACCTAGTGCTTGAAATAGAAAATATTTGATAGATGCCTCTGTTTCTTGGTGCCATGAGGAGAAAATGATTAAGGGAATAAAGGAAATTATGTTAAGCTCTAGAGCAACCCAAATTATCAATCAGTGAGAGGCAGAAAGCGCGAGAAATGTTCTTATAAATAAGGTGGAGGAAAACAGAAAAATGTAAGGAAATGAAGACATAAAAAAAAGAGGACTCGAACCTCCAAAGCAGGGTTAGAAGCCCCAATTTACCCCGGGTTTTTTTTATCCGGCTCATGATAGAGAGCCTTCATTTCATTCGTGAAGAAGGCCTAATAGAAGAATAATGAGGAAGATGAATCCTCTGATAAGAATGGATGAGAGGATTATATTTCCTATGGCGGCAGGTGCTGGTATTAATAGTACAATTTCAATGTCAAAAACAAGAAAAATAACAGCAAGCAGGAAGAAGCGCGTAGAGAAGGGAATTCGGGCTTTATTTTTCGGATCAAATCCGCACTCAAAAGGGGATGCTTTTTCACGGTCTTTCAGAGAGCGTGCTCTCAAGGAGTATGCAATGAATATCACAATTGGGGGGAGAATAATAGCTAATAAGGAGGTAGAGAAGGGAAGTAGCATTCATCTAGGATAAGGGAATCTGTAGCTAACTTAAAAGGTTAGTGCTGATGCATAGCTTCTAAATGAGGTAACGGAGTTGGACACTCATATTTAACATCATCAAAGTTATCCGTTCTTCCGGCGCGTTACCAGAGTGTTAAAATAGGAAGCAGGATTATTAGAACTGCTAAGATAAATGGAAGGAAGGTTTTTCAGGTTAGGCTCATTAAGTGATCGTACCGTATCCGAGGTAGTGTGCCTCGAACTCAAATGAAGACAAAAGCGAGGAATAGGGTTTTAAAGGCAAGAAAGAGGTCTGCAAGGGGAGATAGGACAATTGTTGAGGAGAATAAAGAGGCCGAAAACATTCTTATAGCTAGAATTCTTGTGTATTCTGCCATAAAAATTAAGGCAAATGGCCCTCTTCTGTACTCTGTATTAAAACCTGAGACTAGTTCTGATTCTCCTTCTGCGAGATCAAATGGGGTACGGTTTGTCTCTGCAAGTATTGTGATAAATCAGATTAAAAATACTGGTGTAATAATGATAAGAGGTCAGGAAGCTAAATAGAAGGTAGCTTGTGTAAATCTAAATATTTGAATAAGAAGAAGGGCGGCAAGAAGAACTAGGGCTATTCTTACTTCGTAGGAAATTGTTTGAGCAATTCCTCGTAAGGCGCCGAGAAGAGAGTATTTAGAGTTTGAGGCTCATCCTGCTGAAAGGGTGGAATATACTCTCAAGCTTGAAATGCAAAGGAAGAGAAGAATAGAAAAGGTTATGATTATAGAGGGAGAAGATGTGGGGTAGAGGGATCAAAGCATAAGAGCTAGGATGAGTCTTAGAATAGGGGCAACATAAAATGGGGCAATGTTTGCTATAGTTGGATGTGCTTGTTCTTTTGTAAACAGTTTTAGAGCATCTGCGAATGGTTGCGGGAGACCTATAATGCCAACTTTGTTTGGACCTTTTCGAATTTGGATGTATCCCAGAACTTTCCGCTCGAGAAGTGTAAAAAAGGCTATTGCTAGCAGAATTAAGACGTAAATAATTAGGGTAGAAGAGAAGAAAGAAAGTAGCATTATTAAGAAAGATAGGATCTTATATTTAGAGCTTAAGTCTAGTGCACTAGTCTGCCATCTTAATAATATGTAGTTAATATGTGAAATATAATTTCATTTTTTGAGCCTAAATCAAGTGCACTAGTCTGCCAACATATTAGATTTATGATATTAAGGGTTTATTATATGGTTTCGTTTAAGCAAATTATTTGACTAGCTAAGGTCCTTTCGTACTATTAGTAGTTTTTTAGTAAAAGATAGAAACTAACCTGGCTTACGCCGGTCTGAACTCAGCTCATGTAGGATATTAAAGGTTGAACAAACCCACTTGAAAGACTTCTGCATCTATCAGGTATCCTAAGCCAACATCGAGGTGCCAATCCTTCTTGTCAATTTGGGCTCTCAAAGAAGATTAGCCTGTTATCCCTATGGTAGCTGGTTCTGTTAATCGTTTATTACGGATCATTAGTAGAGGAATATTCTTGTAGTATAGAGAAGATTTAGGTCTTCTCTTGTCGCCCCAACAAAATTTCTATAGGTAAGGTTCTTTTGCATAGGCTATAGAAGTTTAACTTATGAAATAAAGCTCAATAGGGTCTTTTTGTCTTTTTATTTTATTTAAGTCTCTTCACTTAAAGGATAATTTTTAGAAGTAAAAATGAAACAGCTAAACTCTCGTATATTCATTCATTCCAGCCTCTAATTAAGAGGCAAATTATTATGCTACCTTTGCACGGTCAGGGTACCGCGGCCATTTAAATAGTTTCATAGGGCAGAATGGACCTTTAATAGAAAGACTAAAGGCGATGTTTTTGGTAAACAGCCGGAGTTTTGGTTTGCCGAGTTCTTTATTTTTATATGTTTTGTTTTGGTTTATTAAAGGATATCTTGTGATAGCCTATTAATTGTTTTAATACTAATTTTAACAGAATAGAAGATGAGTTTGGAGTTCTCAAAGGTTTTCACTTTTTCTTTCATAAAGGGTAAGGGATAGTTTTATTTTGGTATTGTAACTAGAACGTTATGGTTATTGGCTGATTCTAAGCCTATAAAAATGATGTTAGGTTAATTGTTTATTGATTTTAGATAAGAGCTTATCCTCTTATATTTAACATAACAGCAGAGCTGTTTGTCTTACTTTGATAAGTTTAATGAAAATCCAGCCATGGTTTAGCGCGAAAGGTATGTAGCCTCTGCCTATCTCTCTGATTATCATATTTTAATATAAAAAACTTGGCGCGTAGCAGGAGATAAGCAGCTCTCTTAAACTTCGGGAAAAGGTATATAATAGTGGGAGGTTGTTAAACCATAATACAAAAGGTAAAAGAGTTTACTTTACTAGGTAGAAGTTTTTGTTCCCTTGCGGTACTAAGTGTATGAGTTATTAGGACAAATGTATTAATTGATAATGGTTTGATTGATAATATTATGAAGAATTTTTTGACTCAAAATAAGTATATTATACTATTTTCTCGGTGTAAGCGAGAGGCATTATTTATGCTATATTTTGAAAGGCACAACTTCCGTTACGCCTACTATGTTACGACTTGTCTTTTCTTTCGAAAAGAATGACGGGCGATGTGTGCATATTTTAGATGGCACGATTTATAAAAGTTATTTCTATTTTATTACTTCCAAGTCCAGCTTATAGAGAGCAATTAAGCTAACTGACTGTTACTAAATATGATATGTAACCCATCACTGCCTTACTGTAAGCTGCATTTGGATCTGACGTCAAAGGGATTCTTTTTTGCCTACTAAGCCTAGGGGTGTAAGCATACGACGACAATATACAGGCTGAATAGCTAAGTAAGGAAAGGTGAGCGTGGATTATCGATTTAAAGGACAGGTTCCCCTGGTTGGATTAAAATACCGCCAAGTTCTTTAGGTTTTAAACATGTGTTCGTAGTACCTGCCACGTGATTTATTACTGAGAATAGAAGGGTATCTAATCCTTGTTTTTATCTCAGTTTTCATGGGGTGTGTAGGTGATAAATGGGGTTTAGGTTTACTGGTAAAAATTGGACCTTTGTAAGTTTTATTTTTATCATTTGTTGGTGAGTACCATGGGGGTGGGGGTTAATTGACTAAATTTTCTTGTCTAACCGCGGTGGCTGGCACAAGTTTTACCAAATTTCTTTCTAATCCCTAATTCTTAATTTCTTAAAGATTATTAATTTTATTTACTGAAGGCGTAAAAGTAATTTACTTATTTAAAAATAAAATATGAAATAAAATAAGTTTATTTAAGGCTTTTAGCTTATTTAAAGTTATTTTTTATTTACGGGTGTAAGAGGGGTTTTCATGTATAATAGGTTAGTAGAGCCAATTTGTTAATTAGAGCCAAATTATTTAGTAAGAGAGTAGATCTCATATTTGGGGTATGAGCCCAACAGCTTATAGGTTAGCTTATCTTACTACCGTGCAAGGCATAGCCTTACAACTTAATTGCAAATCAAGTATTCTTTTTAAATTAGCATGGCAAGCCTTAGTAATAATACACTTTCAAATCTGCAATCTGCTGTTGTTTTTCAACTATAAGGCCATAGTCAAGATGCAATTATATCTGCTTTTAAAATAAAGAAAATTAGGGGGATAAAATGAATAAAGCATGTTGTGTAATTACGTGGAGTAAATAGGGATAAGGGGTTTATAAATGCTGGAATGGGTCCGTGTTGTGTTGAGGTATACAGAAACAAAGAGTAGCCGGCGGCTAAAAATCTGATAATTCCAAGGAGAATTGAAGAAAAGTTAGAGAATGCAAGGATTCTTGTAATAAGGATGATTTCTCCCATTAGATTAAGGGAAGGAGGCGCTCCCATGTTGCAGGCTGAGAAGATAAATCATCATAGAGTTATTGCGGGGAAGAGGTTTATTAGTCCTTTTGTTGTTGCTATGCTTCGAGTTTGTGTTGTTTCGTAGGTCATATTAGCTAGGGCAAATATGCAGGATGAGCATAAGCCGTGGGCTAATATTAGAGTAAACGCCCCCGTTCAGCCTCATGGGGTGTTTGATAGAATTCCGCCAGTAACTAGGCCTATATGTCTAACAGAGGAGTATGCAATAAGGGATTTTACATCCGTTTGTCGGATGCAAATAAATCTTGTGATAACTGCCCCAATTAAAGAAATTCTTATAATTATTGGTGCGATCTTTAAGTTTAGTTTTATAAAATTAGTTGCAATTCGGATTATTCCATAGCCTCCAAGCTTCAGAAGAATTCCGGCAAGGATCATTGATCCTGCAACAGGGGCTTCTACATGGGCCTTTGGAAGCCATAGGTGAGAAATAAATAGGGGTGTCTTAACTAGAAAGGCTAAAATTGTAATTAATCATCATACTGTTCTTATTGATGAGTAGGGAATAAATGATCAATAAGGCAGGGTGAAATTTAGATGTGAGTTAGCATTAAAAAGGATAAGAAGGGAGAAAAGGAGTGGAAGGGATGCAGTAATTGTGTAAAATATCAGATATGTGCCTGCCTGAAGTCGCTCTGGCTGGTACCCTCAGCCTAGAATTAGGAACAGAGTTGGCACTAGTGAGGCTTCAAACATAATGTAGAAAAATATTAAATTAGAGGAGATAAATGCAAGAACTAGAATTAGGGCTAGAAGAGTTACAAGTGTGAGGAAGTTTTTGGGCCTGTTTTTTGTTATTAGAATTTTTTGGCTTGCTATAATTATGAGAAGGGTTACGAATAGAGAAAGAGTTACTAATATAGCTCCCATTAGGTCAATGAATAGGGATCCATAAATAAATGTGTCAAAGTAAACGGGGAGGGATAGAAGGGAGATTGTTCTAAGGATTATAAGAGAGGTTATAAGAGCAATTCATAGGGAAGAAGAAGGAAGTGCGGTAGGGAGTAGGAGCAGAACTGTTAAAGGTAATAAGATTTTTAGCATTTATTTGAAGATAAGGATTTAATTATGTCTCTGCCGTATGAGCGAGTCATTAAGACTAGAATGGCTAGAGCTACTCTGGCTTCACATGCCCCCAATGTGAGAATAACTAGGCATAGAAAAAGATCTCCGAAGGGGGAGGCTGAGAGACTAAGGGTTACTAATAGAGCAAGACTTAAGATAGCTGCTTCGAGGGAGAGTAGGGCTATGAGGATATATTTTCGTTGTAGGACATAGTTTAGAAGTGATGTAAGGGTTATAATTGAGATTAGAGGGATTATTTTTATTAGCATAGTCTAAGGGGAAGCCCACTCTCTGGTTTACAAGACCAGTGCTTTAAACTTAAGCTACTTAGACATTCAGGTAGCAATTGGGTAATTGATCGTGTGCTTCCAAAGCGCATATTTTGAATAAACTACTACCTGATATTTATTAAAAAGGATTAAAATTCCAGCGTGAAAAGCTGGTGTGTTATATTACACCATAAATACCTTGAGGTAAATTACCATATTAACATCTTCAGTGTCATGCTTTAAGCTTAAGCTATCGAGAATTATAAGAATAAAAAGATTAGGGGGATGATTAACATGCCCATGGTCAGATGTGTAGTAGTTAAGTTTTTTTGTGTTAATTGAAGTGCAGAGGATGCTTTTGAGCTTGCTATGAGGACTCCTTGTCCCCCAAGAATTTCTTCTCAGCCATTATCGAGTGATTTTGAAAACAAATGACCCAAGGTAAATGGATGTTTAAGTAAGTTTTGTGAAGATAGAGGGGTTAAAAATCACATGAAACAAGAGGCATAATTTGCTGTGGTTGCAGATATTAGTCAGGCTGAGGAGCTAGAAGTGTTAGAAGAGTACAGCCACGAGAATCTAAATCCAACTAGCGTAACAAATATAGTAAGAAGTTTAAGATGTGTAGGAAGGAAGAATTCTAGTGTAGGTGAAACTAATGCTCAGTTAAGGAGGCTTCCTGCTATAATAGCTCCAAGAGAGAGAAGCGCTGTAGGAACTGTGCAGTAAGTGTCTTTATCATTTGTTGGGTGAAGCGGCAGGGAGCATGAGGGAGATCAGATTACAGAGAGTAGGAACCGAGCAGTGTAGCTAGCAGTAAGGCCTGTTGCAAAGAAGAAGAGTATAATAAAAAAGGCATTTGAAGGATAAAATAGAGAAAATTCTAGGATTATGTCTTTTGAGTAAAATCCGGCTATGAACGGGGCTCCGCATAGGGCAATGTTAGCAATTAGAAGAGCAGAAGTAATTGAAGGAGATTGGAGGGAAAGGTTTCCTATAAATCGAAGGTCTTGGGAATGATGGTGGAGGTGAATAAGGGTGCCTGCACATAAGAATAGGAGGGCTTTGAAAAGAGCGTGGGTAATTAGGTGGAAGAATGCCAGAATTGGGGCACCAAGTGCGAGGCTAATTATTATTACCCCCAGTTGACTTAGGGTTGAGAGGGCAATGATTTTTTTCATATCACATTCGGTTATTGCTCTTAGTCCTGCCATTAGTGTAGTTAGGGTTGCAAGGATAAGAAGTGTTTGATGGAATAATGGAGATTGTGATAGAAAGGGATAGAAACGGAAGAGTAAAAAAATGCCGGCAGTTACTAGAGTAGATGAGTGAACTAGGGCTGAAACGGGGGTAGGTGCTGCTATTGCTGCTGGTAGTCAGCTAGAAAATGGAATTTGGGCTCTTTTTGTTATGGCTGCAATTATCAAGGTGATTGCAAGGATGCTAGAGTAGGGGGAGTTTCATAAATATATAATGTTTCAGTGGGTTGAATTTAGAGCTCAGCCAATAGAGAGGAGAAGAAAGACATCTCCCACACGATTCGTTAAGGCTGTAATCATTCCGGCGGCTAAGGACTTTGGGTTTTGGTAGTAGATTACAAGTAGAAAAGATACTAAGCCTAGGCCGTCTCAGCCAATTAAGAGGGTAATTAAGTTAGGAATAAAGATTAGAAAGTTCATTGATAAAACAAAAGCAAGGACAAGGTAGACGAAACGTTTTATGTATAGATCTTCTCTCATATAGGAGTTAGTGAAGAGTATTACATTAGCTGAAATGAAGAGGACTGTTATAGAAAAGATCAGGCCATACGGGTCAATAACTAAGTTTATGGCTACTGGGACAGAAGGGGAAGAAAAGAATACTCATTCCAGGATGTAGGTTTTTGAAAGAGAGGCGATGAGGAAGGAAGCAGGTGTAATAAGAATTAAAATAGAAAAAAGGAGAGTTGAGGCAATTAATGGGACAGAAAATTTGAGCATGTGTTAAAAATACAATAGTATATCTCTGAAACCACAATTCAGTGTTTTTATAAACTATTCTAACAGTGGGAGGGGTGATCGTCTCTATAAAGTGAGAGAAGTAAACAGAAAATGTAAGCTTGGATAAGAGAAACACCAAATTCAAATATAGTATAGCCTGTTTGGACAGATATTAGAAGAATTCATGAAATAGTGTTGCAGCTTAGGATTGCGTTAGAGAGGTAAGAGCCAACTAGGCCAATTACAACATGTCCTGCTCTAAGGTTTGCGGCAAGTCGAAAACAGAGGGTTACAGGACGAACAAGAATTCTAAGGGTTTCAACAAGAACAAGAAATGGGTTTAGTCATCTTGGGGCACCGGCAGGAAGTAGATGAGCTGCAGCAGAAGAGGGAGAAGAAACAATTCCAGAGATAATTATTCTTGCTCAAATTGGGAATCCTAGTGATAAACTGAATAGAAGATGAGAGGTGGTTCTAAATACATAAGGGAGAACTCCTATTAGATTAAGGGAGATAATAAGAATAAATAAGGCTCTTAGAATAGAGGCAAAGCCTTTTAAGTTTGCGGCAAAGGTTCGATTTGCTTGCTCGTTTATAATTGAAGCAAAAGAAGCAGTAACTCAGGTTCCTCGACTTGGTCTAAGTCAGAGGATTGGGTGGATAATAAGGAAGATGGAGAAGTTTATAAGTCAGAATGTAATGGAAGAAAAGTTAAAAATAGAGTTAGTGGCTGGATCAAATGAGGAGAAAATGTCTACCATCATAAAAACTTATAAATATCTAAATTGTAAGAATAAAAGTTTTAGTAGCTTAGAAGCTTATTTCAGCCAATTATGACAAGAGGGTTTACAATATAGTACGTAAAGTAGAGGAATGTAAAAATTTGACCAAGTATCTCATAAGGGGCTTCTACCGGTCGGCCTCCAATTCAGGTTAGAAGGATACAAATAGTAATAAATGCTCAGAAAATTACTTGGTTAATAGGAAAGAATGGGTTACCTCGACGGGTACTTGGATGAGTAAATGGAAGGGTAAGAAGAATCAAAATAGCAGCAAATATTGCTACTACTCCTCCTAGTTTATTAGGAATAGAACGTAGAATGGCATAGGCTCATAGGAAATATCATTCTGGCATAATGTGGATTGGTGTTGATAGGGGATTAGCGGGGATGAAGTTTTCTGGGTCTCCAAGAATGTTAGGTGCGAACAGGGAAATAAATATAAGTGAAAAGAGAAGAAGCAGGAAGCCAACTGAGTCTTTTGAGGAGTAGTAGGCGTGGAACGGAACTTTGTCGGAGTTACTATTAATACCGAGGGGATTGTTAGATCCTGTTTGGTGAAGAAATAGAAGATGAACTCCAGAAAGAGCTGCAATTACGAAGGGAAGAAGAAAGTGGAATGCAAAGAATCGGTTTAAGGTTGCGTTGTCAACTGCAAAGCCACCTCAAATTCACTCAACCAGTATTTTTCCTACATATGGGATAGCTGATAGTATGTTAGTAATTACTGTGGCACCTCAGAATCTTATTTGTCCTCATGGGAGAACATAACCAACAAAGGCTGTTGCCATAGTAGCTACTATAATAACAACTCCAATATTTCAAACTTCAAGGTATATGTAAGATCCGTAATAGATTCCTCGGCCGGCATGAAGGTATAAGCAAATGAAAAATCAAGATCCTCCATTGGCATGGAGATTACGGAGGAGTCAGCCATAGTTTACGTCTCGAGTAATGTGGGCTAGGGAGGAAAATGCCATGTCAACATGGGGGGTGTAGTGTATTGATAGAAATAGGCCAGTGAGAATTTGAACTACAAGGCATAGGCCTAGCAGAGAGCCAAAGTTTCATCACATAGATAAATTATTAGGTGCTGGAAGATCAACTAGGGCATTATTAGCAATTTTGATAGCGGGATGTCTTTTTCGAAGAGGTCTAAACATATTAAGAAAATGGTCGTAGTGGCCCAGATACAATGGTTCTAATTTTTACTACGGCTACTAGAGCGAAGAAAAGAACTAGGGCTAAAAATAAGAAAATTAAAATATTTGAGAAGGAAAATAAGGCAATGATAGGAAGTTGTCTTGTAAAGGAGAAATCGGAAGCAAGGACAATGAAGTTTGGATAAAGAATAAAGATTAGACTAAAGTATGTTGCAACTCTTAGAATAAGTATAATTTTAGCTTCAATAATTTGATTAGGGGCAAGGGCAACAAAGTAAGCGAATATGACTAGTAGCCCTCCTACGTAAATTAGAAATATAAAGAGGCCAAGTCAAGATGCCGTTGTTAGGCCCAGAAGAAGTGAGACTCTAAGAGCGAGTATCAGAACTCACAGGCCAAGAAATAGAGGTGAAGAAGCAAGAACAAGGGAAAGAGAAAGTGTGAATGACAAAATGAAAATAGATAGTAAAAAGCCCATATAATGAATTAATCATTAGGTTTATGAGCCTCATCAGTAAATGCATAGGTAAAGGAAGATTCATACGACATCTACAAAATGTCAGTATCAGGCTGCGGCCTCGAATCCAAAGTGGTGACCAGAAGAAAAGTGGTGCAGGGCTACTCGAATTAAGCAGATTAGAAGAAAGGTAGATCCAATTAAAACATGGAGACCGTGGAACCCTGTAGCAACAAAGAAGGTTGTGCCATAGGCCCTGTCTGCAATTCTAAAAGGTGCTTCTAGGTATTCTATAGCTTGAAGGGCTGTAAAGTATACTCCCAGAGCTACAGTTAGTGAAAGTCCTTGAAGAGCTCTTCTTCGGTCTCCTTCTATTAGACTATGGTGTGCTCATGTTACTGTTACTCCAGATGCTAGAAGAACTGCAGTGTTAAGAAGGGGAATAGAAAATGGGTTAATAGGAGTAATTCCTGTAGGAGGTCATCTGCATCCTAGCTCCGGAGTAGGGGCTAGACTGGCATGGAAAAAGGATCAGAAGAAAGCAAAGAAGAATAAAACTTCTGAGGCAATAAATAGAATTATTCCTCAGCGAAGTCCTTTAGCTACGTTTATTGTGTGGAAGCCTTGATAGGTAGCCTCACGAATAACGTCTCGTCATCATTGAATCATAGTAAGAATAATAAGGGTAAGACCAAGAATTAAGGCAGTAGTTCCTATGTTATGGAATCAGGCTGCTAATCCGCATGTAAGAGAAAAAGCTCCTAGGGAGCCGACCAGAGGTCAGGGGCTGAATTCAACCAGGTGAAAGGGTTGACGAATCATTATCATTAAGAAAAGCAGAGAAAAGTAACTTTCACCTAATGAGCCGAAATCATATTGCTATTGCATTCTGCTTATATAAGCCCTTAGGCGGGTCGAACGCCTATTAGAGGTTTTCAAGACCTCTTGTTTCCGAAACAAAGAGCTTTTTACAAAAAAAGAATAATCTATGTTACGTTGCCAGAATTGAAAATTTAGGCTAAGTAGGGATAAAAAAGGGCCTTTTTTGCCCATTTTTTTTTTGCATTTTTTTGCATTTTAACGTCATTTTTTTGTTTTTTGTTTTTTTATCAGAAATATAGGCTATAAAAACGCGATTTTCATCCTAAAATCGTGAAATTAGTGTGTGTGCGCCTGGGGAACGAATCAAGGGGGGAACCCAGGTAAACAAGGGTTTGTTTATTTTTTACTACTTCTTCCTGGAGGTTTCCCTATTAATTTTGATCAAATTTAGTGTGTTTCTGCACTTTTCCTACTTCTTTTTTTTTTTT
>Ga0316188_10000642_pt1 | contig 15466 bp, 16 predicted proteins | sample Phiworburrow1_MG_FD_204933 | JGI IMG/M metagenome (GOLD analysis project Ga0316188, IMG submission 204933) | Coastal sediment microbial communities from Maine, United States - Phippsburg worm burrow 1 | ecosystem: Environmental > Aquatic > Marine > Coastal > Sediment | place: USA: Maine...
AACCGGGTTTTTATCTGACGTGTTGATCGAGATTGAAATGATCGCCGTCGCCCATCCGGAACATCCACTGCATCAGCTAGCACGTCCCTTGACCAGCCGTGATCTGCAAAGCGAAATGCAGGTGGTAATCAAGGATTCGGGCCAATATGCGCCGCGCGATATCGGTTGGCTGGGCGCGGAACATCGCTGGACAGTCAGCAGCATCGACAAGGCCATAACCACCATCAGCAGCGGACTGGGCTATGCCTGGTTGCCGCAACAACAAATTCTCGAACAGCTACAACAACAGCGGCTCAAACTGCTGCCACTCAAAAGTGGGCAAAGCTATCGCACTCATTTATACCTGACCTTCGGTCAGGAGTTTCCTGGCGAGGCGAGCAAATTGCTGGCCAAATTATTGCAGGATGCCGTGGCAAGCTGGTAGCACGGCATTATCTGGGAGATTGCTTCGTCACTACGTGCCTCGCAATGACAACGTAAACAAAGCGTTGGCACTATTTGTCTTTGATTAGGTCCAATCACGAGTATGATAGTCACGTTCTCTAGCTAAGCCAGTTAAAGCATGACAATACGCCAACCAAAAAAACTGCGAAACGGACTGCCTCTCCTTATGGGTTATGGGTTTGCATTGTTGTTTTACCTGCTCATAGTGAAGGCGCAGGTTCTGGCGGCTGATGGTGAAGCGACCGAAGTCATAACGCCTCATGTGCGTGCCAGCCTGATCAGCGAACAACAAAGTATCGAGGCCGGGCAAGCGTTTTGGCTGGCCTTGCACTTTGACATCATCGAGCACTGGCATACCTACTGGCAAAATGCCGGTGACTCCGGTAACCCACCAACCATTAAATGGGATCTGCCGGCAGGGTTTCGCGCCAGTGAGATCCTCTGGCCGTATCCACAGCGCCTGCCCATTGGGCCACTAATGAGTTACGGCTATAGCCATGAGGCCTGGATGCTGGTGCGTATCACTGCTCCGACGAATCTTGATGTCTCCCAAGTGATACACCTGCAGGCGAATGCGGAATGGCTGGTATGCAAAGTCGAATGTATTCCTGAACAGGGAAAACTAGGCCTGTCCTTACCAGTTGTTGCAACGGGTCAAGCACAAGCAGGACCGTACGCCGAACGATTCAAGCTAATCAAACAACATTTACCGCAACCTACACCCTGGTCGAGTCGCGTCCAGGCCAGTGCCAATGAACTGCAGCTGCAAATCGGCATAACCGGTCTGGATCCGGCGCGCATAGAAGATGTCTACTTTTTTCCATCCGAGTACGGCATGGTGGAACATGCCGCCAAGCAGTCTTATGCCATTACCGAGCAAGGGCTGGTAATAAACCTTGTGCGTGGTGACCTGCGCAATCAAACACTACAACAATTAGAAGGCGTGTTATTGCTTAGCGAAAAATTGCCGGACGGTACCATTACCCGTGCATTTAGTATTGAAGCAGGCACGGTATCTTCAACTTCATTCCCGGGATTATTGCTGATTCTGAGCTTTGCCATCCTCGGTGGCCTGTTACTCAATATCATGCCGTGTGTGTTTCCTATTCTCTCGTTAAAAGCCTTGTCCATCGTGCAAAGTGCGGCACACTCCAGCAGAACAACGCGTCGCAATGGTTATGCCTTCAGCCTGGGCGTGTTATTGAGTTTTGGTTTGATTGCCCTGGTGTTACTGGTATTGCGCGCTGGCGGTGAAGCCATCGGTTGGGGTTTTCAATTGCAATCCCCTGTGTTTGTGTTAATGCTGGTCTGGCTGATGATGGCTATGGGCCTAATGTTCTCCGGGCTATGGTCTTTTGGCGAGCGTTGGATGGGTATTGGTGAACAACTCAGTACCCAGCGTGGTTATGCGGGTGCGTTTTTTACCGGTGTGCTCGCGGTGGTGGTTGCTACCCCCTGTACCGCGCCGTTCATGGGCACGGCCCTGGGCTATGCCTTGAGCCAGCCCGCCTGGATCGCGGTATTAATCTTTTTGCTATTGGGCCTGGGGATGGCTTTGCCCTGGTTGCTGATCAGTTTGTGGCCCGGCGTCTCTGCCTGGTTACCCAAGCCCGGTGCGTGGATGGAGCGTGTCAAACAACTGCTGGCCTTTCCGCTGTATGCCACCGCGGCGTGGCTGTTATGGGTGTTGGCGCAACAGATAGATCAAGCCAGTTTGCTCTATGCCCTGGTGTCAGTCGTGCTCATGGCATTTGGACTGTGGCTTTGGCAAACCACGCGCACTGCTTCTGGCCGATGGCAGACTGTCTCACTTATTACCCTGTTGGGTTTGGGTATTTTATTTTCGGGGGTGCTGTGGAAACTCGAACCGGCAACAACGACGAATCACCCCGCGTCACAGAACTGGCAACCCTATGATGAAACACGCCTTGCCCAAATACGTGCCGAGGGTAAGCCAGTCCTGGTCAATTTTACTGCCGCCTGGTGCATCACCTGCCTGGTCAATGAGAAGGTCGCGCTCGCCACCGATGAGGTACAGGCAAAACTAAAGCAACAGGACGTGGTCTACATGAAGGGCGATTGGACAAACAAGGACCCGGCGATTACCCGCAAACTGCAAGCCTATGGTCGGAGCGGGGTACCGTTATATCTGCTGTATCCCAAGGAACTGCAACGTGAAGCGATCGTGTTGCCGAATATTTTAACACCCGGGATTGTTGTCGATGCCTTACAGCAACTTGATTAACATTTTGAGAGTACACACAAAATTATGCGTATAAGAGTTTTAAGCACCATACCCTGCGACTTCGCAGAAGTTTGATCTGGGCGAAAATTTAAGGCTATTCAAAAGGAGACAACGATATGAAACAATCTAACCAATTTAAAAATATTATCGGACGACTGCTTTTCTTGTGTTGTTCCCTTGCACTGGCACTGCCCGCACAGGCCAGCGTCGAAGTAGGTAAACCGGCACCTAACTTCAGCGGCATCGACAGTAACGGCAAGACCCAGAGCTTGAGTCAATACAAAGGTAAAACCGTCGTGTTGGAATGGACCAACCATGATTGTCCGTATGTGCGCAAACATTACCATAGTGGCAACATGCAGGCCTTGCAAAAAGACGCCACCGCCAAGGGCATCATCTGGTTATCGATCATCTCTTCTGCGCCCGGCAAACAGGGGCATGTCTCGGCGCAACAAGCCAATGAACTGACCAAGTCACGCAATGCAGCACCGACCGCCGTTATACTCGATGAGTCGAGTGATATCGGGCGTTTGTATGGCGCGAAAACGACACCACATATGTACATAATTAACCCGGCTGGTGATTTGGTTTACATGGGCGGAATCGACAACATTCCCACCAGTAACGAAGCCGATATCGCCAAGGCCACCAATTATGTCAAGGTCGCCTTGCAGGACATGGCCGATGGCAAGCCGATTACCGATAACGTAACGCGTCCTTATGGGTGTTCTGTTAAATACTGATGCCAAACTCATCCATACTCTGGTACTTTGCCGACCCGATGTGTTCCTGGTGTTGGGGGTTTTCCTCGGTCATTGAAAGCATCAAGGCCAATTATGATGAGCAACTCAATATCGCCCTGATGTTGGGTGGGCTGCGACCAGGGACAACCGAGGCAATCTCTGATGAAATGCGTGCGGAGATCCTGCATCACTGGCATGAGGTACAGAAGTTGACCGGCCAGAACTTTCGCTTCGAAGGCGCGTTACCGATGGGTTTTGTTTATGATACCGAACCGCCCAGCCGCGCGGTGATCACCGTGGCCGATCTCGATCCAGACAAGACTTTCCCTTATTTCAAGGCTATCCAGTCCGGGTTTTATCTTGAACAACGGGATGTGACCCAGGCAAGTACCTTGGCGGAGCTGGCCGTAGAAGAGGGCCTGGATTCGGAAGCATTTCTGGCGCAGTTCAATTCGGAATCAGCAAAACAAAAAACCCGACAACATTTTCAGGGGGCTCGTCAGGCCGAGGTGCGGGGTTTTCCTTCCCTGGTGCTTCAATGTGATAACGAACATCAATTTATTAGCCGCGGTTATCGTCCCTATACCGAGTTACAACCGGTAATTGAGAGTTGGTTAGCGCAACATCCTGAATGACGAGTCCGTAGATGAGTAAACATATTGAATGAGTTAGACACGAAATAAAAAAACCGGGTCGGAGTGTTATGAGTAATATAGATACTCAACGTACTCCGACCCGGTTTGGTATGGATTATATTTTATTAATACCGAATTCTTTCATCATTTCGTTGTAATAGGCCTTGGCGCCATTGTCCATGAAATAATAATTACTGAACTTTGCCTGCTCAAGGGCGTACTGTAGCCAGCGCACTTGCTTGCCGACTTCGTCGTAAATGAACAGGGTACGGTTTTCCTTCTTGGCCTGCTCGATATAGCTTTTGAGCTTTTCCCGATCGTCCAGACTGGCCCAACGCTCCATGCCGGGAAACAGGCCGGCGGCGCCGCGCTGGAATTTATCGCGTACGTCCAGGATCAGGCTTTTATTCCCCAGGTTGTAGGCCTCTTCACCAAAGGTGTTGGGGTGTAGCAGGTGTTTCTTGAATTTGGCCAGGGAAATGATGTGCTCGCGGTTCACCGGGCTTGCACCCATCAGCTCCGCATGTTGTGGATAGCTGTCGGCCCATTCGAACATACCGGCATCGTATGCAAAGGTGTTGTTGACTTTCGCTTCGCTGGCTTTTTTCACCGACAGGTATGACTTCATACAGGTGCGTCCATTACAGTAGAAGACAATGGGTTTGGTCGTGGTGGCGCGCAAGCCCTGAACTTGATCTTCAAAGCTTTTGCTGGCGACCGGAATATTCATCGCGCCCTTGATACGCAGGGTCTCGAATTCCAGGCTGGAACGGGTGTCCACGATCACTACCTGGTTGAAGTTTTTCATTAAATCGGCTTTTTCATAGACCGGGACTTCGGGAAATTTTGCCCGTCCGGGAAAGCCACTGTTATCGGCATAGGCGCTGGAGATACTCAGCAAACCGACGAGGACGATAGTCAACGTACGCAAGAACATAATGATACCCTCATATTAGAAAATACTTATATTCCCCTATATCGGTCAGGTCGTCAAAGACTTTAATAATAATAATGTTAATAAAATCAATACATTATAAATAGAGTGGGCTAAATCGCCGGAAATCGAGCCCAAATTCTCTTGCCAGCATACCGCACCCGCCAGGTTTACCTATATTTAGGCTTATGCGTGTATGGATATTATTGGTGATGTGCGGGGTGGCGTGGTTACCGGGCCAGACCCTGGCGACACAATCGGATAAGGATATGGATCTGGAAACCCGTGTTTGCGGTATCAAGGAACCCTTTGTTTTCTGGCTTTGGAGTCGTGCCGCCGGCGCGCCCGACGCCGCGCGTCTGGCCGGTCTGACGGGGGTGCAGGACGTATCTCTCAAAACCAAGGACCAGCGGGTGTTGCGGGGTTATCGGCTCGCCAGCCGCAAAGCGATTACACACGGTTATCTCCTGGTTCTGCAAGGTAATGCGATCCTGGCAGATCAGCTCTTGGCGGAATTTATCTCCTATGCTAACGCCGGATACGATGTGTATATGTATGACTATCGCGGTTATGGCCGCTCTGGGGGTAAGCGACGCTTGAAGGCTATCGTCAGTGATGTGCAGGAAATCATTAGCGCGCTCAACGCCAAGGCTTATGGCCGGCATCTGGTATATGCCTTTTCCTTTGGTGGAATTGTTTTACTCGATGTCGATGTGGCAAGGCTTGACCTGCATCGTATAGTCATTGATTCCTCGCCGAGTCGCCTGTCGGATCACGGCTGTCCACAACAGTTTGACCCAATTACGCATCTCCCCAAAGAATGCGCAAACTTTATGTTCATCACGGGGGGCCGGGATACGGTGGTGACCCCGGCGATGTCTAATGACCTGACCACGCTGGCAAAGCAATGTCATGCCAGAGTGATTTACGAGAGCGGCTTTGCCCATCCCTTTATGGATCCAGATGCAACCAAGCATCGAGAGCGCATGAAACTGATCGAACAATTCCTGTTATTTCAGTAGCGGGTCGTCCTTGGGGAGTTGCTTGGCATACCAAAGGGCGAGTTTGTGACGCATGGTTTTTTGCGCCACCTGTTCCTCCGGCAGCGGCTGGATAAGTTTGTCATGTACCAGTAGCCGGTAGAGATAAAGGATTTTCTCACTCTGTGAGTCGGTAGGCTCAAACACCGCTGCCCCCCTGTCCTCTGCATACTTGACCCCGGCGTTGATGGCGGCCTTGATCAATTCGGCTTCATTCTTGAGTTTTTTCATGTGGCTTCGGACCCCCTATACGGGTTTAGCAGGTTTTTATGCTAACCCGATTTTTCATTCAAGTACATCTAGCTGTTATAGTGTGCAAGTTCTGCAGGATGGTGATGGTGGCGATGAGGGCGCCTGTCCAGTCTGAGGCCCATTCTGCACTTTATTATAGTCAACGGGATTTTTTGGGGGAACGACATGAAAAAATTCAATCTATCGCTGCTACTGATCATTTTCATATTACAGCTGACAGGCTGTGCCAGCTCACCCAAGGGCGAGGAGAAGCAATACAAGAAATTGACCGGCGGCACTGTATATAAAGCCTATCAACAGGTTTCCATCACTGCGATGAAACCGATCATCAAGGAATATGACAAGCAGTTGGCCGAGGAGAACAAGCCACAAATGGCAACGGTCCAGGTACACGCGCTGCTTGGACTTATTTGGGTTGCCTCCCTGCAGCCAGATTTTGCCCTCGCCGAAACCGACTATGCTATGGAATCAGTCAGCGATCCGCGTGATCGTTATGCCATCCTCGCCCTGGCGTCGGTGGCCATGCATCAGCAAGGCTGGCATTTTATGGCCAAACAAAAATCCCTTGAGGCTGAGACTCTGGTACAGCTGCACAATTTGCGTAATCGTTATAGCAATCTGTTGTTATTGACACACGTGGCAGGCAGTGCCCTGGCGCTCCAGGAGGGTAATATCAGTTATGTGGCCAGCGAGATTCAGGAATACGGGAAATTGAGTAATCAAAGCTGGATGGTGCAAGTGGGTGAAGTGACCCAGGAGGTCTATTCGGGCGCGCACACACAAGCGATCACTAAACTCGAAAAATTACAGGCTGACCCCAGCCTGAGCGCTATCGAACGTGACGGTGTATCTCGAATCCTTAACGCCGCCAAGTCTGGTGGCAAGGATGCTCCCGGCGAGGTGGCAACGGCCGCTGTCTATCTGGCGGTAGATACGGCGATTAAGTCAAACCCGCTTACGCCAACACTCATAGAAAAACTACCGAAAAAGTACCAGGAGAAATTAGCGAAATATCTCTAATAGCCGCTTCGTGTTTCATTACATGTCATTCAAATAGGTCTTCGCCTCTTCGCCGGGGTTCGGCAAGCCGGCGACTCGCCAGGCGTTGAGACAGGAGCTAAACAGGTTGTGCACCCACAGCCCGTCCTTGCCATATTGATGGCAGATATTATTCATCGCCGGGGCGACAGCAAACCGCTGGTAATAATTGCGTAGCGCATAGATCACCAGCCAGTGGTCTGCACTGAGGTAGTCAATCCCGAGTCGGTCGGCCATTGCCTCGGCCACTTCTTCATTCCATTTTCCGGGATCACATAATAATCCATCCTCGTCCACTGAGGGCATGTTGATTTCTTGTATGGCGGTTTTCATTGGTCCTCCTACCAGCATTCACTGGCTGAGCGTGTTGCCATCAATACTTGCCTACTCATCAGTATAGTCAAGGTTGCACCAGCTAGTGCCCATTTTTGTGCGGCTATGTACGCATCCTTATCATGGTATTAAACCCGATATATTTATTGCGGTTTATACCTTTGGCGACGAGCGACGAAATGTGAAGCGATGCATAAAATTGCAACGTACCACGAATGTTCATGATTACGTGCTTGCGCCAAAATTTTCGTTCAGTTAGGTTCGAGCACTAGTAGGGAGAAAACTCGCTGTCCTGCTGTTTTTACTCATTCATATAAAAATACTTAAGGAGTATTGAGCATGCATTATAAAGGAAAAGGGAAAATACCAATCATTAAGCAAATGAGGATGGGGGATAAATCGGCCCGCGTGGTCAAAAGTCCGTTTGTCAAGGCGACAGCGATGGCTGCACTCGTGGCAATGCTACCAATGTCATCCATCGCACAACCGATAGGACCGGTGTCTGATACCGAGCGAGCACAACAGGCCTATCAATTTCGCGTCGATGCGGCACTGCGTAATTTCGAGGCGCCACTACCCGAGCATCCCGATAACGGTGATGATGCCGCTTATGCAAATAAGATCAATAGTTATACCAAGGGATTGCCCCACGATGATGACGGCATTGTGAATCCGGTAGCCTATCAGCAACTAATCGATGCCTTGTCCAGTGGTAAACCTGGTGACTTCGAGAACATTACCATGGGCGAGGGCGGGTTCCTGCTGCGCAATCCGCAGGCAGCCTACACCTTTTTCATGGAAGGCAAGGATATCAATTCCTATACCATGCCGGCGGCACCCGCTTTCAGCAGTGCCTGGCAGGCATCCGATGCAGCAGAAGTGATGTGGCAGGCTTTAACCCGTGATGTTCCGTTTGTGGAATATGACAGTAATAAACTAATCAAGAAAGCGGCCAAGGACCTGTCCAAAATGTCCGACTTTCGAGGACCCACGGATGGAGGCGAGGTGACACCACAAACCCTGTTCCGCGGGATTGGACCGGGTGAAACCGTCGGACCGTATATCTCTCAGTTTCTGTTGAAGGATATTCCTTACGGGGCGACCACGGTGGTGCAAAAATACAACGTGCCCGTGGCTAACAATGACCACATGACAGACTATGCGGAGTGGTTGCTGATACAACGCGGCGGCAGACCCAGTGGCATTACCACCGTCCAGTTTCAGCCGGAGCGACACTATCTATATAACGGCCGTGCCCTGGCCCAATATGTCTTGCAGGACTTCGTGAATCAGGCCTACCTCGGTGCCACCCGAATCATTCGTGGTTTCGGTTCGGCGGCCTATGACAAAAATGATCCCTATGCCAATTCCGCCACACAGGCGCGCAGCCCCTTGTTCGGCAACAATCACGCCGTTGACTGGACAGGGCGTATCGCCATGGGCTCGCAGAATGTCGCCTGGTATCAAAAATGGCTGGTGCATCGTCGTGCCAGGCCCGAGGTCTTTTTTGGCCGGGTCCACAATGATCTCACCCGAGACGATATCAGTTATCCCATTAACAAGGATCTACTGAAGTCTGCAGCTCTCAAAGAGGTATTCCAGAAATATGGCACTTATCTTTTACCCACTGCAACCCCGGAGGGGAGTCCTCTTCACCCCACTTATCCGGCAGGTCACTCGGTCATGTCCGGTGCAGCGGCTACCATGCTGAAGGCGTTTTTTAATGGTGACTACGTCATTCCTAATCCGGTCATGCCCAATGCCGACGGTACCGCACTCGTCTCCTATGACGGTGAACCATTGACCATCGAAGGTGAGTTGAACAAGTTGGCAAGCAATATCGCGCTCGGTCGCGATGCCGGGGGGTTGCATTATCGCACTGACGGTGACCTGGGTATGGCTCTGGGGGAGCAGTATGCGATTTCCATCCTGCAAGAATTGGTTAATTCTTATAACGAAGACTTCGGCGGTTTTAGCTTTAACCGCTTTGATGGCACTCCGGTTACAATCAAAAAACTGCAATAAAAAGAGTGGACAAGGGGGGGTATAGCCCCCCTTGTTTTAATTAAACGGTGAGAAATGCGTAATAGAATAGGAATTTATGATTATGCGCCGCCGCGACGTTTTGCCCTGATGGCCTTGATGCGGGCGATTTGCTTTTTTTCCCACTGTTCGCCGGCCTTCAGCATCTCCTTGGATTTTTTCTGGGCGAGTTTCATCAGCTCTTGTTCACGTTTGTGCGCAGCCCTGAGCTGATCCTTGAGGACAGCAATCTCAGCCCGGGCCGCGGCCTTGGCCAGTTTGAGTTCTTTACCCGCAGCGGCTTTCGCAGCACGCAGCGCAGCACCAGTCGCTTTCAGGTCCTGCTTGAACTTGTCACCTAAGGCCTTACGTCTCTTGACGGCTGTAGCCCTATGTGCATCGACCCGCGTGACGCTCGGACGCTTTTTAGCGGTGGTCTTCTTTTTTGCGGCTGATTTTTTTTTGCTTGCCATGGTTCCCTCACTATACCCTTGTTGATGTAGTGCATAGTATAGACGTTAAAATGCAAATGGCGCAGTTTAAAAAACAGAAAATCTCGGAATGCCTACCTCGAATACCAAATCCTCATTTTACAGTCGTCCTGAACCCTTGGAAGTAATAGGCGTGATGGAAACTCGACCTCTGATTGACTATAATTATCTCCACAGTACGATTGACAAATAGGGTATCAACGTCGTACAGATGACAGGAGAGAGTAGCCATGTATTCCAAGCTGATGCGCAATGTGAGTGAGTTGGTTTGTATTACGATATTCACCGCGGCCTGTGCCACGGGTCCGGTCGATCCGGAAAACTCACCACTCTATAATATACCAACAGGTACAACCTTGGTCTTACATACTGAGCTGATCATCCCGGCAGACAAGGCAGCCGTGTTCATCCAGAATGGGGAGGTGAAAAGCTATCGGGATATTGACAAGTATTATCCGCACTGCAAGTTTGAGGTGCGCACCATCAAACAGGATAATCAAACAATTCAACCCGATACTTTCATTATCCAACGCAGCACCACGGAAGAAGTCGTAAAGAACACTTACTCGCTGTTCCGGCAGGTAAGTATGGATGGCGGTGATGGCCCAGCCTTTATCGAAATGAATCGCCTCATGTATCTGGCTTCCGAACAACAGCCGGATGTCTATCGCCTGACCTGTGGGATCTGGGCGATATCACCACATTACGATCAGCTCACTCTGAGCGAGATACGTCGGACCTTGGGTAAATTGATAAGCCTGCATCGACCTGGTACGCAGGCTAGCATATAAGCTTAGGCTATTTTTTAGCGTAGCTCGGGTAATATTGCTCCGCTATTGCCGATCTTCCTTGAGTAATGCGTTCACTGTATTTCTCGAGGTCTGCCAATAAAATATCCAGTTCGGAGCGATTATGGTTTTGTATTTGAAACTCAATCTTGCCAGCCAAATCGGTTAGTATCTGGTAACCATAACCTGCGCCTACCCCCTTTAATTTATGTATTTCGCAACGCAGTTTTTCTGTGTCACTATTTAAATGAGCCGATTTTATCTGGTTGAGTATCGCGGGCATATTGTCGAGAAAGTCGAGCACGATATCAACGAGTTCGGGTTCGTCTTCTAGCAGCGATGAGAGGATGGGTTTGGAATTCAAGGCTGTCGCTTGGATTTCAGGTAAATATTTCTGTAACACACGGATAAACTTGTTCCGATCAACGGGTTTGGAAACAAAGCCATCACAACCGGCATTCAAGCATGCGTCGCGGTCTTCGACTGTACTATTTGCCGTCAGGGCGATGATGGGGTGTTGGTAATTGTGTTTGCGTAATTCCTTTACTGCCTCCAGACCGTTCATGACCGGCATCTGCATGTCCATGAAAATCAGGTCGTATTGATTTTGTAATGCCTTTTCGACTGCTTGCTTGCCATTGTCGGCGATGGTGATGTTGGCGCCGGTGGCACGCAAGTACAGTTCGAATAGCTTCTGATTTGCCGGATTATCTTCCGCAAGCAGGACATCACCGCTCAGGATTATTTTTCGCAATGGAATGTCTTCAGAGTCGACTTCCCTGGGTAGTTCATCGTCACGTTGGTAGAATAGGGCTTGTTGTAATTCACCTGTCTTTATCGTTACCGACATGGTTGTGCCGACATCCACTTCACTGCGGATCTTGAGCGAGCCGCCGAGTTTTTTGGCAAATTGCTTGGAAAGGGTAAGCCCCAGGCCGGTACCGCCGTATTTGCGGGTGGTAGACGAGTCTGCCTGTGCGAATGCGGTAAATACCTTTTTCTGTTGCAGTTTGTTCATTCCAATCCCGCTATCGGCCACCTCGAATATTATGGTCTCTGTCTCAACTGCGCAGCGGACATTAATATGGATATGACCCTGTGCGGTGAATTTGACCGCATTACTCGCCAGATTAAGTAGAATCTGTTTAAGCCGTGTCGGGTCGGTTTTAATCGTCATGGGAATGGGGAACTCATAATTGACCTTGAATTCGAGTCCCTTGCCCTCTGCCTGCATACGCATGAGGGGACAGATCTCATTTAGTACGATCACCGGTGAGACGTTGATCTTTTCCACCTCGAGGCTTTCGGTCTCAATTTTCGAGAGATCGAGAATTTCATCAATAATATGCAGCAGGTGTTTGCCGCTGTCATGGATGATTTTGATCGCGCCGATGCGCTCCTGCATATTTTGCTCACTTTCCAATAACGACTTGGAAAAGCCGATAATGGCGGTCAACGGGGTGCGAATCTCATGGCTCATATTGGCTAAAAACACGGTTTTGGCCCGATTAGAGGTCAAAGCGACATCACGCGCATCCTTAATTTTTTGTGACTGTGATTCCAGCAGGATATTTTGATCGTTGAGTTCCTTGAATAAGGCATTCAGGATCTTTCCAATCCAGACCATGATCCAGCCGACGATCAGGAAGGTGATCAATATGGGTACACCGAAGTCACGCCCGAAGCTGGCCAGCATATCATTGGGTTCGCTTTGTACAAGGGTAAAGTTAATCTTGCGCAGAGGATCGTACAGGCGGGTCCAGGTCAGGATACTCTCCCCGGCAAACTCATAACCTTGTAGCTTCCCCGCTTCCGGGCCGGATGCAGGAATGCGCTCTAACGCCAATGCAGGGATGTGAGATGTATCGCCCATATATTCTCTGTCACCCGCGGCATTCTCGATGACATATACTACATTTTTCGTACGAGTTTCATTCGCATGCTTGGAATTCGTGTAGAGCCGGTATTGGCTCTGCATATAATTAGTCTGTCCATTCAAACGCTGATTCAAAATGGATAGTTTGTAACTGTCGAACAACACGCTCAGTACCAGGATAAATCCCAGTACCGAGAGCGCAGTGATTAATATAATCAGCTTTTTATTTGGCAACATATGCTTGCCAGCTTACTGAGTGTTAGCCTTTTGGCAGGTGCTGATGTTGGCGAAGATATAAAATGGGCAAATACCCGCAAGTGCGGAGATTATATTGAGGACGCCGATACCGCCGAGAATGTACCGTAAGACCTCACTGACTACAAACTCGACATTGATAAAGCCAATATAGATGAGCAAGATGCCGACGATCATTCTAACCGACCGGTCGATCAACCCCATGTTTACCTTGAATTTCATACTTTTGCTCCGATGAGTTTAGGTGTCTGTATTTCTAATCTGTGTACCCAGTTCGGCAAGAGCCTGGTGCTTCTGACGCTGTCGATACTCTTTGTTCAATAACAGGCTGAACCTGAGCACGGTATTGATGCGTGCAATGAGTTCGGTGGGGTGAAACGGTTTCATGATGTAATCATCCGCATCGGCCCTGATACAATCGATGACGACATCGGGTTCCTCAATAGCGGTTACCATCACGATGGCAAGTTCCTCCTTGGCCTTGTGTTCGCGCAGATGTTTCAATGTTGTGTACCCATCCATGCCCGGCATATTGATATCCAACAAGATGAGTTGTACGTCCTGTTCCTTAACCATGGCGATAGCCTGCTCACCGCTGTTGGCACGTAACACCGTGAAACCCTGTTTTTCGATGCGCCGTGCGGTCAGCTCAATGCTCAGGGGCTCATCGTCCACAATTAATATCTTGCTCCTGGCCAGCTCTTCGTCACTGATTTTTTCATGTGTCATCTCTTCCAGGACTTTGATCCCGCTCAGGTATCTTATCCGGGTAAGCATCTCCAATTTGCTCGAGGTCTTGGTGATGAAGTCCTTCGCGCCCAGGGTCAGGGAGGTCACCACCGTGTCGCGTTTGGAGTCTGCGGTTAATACGATGACATTCGTGTCCTTGGTATTCTTGTTTTGTTTGAGCCATTCCAGGACTTCAAAGCCATCCATGTTGGGCATGTTCAAGTCCAGCAGAATGACGTCATAGGATTCGACCCGAAGGATGTCCACGGCCTCGACCCCATCCGCCGCCTCGGTAATCAGATAGCCGGCATTTTGTAACCGCTCCCGCAATAGTGAGCGGTAGCGGGGGTCATCATCCACAATTAAAATGGCGCTATTGGCAGCGGGCATGGAGTAATTTCCGGGTTTGAACCATAAATAAGATCACGCTGTTCTTTTATCGACTCCCGTTATAGATTTTTGATAGGAAAATCAGACTATTTGCCTGTTCTGGGACGCCCTGCCGGATATGGCACGGGCCTGCGACGAAGCCCATTTTTTCAGCTTGATTTCATCTCCACCGCGTACTTTGGTGGCAGGTGAATTCAAGAGGAGGGCTACCATGGCCACAACACAAAAAATCAAGGTTTGGGACCCGCTGGTGCGGGTGTTTCATTGGGGCCTGGTTGGCGCCTTTACCCTCGCTTACCTTACCGAAGACGATTTCATGCTGCTGCATAGCTGGGCGGGGTATGTTGTGTTCGGCCTCATTATGGTGCGCGTGGTATGGGGCTTCATCGGCCCCCGTTACGCACGCTTCAAGGACTTTGTGCATTCCCCGCGCGTAGTGCGCCGCTTCTTAAAGCAGACCGTGCGTCTGCGCGCCAGGCGCTATCTTGGCCATAATCCCGCAGGTGGCGCCATGATTGTGTTGCTCCTGATCAGCCTGTTGCTTACCACCGTGACCGGCATGGCCGTGTATGGCGCGGGCGATAACGCCGGGCCACTGGCTGCCTGGCTGAGCAATAGCAGTCACTTCTGGCAGGAGGCATTAGAAGGGACACACGAGTTTTTCGCCAACTTCACCCTGTTGCTGGTATTTATTCATGTCGCCGGGGTCATCGTCGAGGGCCTCATTCATCGGGAAAATCTGGTGCGTTCCATGATCGATGGTTACAAGCGCGAGCAGCCAGGCGAAGCTGTCGAGGAGCAATTGTCATGAAACCCCTAAACACGCTGGCCGCGGTGATGTGCTTGTTGAGCATAACCTCCGTACAGGCCTCACCCGCGGTCGATACCCTGTTGGCTGATTATCGCCAGCAGGGTGTGACCGATTTCAATGCCGAGGCGGGTCGGCAACTGTGGAACCGGGAATTTAAGTCAGAAGCGGGCAAGACACGCAGCTGTGCCACTTGCCATAGTGACGACCCGCGCCGGGTGGGCAAGCACGCTAAAACCGGCAAGGCCATTGAGCCAATGGCTCCCTCGGTCAATCCCAAACGGCTCAGTGATGAAAAACAAATTCGTAAATGGTTCAGCCGCAATTGTAAATGGACCTTAGGACGCGAGTGCACAGCCCAGGAACAAGGGGATGTGTTGCTGTATTTGCAGGGGCTCTGAAATTGTTTTGCTAATTTAGGTGAGGTCGCAGGTTGTGGTGGG
>Ga0316188_10000643_pt1 | contig 15461 bp, 16 predicted proteins | sample Phiworburrow1_MG_FD_204933 | JGI IMG/M metagenome (GOLD analysis project Ga0316188, IMG submission 204933) | Coastal sediment microbial communities from Maine, United States - Phippsburg worm burrow 1 | ecosystem: Environmental > Aquatic > Marine > Coastal > Sediment | place: USA: Maine...
TTATAAATATATTTATTAAGTAAGGTTTGTATAACCATTGGTATAAACTTTGTCAATTATACGGATAAGTTGCGACCTGTCTAAGCAGCTTTTTTGTAAAAATAGTACATAATTTTACCTAAAAATAGTACAATTTTTAGCTAAATAATGTAGATAATTTTTATGAATGATGTAGTATAATTACAAGACATAAAATTTGTGCTAGCAGTTGTACAGCACATAGCAAATGTACGAAAAATGCAACTACTACTCATTAAAACCTGCTGTAATTTTTTAAGAAAGGCAATTGTTTGATCCTATAATTATAGCCTGCTTTTAATTCTAAATTATGGGATGTTTAAACAAAAAAAAGAGGCTGTGTAATAAGTTAGACAGCCTCTTTTTATAAATAAAACATTGGTTTAAATATCTTCAAACTTAATGTCTGTAAAACTTTCGGTTGCTGTGATTTCATCACCTTCTTCATCGGAAGCTTTTTTGAAATCTTTTTGGTGACGTTCAGAAATTACTTCTTCACCTTTTTCACCTAAAATATAATCAGTTGCCGCCTTTAGCATCTCATTAAATTCAGCGAAATCTTCTTTGTATAAATAGATTTTGTGTTTTTTGTAATGGAAAGATCCATCGTCGTGTGTGAATTTTTTACTTTCAGTAACTGTTAAGTAATAATCTTCTGCTTTTGTAGCTCTTACATCAAAAAAGTAAGTTCTTCTCCCTGCTCTAAGAACCTGAGAGAATATCTCTTCTTGCTCTAAATGTTCGTTGTCATTCATAATTAACTTTCTATTTTTATTAATCTTTTGATTCGATTTATTCACAAATCTATAAAATAATTTGATTTATTTTAGCTTTTTTATATTTCTTTTTCTAAAAGTTGTTGGTCATAAAGCTCTTTGTAATATCCACTTTTATTAACCAACTCATTATGTGTGCCTTGTTGAATTATCTTTCCATTCTCCAATACAATTATGGTATCAGCATTTTTTATGGATGAAATTCGGTGACTCACAATTATAGTTGTTTTATGTTTGCTAATGCGTTCTAAGTTGTTTAAAATGATTTCTTCAGTTTCCGTATCAACAGCCGAAAGACAATCATCAAAAATTAAAATTTGAGGATCTTTTATCAAGGCTCTTGCGATAGAAATACGTTGTTTTTGACCGCCGGAAAGCGTAACACCTCTTTCGCCAACATAGGTGTCGTAACCCTTATTAAAATCGATTATATTGTGATGGATATAGGCATCATTAGCTGCTTTTTCTATTTTTTCATCTGAAGCATTTTCATCACCAAATTTAATATTTTCTTTTAAAGTGTCTGAAAATAGAAAAGCTTCTTGCGGCACAAACCCAATGCTTTGGCGTAAATTGTTTAGATTTAAAGATTTGATGTTTTTATTGTCAATTAAAACTTCACCAATACTTACATCGTACAATCGAGCGACTAAATTAATTAAGGTTGATTTTCCAGAACCAGTATTTCCTAATACTGCCAAGGTTTTGCCTTGAGGTAAATTAAAACTAACATTTTCCAAAGCAGTGATGTCGGTATCGTCGTAAGTAAAAGTAACGTTTTTGAATTCTATGCTGCCTTCAATAATAGATGCATCGGGATTGTTATTCGTAATTTCTGGTTCAATTTTTAAAAATTCATTAATTCTGTTTTGAGATGCTTCAGCCTCCTGTACAATTGATGTTACCCAGCCAACAACAGCTACCGGCCACGTTAACATATTCACGTACATAATAAATTCAGCAATTACACCTAAGGAAATATGACCTTCCATATAACGCAAACCTCCAATATAAATAACTAAAATGTTACTCAACCCAATTAACAACATCATTAAGGGATGAAACAATGCATTGGCCTTGTATAAATGAATATTTTTTTCTTTAGCTTCATTGCTTAATTGATCAAACTCTAAAATTGCCTTGTTTTCAACGCTGTAAGATTTTATGATGCTGATCCCTGAAAATATTTCTTGTGCATTTGCTGTTAATTTCGATAAATATTGTTGAACAATGGTACTTCGTTTGTGTATAATACTGCTTAAAATGTATATTGAAACTGATAAAATTGGTAATGGTAAAATAGTATATAATGTTAAAACGGAGTCTATGCTGTACATTTTTAAAATTGCCAGAATAAACAACACAAGCATATTTAGAAAATACATCACTGCGGGTCCAAAATACATACGAACCTTTGATACATCTTCACTAATTCGGTTCATTAAATCACCTGTCCTGTTTTTTTTATAAAAGTTTAATGAAAGACGTTGGTATTGTTGATAGATTTCATTTTTCAGATCAAATTCTATGAGCCTTGAAGTAACAATAATAAGCTGACGCATTAAAAAAGTAAAAAACCCGGACAAAAATGCAGCTCCAATAATTAATAAAATATTATGAAGCAAGTCTGATTTTACAATTTCCAAATCCGTAACAATGCCAACTCTGTAATTTTCAGCCACATCAACAGATTCTTTAATAAAATGAGGCACTTGAAGTGTCAAGATATTTGATAAAACCGTAATTACAACGCCTAAAAGCAGTCGGTATTTATATTTTAAAAAGTATTTGTTGAGATATTGTAATGCTTTCATAAAAGGCGTAAATCACTTCAATTTTAAAAGCACGAAGATACATTTTTATACCTTTATATAAACTATTTTAGGATAGTTTTAACTTTGTATAAAAAAACAAAAACAAGCACTTTTTTAAAAATAATTGTATTATTTTTGCCGAGTTAAAAACAAAGTTCTTTAAATGATAAACAGAAGACATATTAGAGTAAAAGTGATGCAATCGGCTTATGCGTTGCTGCAATCTAAAAGTGATAATCTTGTAAAAGAAGAAAAATTCTTATACTACAGCATAGCTAAAATGTATGATTTATATGCACTTTTACTTCGTTTATTGGTTGAGGTGCGGAATTTGGAAAACAACCATATTCAAATTTCTCAAAAAAAGTTTTTAGCGACTCCTGAAGAAAAAAAACCAAACTTAAAGTTTATTAATAACGAAGTAATTAAGTTATTAGATGAAAGTGTTTCGTTGAACGACTATGTAGATACACACAAACTAACGAATTGGGAACTAGATGATGAATATGTTAGGGAAATATGGAAGTTAACAAAAGAAAGTAAAGAGTATGCTTCTTATATGAAGTCTCAAATTACTAATTTTCAGGAAGATAAGGAGTTTGTTGTTGCTATATTTAAAAGTATTTTAGCGCCAAATGATAAATTGGCAGAGTATTTTGAAGACAAAACAATCAGTTGGGTAGATGATATTCCATTTGTGAATACCTGGGTTTTAAAAACTTTAAATTCGTTAAGTTTGAAAAAACCATTGAAATTAGGGAAGTTGTTTAAAGATGATGATGATAAGGATTTTGTGGTTGACTTGTTTAGAAAAGTAGTTTTAAATCATCAGGAGTTTGAAAAGGAAATTGTAGATAAAACGCCTAACTGGGATACGGAGAGAATTGCAGAAATTGATATGCTATTGATTAAAATGGCAATTGCAGAGTTTTTGAAATTCCCTTCAATTCCAACCAGTGTAACCATTAACGAGTATATTGAAATTTCAAAAGATTATTCAACTGACAGAAGTAGTTTTTTTATAAATGGCGTTTTAGATAAAATATTAAAAGATTTTACAGCTTCAAAAAGATTGAATAAAATTGGTAGAGGATTGATCTAATTTTATATTTTTACAAATAAATTTAATACAAATGAAAAAAATAACATTTTTAACCATTGCTTTTTTAAGTGTTTTAGTAATGTCTTGTGACAGCAAAAATGCTTCCAATAAAATAAAAACGTCAAATTTAGAAAGTGCACAAGAACGAGATTCAAAGCTTAGTTTAGGCGCTCCAATAATTGAATTTGATCAAGTGGAGTACGATTTTGGAACCATTACTGAAGGTGAAAAAGTTTCGGGTATTTTTAAAGTAACAAACGCAGGAAAAGTGGATTTAATAATTACCAATGTTAAACCTTCTTGTGGATGTACAACTCCAGAATACACGAAAGAGGCGATTGCGCCAGGTGCTTCGGGTGAAATAAAATTCGAATTTAATTCAGCAGGTAGAGTTGGCGTTCAAAACAAATCAATAACAGTAAAATCAAATGCAGAAAAAGCAACTGAGATCATTCGTATCAAGGGAACTGTTACTGCTAAAAGTTAATAAATATAAACTATATAAATATAATAAATGTATTCAACAATTTTTTTACAAGCAGAAGGTTTTTCAATTCAAAGTATGTTACCATTCTTATTGATGTTTGTGGTAATTTATTTTTTCATGATAAGACCACAAATGAAAAAAGCAAAAAATGAAAAGAAATTTCAAAGCGAATTAGCAAAGGGAAATAAAATAATTACATCAAGTGGTATCCATGGTAAAGTTATCGATATTATTGACAGTGATAATACTGTAATTATTGAAACTAGTGCGGGGAAAATTAAATTTGAACGCTCAGCAATTTCTATGGAACTTAGTAAAAAATTCCAAACAACAATTGAAAAGAGTTAAGATAAATTAAATTGAAATTTAAAAGTGAGCCAATAAGCTCACTTTTTTTGTACATTTATATTATATTATTTAAATGAAAAGAGCTTTAAAAACATCCATTTTTTCATTAAAAAACAATAGAAAAATAAAAATATTTTTGTTGTTTTTAGTGCTAACTTCCATAATCTGGTTGCTTATAGAATTGTCTAAAAATTCTACCAGTACAGTTAATTTTAAAGTTCAGTATAAAAACATACCAACAGACAAATTATTTCAAAACACACCAGTTTCTGAACTTGATGTGGTTATTAAAGCCCCTGGTTTCTCGCTATTGCGATATAAAACAAAACAACATAAAATAACTTTAAGTTTAAGTAAATTGGTTAAAAAAAACAATTTTTATTACTTGTTGCCAAATCAACAACTTTCCTTATTGAAGGGACAATTTCCTTTTGATGTAGAGGTGCTTAATATTTTAAATGACACGATTTATTTTGAATTAGAAAATAATATAACTAAAAAAATTCCTGTGCATTTAAACATTGATGTGAAATTTAAACTTGGCTATAATTTTATTGAAAATTTAAAATGTATGCCGGACTCCGTAGAAGTAACAGGTCCTAAAAAATATATGGATTCGATTTTGGAAATTAACACCTATCCTTTGAAATTGACCGAAGTTTATGAAAACATCGACACAGCGTTAAAGTTGAAAAAACCTTTCAATAATGACAATGTTAAATGGCTGGTTGATAAGATTCAGGTAACTGGTAAAGTTGATAAATTTACGGAAGGTAGAATTAAAGTTCCTGTTCAAATAATTAACGAACCAAAAGGAGTGAAGTTGAATCCTTTTCCAAAAGAAATTGAAGTTGTTTATCAGGTAGGACTATCAAATTTCAATAAAATAAATGAAGACAGCTTTTCAGTCGTTTTTGACTACAACCAATATGGGAATGATACTACAGTGCGGTATTTGCAACCGGTTATAAATCAAAAAAGTGATTTGTTATTCTCGGTAAAAATCATTCCAAACCAAATAGAATTTTTAATTCAAAATTAAAAAAGGTGAAAGTAATTGGCTTAACAGGTGGCATTGGAAGTGGTAAAAGCACCGTTTTAGCATTGTTTAAAACTTTGGGTGTTGCAACTTATGTGGCTGATGTTGAAGCTAAAAAATTAATGAATACCGATCCGCAATTAAGAAAACACATTAAAGGTTTATTTAATGATGAAGCTTATAAAAAAAATGAATTAAACAGCGCTTATATTTCTTCAATTGTTTTTAATGATAAAGAAAAGTTACAGGCTTTAAATGCTTTGGTTCATCCAAAAGTGCAGGAAGATTTTAAAAAATTCATAAAAAACAGCAATGCTGAAATCGTACTTTATGAAGCAGCCATTTTATTTGAAAGTGGAAGCCATAAATTTTGTGATTTTATAATTACCGTAATTGCAAATTTTGAAGATAGAATAGCGCGCGTTGTAGCAAGAGATGGTACTACTGAAAATCAAGTTTTAGATAGAATCAAACATCAAATCTCAGACGATTTTAGAATTAAGAATTCTCAGTTTGTTATTAAAAATAGCGCGTTAAAAGGAACTAAAATTCAAGTGTTAACAGCTTATGATTTAATTAAGAGATTAAATTAAAATTGCGAATATTCTTAAAGAATTGTTAAATAAATAAATTATTTGTTAATTTGCGTTAAATAACATCTTTTGTGTTGTTAAAAGTTTAAATTTGAATAATGGGGAAGAGAATATTTTTACTCATCATTGTATTAATGAGTATAGCCTTAATTGGTATAATTTCTGTGCAGGTATTTTGGATTAAAAATACAATACTTATAACTGAGGAGCAATTTACATCAAATGTTAGATTTGCCTTAGCAAAAGTTTCGGAAGATATTAGGCAAAGAGAGTTTGACGATTTTTACGAGAAATATGCAGCTAGTTATAAAGAAGGTCAGTTAATTAGTGGTTCGGATGTTCGTAATTTTATTTATGAAAGGGTTGATACGGTTAGCAATGAGCGTTTTACATATTCACAAAGCATTATTGAACAAAATTATAAAGTGCCAACCGAGTTCTTTGAAAATGATTCTATAAATTTTAAAGAAATTTTTAGCAAAGAAGAAATTTTTGTTGCTAAAGATAAACTGTTAGATAATACGATTGGTAATTCTGAATTGCCTTCAGAGCATATTACAAAAATGGGAAGAATTAAAGAGGCTGAAAAGTCCTTGTTGGTTCAATCTTTTGATGCTACCAGAAGCCGAGTTCCAATTCATAAAAGGGTTAGTAATAATGAAATTTCTTTGCGTTTAAAAAGTCAACTGGAATTAAGAGGTATTTCAACTAATTTTAAGTATGGTATTTACAGCAATGGATTGGCAACTCAGGTTAAATCCGGTTATTTTAGAAAAGAAGAGGGGAAAAGTTATATGGTACCCATGTTTATTGATGGTGATGGAAAAAGTGCATATCAGTTATTTGTTACTTTTCCTGAAAAGAAAAATTTTATTCTTTCGTCTATTTTTAAAATTTTAGTATTGTCAGTATTTTTTATTTTAATTATTATTTTGGCATTTGTAACTGCGCTCTATCAATTGATCAAGCAAAAGCAGATTTCAGAAATTAAGACTGATTTTATAAATAATATGACTCATGAGTTTAAAACACCGATAGCAACCATCAATTTAGCCCTAGACGCCATTAAAAACCCTAAGATAATTGATGATAAAGAAAAAGTATTGCGTTATGTAAAAATGATTCGTGATGAAAATAAAAGGATGCATGCACAGGTTGAAAATGTTTTAAGAATTTCAAAATTAGAAAAAAACCAATTAGATGTTCATAAAGATCCGGTTGATGTGCACGAAATTATTGAAGAAGCACTCACGCATGTTGATTTGTTGGTGAAAGATAGAGGAGGCTATATTAAATTAAAATTGAATGCAGCTTTAACAGAAGTTTTAGCGAATCATTTTCATTTAACAAATGTAATTGTGAATATGTTGGACAATGCAATTAAGTATTCAGATGAAGCTCCAAAAATTGACATTATTACTGAAAGTACAGACAAACATATCCTCATAAAAATACAAGATAAAGGGATTGGAATGAACAAAAGTGTTCAGAAAAATATCTTTAAAAAGTTTTATAGAGAGGAAACAGGAAATATTCATAATGTGAAAGGACATGGTTTAGGGCTTTCATATGTTAAAAAAATTATAGAAATTCATCAAGGCGAGATTAATGTTGAAAGTGAAAAAGGAATTGGAAGCACATTTAGTATTAAATTACCTTTGATTTAAATAAAAAAACATGGAAAACAATAAAATTTTATTAGTAGAAGATGATCCGAATTTTGGAACAGTCTTAAAAGATTATTTATCGTTAAACGATTATAATGTTACTCTTGCAAAAGATGGTTTGGAAGGCTTAATAATGTTTAAAAATGACGATTATGATTTGTGTATTTTAGACGTCATGATGCCTCGTAAAGATGGTTTTTCTTTAGCAAAAGATATAAGAGCTACAAATTCTGAAGTTCCAATTATTTTTTTAACAGCTAAAACCATGAAGGAAGATGTGTTGAAAGGATATCAGGCCGGTGCCGATGATTATTTGAATAAACCGTTTGATTCGGAAGTATTGCTTTATAAAATTAAAGCAATTTTACAAAGGAAAGAAACTGAGCAAAGTGCAGAGGAAGAGTCTTTTGAATTTAAAATAGGTGATTTTGATTTCAACTCAAAATTACGCCATTTGGCTTTTAGAGGTAAAGAAATTCAGAAATTATCGCCTAAAGAAAGCAAGTTGTTAAAAATGCTCGCGGTTCATAAAAACGATTTAATGCCTCGTGAATTGGCTTTGACGAAAATTTGGAGAGATGATAATTACTTTACATCCAGGAGTATGGATGTTTACATTGCGAAATTGAGAAAGTATTTAAAACTGGATGAAAACGTGGAAATTATAAATATTCACGGTGAAGGTTTTAGACTGATTGAGAAATCTTAATAAGATTGATAAATAACTAAAAAGAGACTTGCTGGTATAATACAGCAGGTCTTTTTTTGGTTAAAAATACGCTGAAATAAAATTTTCTAATTTATTATAGGTATCATTTAGAGCGGTTCCCTGCCATCCATGACCTTCATTTTCATAAAGTGTAAATTCATTTATGACATTTAATTCATCCAATTTATGATGTAAATCTACACCTTGAGATAGAGGAACCAAATCATCTTTGCCACCATAAAACAACAAGGTAGGCGGTGCGGTTTGGTTAACAATATGATATGGACTCAGATTTTTGTAATAGGCCGGATCGTCTTCAAAACTAACATTGGTTATTAGTTGCATGCCTTTAATAAAGTTTGAATAATTAGGATTGGAAATGTAATTTTCATCAGTAAAATTAGTGGGCCCCACGATACTGCAAACCATTTCCACTTCTTTTAAGTTATTATAAGCATATGAATACAACAATGCCAAATGTCCGCCAGCACTGGTGCCTATAAACCCATATTTCGTTGCTATTTTGTATTCGTTGGATTTGCGTTTTAAGTGCTCAAGAACTTCCTGAATATCGTTTATTTGCATTGGAAATGGACTTTTACCAATACCGGCTAATTGATAATTTATGTTTACAATAGCATAATTAGGGAATTTATTTTTTAGGATGGCTACAAACGGATTTAAATCATTTTTATCACCGCTAATCCAACTCCCTCCGTGAACTAAAATTAATACTTTAGTAGCTGAATTTGTGCGGTTTTCAGGTAAATAAATATCGTATTTTTGTAAAGGTTTATCGCCGTATGAAACATTTAAATATGCAATTTCAATAGCGGAATTAATGGCATCAGCGTTGTCATCTTCTGAACAAGAAAGCAAGCAAGCAATAAATAAGGAAAGAATTGTTAATTTTTTAACTATGTTTAATGTATATTTCATATTAGTTATTTAAAAACCGCAATATATAATAAAAAGATGGCAGAATTAATCAAAATATATGAAGAAAACCCAAACGAACGTGAAATTGATAAGGTTGTAAAGGTTTTAAAGCAAGGTGGTTTAATTATTTACCCGACCGATACTGTTTATGGTTTGGGCTGTGATATTACAAATACAAAGGCTATGGAAAAAGTGGCCAAAATTAAAGGTATAAAACTAAACAAAGCCAATTTTTCATTTATTTGCTATGATCTAAGTAATTTGTCAGATTATGTAAAACAGATAGATTCTGCTACATTTAAAATACTAAAACGAAAGCTTCCTGGACCCTATACTTTTGTGTTGCCAGGCAATAATAATTTACCTAAAGCATTTAAAAATAAAAGTACGGTTGGAATTAGAATCCCAGATAACAACATCATTAGAGAATTGGTAAAAAAGTTAGGAAATCCAATAGCTTCTACTTCAATTTATGATGAAGATGATTTGATTGAATATACAACCGATCCGGAACTCATTTATGAAAAGTGGGAGAACCTTGTTGATATTGTTATTGATGGTGGTTATGGCGATAATATGCCATCAACAATTATTGATTTATCAGAAGGTGAAGTAACCGTTTTACGTGAAGGAAAAGGCAGTATTGATGATTTGTAATAGGCAGATTTATAGGTCTTTATAATTTTTCTTACCTAAAACAAAATAATTCCAAACAATGCTTTTTAGAGTGAAATAATTTCTTTTTTGAAGGTTTTTGGTTCTTTTTCTAATTGTTTTTGGTAAATAATAATAAAAACTTAAATGAGCACGGAGGATGGCAAAAGTATGAATTGGCCTTCGTTCAAACAAAAATTTAACACCGGCAATACCGTCTAAAATCAAACGAATAAAAAGAATAGGGATTAATTTTGAAACAGGTAAATTTTTGACCAATGTGAATAAGCTGTTTCTGAAATTTAAAAAAGATTTTCTTGGGCTTTCTTCTTTTAAGGTAGCGCCACCTATATGAAATACCGTTGAAGTTCCTACATATTTTATAGAATAGTCCAGATTTTTAGCTCTCCAGCACAAATCAATTTCTTCCTGATGTGCAAAATAATCTTCGTCAAATCCATTCAGCTTATGATAAACTTCTGATCGAATAAACAAACAAGCTCCAGTAGCCCAAAAAATTTCAATAGTATCATTGTATTGTTGATTGTCTGTTTCTAAATTTGAAAAAATGCGCCCTCTGCAATACGGATACCCAAATTTGTCGATAAAACCTCCTGCTGCACCGGCATATTCAAACTTGTTTTTATTTTTGTAATCCAATATTTTTGGTTGAATAATCGCTGTTTCAGGTTCATTTTCAAATGTTGAAATGATTGGGTTTAACCAGTTTTCAGCAACCTCAATATCTGAATTTACCAATGCGTATATATCAGCTTTAATATGTTGTAAAGCATCATTATAACCCTTGGCATAACCACCATTTTTTTTATTTTGTATGACTTTTATCAAAGGAAAGTGTTCTTTGGTAAAAGAAACTGAATTGTCGGTTGATGCATTGTCTGCTACATAGATTTCAACATTGTTTAAAGTGCTGTATTTTATGATTGAAGGAAGAAATTTTTCCAGTAATTTTTGACCGTTCCAGTTTAATATAACAATGGCTATTTTCACAATGCAAACTTAATTTAAAAATTGAATATAATTTCTTTAAACATCAAGGTAATTTGGAATATTTTCTAAAAAGATATAACATTCATTTTCAGTATCCATTTTACAAAAAAAATGTTCCAATCCGTTTGATACAATTAAAAAATTTGCATCTAATTTTAAATTGTATCGCGCAATTTGATCAAATGAATCTTGATTTATTTTTATTGAAGGCGCTTTGCATTCAACAATAATTTCAGGTAATCCAAACGAATTAAAAATCAAAATATCTGTACGTTTGGTTAATTTATTGACAGTGACTTTTTTTTCAACAGCGATTAACGAAATTGGATAGTTTTTTTCTTCGATTAAATAATGAATCAGATGCTGTCTTACCCATTCTTCAGGTGTAAGAACAACATATTTTTTTCGAATGATATCAAAAATAGCAAACTTATTTTCGTTACTTTTGATTCTGAATTTATATGTGGGCAAATTCAATGGCTGCATACAGCAAAAATGCTAATTTTTTTTAATACATGAGTGACGTTACAAAAATAGTTTCTGATATTGAAAGGGGAATCATTAAACCAATTTATTTTTTAATGGGTGAAGAGCCCTATTATATCGATAAAATTTCAGAATTTATTGAAAATAACATACTTACGGAAGAAGAAAAAGGGTTTAATCAAATGGTGTTGTATGGCAGAGATGTTACTATTGAAGACATTGCAGACAATGCCAAGCGTTTCCCCATGATGGCTGATAAGCAAGTGGTCATTATAAAAGAAGCCCAGGATTTATCTCGAACCATTGAAAATTTGACTTCTTATGTTGAAAATCCTCAACCTTCAACGGTTTTGGTTTTGTGTTACAAATATAAAACCATTGATAAAAGGAAAAAATTGTACAAAGCAATTCAAAAAGCAGGGGTGATTTATGAAAGTAAAAAGCTGTATGAAAATCAGGTTGCTGAATGGATTCGAAGAGTGCTTTCGGGTAAAAAATATGAAATTGATACCAAGGCAACTTTAATGTTGATTGAATTTTTGGGAACTGATTTAAGTAAAATCAGCAACGAATTGGATAAATTAATGGTTGTTTTGCCTGCTGGTTCAAAAATTACTGCAAAAACCATTGAAGAAAATATAGGGATAAGTAAGGATTATAATAATTTTGAATTGCGAAAAGCTGTTGGGGAGCGTAATGTGTTAAAAGTAAATCAGATTATTAATTATTTTGCTCAGAATCAAAAAGCAAATCCTTTAATCATGACCATTTCATTGATGAATGGTTTTTTTACGCAATTGCTTATTTATCATAGTTTAAGCGATAAATCTAAAAATAGTGTAGCGAGAGCTTTGGGTGTCAATCCGTTTTTTGTATCAGATTATTCAGTTGCGGCAAAAAATTATCCTATGCGAAAAGTTTCACAGGTGATTGGTTTGTTGCGAGATGCTGATGTGAAAAGCAAAGGAGTAGGCGCAAATCTGCCAGCCGGTGATATTTTAAAAGAATTGTTGTTTAAGATTATTCATTAAATTCAGGCAGTTTTCCGTTGACAGCAGTAAAACCCGAAACCTTAAACTTGAAACCCGAAACTACTTATCTACCACAATTCGTTCGTTTCTGTTTGCTAATTCCCAAGCTGTAAAAAACACCAGTTGTGTTCTCTTTGCCAAAACTTCATAATTAATTTTATCGGGAGTGTCTGAAGGTCGGTGGTAATCTTCATGAGTGCCATTGAAGTAAAAAATAATTGGAATGTTATTTTTTGCAAAATTGTAATGATCAGATCTGTAATAAAAACGATTTGGGTCGTTATCATCATTGTAAGTATAATCTAAAGTTAGGTTGGTGAATTTGGTATTGATGGCTTCAGAAATTTCATGAAGTTCAGTACTTAATTTATCAGAACCAATTAAATATACAAAATCAGGATTATTTGTATGCGCATCATCAACACGGCCAATCATATCAATATTTAAATTGGCAACGGTATTTTTTAATGGAAAAATTGGATATTTCACATAATAGGCAGAGCCTAACAATCCTTTTTCTTCGCCTGTAACATGTAAAAATAAGATAGATCTTTTTGGTCCGTTTCCATTTTTAGCTGCATTTTGAAATGCTTGAGCAATTTTCATAATAGCCACAGTTCCAGACCCATCATCGTCGGCACCATTGAAAATTTCTTCACCTGTTTGTCCAACGTGGTCAAAATGTGCTGAAATCACAATAATTTCATCGGGTTTTTCGGAACCTTCAATAAAAGCAACCACGTTTTCAGAGGGTTTTAAATTAGGTCTTAAATGTTCTGTTGAAATATCTTGAAAATAATCATCACCACCCAAAGGCGAAGCTATGTTTTGAGACTTATAAAAATCTTTTAAATATTCAGCCGCTAATTTTTGACCAGGTTCGCCCGTATCTCTTCCTTCAAATTCATCAGATGCAATGATGTATAAATGTGTTTTTAAATCTTCAGGTGTAATTGTTTTTGAATATTCTATTGCAATTTCCCCGGTAATGATATCACTAGCATTGTAGTATTCTGTTAATGAATCACTATTACTGCAAAAAATAAATGATAAAGAAAGGCAAATAAATAATAATTTTTTCATTTTTCAGTGATTGAAATTTACCAAATATATTAAAAAATTTAAGAGTTGTTAATGGTGAATTGCTTTAAAGTTTTGTTAAAGCTAATTAATTCAGAATCAAAAAGTTGATTTAAATAGTTGTTTTCAATTAAATCATCAGTTTTTCCGGAAATAAATTTTGAAGGCGTCATCAACCACAGTTCATCGGCTAACTGAAGTGCTAGATTGGCTTCATGTGTTGAAACAATAATGGTTTTGTTAAAATTTTTAGCCAAGTTTTTAAGCAATGAAAAGGTGTTTATGGTATGGTGTAAATCTAAATGAGCGGTAGGTTCGTCCAATACAATAATAGGCGTGTTTTGAGCCAGTGCACGTGCTATTAACACTTTCTGTAGTTGTCCGTCACTTAATTCATAGCACTTCTTATCCATTAAATATTGTGTATTTGTTTGATCAAAAGCCGATTGAATTATTTGCAAATCCTCAGTTGTTAAATAACCAATCCAGTTTGTAAATGGTTGTCTGCCTAAAGCAACCAACTCAAAAACCGTTAAGCTTGAATCGGGTAATCTTTCCGTGAGTACCAAACTTAATGTTTTTGCCAGATCAGCATTTGTTAATACCTCTAATTTTGAATTGTTAATTAAAATTTGACCATCTAAAGAAGGCTGAACTTTTGTTAAGGTTCTAAGCAATGTAGATTTCCCAATACCATTTTTTCCAAGTAAACAAACCAAGTTTCCAGACTTTAAATTAATATTCAAATTTGAAGCGACCGTGTTTGTATGCTTTTTTGAGGCATAACCAATACTTAAATTAAAAGTATTTATAATATTTTCAATCTTTTGTTTCATTAATAATAAATCTTTCTTTTCCTTACGAGTAACCAAATAATAATAGGTGCTCCAAATAATGAAGTTATTGCATTTATGGGTAAAGTATATTCGCTATTTGGAAGCTGTGCAATGCTATCGCAAATTAACATAATAATGGCACCGGTTATTGCTACAGCAGGCAATAATGTTTTATGGTTTGATGTGCTGAATAACAATTTTGTTAAATGTGGAACTGCCAAGCCAATAAATGCTATAGGGCCAGAAAAAGCTGTGATTACCCCTGTTAATAAGCTTGTTGCAATCAATGTTATATTTCTGGTTTGTTTCACGTTTACGCCCATACTTTTTGCGTAGTTTTCACCTAAAAGCAGGCTATTTAAAGGTTTTATAATAAAAGTTACCAATGTAATTCCAATAATAAAAACACTAAAAAGTGCTATAATTTCATTCCAGCTCAAATTGCCTAAACTTCCAAAACTCCAAAACATATATTGTTGTAATTCTGCGGCACTGCTAAAATAAGCCAAAACGCTGATAACTGCTGAAGTTAAACTTCCAAACATCAATCCTATAATTAGAATAGACATGGTGTTTCTAACTTTTATGGCGGCTAACATGACTGCGGAGAGCACTAAAAAAGCACCTAAACTTGCTGCAATCGCCAAGCCGAAATTTGTAAAAGCATAACTTGTAATATTGGCTCCTAAAAACGATGCTCCCAGAATTAAAATAGCAACCCCTAAACTTGCTCCAGAACTGATTCCCAAAACAAAAGGACCAGCCAGTGGATTTCTAAACAATGTTTGCATTAACAAACCACTAATCGACAATCCGGAACCGACGAGAATGGCCGTAATCATTTTTGGCAAGCGGTAATTTAACACAAAGG
>Ga0316188_10000644_pt1 | contig 15443 bp, 13 predicted proteins | sample Phiworburrow1_MG_FD_204933 | JGI IMG/M metagenome (GOLD analysis project Ga0316188, IMG submission 204933) | Coastal sediment microbial communities from Maine, United States - Phippsburg worm burrow 1 | ecosystem: Environmental > Aquatic > Marine > Coastal > Sediment | place: USA: Maine...
CGGCTTGCGGACCCGGCATCTCGGCGATAAAGGCGTAATCGCCCGGCTCGAGGTCCACGGTGAAATAACCGTGTGCGCCCGCCGTTATGTCGTTGATGCCGCCAAGGAAGGTCACCGGGCTTGGGTCCTCGAGGCCGTCGGGGGTGCGCCAGTCAAGCCAGGCATCCGCCTTGGCGATGCTGTCTTCGCCGTCGACGCGCATCAGGTGCACGTCGTTGCCGACGAACGAGGGCAGCGCCTGCTGCTCGATGAAGTCCACGCGGATGGTGTTGGTCCCTGTATTGAGCTCGCCGCTGACCAGCTCGAAGCCTGAATTCCGGATGGCCAGCGTCGCGTTGGCCTGCGGTTCCGGGGCGTTGCTGTTCTGGTTGGTCACGGTCAGGTCCAGCAGCATGCCGAGTTGCCCCTCGCCGGGGCTGGTGGTATGGAAAATCCCGTCGGACTTCACGTAACACTCCATGATGTAGTGCCCCGGCTCCAGGTACACGGTGGTCTGGCCGGCGCGTCCAGGCGAGAGAAAACCCGGTCCGCCATTGCGCCCCAGCTCGCCGATCCACTCGGGGAACCGGCCAAAGGCCGCGTTGACAGCTTCCTCGTCACCCGCATTCATGCCGTCCATCGCATCCTGGAACGGCTGCATCACGGCATCGCTGATCTCCCGGGCCGTGATGCCTTCCGGCGGCACGTCGAGCATGGCGAAGTGGGTCATGCTGGAGGCATTGACAAACCTGAACGTGGTCCAGCCGGCGGGGATTTCCGAGGGGCCCTGGAAGGTTTTGCCCACGGCCCGGAACTCCACCACGTGGGGCTGCGGTTCGGGCGGCGGCGCGGGAATGGTTGTGGACTGCGGCTTCGCGGCAACTTCTTCTGTCGCTTTACGCTCTTCGCCGCAACCCTGCAAAAGAAACGGCCCGGCGGCCAGCGCCACAAACACCAACATCCTATTCATGAATCTCTCCTTTGTTCTTTTTTGTGCTTTCCACCGAAACCTTCAATGCGAGAGATGGCAGTCGCGCAGCCACAGCGCGCTGCGGATCCATTTTTCGCTAGGGCTCGTGGTTTTTGAGCGACTGCATAACACGGTCGACGCATTCCTTGCGAGTCATCGACAGCTTCCTGGCCTTTTCCGTGTCGATACAGGTACAGGCGCCGGTTGCGGTGTCGACTGTGCAGAGCACGTTGTCCAACGGCGGTGCCTGCACAGGCTCGGATTCCGCCCGGGCCTCCGGCTCCTTGAGCATGTCGGCAGCGGGGTCCGCCAACTCAAACGTGCCGGCGCTGGCCAGGCCAGCCAGCAGGCAGAGCGAAACGATCATAGCCAAGCGCTTCATGCAGAACCTCCGGATATCTGATCATGCAAGGATACAACGCCGAGCGCGCGGCGCAAGATTTTGTGGAACGAGTGGTTGTGGGAGGGGCTTTGGCCGCGATAGTTTTTTGACAATTCAAAAGAATCGCGGCCAAAGCCGCTCTCACACCACAGTCATGCCTGCACTGCCTGCCCGTTTCCGGCTCAATCCACCGGGCCATATTTTTGCAGAGAGGCTGTGTGCTCCGGCGCCAGGCTCACTGCATTCCGAATGATCGTCCTCATCTGAGCCAGCGACTGCTGCAATTCGGATTCACTGATCGAATCGGCTCGCCGGTCGTAGGTTTCGGGCACAACGTCGAAGCCCGCATACATGGACAGCCAGCTGCCCGTGCGAAAGGGCTCGGTGCCGTACTCCACGAGGTAGGCGCGGCTCCGGTAAACGGCCAGCTTGTGCGCCAGGGTTTCGGGAACATCCATGCTGCGGCAATCGTCCCAGAATGGTTCGCCGAGCCGTTGATTCAGCTTGTAGTGCAGGATCAGAAAATCCCTCATCTTCTCGTACGAAGCTCGTGATTGCCGGTTGGCCTCGTCGATGTCGCACTGCCTGAAGCCGTGCGCCGGGAAGAACGTCTCAAGCAGCGCAATGCCGGTCTGGATCAGCGCGATGCTGGTGGATTCCAGCGGCTCCATGAAGCCGGCGGCCAGGCCCAGCGCGACGCAATTGCGCTGCCAGAAGACCTCGCGCATGCCGGTCTGAAACGACAGCAGGTTCGGCTCGGACTGCGGTTCACCCTGGATATTCGCGAGCAGGGTATCCAGCGCCTGTTCATCGTCCAGGTACTCGCTGCAATACACGTAGCCGTTGCCGACGCGGTGCTGCAGGGGGATGTTCCATTGCCAGCCGGCCGGGCGGGTGATGGATCGGGTATAGGGGACCGGGTCCGCGGTGGATTCGCTTTGCACCGCCACGGCCCGGTTGGCGGGCAACCAGTGGCTCCAGTCCTCGAGCGGTGTTTCCAGGCATTGGCCGATCAGCAATCCGCGAAACCCGCTGCAGTCGACGAACAGGTCGCCGCTGACGGCCTGGCCGGAGTCGAGGGTCACGGATTCGATAAATCCGTCGCTGGCCCGGGTATTGACGCCGAGCACCCGCGCATCCGTTCGCTCGACGCCCCGGCGCATGGCGTAGTCGCGCAGATATTCAGCGTAAAGCGCCGCATCGAACTGGTAGGCGTAGCCGAAATCGGCCAGCGGATTGGGGTTGTCCGGCGAGGGATGGGCAAAACGGCCCGAGCGCGCCATGACGCTGGGCAGACAGTAGTCCTCCATCGGGCTGCCGTCGCCCACGGCCCGCGACCTCAGCCAAAGATCATGAAACGGAACGCCGCGCAGCGGCGCGCCATAGTTGGCGAAGGGATGAAAAAACCGCGAACCCTTTACGGCCCAGTCCTCGAACAGGATGCCGAGTTTGAAGGTCGCCTGGGTGCGCCGCATCAGCTCGGCTTCGTCGAGCTCGAGAAACCGGTTGAAATCGAGGATCGTCGGGATGGTCGCCTCGCCGACCCCAACGGTGCCGATGGTAGACGACTCGATCACGTGGATACGGGTGGCCGACCCTTCGAGGAATTTCGCCAGGCTGGCTGCGGCCATCCAGCCCGCTGTGCCGCCGCCGACGATGATGATGGTTCCGATCAAAAGACAGGCCCCGGGTTGTCCGTTTCGAGAATGATGCTGATTGTAGCCCAGGCGGCGGCTGGCCGAATGCGTTCCTTCCAGAAAAGGCTCGGACAGGTCTGGCCGAAATGGCACCCGCCCCGTCTTCCTTGGAACGCCGTGTACAGCCCGTCCTGTGGCAGAATAGCGCCCATGCTGCCTGCACACGCCCAGCCATGACCTTCTTCAGCGAACTCAAGCGCCGCAACGTGTTCCGCATCGGGGCCGCCTACGTGCTGTTCGGCTGGGTGCTGTTGCAGGGAGCGGATTTCGCGCTCGACCTGATCGGCGCGCCCAACTGGATCATCCAGGCGCTGTCGATCGTGGTGGCCGCCGGCCTGCCGCTGGCACTGATCATCGCCTGGGCTTTCGAGCTGACGCCTGAGGGACTCAAGCGCGAAAAGAACGTCGACCGCAGCCAGTCCATCGCCACGCAGACCGGCCGCAAGCTGGACCGCGTCATCATCGGCGTGCTGGCGCTGGCCGTCGTCTACCTGCTGGTCGACAAGCTGGTGCTGCTGGACGCGGTCAGGACCCCGGATGCCGCGCCGCTGGCCACGCCGGCGCCAGGCGCGTCTGCCCCCCGCTCCGAACCAGGCCCCTCGGTCGCGGTTTTGCCTTTCGTCAACATGAGCGGCGATCAGGACAACGAATATTTCTCCGACGGCCTGACCGAGACCCTGCTGCACATGCTTTCGCAGCTGCCCGGGCTGCACGTGGCTGCGCGCACCTCCTCGTTCGCCTTCAAGGGCCAGAACGTCAACATCGGCGAGATCGCCGGCGCCCTGGGCGTGGCGCATGTGCTCGAGGGCAGCGTGCAGAAAGCCAACGACCGGGTGCGCGTCACCGCCCAGCTGGTCCGCGCCGACGACGGGTTCCACGTCTGGTCGCAGAGCTACACCCGCCCGCTGGAGGACATCTTCGCCATCCAGGACGAGATCGCCACCGACGTGGCCAGCGCCCTCGGCAGCTCGCTGCTCGGCGCCGCGAAAACCGATCTGCACGGCGTCAACACGACCGATCTGTCGGCCTACGACAGTTATCTGAAGGGCCTCGAACAGCAGGCGATTTACTCCTACGCCAGCCTCGGCAGCGCCGAAAACCACTTCAAACAGGCGCTGGCGCGCGACCCTGGGTTCACCGATGCCCGCCTGGCCCTGGCGCGTAACTACCTGCTGAAGTTCAACACCGGCCTGATCGACGCCGGCGAGACCCGCGCCCTGGCCGAGCCCTTGCTCCGTCAGGCGCGTCAACAGCAGCCGGACAACCCGCTGGCCCGCGCGCTGGAGCTGTCGCTGAACCTCTTGATTTTTGATTCCAGGCAGGGCGCGGCGGAAGTCCGGGCCTTGGTGGATGAGCTGCAGGACCTGTTGCAGGTGCTGCCCGCCGAGTCGCTCATTCGCATCAACGTGGCGGCGACGTTTCACATGTTTTTCGGCGACCAGCAGCGGGCGATCGAAGTGTTGCAGGCCGGCTTGCTGATCGACCCGCTGGAAGCGGAGCTGCACCGCTGGCTGGGGCGCATTTACGCCGACAACCAGCGCTTTGACGAGGCGCGCGCCGCGCTGCTGCGCAGCCTGGAGCTGGCCCCCGACAACCCCAATGGCTACAGCACAATGGCGGACGTCGAGTCCTGGGCCGATAACCTGCCCGCCGCGCTCGACTGGATGCGCCAGGCCAGCCAGGTCGATCGCCAGGATCACGAACTGCCCGCGCAGATCGCCCGCGACCTGTATCAACTGAGGCTGCCGGAGGAAGGCGACTACTGGCTGGCCCGCGCGCAGGCGCTGGCGCCGGGTTCAGCCCTGACTCGCAGCATCGAGGTGCAGCGTGCTGCGGCCATGGATGATCCGCAGCAACTCATCGCGCTGGCCTCCGCCCTGATCGCCGACCAGATCGAAGACCGCCGCGGCGCCTTTGGTGAAACCATGCAGCTCTACGCCGACGCGATGCTGCGGGAGGGCCGGGCGCGGGAAGCCTTCGATTTCCTGGTCAGCGTGCGCCCGGAGATCACCCGCTACGATGAAATCGCCGCGGGCCAGCAGGGGCTGATCATGCAATGGGCCTCCATCGCCCTGATGTCCGGCTTCGAGACCTTCGAGAACCGCAAGGTGGCCTGGCTGCAGTTCACCGGCCAGCTCGACGCGCTGGGCATTCCCTGGAACAGGGACCCCAGCGACGGCAGCCTGACCTGGGACTACGTGATGAAGGGTGAGACAGAGAAGGCCATCGACAGCTACCTCGAGTACGAACTCACCGCGCCGCTGGCCAGGAACCTGGACCGCCCCCAGAAACTGCTCAACGCCGTGTTCGGCCCGGTGTACGAAGCCCCCCGCGTGGCGGCCGGGCTGGCCGCAGACGCCGAGCGCTACGCCGAAGTGCGCGAGGAAGTGCGAGCCATGCTGCAGCGCCCGGAGTGGAACAACCCCTGAAGCCTGTGACGACAAAGGAAAAAGATGAGCGATATTTTCGACGAGATGTGGGGTGATGCCGGCGCGGGCGGCCTGGCGAATATGCGCAGCCCCTACCAGGACTATGGCCACTGGTTCGACCGCGAAGACCCCAAGCGGATCCATCGAAAAGCGGGTCAGGCCGAAGCCTTCTTTCGCAAGACGGGGATCACCTTCAATGTCTATGGCACCGAAGAAGCCGATGAGCGGCTGATTCCCTTTGACGTGGTGCCGCGCATCCTGTCTGCGCGGGAGTGGCGCAGACTGTCGCGTGGAATTGAACAACGCGTACGGGCTCTGAACGCTTTTCTCCATGACATCTACCATCGACAGGAGATCTTGCGCGCCGGCCGCATTCCCGTCGAATTGATCGCACATAACGACGCCTTTCTGCCGCAGATGGTGGGGGTCGAACCGCCGGGCGGAATCTATACGCATATCGTGGGTACCGACATAGTCCGCACCGGGCAGGATGAGTTTTTCGTACTGGAGGACAATGCCCGCACGCCGTCGGGCGTTTCCTACATGCTCGAAAATCGCGAGACCATGCTGCAAATGTTTCCCGAGCTGTTTTCGCGCATACCGGTGCGGCCGGTGAGCACATATCCCGCCAACCTTCACCGCTCGCTGTCCGCCTGCGCACCGCCCGCCTGTGACGGCAAGCCGGTGGTGGCGGTGCTGACGCCGGGTATCCACAATTCGGCCTATTTCGAGCACAGCTTCCTGGCCGATCAGATGGGCTCGGAGCTGGTTGAAGGGCACGACTTGCGCGTGGTCGACGGACGGATCGCGATGCGCACGACACGCGGCTACACCGCGATCGATGTGCTCTACCGGCGGGTCGATGACGATTATCTCGACCCCTTGAACTTCAAGCCGGAATCGCTGCTCGGCGCGCCGGGCATATTCGATGTGTACCGCGCGGGCGGGATCACCATCGCCAACGCACCCGGTACCGGGATCGCCGATGACAAGGCGCTTTATTCTTACATGCCGGACATCATCCGGTTTTATACCGGCGAAAAACCGCTGCTGGACAACGTGCCGACCTGGCGCTGCTCAGAACAGGATCAGCTGCAATACGTGCTCGACAACCTGGCCGAACTGGTGGTGAAGGAAGTGCACGGTTCGGGCGGCTACGGCATGCTGGTCGGGCCGGCGGCGAGTAATAAAGAGCTCAAGGCGTTTCGCGAGAAACTGCAAGCGCGGCCGGGAAACTACATTGCGCAGCCGACGCTGGCGCTCTCCACCGTGCCCATCTTCACCCGGAAAGGCCTGTCGCCCCGCCACGTGGATCTGCGCCCGTTTGTGCTGATGTCGCCGGACCGGATCGACATCACGCCGGGCGGCCTGACACGAGTCGCGATGACCCAGGGGTCACTGGTAGTCAATTCCAGCCAGGGCGGGGGCACCAAGGATACCTGGGTGTTGGAGGAGTGACGCGATGCTAGGCAAAACGGCAGGCGGCCTGTTCTGGATGTCCCGGTATCTGGAACGCAGCGAAAACGGAGCGAGGCTGGTGGAGGCCGGCTTTCGCATTGCGCTGACGCGCTCGGACACTGCCTCGGCTGAATGGCAATCCATACTGGCGACATCGGGAGCGCTCGCCGATTACGATGCCCGGCACGGGGACTACGACTCAGACCAGGTGATTGACTTCCTGCTGCGCGACGCGAGTAATCCGGCCAGCGTGATCAGCACTGTGAAAGCAGCGCGGGATAATGCCCGGCTGGTACGCACTGCGCTGACCCGAGAGGTCTGGGAGGCGACCAACGAGGCATGGATCACCTTGCAGGCGTTGCTGGCGAGGCCGGTGAAAGAGCAGGACCTGCCCGACGTACTGCATACGATTCGCCAACAGAAAGCCCTGGTGCGTGGCGCCATGGCGGGAACGATGCTGCGCAACGACGGCTTCAATTTTGCACGGCTGGGGACGTTCCTGGAGCGGGCGGACAATACTGCGCGGATACTGGACGTCAAATACTTCCTGTTGCTGCCCTCTTTCGCGCAGGTCGGGTCTTCGCTGGACCACGTGCAATGGGAAACCATCCTGCGCTCGGTGTCGGCGTTGCGGGCCTATCGGTGGCTCAACGGCACGGACGTCAGTCCGGCCAACGTGGCGGAGTTCTTGCTCCTGCAACCGCAAATGCCGCGCTCCCTGGCTTTTTGCTCTCACAAGATCATGGATAACCTGGGCTATCTCGAGCAGGACTATGGCGCCGAGAGCCCATCGTGCCGGATGGCCAAGGCGCATTATCAGAAACTGAAAGACAGCAACATCGAAAGCATTTTTGAACGTGGCCTGCACCAATTTGTCCAGGATTTCCTCGCCGATTCGCATGCGCTTGCCGTGCAAATCGAACGCGACTATCGCTTCCAGGAGTAGCCATGCGCCTCAGCGTCAAGCACAGCACAAGCTATCATTACGACGCCCCGGTCGACTACGGACTGCAACAGGTCCGCCTGACCCCCAAGGAGCGGGAAGGGCAAAAGATGCTCCAGTGGGACATCGCGATCGAGGGCGGACACAAGGAGCTGCACTTCACCGATCACCACGCCAATCGTGTCGACCTGATCAGCATCGATCCGGGCGGGGAGCAGCTGGTCATCCATATTACGGGTGAAGTGGAAACCACCGACACGGCGGGCGTTATCGGGCCGCATCATGGCTTTATGCCGCTTTGGATGTTCGAGCGCCAGACGTCATTGACCACGCCGGGGCCGAGAATCGGGGCGCTGGTCAAAGCGCTGGAACTCGAGTTCGATAATGACATCGCCCGCGCGCATGCCCTGTCTGCGCTGATCGTCGAGCGTGTGCCCTACGCAACGGGACAGACCGATGCGGAAACCAGTGCCGAACAGGCCGTCACGGCGGGCTCTGGTGTTTGCCAGGATCACGCCCATATCTTCATCACGGCCATGCGCCTGCTGGGTCATCCGGCGCGCTACATTTCCGGCTACCTGATGATGAATGACCGCATCGAGCAGGATGCAACGCATGCGTGGGCCGAGGCCTGGTTCGACGGCATCGGCTGGTTGGGGTTCGACGTGTCCAATGGCCATTCCCCCGACTCGCGCTATATTCGTGTCGCCAGCGGGCTGGATTACATGGATGCCGCGCCGGTTTCGGGAATGCGCTTTGGCGTATCGGTGGAAAGCATGGCGGTTCAATTGCAGGTGCAACAGTAAAGAGAATGGGTGGCTCATGACATATTGCGTGGGGCTTCGGCTCAACAAGGGCCTGGTGTTCATGACCGACACGCGCACCAATGCCGGCGTCGATGATATCTCTCAGGTCAGGAAAATGAACAGCTGGGAAGTGCCCGGCGAACGCGTGATCACGCTGCTGTCCGCCGGCAACCTCGCCACGACGCAAGCCGTGGTCAGCCTGGTGGATGAGCGCAGCAAGGCGCCCGGAGATCGCAGTCCGTCGATCCTCAAGGCCCCGTCGATGTTCCAGGTGGCCACGATCATCGGCAATATCCTGCGCGACGTGGTCAGGCATTTCGAACCCTCCGGCCCGGCTGCCGAGTCCCTGTTCGGCGCGACGCTGATCCTCGGTGGTCAGATCAAGGGCAGCGAGCCGCGCCTGTTCCTGATTTACCCCGAAGGCAATTTCATCGAATCGAGTGACGACAACCCGTTCTTCCAGAGCGGCGAAACCAAGTATGGCCGCCCGATATTGGTCCGCGCGCTGGAGCCGGACATGAGCTTCGAGGAAGCGGTGAAATTGCTGTGCGTGTCATTCGATTCCACCATCCGCGCCAATCTCAGCGTGGATTTGCCCATCGACTTGCAGGTGCAAGCGGTGGATGAATGCAGGATTACCCATCAGCGCCGCTTCGAGCGGGGCGATTCCTATTTCGAGGACGTCTCGAGGGGTTGGAGCGATGCACTGCGAGCGGCATTCAGCGCCTTGCCGGATTTCAAGTTCTGACCCCTGTTCCTCTGCCCGTGGGCGGTCGATGAAGCACCCGGAGAACGGTCATGCGAACGAAACACGATACGCTGCATAGACTGCTTTCATCGGTCCTGTGGCTCCTGCTGCTGAGCGCTTGTGCTTCGGTCCCGCCCAAGGTGCCCTGGTCCAGGCAGCTCGAACCCTTGGTGATCGGCGACCCGGCGAGCGGCGGCGTGGTGGACAGGCGCGGGCGATTCCGCGAGATTCTGTGTGCGGTCAACGCCGATCATGGCGCGGACCTGCCGGATTACCGGCCCTGCGAAGAGACCCTGAGCGAGGTCGGGATCGAGCCGCCGCCCAGCGGCGCACCGGTTTCGCTGGCGCCATCGAAGTCGAACTACCTGGCGCTGATGGTGCCGGGGCTGGGCTACCAATGCATCAAGGCCTGGCTGAACCGTGACTACTCCGCGCCCCATCACGTGGCGACACATGGCTACGAAGCAGAGTTGCTGGAGGTCAGCGGCCTGTCGGGTTCGGCGATCAATGCACGCATCATCCGCGATTACGTCATGTCGCTGCCTGCAGAGGAGGCGGACCGGCCGCTGATCCTGATCGGTCACTCGAAGGGTGCGCCGGACATCCTGGAGGCCCTCGTCGCCTACCCCGAGCTGGCCGGGAAGGTGGTGGCGATGGTTGCCTTCGCGGGTGCGGTGGGCGGCTCCCTGCTGGCCGACGACACCGAAGTGCCGACCCTCAACCTGCTGACCCGGCTGCCTTACTCGGAGTGCGACGAAGGCGATCGCGGCGCGCTGCACAGCCTGTCGCCCGCGGTCCGGCGAGCCTGGCTGGAGGAGCACGAGCTGCCGGAGCATATTCGCTACTACTCGGTAGTGGCCTTTCCCGACCCTGCCCGCATATCCTGGGCGCTCAAGTCCAGTTGGCGCAGGCTGGGCGAGTTGCAGGATGCCCGCAACGACAGCCAGCTGGTTTTTTATGACCAGGTCATACCGGGCTCCCGCCTGCTGGCGTTCACCAACGCCGACCACTGGGCCATGGCGGTGCCGGCGGCGCGGCAAATGCGGCTTGCGGCATCGACCTTCGCCACCCAGAACGATTTCCCCCGCGAGGTCATGCTGGAATCCCTGCTGCGGTTCATCGAAGAAGACCTGGCGCAGCCGGCCGATTGAAGCAGCGTCGGGTTCAGCCTGCCCGTACTTCCAGCTTCAGGCCATTGAGGCGCTGCAGCGCGTCGATGATCAGAAACAGGTTGTTTGCCTGCGGATTGCCTTTGGCCGACAGCATGCGCATCAAGCTCTTTTCCATGATGCCCGTCTCCCGGGCCAGCGCCGGAAAGCCGATCGTGCAATTGGCGATGTCACGCAACAGAAGTTGCGCGACGACAACTTCGTTCCGCAGCATTGACTCAATGGCTTCGGCGAGCACGTTGCCGGCAAAGTCGGGATCGATCTGGAGTCGTCTGCGCAGGAGTTCCTGAGCTGGCTCCGTGATATGGCGAATTCTCTCAATCTCTGCGGGTTTTGAACTCATACCATGATTTCCTGGCTTTGCGGATGTCTATGGTCTGGCTTTGCTTGGTGCCGCCACCCAGCAGCACGATTAAGCGGCGCTGGTGCAACGCGTAATAGACACGATAGCCGGGGCCCGAATGAATACGCCTTTCCCAAAGTCCCCTCGTCAGAAGTTTCGAGTCAGAGAAGTTCCCGACCTCCATTCTTCGCAGGGCGGCGTAGACCTTCGCTGCAGGCCCTGCATCTATCTGGGAAACCCATTGCTCGAAGGGCCTGTTTCCCTTTGCATCGATGTACTGAACGATTTCGTATGTTTGCATAAAGTAACATATATGTTACTCAAGTCAATGCTTGCTGAGAGGATGGGCCGAAGGATGAGCAACCCCGCAGTTATACCGTCGGTCAGCGACAAAGGTAGTCTGAAATATCAGTGAATGGTCGTAGGAGCGAACCTCGTTCGCGGCCCGGACTCTAACCCCCCCGGTTTTTCAGCCAGGCCTCGTACAGCCCCGCCTTTTTGAGGATTTCGTCCCAACGCGGATCGCCCCAGAACCGCCTGAGGTAGGGATCGAACATCATTTCAGGCAGGCCGCCGTCGCGTTGGACGTAGGCGCGGTCCAGCCATTTGAAAACCTGGTCGTCGTCGCCGCGAAAGCCGTAAATCTGCGCGATCTGGAAGGCCGAATCGTGCTGGTTCTGCTCGATGAACGCAGGCAGCCGGGCGTCCGCTTCATCCGTGCGCCCCAGCGCATAGAACGCAATCAGCCTGCCGTATTCGCTCCAGAACGGATCGGTTTCCTGCTCGGCAATGGCCAGCGCCTCCTGCGGCCGGCCTTTTAACTGCAGCACGCGCGCACGGGCCTGATTGGCGGTGGGCATCTCCGGATTCAACGTCAGCAGGCGCTGGTAGACCTGCTCCGCCTCGTCCAGCTGGCCGGCATAGATCAGCGCCATGCCCAGCGCGTGGAGACCCCGCAGGCTCAGCGGATCCAGCGCCACCGCGCGTCTCGCCAGGGTGACGGACTGGTCGAGATCACCCAGGTAGCGTTGCAGTAAACCCATCTCGGCCACCGCATCGGCCAGGCCTGGCGTGAGTTCCATCGCGCGTTGCAGAGAGGCCTCGGCGCCGGCCCAGTCCCAGTCATAGGACATTTGAATCGTAGCCTGGGCCAGGTAGCCCTCGGGCAGGGCCGGATCCAGCGCCAGCGCTTTTTGTGCTGCTTGCCGGGCCTGCACATAACCCGCATGCAGATCGATATAGGTCGCGCCGGCCTGGCTCGCATAGACCCGCGAAAGCCCGGCCCAGGCGGCGGCATAGTCCGGGTCGATCTGCAGGGCTTCCTCGTAGGCCCTGGCCGCCTTTTCCCAGTCCGCCCCCGTGCGGCGCGCGAAGAAATACCGCCCCTGCAGGTACAGCGCATACGCTGCGGAATCGGCCTCGACCGATTTCGGCGCGGCCCCCAGCAGCTTGATCTTCAGCGCCTCGACCACCGCCGCGGAAATCTCGTCCTGGATACCGAACACGTCGTCCAGGGTGCGGTCGAAGGTTTCCGAGTAGAGGTGGAAGCCGTTGTCCGCCCGGATCAGCTGGGCGGTGATGCGCACCTGGTTGCCGGATTTGCGCACGCTGCCCTCGAGCACGTTGGCTACGCGCAGCTCGCGCGCCACGTCGGCGATCTTGGCGTCCTTACCCTTGAAGCTGAACGACGAGGTACGGGCCGCAACCTGCAGGCCGGGGATTTTCACCAGCAGGTTCAGCAACTCCTCGGCGATGCCGTCGGAGAGATACTCCTGGTCCTTCGCGGGCGACATGTCGACAAACGGCAGCACCGCGATCGAGTGGGCCGCCACTGCGGTTGCGGCAGACGCCGGCTGAGTCCCGGGTGCGGTCGGCTTGGCACGAGCGGCAACGGGGTCCACCGCGACGGTGGTCGCCGTGTCCGGCCCAGTGCCGAACTTGTCCCAGGCAAACCAGGCCAGCGCCACGGCCATCAACACCATGGTCACGATATTGAGCTTGCGGCCGGTCGAGTGGGTGATCGACTGGCTGCGGTCGACCTCCTTTTCAGGCTTGATACCCTCCGGCGTAATCTCGAACGCCCAGGCGAAAATCAGCGCTACCGGCAAGCCCAGGACCAGCGCAGCCAGGATCATCTTACCGCCCCAGACGGGCAGCTCGAGGATCTCGCCGATCACGTCGAAGATCTGCAGCAACACCCACGCGAACACCGCGTAGGCCACGCCCACGCGCACCACGTTGCGACGCTTCAGTTCCTCAAATAACGACATGGCGCGATTCTAGCAGCAAAGCCCCCACTTGGGAGGCCGCATTGTGGCCGACCCCCCCGCAGGAGCAAACATCGTTCGCGACCGATCGCCGTGAAGGCCCAAACCCTCTGGCTTTTACTCGCTCCTTGCCCTATCGTCGCCCCATGAAACCGCAATCCCTCCAACACCTCGCCGAACACCTGCGCCAGTTCGCCGCCGAACGCGACTGGGAGCAATTCCACTCACCCAAAAATTTGGCCATGGCGCTGTCGGTGGAAGTGGCCGAAATCGTCGAGCATTTCCAGTGGCTGACGGAGCAGCAAAGCCGCGATCTCGAGCCGGCCAAAAGGGCCGAGGTGGAGCAGGAGCTGGCCGACGCCCTGATCTACCTGGTGCGGCTGGCCGATCAGCTGGGTATCGACCTGCTGGAGGCCGCCGAGCGCAAGCTGGCGGTCAACGAAGCCAAGTACCCGGCGGAGCGGGTGCGCGGGAGTCCGAAGAAATACTCCGAGTACGACTAGCGCATATGAATCACGCCGAATTCGAAGCCGTCGTGCAGGAGGTCATGGACACCCTGCCGGGCTGGGTGCACGAAGCCCTGGAGCACATCGAGATACGCGTCACCGACGAACCGGGCGAGGAGTCCGAGCCCGGCGAAGAGGACCTGCTGGGCCTGTACCTCGGCACGCCGCTGACCGAGCGCAGCCTGGACGACATCGTCGACCAGCCCGACATCATCTACATTTACCGCTTGCCGCACCTGGAAATGGACCTGCCGCCGGACGAACTGCGCGAGGAGATCGCCACCACCCTGATCCACGAGATTGCCCATTACTTCGGTATTGACGACGATCACCTGGACGACATCGGCTGGGGTTAGCAGCGGCCGGACATTTTGGGGCCAGCGAAAAAACTGCTGCTGCGATTTGTGGCCATGGAAATCGTCCCACGGCGATTCGGGCGAGCGTTGACTGAAATAATCCGCTACCCGAAACGGCATTTCGGGTCTGATTTAACCAGTCGCTCGCCGTTCTGGCTGTTACCACATCACCACACCCAAGGATGGCAACATCGATGTATACCAATTTCCTGAAGAAGCGCATACTCCGCCGACCGGCGATCATATAGAAGTGCTCTATGAAGCTGGCGACATAATCGACGTGAGCATGGAGAGGCCTCATGAAACCCGCTGCCTACACTTTCAAGGTGCTAATTCCCGTTCTCTTATCCGTTGCGTCAATCGTCGCCTCGGCGGATGTTATCGATCCCTTTACGGCGCCGCAGGGCCCGGTCACGGTTGGGCCAGGCGAGGAAGTGACGGAGGAGGAAGCGACAATCTACAGTTCCAGCGTACTCGGCGGATTCCGAGTGGCGCTTCCCCAGGTGGATGAGTTGTCGCAGTCAGGTTCAACGGCGACCATGGAGATAGCGGGCGGTGCATTTGACTGCCTCGTCGATTTCCCGAGCCTCGGCAACCCAGACAACTACGGTGCCTGCGCCAGCGGTTATTTCCGCGGTGACGGGCCGGTATTCGACCTGACGGGATCGAGCCGGTTTCTGTTCGACATCCAGTCGGTCGAAGGCAGCATGGATCTCGCCGTCTTGCTGTTGGACACGAACGAGGAAGCAAGCCTGGGCTTTCTTGAGAATGTCATGCCGGGGCAGGTTTCGATATCGTTCGACGAGTTGCTCCCCTTGACATCCTTCGACGGCACCGACCTTTCTCTCATTGAAAGCTTTGTTTTTGTCGTGGCGAACGGGGAAGGCCAGGAGGGGCGCGTTGTCCTGACCGAATTCTCCACGGACGGTGCGATCACCGACGGGCCCGTCGTTACCGTCGAAGACGAAATCGTCGCGGAAGAGGTGCCGGGCACCTACTTCAACCCCGGTCGCGACGGTGAAGGCTGCCAGCTCACCCTGGAGCGTGACCAGGTCAATTTCATCTTGACCTGCTATTTCTACGACGACGGCAAGCAGATCTGGCTGATCGGTGTGGGCCAACTGGTAAACGGGCAAGTCGTGTTCGGTGAAATGACCGTCACGAATGGAGCGCAATTCGGCAACGCCTTTGATCCGGAAGACGTCGTGAGAACCAACTGGGGTTCGGCCACAATGACCTGGAGCGACTGCAATAATGCCGACTTGGAGCTTAAACCGATAGTGCCTGGTTATGAAGAGACGACGCTTGACCTGACTCGAATCGTGCCCACTACCTGTGGAAGCGGCGGTGCCCAGGGCGATTCGCTGCCGTGGATGGGTGCTTACTTTGA
>Ga0316188_10000645_pt1 | contig 15404 bp, 9 predicted proteins | sample Phiworburrow1_MG_FD_204933 | JGI IMG/M metagenome (GOLD analysis project Ga0316188, IMG submission 204933) | Coastal sediment microbial communities from Maine, United States - Phippsburg worm burrow 1 | ecosystem: Environmental > Aquatic > Marine > Coastal > Sediment | place: USA: Maine...
TGGTGAGTTCCGCTCGATCGATGACGTCAAGGAACTGGTCATATCGGCTGATGGACTGCGCCTGGCCGACATCGCAGACATCAAGTACGATTCCAGACGCCGGGACTATGCCCGTCACCTCGACCGCAAATACGCCATCGGTATCAGCATATTCAAGGAAAGCGGCGCCAACCTGGTGGACGTCGGCGAAAGGGCATTGGCGGAAGTTGATCGTATCGGTAAGACGGCGGAAATGCAGGGCATCAACCTGTTCTTCCTGGATAACCAGTCCGAGGGTGTGACGGAGTCCCTGAGCGAGTTGCTCAAGGCCGGTATCGTGGGTGCTTTCCTTTCATTATTCGTGCTTTATTTTTTTCTGCGCAGTGTGCCAACCACCCTGATGGTCTCGCTGGCCATTCCGGTCGCGATTACCATCACGCTGGGTGTCATGTATTTCCTGGGCCTTTCACTTAACATCCTGTCCATGATGGGCCTGATGCTGGCGGTCGGTATGCTGGTGGACAACGCGGTAGTCGTCAGTGAGAGCATTCATACCGAGTTTGAAAAAACACCGGATGACGCCAGGGGAGCGGCCCTGCGTGGCGTCAGTGCAGTGGGCCTGGCGGTGGCTGCCGGCACCCTGACCAGCGCGGCGGTTTTCCTGCCTATCATTTTTGGTGCAAAAGACCAGATCTCGATTTTCCTGACCCACGTGGCAACCGCCATCGTGGTTTCGCTGGCCATTTCACTTTTTATCGCGCAGACGATCATCCCACTGGCAGCGTCACGCCTGGAGCGGCCTTCGTCAAAGAAACAGGATACCGCCATCGATTTCCTACGGGAAAGGTATGTGCGCCTGCTGAACTGGAATATGCGCCATCGCTGGCTGGCGGCAAGCATGGTGGTCCTGACGCTGTTGTCGGCGGCCATCCCCATGCTTGTCGTTGAAACCGATATGTTCCCGCAGGACTCCACTCGCAGGTTGTACATGCCTTACCACCTCGATGGCCACTACCCGCTGGCCAAGCTGAAGGAGTCCGTGGACCAGATCGAGGAATATCTTTATACCAACCAGGAGCGTCTGGAGATTCGCGCGGTTTACTCCTATTACTCTGAACAGGCCGAAAATACGGCTTCAACGATCCTTTTAACCGACGACAAGCATGCAAAACGTTCTTCACAGGAAATATCCAGCGAAATCCTGGAAAACATGCCAAAAATTGCGATCGGCCGCCCAAGCTTTGATTTTCAGCGTGTCGGGGGCGGTGAAGAACTCAGCGTGACGCTGACCGGCACCTCGAGCGAGGTCCTGCGTGACCTGTCGGAGGACGCGGTTCGTATCCTTTCATCGGTCGAGGGGCTAAGCGGCGTGGTCTCAGCGGTCTCTGCCGGAGACCAGGAGGTCCAGGTGCGGGTCAACCGTGAACGCGCCAACCAGTTGGGCTTCTCCACCCAGGAAGTCGCCCAGGTCGTGGCCATTGCCATACGCGGTGTCGACTTGCGCGAATTCAAGGGTGAGGAAGGCGAAATCCCGGTGCGTTTGCAGTTCCGTGAGCAGGATCGCCAGCAACTGGACGATCTGCGCGATCTCAAGTTGAGAAACTCAGAAGGCGTGTCCATTCCATTGATGTCGATGGTCGATTTCATCGAAAGCACCGGTCCCACGGAAATCCGCCGGCTTGACCGGAAAACCGGACTGTCCGTCACCGCACAACTGGATGGAATCACCTCGGAAAAAGCCATGGAGCTGATCAAGGAGAACATGGAGCTGATGGCCATGCCCAGCGGTTACAGCTGGCATTTCGGCGGAGGTTTCACGGGCGACCAGGAAGCTATGCAGAAGATGCTATTCAATATTCTGCTGGCCATCGCCATCATCTACATCGTGCTGGCGGCGCAGTTTGAGTCGCTGGTCTACCCCCTGAGCATGATCTGCACGATCCTGTTTTCGGTGATCGGTGTGTACTGGTTTTTCCTGCTGACCGGGACCACTTTTACGCTGATGGCGATGATCGGTATTCTGATATTAATCGGGGTGGTCGTGAACAACGGCATCGTGCTGATCGACCATGTCAACCAGCTACGCCTGCAGGGTTTGCCGCGTGACGAGGCGCTTATCCAGGCCTGCCGCGAACGTATGCGGCCTATCCTGATGACGGTTGGAACCACTGTGCTGGGCCTGACCCCCCTGTGTATCGGCACCACGCAGATCGGCGGCAACGGCCCACCCTACTACCCGATGGCGCGCGCGATCGTCGGTGGCTTGCTGTTTTCGACCTTTGTCAGCCTGGTGCTATTGCCGACGATTTATACCTGGCTGGACGTTATAAGGCACTGGCCGCGCAAATTTTTCAGCTGGCTCGGCCGCCACCTGATCGCCCGCCTCAGGCGGCAGTCAAAGCCTGTTCCAGGTCGGCGATGATATCCTCGATATCCTCGATACCGATGCACAGGCGAATCATGTCGGGTGTCACGCCAGCCGCTTCGAGTTCCGCACCGGCCAACTGGCGGTGCGTGGTCGATGCCGGGTGAGCCGCCAGTGACTTCACATCACCGATATTGACCAGGCGCAGGAACATCTGCAGCGCATCATAGAACTTCACACCCGCTTCATAACCACCTTTGATACCAAACGTAAGCAAGGCCGAGGGTTTTCCGTTGGTGTATTTTTGAGCGAGATCATAATAAGGCGAATCGGGCAAACCGGCGAAATTAACCCATTTGACCTTTGCATGATCTTTGAGGTAATGGGCTACAGCCAGTGCGTTTTCGCAGTGCCGTTGCATACGCAATGGCAGCGTTTGCATACCCTGCAGGATAAGGAAAGCATTCATCGGGCTCAGTGCGGAACCCGTGTTGCGCAATGGTACGGTGCGCGCACGTGCGATATAGGCTGCCGGACCCATGGCCTCGGTGTAGACAACCCCGTGATAAGATGCCTCGGGTTCGTTCAGCATATGGAATTTTTCCGGATATTTTTCCCACGGGAAATGGCCGCCGTCAACAATCACGCCACCCAGTGAATTCCCATGACCCCCCATGTACTTGGTCAATGAATTAACCACGATATCGGCGCCGTATTTGATCGGCTTGATCAGGGCGGGTGTTGCCACGGTATTGTCAACAATCAATGGCACGCCGTGCGCATGCGCCATGCTGGCCAGGGATTCGATATCCACGATATTACCCGCCGGGTTACCGATGGACTCACAGAATACCGCGGTGGTTTTCTCATCGATCAGCTCCTGCATGGCCTCGACACTGTCGTCGGCGGCAAAGCGTACCTCGATACCCTGACGTGGCAACATGTGTTTGAACAGCGTGTAGGTGCCACCGTATAACAGGGGTACGGAAACGATATTATTGCCCTGCTCCGCAATATTCAGCACGGCGTAATTGATGGCCGCACTGCCCGCGCTGACACACAGGGCCGCGATGCCGCCCTCAAGCTGCGCGCACCGCTGTTCCAGTACATCGGTGGTCGGATTCATGATACGGGTATAGATATTCCCCGGCACCGCCAGGTTGAACAGGTCGGCACCGTGCTGGGCATTATCGAACTCGTAGGCAACCGTCTGGTAGACCGGCACCGCTGTGGCCCTGGTGGTTGGATCGGATTTAAATCCGGCATGGATGGCGAGTGTCTGGTCTTTCATTTCATGTTTCCTTTGTTATGCCGCTGTCAGGTTTTCATACCCAGTGGATCGTTGGGGTCAACACCCTCCATGAAGAGTTGATTACGATCGAGATTGGTGACCTGGTAAACCAGGCCGAGCCAGTTATTCACGAGCGCCTTGGCCGTGTCACCCCAGGTATTGTCCAGTGTGGTTTCCATTTTCTTTTCAGGTAAAACCGGTAAGGGTTGGCCATTCAACTGCGCCTGTCTTGCCCGTTCAATAAATTCCTTTGCAATCGCTGCCGCATCTGCGGGAAAGTAATTCTCCGGAAACGGCGGTGGCGAATGCAGTTCTCCCGCAAGGTAACGCAACACCTCGCGCTTGTATTCCTTGAGCAGGCTGTTGCGGTCGTACTCGGGATGACCCTGGAAGTAGATCATGCGAAACTGGTCCGGGCTGACCGCCATGTGCACACCGCCCACTTCGCTTTCCGCCAACACGGTCAGACCGGCATCCTCCATTTGTTGCCGGGTAATTTCGTTATACCGTGAATGCGGCACATCGAAACGTGTGTTGATATCCCTGAGCAAGGGGTGGTGCGGACTGGCGATACGGTGGGTGTAAACACCCCAACGCTTGCTTGGCAGCGCCCGCCGCTCGATGCCATAGAAATACCTGAGCAGAGCGTGCGTGGCCAGGCAGGAACACAGGGTGGAGGCGACATTGCCCTCGGCCCAGCGCACCACCTCCATCAGGGGTTCCCAGAACGGCTCCCGCTCGAGGACGGGGTTGGAGATATTGGCGCCGGTAATGATGAGCGCGTCCAGGCCCTGTTTTTGCACGTCTTTAAATTTACAATAGTACCGATCGATGTATTCCAGTGTTTTCGCACTGCGGGGCAGACCGGGCAGTGAGAATGGGTACACGTAGAACTGCGCGATGCGGTTGCAATTACCCACCAGTCGAATGAACTGCCGTTCAGTGGCTTCCAATGCGCTATCCGGCATCATGTTCAGAAAACCGATATGCAATTCGCGGATGTCCTGGTGCACCGCGCGGTCCAGCGGCAGCACCTCGTGACCCTGCTCACGCAGACGCGAAAAGGTGGGTAACTCGAGATGTTCGACGAGTGGCATATTTTGAGTTTAGCTCCTGGCCAGCAAAAAAAATGACCGGGCAACCAAAGCCCGGCCATTTCCAATACTACCCGTTATCCCGGTTTCAGGCACCCGCTATGGATTTGCCCTTAGAACCAAGATCTTCACAGGCTTCCTGCAAACGCGCGACGATGCCCTCTTCACCAAGACGCAAATAGCCTCTCGGATCGTAAAATTTCTTGTACGGTGTGCCATCATCCGGATCGATTTGAAATTCAAAAGCGCGGGCATGCTCATGTACGAACTTGCCAACCGGTTGAGAGAAAGCAAACTGGGTATCGGTGTCAATGTTCATTTTGAATACACCGTATCCAACCGCCTCATGAATCTTGGCCTTTTCGGAGCCGGAACCACCATGGAAAACCAGGTGAAGCGGATTATGACCCGTGCCACAGGTCTTCTGAACCAGCGCTTGTGAGTTTTTCAGAATCTCGGGCCGTAGTTTGACGTTACCCGGTTTGTAAACACCATGTACATTACCGAATGACGCTGCCACTGAGAAGTGCCCGATCGGATTCAGCAATTCATAGGCCCGCAAAACATCCTGCGGTTGGGTATAGAGCTTGGAGTTATCCGCACCTTCTTCAAAATCACTGCCAATACCGTCTTCCTCACCACCGGTTACACCCAGCTCGATTTCCAGCGACATATCGATCCTCGCCATACGTTCCAGGATCCGTGCGCACTCACCCAGGTTGAAATCGATCGGGTCGGCCGACAAGTCCAGCATATGTGAGCTAAACAGCGGCTTTCCGTGTATCTCGTAATACTTCTCGCCTTCATCGAGCAATGCCTCGATCCAGGGTATCAGCGCCTTGTTGGCATGATCGGTATGCATGGCGACACATATGCCGTAATGCCCGGCCAGCAGATGGGCATGCTGCGCGGCCGCAACCGAACCCATGACCTTGGCCGCGAAACCATCCTTTATACCCTTGCCGGCATAAAACTGGCCACCGGAATTGGATAACTGGATGATGATATCGGAATTTGCCCTGGCTGCCGCTTCCATCACGGCGTTGATCGTATTGGTGCCTGTTACGTTCACCGCAGGCAATGCATAACCGCCTGACTTGGCCGCGTCGACCAGTGTTTTATAGCCTTTGCCGGTGACGACACCGGCTTTCAATGTACCTTTGCTCATATCTGTTCCTAGTTTAAATACGCTGCTCCATTCTAACGTATTCTCCTTTTTGATAAAGTATATCCGGTGGAGATTCCCGCATTTTTCCGGTCCGCTGCATCTTGCTTGGCCGGCAGGTTTTTTTCCTCATCAGAATTCCGTAATCGGTTAGAATCATGAGTGATGGGCCTTTCGATGACATAGGTCAAGGAAACACCGAGGGCCCTGTGACAAATTGTCACACGGACGCGATCTATCAAAAAAAGCGTCTTTTTCTTAATCGAATTCCGTCTATTTCACGATCAATGAAATACGGACTAACGGGAGCAAGTCATGAGGATAAGAATAATTTGGTCGCTCTTGGTTGGCATTGCAGTTTTATGTAGTGCGAGCAACCTGGCCGCCAAGTCCGACAAAGTGGACAGCGGTAATTACACAACAAAAGACAGCGAGTTTTATCTGACACCTGAGCAGCTGTTATTCATCAGGCCAGGCCTCGTAATGGAAATAACGAACGTCGTTATTCCTGACGACCGTAAAACAGAAGTCACCTTCACCCTGGCTGATCCTGCCGGTTTGCCATTGGACAGAACCGGTATTTACACACCTGGACCGGTCAGCACTTCTTTCATCATTGCAAATATTCCGGCCGGTGAAGAAGCTTATTATTCCTATACCAAGCGCATTCAGACAAGCCCGATCACGGGTGATTCCGCTGAACAGGCATCCACCGATTCAGGTGGCAGCTATACGGAACTGAGCATAGGCACCTATAAATATAAATTCGATACGGTGTTACCTGAAGGCTACGATAAGGATGTTACCCATACCGTGGGCGCTTATGCGGCACGCAACCTGGGCGAATTCGAATTATCTACCTACTATGCCAATGAACTCTATCATTTCGTGCCTTCAGGCAGCAGCCAACCAGAACCACGCGATATCGTAACCACCGAAACCTGCAATGGCAGATGCCACCAGGCCCTCGCATTGCACGGTGGGTCCCGCAGGGAAATCGGCTTGTGCATCCTGTGCCATAACCCGAGCCAGGGTATTGATCCGGATACCGGCAATACGGTTGACATGCCCGTGATGGTCCACAAGATCCACATGGGCGCAAACCTTGAAAATGGCTATAACATCATCGGTTACCGCCAAACGAATCATGATTACAGCGAAGTCGTGTACCCCGGCGAGATCAACGAATGTGAATCCTGCCATACAGGCGGCACACCAACGGCTAACTTCCCATTGGTTGCAAGCCCGAACCCGGTACCCGTATGTGATGCAAGCGGTGTTGGTGTAACCATGCTGAAATGGGGCGACCTCGATGCATTTGAGATCCATATGGACACAGCCGATGGTCCGTTATTTGCCGCAGCAGCGGGCGCGGGCTCAGCGATGACCGGTAAATGGGTCGCTGATGGCACCAAGTTCGTATTGGTCGACAAAACGACCGGCAAAACTGTCCAGACACTTCCGGTTAATGCAACCACCTATGGCTGTGTAAGCAATCCGCCCGGCGCCTTCGTAGGTAAAGCCGCTACGGATCATACCAACTGGCTGGATAACCCAAGCCGGAAGTCTTGCGGTGCGTGTCACGACTGGGTGAATTTCACAACCGGCGAAGGTCACTCCGGTGGCATCCCACAGGAAGACGACAGCTTGTGCGGTAATTGTCACAGGCCTTTCGTTGCAGAATTTGACCGCTCGGTCAAGGGTGCACATTTGCCACTCTATAAAACAGCTCAGTTCCCGGGCCTCGTAGTCAAATTCCTCGAAGTCACCAATACCAACCCTGGTGACCACCCAACAGTTCTGTTCTCCGTAAGCGGCAAGAACGGCCCGCTCAACCCGTCTATGCTGGATCGCCTGAGCCTGGTAATCACCGGTCCCAACACGGATTACAGCTTCTACCTCTCTGAAGATGCAAAAGGCGCCGTTCCAATGGGTGCAGACTGGAGCTATACCTTCGCAGAAGCATTGCCAGCGGACGCCGCCGGTTCCTTTACCGTTAGCATGGAAGGTCGTCAAAATGTTGATGTCACAATACACGGCGAAGTTTCCAGTGAGCGCGAATACGCTGAAAACCCATCCTTTGCATTTGCGATCGGAGGTGGCAACACGGTTCCACGGCGCATGGTGGTTGATGATGCAAAATGCGAAGCCTGCCATCTCAACCTGTCCCTGCACGGCGGCAACCGGCACGACGGTGGTGAGTATTGTCAAACCTGCCATCGTCCCGACCTGGTCGATATCGCGGATGTACCTGAGTCTGTCCATATGAAATGGATGATCCACAAGATTCACAGTGGTGCCGAGCTTGAGAACGGCTACGTTGTTGTACGCTCAAGAGGCACGTATGACTTCAGTAATATCGAGTTCACGGGTGATCTGCGTAATTGCGACGCATGCCATGTCAATGGCACGCAGAATCTGCCAGTCGCTGACGGTGCACTACCAACGATCACCAACAATGCATGGTGGACCCCGATGGCGCCCCAGGCAGCAGCCTGCCTGAGCTGTCATGACGGTGATGATGCAGCAGTACACGCCTACACCAACACCGCGTTCTTTGGCGAGTCCTGCTCAACCTGCCATGGTGAAGGAAGAGAAGCTTCAGTGGATAAGGTTCACGCCCACTAAGCCCATTGTTAAACTGGCTTTCGAGTCTTGATCAAGTGCAGGGTGTTTCGACACCCTGCACTTTTTTATATCCGGAAAAGCTTATGAATCACCGGTTTCCGGGGTGATTATTGAAAAGTTTTCCTGCAGGAAATAAGGTATGATTTCAGGCAGCACATAAATTCTAAAAACCAGCCACCGTTGCCCCCCAGAGAGGGAAAAAGCGGTTAAATCGGGAGTCTGCGATGAATATGAAATTTATACGGCCATTGTTGATCGGAATGCTGTGTTTATGCGGCGCAGCGAACCTGGCGGCCAAATCAGAAGCCGTTGACAACGGTGGCTACACGACAAAAGACAGTGAGTTCTATTTAACACCAGAGCAATTGTTATTCATCCGGCCAGGCCTGGTACTGGAGATTGTTGAGGTTGTTATTCCTGCTGACCGCCAAACAGAGGTGACCTTTACATTGTCTGACCCTGCGGGACTGCCGCTGGACCGGACCGGTACTTTTACACCCGGCCCTGTCAGCACTTCTTTTGTCCTTTCATATATTCCAGCATTTGAGGAAGCCTATGTGGCCTACACCACCCGCGTGCAAACCAGTCCAATTACGGGTGATTCCGCGACCCAGGCATCCACCGATTCAGGTGGAAGCTATACGGAGCTGAGTGTCGGCACCTACAAGTACAAATTCGGCACGGTACTGCCGGAGGGTTACGACAAGGATGCCACCACGACCCTGGGCGTCTATGCGACCCGTGACCTGTCAGAATTTGACCTGGGTACCTATGTCGCCAACGAACTTGATCATTTTGTTCCATCCGGTATGAGTGAGCCATTACCGCGCGATATCGTGACCACCGAAACGTGTAATGGAAGATGTCACAACCCGCTCGCCATTCATGGCGGATCACGCAGGGAAGTCGGATTGTGCATCCTGTGCCATAACCCGACCCAGGGTATCGATCCAGACACCGGCAACTCGGTGGACATGCCCCTGATGATCCACAAGATCCACATGGGTGAAAACCTGACCGAGGATTACACGATCATCGGTTACCGGCAGTCGGTTCATAATTACAACGATGTTGTCTACCCTGCCCCGATTAACGAATGCGAAGCCTGCCATACGGGCGGTATACCAACTGAAAATTTCCCGATGGTTGCGACGCCTTCAGCAGCACTCGTTTGTGACGGCTCGGGCCTAGGTGAAGTGACCCTTGACTGGCAATATGACGATAACGTTCAAATCAAAGTCCGTTCCGCTTCCAATCCGCAAGGTTCTATCTTCGGCACAGGTGGCCCGACAGGATCCGCCGCGACGGGGAAATGGGTTTCTGATGGAACCTATTTTGACCTTTATAACCTGAGAACCGGAAAGCTGGTTCAGTCCGTTCCGGTCAATGCCACGGTCCTGGGTTGTGTCAGCAACGCGCCGGGCACCTCCAGGGGTGAGGCAGGCGCTCAGCATACCAACTGGATGGATAACCCGACCCGCAAGACCTGTGGATCGTGTCACGATTACATCAATTGGGAAACCGGTGAAGGTCATTCCGAATACAACCTCGTCATGGCGGATGATATCACCTGCAGCCACTGTCACGTGCCCGATAGCGGTAATGAATTTGACCGGTCCGTAAAAGGCGCCCACCTGGAATTGTATAAGTCAGCCCAGTTCCCTGGCGTGCTGGTCAATTTCCTTGAAGTCACCAATACCAACCCGGGAAATAACCCCACCGTGAAGTTCTCGGTGGCAAGTAAAAATGGCCCGCTCGACCCGGCCAGCCTGAATCGCTTCAGGTTGACCTTATCCGGGCCAAACGATGATTACAGCTTCCGGATTCAGGAGATCGCAAGCGATGGTGCAGTCTCGGCCGGTGACAACACCTGGACCTATACATTTGTTCAACCCTTGCCCGTGGATGCTCAAGGCTCTTTCACGGTCAGCGTAGAAAGCCGCAACCTGGTTCCGATTGACTTTGGTGACGTGGTATCCGAGGAACGCGATAACGCTGAGAACCCGCAGATCGTGTTTGCGGTAACCGATGCAATCGCCACGCCCCGGCGAATGGTGGTTGACGACTACAACTGCGAAAGCTGCCACTCCAACCTTGCATTCCATGGTGGCGCCCGGCACGACCCGCAGTATTGCGACACCTGCCATAATCCGGGCGCTGTCGATTTCGATGGCGGTCAGACGATCCACTTCAAGTACATGATCCACAGCATCCACCGTGGTGAAGAGCTTGAGAAAGGCTTCGCGATCGGCAGCCATGACTACAGCGACGTCGTATACCCCGGCGACCTGCGTGATTGCGCGACCTGCCATGTCAACAATTCCCAGCAGGTTCCCGTTGAAAGCAGTGCGCTGCCGACGATGACGCCACAGGCGTGGTGGAGCCCGATGCCGCCCAACGCGGCCGCCTGCCTGAGTTGTCATGATGACGACGATTCAGCAGCCCATGCCTTTTCCAACACCGCGTTTTTTGGCGAGTCCTGCGGGACCTGTCACGGTGAAGGCAGAGTGGCTGCAGTGGACAAGGTTCACGCACAGCAATAACGCGGGAAAAGTCGGCTTTAAAACCTCAATAACCTGCAGGATGTCTCGACATCCTGCAGGTTTTTTTTCAGTTACCCAACAGACGCTGATTCACCCCTCGTTGACACAGAACATCAGGTTTTTTGTGATTGGCATGAAAAAAAGATGCAAAAAAGCCGATGCCAGCTCTTACTATTTAACTGGTGCGAGGTTTGATGAAGAATTAGCTCAAATGCTGGCTCAAATCGCTGATTAATATCTGTAGGGTTCTGGCAATATAGCGTTTGTTTTACTTATACTCCATCACATCACGACAATCCTGTTTCTGCAGATGGCTCGCTCCTGATTTACTGATTTCGTTTGGAATGTGCTGGGTGAGATACGGCAAGCTGGATCCAAGCAAATGCAGGTTGAAATCTATTCATCAGCAGTAAATGGACACCGGGGTGGCGGTTAATTGGTTTTTGTCACTAGATCATAATATTGGAGTTGGAAATGAATTTGAAATCGAAAAAGGTTTTAGTGACTGGTGCCGATGGTTTCATAGGAAGCCACCTCGTTGAAGCGCTGTTGGCCCAGGCGTGCGACGTTCGTGCCTTTGTTTATTACAACTCGTTCAACAGTTGGGGCTGGCTTGATTCGTTACCCTCTGAGGTGGCCAGAGATCTGGACGTTTTTTCAGGTGATATCCGGGATCCAAATGGCGTTTTCGAAGCGATGAACGGCTGTGATGTTGTGTTTCATCTTGCAGCATTGATTGCAATTCCTTTTTCATATCATTCACCGGATTCTTATGTTGATACTAATATCAAGGGAACATTAAATGTTTTACAGGCTGCGAGACGGTTGGGCACTGAAAGAGTTTTAGTAACTTCGACATCGGAAGTGTATGGGACAGCACAATATGTTCCCATTGATGAAAAACACCCGTTTCAAGGTCAATCTCCTTATAGTGCAACAAAAATTGGTGCAGATCGTTTGGCGGAATCTTTTTATCGGTCCTTTGATACCCCTGTTGTAATCGTGCGGCCTTTCAATACATACGGACCTCGCCAGTCTGCCAGGGCGGTGATTCCAACAATTATTACGCAGTTGCTGCTTGGCAAGACCGAGTTACATCTTGGAGACCTTACTCCCACCCGTGACTTCAATTATGTAAAAGATACTGCTCAGGGTTTTATTGCACTTGCCGAGGCAGATTCAGCAGTGGGCAAAGAAATCAATATAGCGACTGGCAAGGAATATTCAGTTGCCGATGTTGCCCAAATCCTTATTTCTGCATTGAACCCCGAAGCTCGCATCATTACTGATGAACAACGACTCAGGCCGGAGGCATCAGAAGTGTTCAGGCTTATGGGAGATAATACGCTGATTTCGTCGCTCACCAACTGGCGACCTGAATATGGATTGGATGCAGGTTTGCTGGACACGATTGCCTGGTTTAAGAAGTCAGAGAATTTGGCTCGTTATAAGGCCTGGATGTACAATGTTTAAGGGGCCTGGGCTATGAGAGCAATTATTCTTGCGGGTGGTAAAGGAACACGCCTTCGTCCATATACTACACTGATTCCCAAACCCCTGGTGCCGCTTGGGGGTAAATATTCAATTCTTGAAATCATCATTATGCAGTTGGCGAAATCCGGGTTTTCGCATATTACGCTGGCTGTAAACCACCTTTCCCAATTGATTATGGCTTACTTTGGCGATGGCTCTCGCCTGGGAGTGAAAATTGATTATTCACTGGAGGAAGGCGAACTCAGCACCATTGGACCATTAACGTTGATTGATGATTTGCCTGAAAACTTCCTGGTGATGAATGGGGATATCCTTTGTAATTTGGATTACCGGCGCTTTTTTGATGCCCATGTGCAGGCCGGAAACCGGGTGTCAGTTTCCGCATATCGGAGGCAAGTAAAAATCGACTTTGGCGTACTTCGATGTGATGAAGATGGTCGCCTGTATGAATTCCAGGAAAAACCCTCATACGATTTCGATGTGAGTATGGGGATATATTGCATCAATCGCTCAGTGATAGACGCTTTGGAACGCGGGAAGAAATATGGTTTTGATAATCTGATGATTGATGGGCTGCAAAATAAACAGCAAATTGATTTGCTGCCTTTTTCTGGATACTGGCTGGATATTGGTCGCCCCGATGACTATGAATATGCCAACGATCACTTTGATGAGCTTTCAAAGAAACTGGGCATCAAATAGTGAATACTGTATTGGTCACTGGAGCGACCGGTGCTCTTGGGCAGGCTGTAATTGCCCGTTTACGGAAAGATGGTTGTTCCAACGTGTTGCCTACCAGCCGCCACTGCAGTGATGTAAGTGGTTTTAGGCTGGATGTTCTTGACCATAATCAAGCCGAAAAGGCCATCCATGACACAAAACCTGATTTGGTATTGCATCTTGCTGCAACGTATTCAAGCGATTTTGAAGAGGCTTACGCGCTTAATGTTGGAGCGGCCCGACATCTCTTAGAAGTGGTTCAGCATTCGGGGTTGCAAACACGTATTTTGCTTGTTGGATCTGCAGCTGAGTATGGCGTGGTTCGACCAGAAGAGAATCCAATTGACGAGGATCATGTCTTGCGCCCCGTATCGGTTTACGGGATAACCAAGGCATGGCAGACTCAGCTTGCAGGGCTTTATGCAAGTCGTGGTGTGGATGTGGTCGTGGCGCGTGTGTTTAATCTTGATGGCCCAGGCCTTTCAGAAAGGCTGTTCATTGGACGTTTACAGAATCAGATTGCAGAAGTAAAGGCCGGACGAAAATCAGTGATCGAACTTGGCCCACTCTCAGCAACCAGAGACTATGTCAGTACTGTTGAAGCCGCTGATCAGCTACTTGCCATAGCCGCGCACGCAAATTCTGGAGAGGTTTATCACGTTGCCAGTGGCGTCCCGATCACGATGCGTGCCTTGCTTGGCCGGTATTTGACAATGAATGGTCTGGATGAATCGATTGTTCAGGAAGCGGTCGAGTTATCTAACCGCATTGGTTACGATGTCCCTGTGATATATGCCAATATCACAAAAACAACGCATTTATTGAATCACTGGAGGAAGCGTGTCTAAGCTAAAACTTACGGTGATAGCTCCGGTTTTTAATGAGGAAGATGTGATAGGACACTTCCATAAACGAACTCGGGGAGTTCTGAATTCACTGGATGGGGTTGAGTCTACAATTCTATATGTAGTCGATCGTTGTTCTGACAACACACTTGACGTATTGCGGGGTATAGTCGCTACGGATCCAAATTCGAAGGTAATCGCATTGTCATCCAGGTTTGGACACCAAATGTCTTTGCTGGCCGGAATTGAAAATTCCCTGGATGCCGATGCCATTGTCATGATGGATAGTGATCTGCAACATCCTCCTGAGTTGATTCCGGAATTACTTGCTAAGTTCAATCTTGGATGTGATGTGGTTTACACAATACGAAGTGATACTGAAGACAGCGGTTTTCTGAGGAAGATGGCAGGTAATATGTTTTATCGGGCTCTTGGTAGACTTTCGCAAGTGCCAATGAATGCAAATTCGGCAGATTTCAGATTGATATCTTCTCGAGTAGCACAAATTATCGCTACCAGATTTCAGGAGCAAAACATGTTTCTGAGGGGTTTGTTCACCTGGGTAGGTTTTCAACAGTCTGGAGTCGAGTACAAAGCTGAAAAACGTTTTGCAGGTGAGTCAAAATATTCATTCTCCAGAATGATGCATTTAGCAACGGCAGGCATACTGTCATTTAGCACGAAGCCGCTCCGGGTTGGAATTTTTATCGGGGTATGTTTCGCTGGTCTCGCACTGTTGCTGGTTGTGGGTGCAATAATCAGTTACTTTGTCGATCAATCGATTCCAAGTGGCTGGACCACTCTGGTTGTGTTGATGCTGCTGTTTGGTGGTATACAGCTGGTTGTCTTGGGGATTATGGGAGCTTATATCGGAGGGATATACGAAGAGGTCAAAGCGCGTCCACGTTACATCATTGATGAGGAATTTTCATATCATGACTAAAAAGGTGGATTTTGATGACTACACTGACAACTACAATGAATTGCTCAGAGAAGGTACGGGGTTTTTCTCATCAAGCGAGGAATACTTCGCCAAATACAAGGTTGATATCGTTCGCCAACAGCTTTGTTCGCCAGCGAACCGATTGCTTGAGTATGGCTGTGGCATTGGTCGGAATATCCCCTTTTTGCAAGACGCCTTTCCCAACGCTGTAATCGAAGGATCGGATATTTCACTGGCAAGCCTCGATATCGCGCGGCGTGACAATCCGGGAATCGATTTTTTCCAGGAAGGTAAAAATACAAACTCAAACAATACGTATGATGTGATATTCGTTGCT
>Ga0316188_10000647_pt1 | contig 15389 bp, 12 predicted proteins | sample Phiworburrow1_MG_FD_204933 | JGI IMG/M metagenome (GOLD analysis project Ga0316188, IMG submission 204933) | Coastal sediment microbial communities from Maine, United States - Phippsburg worm burrow 1 | ecosystem: Environmental > Aquatic > Marine > Coastal > Sediment | place: USA: Maine...
AGCCAGCTCGACGATGGCAGTGCATCTTCGCAGCCCGGGCTGGCCGTCGCCGCGATTACGTCGGGAGGTCACTACCGGCTCGCAGTGGCGGCATCGGGCATCGCGGATTTCACGGCGACAGCGACCGTGCTGGAAGGCTCCGGGCAGGAGGCCGACGAGCGCTGCAGCCTGTTTTCAATCCGGGCCAACGGCCAACGCCGAGCCGAGGACCGCGGGGGCCAGGATACGACCCGCCCTTGCTGGGGTTGACGCCCCCTCAGCGCTCGACGGCTGGCGCCCCCGCGCGGCCCACCTGGCGGAGCTCCGCAGGCAATCCGAAAACGACGTTCTCTTCCCGGCCGGACACTTCGGCCGGCGCTTCGCCGCCCCACTCCTGCAACCGGCCGACGACGCGGCGCACCAGCAACTCGGGCGCGGAAGCGCCCGCTGTCACGCCCACGGATCTTGCGCCGGCGAACCATTCGGGACGCAGGTCGTCCGGCCCATCCACGAGGTAGCCTGGAATGCCGCGGGTCCCGGCGATCTCCCGCAGCCGGTTCGAATTCGAGCTCGACGGCGAGCCGACGACGATCAGCACGTCACAGGATTCCGTCAGCTTCTTGACTGCATCCTGCCGGTTCTGGGTCGCGTAGCAGATATCTTCCTTGCGGGGCGTCACGAGCTCCGGAAAACGCTCACGCAGCGCAGCGACCACACGGGCGGTGTCGTCCACCGACAGCGTCGTCTGCGTGACCAGGGCAATCGCCGCGCTCTCGTCAATCTCGAGCCCGGGAACGTCTTCAGGCGCCTCGACCAGGTGGATCCTGCCGCCCTGCGCGGTGTCGAACTGGCCCATGGTGCCCTCGACCTCGGGATGCCCGGCGTGGCCAATCAGGACCACGTCGCGTCCTTCCTGCGCGTAGCGCTTGACCTCCATGTGCACCTTGGTCACCAGCGGGCAGGTGGCGTCGAACACGTTCAGCGCGCGGCGCTTCGCCTCCTCCTGTACGGCGCGGGACACGCCATGGGCGCTGAATATCACGGTCGCGCCGTCCGGCACCTCGTTCAGTTCATCGACGAACACGGCCCCCATCGAGCGAAGCCGCTCCACCACGTAGCGGTTGTGCACCACCTCGTGCCTGACATAGATCGGCGCGCCGTACAGTCCGAGGGCGCGCTCGACGATATCGATCGCGCGGTCCACGCCGGCACAGAAACCGCGCGGGTTGGCCAGCAGGATCTTCACGACGCGTCCTGCCCGGCGCGCGAACGGCGGCCCTCGAGGATCGCGTCGAGGATCAGCAGGCCCGCCCCGACGGTGATCGCCGAATCGGCGACGTTGAAGGCCGGGAAGTAGGACGCGTTCAGGTGAAAGTGCAGGAAATCGACGACATACCCGTGCCAGACCCTGTCGATCAGGTTGCCCAGCGCGCCGCCCAGCACGAGCGCCAGCGCCGCCGGCAGGAACGGCGCGGCATCGTGCGGCAGGTGCCTGAGCCAGTAAACGATCCCGCCGCTGACCACCGCGGCCAGGCCAATGAAGAACCAGCGTTGCCAGCCGGATGCCCCGGCCAGCAGGCTGAACGCCGCACCTGTATTGTGCAGGCGGGTGATCTCGAGCACCGGCAGGACGTCCACGACCTCGTACAGCTCGAAGTTGCCGACGATCAGGATCTTGACCACCTGGTCGAGCACGATCACCGCCAGGGACAGCCATAGCCAGTTCAGCACGCCATGGGTTTTCTCGCTGATTTCACTCACGCGAAGCTCCTCGTCTCGCCGGCTCCCTCGAGGTTGGACACGCAGCGGCTGCAGAGTTCAGGATGCCCGGGATCGCTGCCGATATCCGGCCGACGATGCCAGCAACGGGCGCACTTGGCGTGCGGCAGCGCGCGCACGGCGATCCACGCGCCTTCCTTCGCCACATCGACGGCCGCCACGGCGTCGGCCGGTCGCTGGTCGGCGTCGAGCAATCGCGCTTCCGAGGTGATCAGCACGAACCGCAATTCGTCACCGAGTCCTTCCAGCCGCGCCCGCTGGGTCGCGTCCACGTACACGTCGACCTCGGCTTCCAGCGGTGCGCCGATGGCCCCGGCCGCGCGCAGCCGCTCGAGCTCGCCCGACACGTCGGATTTCAGCGCCAGCACGGCATCCCAGTCCACGCCAGCGGCCGCGTGCACGCCGGGCAGCTGCCACCAGGTAGCCATGAACACCGACTCCTCGCGCGCGCCGGGCAGGAACTTCCAGATCTCCTCGGCGGTGAACGACAGGATCGGCGCCAGCCAGCGGACCATGGCCTCGGCCACGTGATACATGGCCGTCTGCGCGGAGCGCCTCGGCCGCCCGCCGGCCGGCGTCGTGTACAGGCGGTCCTTGAGGATGTCGAGCCAGAAGGCACCCAGGTCCACCACGCAGAAGTTGTGCACCTTCTGGTAGATCAGGTGGTACTCGTAGTCGCGGTACGCCTCGATGACCTCCGCCTGCAGGGCGCGTGCCCGCTCGATGGCCCAGCGATCGATCGCCACCAGCTCGCCGGCCGGCAGCAGCTCGCGCAGGGGATCGAAGCCATCGAGGTTGCCGAGCAGGAAACGGATGGTATTGCGCATGCGCCGGTAGCTGTCGGACGTCCGCTTGAGGATCTCCTCGGACACGTTCATTTCGGCGCTGTAGTCGGTGGCCGCCACCCACAGCCGCAGCACGTCGGCACCCAGCGCGCTGACCACCTTCTGCGGCGCGACGACGTTGCCCACGGACTTGGACATCTTGCGGCCCTTGTCGTCGACCACGAAGCCGTGCGTGACCACCTCGCGATAAGGCGCCTGGCCCTTGCCCGCAACCGCCGCGAGCAACGAACTCTGGAACCAGCCGCGGTGCTGGTCGGATCCTTCCAGGTACAGGTCTACGGGGAACGGGATCGCGTCCGGGCGCAGCGCCGGCAGGCAATGATGGACCACGCCGGAATCCAGCCAGACGTCCATCACGTCGTCGGTCTTGTCGTAATCGCCTGCCTCGTCGCCGAGCAATTCCTTCGGGTCGAGGTCGAACCAGGCCTCCAGGCCCGCAATCGCGACTAGGTCGGCCACCTGTTCCAGCAGGTCGGCCGAGCGCGGGTGAGGCTCGCCGGTCTTCTTGTGCACGAACAGCGCCAGCGGCACGCCCCAGGCGCGTTGCCGGGAGATGCACCAGTCGGGCCTGCCCTCGACCATGCCCGCGATGCGCTGCTCGCCCCAGCCGGGTACCCAGCGAACCTTGCGGATTTCCTCAAGCGCCGCGGCCCGCAGCCCCTTCTGGTCCATGCCAATGAACCACTGCGGCGTGGCCCTGAAGATGACCGGCGTCTTGTGCCGCCAGCAATGCGGATAGCTGTGCACGTAGGCCTCGTGCTTGAGCAGGCTGCCCCGCTCCCCGAGTGTCGCCACCACGGCCTCGTTGGCCTTGAAGACCTGCTGCCCCGCGAACAGCGGCGTGCCCTCGATGAAGCGCCCGTCCGGGCCGACCGGGTTGTCCACGGCCAGGCCGTAGCGGCGCCCGACGACGTAGTCCTCGACGCCATGTCCGGGGGCCGTGTGCACCGCGCCGGTACCCGAATCGAGCGTGACGTGCTCGCCCAGGATGACCGGCACCTCGCGCTCGTAGAAGGGGTGCCGCAGGCGCAGGCCTTCCAGCGCGCTGCCCGTGGCATGGGCCACGTTGCGCACGTGCCCGAGGCCCGCGCGCTTCGCGACGCTCTCCAGCAGCGCCGCGGCAACGACGATGTGCTCGCGTCCGCCGCCGGCATCGACCTCCGCCAGCAGGTAATCGAGCTCGGGATGGACGCAAACGGCCTGGTTGGCCGGCAGCGTCCAGGGCGTCGTGGTCCAGATGACGACCGAGGCGTTGCTGGCCAGCCCGGTATCGACACCGAACCTGCGGGCCAGGTCGGCCGCGTCGGCCACCGGGAAGCGCACATCGATGGACGGCGAGGTCCGCTCCTCGTATTCGACCTCGGCCTCCGCCAGCGATGACCGGCAGTCCAGGCACCAGTGCACCGGCTTGAAGCCGCGCATCAGGTGACCATTGCGGATGATCCCGGCGAAGGCGCGCAGCTGCTGCGCCTCGTACTCGGGCAGCATGGTCAGGTAGGGGCGGTCCCAGTCGCCGAGAACCCCGAGGCGCTTGAAGTCCTCGCGCTGGCCGTCCACCTGGCTCGCCGCATACTCACGGCAGGCCTGGCGGAAGGCCTTGGCATCGAGTTTCTGGCCGATGCGACCGTACTTCTTCTCGACCTGTTGTTCGATCGGCAGGCCGTGACAGTCCCAGCCCGGCACGTAGGGCGAGTCGCATCCGTCCAGGCTGTGCGACTTGACGACGATGTCCTTGAGGATCTTGTTGACCGCATGGCCGATGTGGATCGCCGCGTTGGCGTAGGGCGGGCCGTCCACGAGGACGAACCGGGGTCTTCCGGCAGCCGCCTTGCGGAGCTTGCCGTAGATGTCCTCGGCATCCCACCAGGCCCGCGTGGCGGGCTCGCGGCGCGCCAGGTCCGCCTTCATCGGGAAGTCCGTCTTCGGCAGGTTGATCGTCTGCTTGTAGTCCACTACTGCTCCAACTGGTTCCTGGTCTTTATCTCGCCGCGCGAGGCCGTCATCCGTCCGCGAGCAACTCTCGCGCCTCGCGCGCATCCACGTGCATCCGTTCGACCAGCGCGTCGAGGTCCGGAAACTTCGCTTCGTCACGCAGCTTGGCGACGAAGTCCACGCCAAGATACCGCCCGTAGAGGTCACCCTGCCAGTCGAATACGTGCGCCTCGAGCAGGATCTCGCCGCCCCCCACGGTTGGCCGCGAGCCGACCGAGGCGACTCCCGGTCGCGTCCCGCCATCAATGCCGTGCACGCGCACCGCGAACACGCCGGCCACGGGCGAGATCCGCCGGTGCAGGCGCAGGTTCGCCGTCGCGTAGCCGAGGGTGCGCCCGAGGCGCCGCCCTTCCATGACCCGCCCGGTCATGCGGTAGTCCCGGCCAAGCAGCCGCCGGACCGTCGCCATTTCGCCCCCCGCCAGCGCCGCCCGAATTCGCGTCGAGCTGACCCGTTCGCCGTCCACTTGCACCGCCTCGACCTCGTCTACCTCGTAGCCATGATGCCCGCCGGCCTGGCGCAGCAGGTCGACCGTGCCGCTGCGTCCCTTGCCGAAGCGGAATGCGCTACCGATCACGATGTGCCGGACACCCAGTGCCTCGACCAGCACCCGTTCGATGAACTCGTTGCCGTCCCAGGCGCGCAGGCGCTCGTCGAACTTGAGCAGGATCAGCCGGTCCAGGCCCAGCTCGGCCAGGCGCGTCGCCTTGTCCCGCAGGCGCATCAGGCGCGCCGGCGCATTGGCCGGATCGAAGTACTCACGGGGATTCGGCTCGAAGGTGAGCATCGCAGTCGGCAGCCCATGCTCGCGTCCACGGGCGGCGAGCTGCCCGACGATGGCTTCGTGGCCGAGGTGCATGCCGTCGAAGTTGCCGATCGTGAGGACACAACCACGATCGGACGGGCAGGCGTTTGTCAGTCCGCGGACGATCTTCATGGGGCAAGCTGGCGGTGCCGGAAAGCTTTCCAAAGGTTTGTAAGTATAGGGGTTTTCGCACCGCAAAATCCCGCAATGGATTCGGGGACAGTTTACTCAATTGGCGTCGCCAATTGAGTAAACTGTCCCCGAATTAGCGGGACTTGGCGCCGCGGAAGTCCCCCGGTCTCGCGCCCATCAGCAAGAGGCCGAGGAAGTAGATCGCGCCGCCGCCCACGACGCTGCCAAGCAGCATCGCGATCCTCCTGACGGTGGCCATGTCCGACCAGGCCGCCCAGTCCCCCGTGATCCACCAGAGGAACGCCGCCATGGCGGCGTTCGCCACCAGCACCTGCGGCATGAGCCGCCGCCACCGACTGGAAGGCGCATAGACGCCGTCGCGCCTCAGGCCGCGATACAGCAGCCCGCTGTTGACGAAGGCCGACAGGCCGGTGGACAGCGCCAGTAACGCGTGCGGCGCGGGGAACCCGGCCAGGTAGGCCGGCACCACGATCGACAGGTTGAAGCCCATGTTGACGCCGAGCGAGATCATGCCGACCTTCACCGGCGTGCGGGTGTCCTGGCGCGCGAAATAGCCCGGCGCCAGCACCTTGACCATGGAGAACCCGATCAGGCCTAGCGAATAGGCCATCAACGCATAGGACGACATGCGCACGTCGGTTGCGTCGAATTCGCCGTGGCCGAAAATCGTGGCCATCAACGGGCCGGCCAGCATCAGCAAGCCGACGGCCGCCGGCGTCACGATCAGGACGGTCATGCGCAGCGCCCAGTCCAGGGTGGAGGCAAATTCGGTCTTGCTTTCGCTGGCGTGATGTGAGGACAGGCCCGGCAGGATGACCGTGGCCAGGGCGATCGAGAACACGCCCAGCGGAAACTCGACCAGCCGGTCCGCGTAGTACATCCAGGCGATCGATCCAGTGACCAGGAACGAGGCGATCAGGGTATCGAGCAGCAAGGACACCTGTGCCACGGAGGAACCGAAGATGCCCGGCAGCATGAGCCGGCCGATGCGCCTGACGCCCTCGTGAGCCCGGTCCCAGCGCGGCATTACCAGCATGCCGATGGACTTCAGGGCCGGCAGCTGCACCAGCAGCTGGACCAGCCCGGCGACAAAGACGCCGGCCCCCAGCACCAGGCCGGGCTGTTCGAAATGCGGCGCGATCAGGCTGGCGAAGACGATCATCACCAGGTTCAGCAGCACCGGGGTGAAGGCCGGGACCGCGAAGCGCCCATAGCTGTTGAGAATGCCGCTGGCCAGCGCCACCAGCGAGATGAACAACAGGTAAGGAAAAGTCAGGCGCAGCATGCCGACCGTCAGGTCGAATCGCGTGCCATCGCCGTGAAAGCCCGGGGCGAAGATCATCACGAGCACGGGCGCGGCCAGGACGCCGATCAGGGTGATCACGAACAGCAGCAGGCCCAGCGTGCCGGACACGCCGCCGACCAGGTTCCGGACCTCCTCGTGGCTGCGGCGAACCTTGTACTCCGAGACGACCGGCACGAAGGCCTGGGAAAAGGCCCCCTCCGCCGTCAGGCGCCGCAGGAAATTGGGGATCTTGAACGCCACCAGGAAGGCGTCCATCAGCGTCCCGGCGCCGAAGGCCTGCGAATAAACCATGTCCCGCACCAGGCCCGAGATGCGGGACAGCAGCGTCAGCCCTCCGACCACCGAGGTACTGCGGAGGAAGCCCCGGCTCATGATGACGGGCCAGTCGGAGGTCGGGATGGGCGTGTTGGGTCCATGCGCCGGCGACTATACCGTCTGGAAAAGGGGACATTCCTATTTTCCTGCCGTTGCCTATCGACGGAGGCACCTGATCGGTAGCCGGTTGGTCCCAGAGTCCCAGGTGGGGGGCGAAGCAAGGAAAATAGGAATGTCCCCTTTTCCCCCAGACATTGACAAGTTGCTGCCGTACAAGGAAAATGCGCGGCTCTTTCGAGCACTCTCATATCGGAGCGAATCCTTGGCCAACTCGAAGTCAGCTGAAAAGCGTGCCCGTCAGGCGACGGCCAGCCGCGCGCGTAACGTGACCCAGCGTTCGCAGGCCCGCACCTCGATCAAGCGGGTCGTCGTCGCCGTGGAAAGCGGCAACCAGGACCAGGCCGTCGCGGCGCTCAAGGAAGCGACGCCGATCATCGATTCGATGGCGCGCAAGGGCATCATCCACAAGAACAAGGCTGCGCGGCACAAGAGCCGCCTCAACAAGCGCATCAAGGCGCTGGCGGCCAAGTAAGGCCGCAAGGCACCGCAGCACAACGAAAAGGCCGGTCATTGACCGGCCTTTTTCATGTCCCCAGCGTGCCGCAACTCAGGATGCCGCCGCTTCCTCCGCCGTGAGCACGTCCAGGCGATTCATGATCGCCTGGCACAGTTCGCGGGTGCCCTGCCCGGTCGCACCGGAAATACGAAAGACCTGCCCCTTGAAGCGCAGCCGCCGGACGATGTCCCGGCAGCGTGAGTCAAGCTCGTCGGAGTGCAACAGGTCGGTCTTGTTCAGGACCAGCCAGCGCTCCTTGCCCGCCAGCTCCACGCTGAATTTCTTCAGTTCCTTGACGATGGCGCGCGCGCCCTCGACTGGATCCTCGTCCGGGTTCGGCGGGGCAATGTCCACCAGGTGCAACAGGATCCGGGTCCGCTGCAGGTGCTTGAGGAACCTGAGGCCCAGCCCGGTCCCCTCAGAGGCTCCCTCGATCAGGCCCGGGATGTCCGCCATGACGAAGCTCTTCTCGGGTCCGACACTGACCACGCCCAGCTGCGGGTGCAGCGTGGTGAACGGATAATCCGCTACCTTCGGCCGCGCCGCGGACACAGCCCGGATCAGCGTGGATTTTCCGGCGTTGGGCAGGCCCAGCAAGCCCACGTCGGCCAGCAGTTTCAATTCCAGCTGCAGGGTGCGTGCCTCGCCCGGCAGACCAGGCGTGGACTTGCGCGGCGTGCGATTGACGGAACTCTTGAAGCGCTGGTTTCCCCAGCCGCCCTTGCCGCCGTGCGCCACGAGCAGCTCCTGGCCATCCACCGTCAGGTCGCCGAGCGTTTCGCCGGTATCCTCCTCGATCACCACCGTGCCGATCGGCACTGGAATGTAGAGGTCTTCGCCGCCGCGACCCGTGCAGTCGGCGCTGCTGCCGGCCTCGCCATTCTGGGCGCGGAAGGTGCGGGCGATGCGGAAGTCGGCCAGGGTGTTGATGCCCGCCTGGGCGCGCAGGAAGACGCTGCCGCCGAGTCCACCGTCGCCGCCGTCAGGACCGCCGAAGGGGACGAACTTCTCGCGACGAAAGCTGACCGCGCCGCGACCTCCGTGGCCGGCGACGATCTTGACGCGCGCTTCATCGACAAATCTCATTGTTTCTTCCGCAGGCGCCGCAAACAGAAAACCCCGGGCCGGGCCGGGGTTTTCGTCGAGCCCGATTGCCGGGATCTTACTCCGGCAGGACGCTGACGAAGGTCCGCTTCTCGGGGCCCTTCTTGTCGAACTTCACCTTGCCGGTGATCAGCGCGAACAGCGTATGGTCGGTGCCGACCCCGACGTTCGTGCCCGGCTTGTAGAGCGTGCCGCGCTGACGGACCAGGATGTTGCCGGCGAGCACCTGCTCACCGCCGAACTTCTTGACGCCGAGGCGCTTGCTTTGTGATTCGCGGCCGTTCTTGGTACTGCCGCCAGCCTTTTTATGAGCCATTGCTGTGTCCTCCGATTCCTGTGTCAGGCCGCCGAGATGCCGGTCACCTTCACTTCGGTGTACGGCTGGCGATGACCTTTCTGGCGCAGGTAGTGCTTGCGGCGCCGGAACTTGACGATGCGAACCTTGTCGGCCTTGCCGTGCGACTGCACGGTGGCGGTGACCCTGGCGCCGCCCACGTAAGGCGCGCCCACGGCAATTTCTGCGCCCTCGCCGATGACGAGGATCTTGTCGAACTCCACGGTCGAGCCGGCCTCGGCGTCGAGTTTCTCGACTCGCACGACAGTGCCTTCGCTGACCCGGTACTGCTTGCCACCAGTGGCAATCACGGCGTACATAAGTGTCTGACTCCAAAAGCCCGGCGGGTCACGTGACCGGCCGGAAAAGAGCCCGCAATTGTAGTGAGCGCAGCGGCCCGGGTCAAACCTTTCGGGACTTCTTCTCATTTCCCCCGGGGAGAGAATCCCGGTAGGATTCGCGGGCCCCGGGGAAAGCAAGACCTTCATGCAACTCAATGACATACGCGCGCCCGTTGCCGACGACCTGAAAGGCGTCGACGCCGAGATCCGCCAGCAGCTCGAAAGCGACGTGGTCCTGGTCAGCCAGGTAGCCCAGCACATCGTCGGCGGTGGCGGCAAGCGCCTGCGCCCGCTGGCCGTGCTGCTGGCCGCCCGTGCTGCCGGCGCAGCGGCGGGCAGCGGCTACGTCAAGGCGGCCGCCATCATCGAATTCATCCATACGGCCACGCTGCTGCACGACGACGTCGTGGACGAGTCGCACCAGCGTCGCGGCCGCAATACCGCCAACGACGTGTTCGGCAGCGCCGCCAGCGTGCTGGTGGGCGATTTCCTGTATTCGCGTTCCTTCCAGATGATGGTGGACATCGGCCTGCTCAAAGTCATGCAGGTCATGGCCGACGCCACCAACACGATCGCCGCCGGCGAGGTCCTGCAGTTGATGAACGCGGGCGACCCGGATACCACCGAGCAGCGCTATCTGGACGTGATCTACCGCAAGACAGCCCGGCTATTCGAAGCGGGCGCCCAGGTCGCGGCCATCGTCGCCGGCGCCCCGGACGGCGTTGAGCAGGCCTTGGCGGACTACGGCCGCCACCTGGGAATCGCCTTCCAGCTGGTGGACGACGCGCTGGACTACCGGGGGGATGCCTCGGAGCTGGGCAAGAACCTCGGGGACGACCTGGCCGAGGGCAAGCCCACGCTGCCGCTGATCCACGCCCTCAGGGCCGGCAATGCCGAGCAGGCCGCCATGATCCGGCGGGCAATCGAGGACGGCGGCTCGCGGGACATCGTCCCGATCCGCGCCGCGATTGAAAGCACGGGGGGCCTCGACTACACTGCCCGACTCGCTCGAAGCGAGGCGGATCGTGCGATCCAGGCGCTGGCCGGAATTCCTGAATCGGCTTTTCGCGAGTCTCTCGCGGCCCTGGCGGAGTTTGCGGTGGCACGCAGCTCCTGACCGGACCCGTTTTCCGCCATCTCGGGGTGTAGCTCAGCCTGGTAGAGCACTACGTTCGGGACGTAGGAGTCGCAGGTTCAAATCCTGTCACCCCGACCAATCGATGGCACTGGCGGCGCCGCCACCGTCGCCCCCCCATTCTCAGGACATCAGGGCTTGACGCCGGCCGGCACAGTACGGCATTTGGATTCGCCGCCCGGCAATCTGTCATGCTTTGTTGCAGGTCCGTCAGGGTAGCGCTGCCCGGGCAGCGAACGCCCGCAGAGCCGTGCCAGGAGATTGTGACGAATGGTCCAGGCCGATCCCCTGCTGAATGCAAGCGACTATTCGCGGGAAATGTCCAAGAGGACCGGCTGGTTACGTTTCGCTCCGGCGGTCGAGACCGAGTATCGGCGCGCGCACCTGAGGCGGGTTCGCAACCGTGCGAGACTCTGGCAGACCATCAAGCTGGCTGCGGTGTTCGCCGGCGGCTTCTCGTTGGTCGATTCACCACTCTGGAGACAGCACGAGAGCATATTCCTGCTGGGAATGGGCGTGCATGGCGCGCTTTCCGCGCTGCTGTTTGCCTTGGCATTCGGGCCGGGGTACCTGCATCGCTATCTGCCTGCAGCCTCTGTGCTGACGCCGATACAGGCCGTCGCGCTCGCCATCACCGTAGCCGCCCTCGTTCACGCGAACGGCAACGGTGCGGCGTTGATTACCATCAACTTGTTCGGGCTGTTCTTCCTGTCCGGCCTGCTCTTCCGCCAGGCCCTGGTGTCGGCCATGCTGTTGGCGTCGGCATTTGGCCTGATGCAGCTGTGGCTCGAGGTCGCCAGCGGCGCCGTCTACTACTCCATCAGCTCCATGTTGATCATTCTGGCCCTGGTCATGTACGTCGCCTACGAAGCCGAGGCTGATTCCCGCGTCGCCTTTCTCGAGCATGGCATGGCGCGCTCCGACGCGACGCGCGATGCACTGAGTGGCCTGATCAATCGCCGCCACTTTGACGCGAAGCTTGCTGAGCTCTGGCAGAATCGCGCCGCGGCACAGCAGCCGCTGACGACGCTGCTGGTCGATATCGACCACTTCAAGAAATACAACGACCACTACGGACACCAGGCCGGCGACGCCGTGCTTCGGCGGGTTGCCGGCGCGCTGCGGGAGGCAGCGAGACCGGAAGATATCGTCGCCCGCTATGGCGGTGAGGAGTTTGCCCTGATCGGCACCGGTCTGGACGAAGCAGGCGCCGAGCTGCTGGCTGAACGACTGAGGCGCGGGGTTGAAAGGCTCGAGCTTGCACACGCTGCATCGCCCACGGCGGGCCAGGTCTCGATCAGCGTCGGTGGCGCGTGGATGGTCCCGTCGGCAGATCGTTCACCGGAAGGCGCTTTGCAGCTGGCCGACGAAAACCTCTATGCCGCAAAGCAGAATGGCCGGAACCGTGTAATCTTTCGAGTGAAAGAATACGACGGTCTGAAGACCGGAGCTTTCCGTCGAAGCGATTTCGAGCAAGAGCTGAAATAGCGCCAACCCGGGCGATGCCGGAACCGGGCACTCCGGCAGGTCTGCCGTCAGTCGGCGGACGACAAGGCGAATTTGTCCGGACAGCCCGGATCCCAATGCGCCAGCCCCGCGGTTCTGCAGCCCGGCACCGGTAGGAGATACGCGGACGGGCAACGGCCGGCGCCGAACTCCTTATAACTATTTGTTATCAATCGCTTGGCGCAATATTCTCTCCAGGAATATACCGGACCACCCGTAGCCGTCCCTTACATAATTCCCCCCATTTACACACTGGCCAGAGATCCGCAAGGTGCGGCCTGTCGCCATTTGGCGACATGAGAACAAGAGCCAATACAAAAACGGGCCACGCGGGGACAGTGGACAGGCGGCTGGCGCGAGGGGAACGTCGCGGTTCGACTGGTCACGGACGGCCCAGGGAGGGAGATCGATGACCACTCGCAGGAGCTTCCTGAAGTCCAGCGCGGGCCTGGCCGCGCTGGCGGCACTGCCGCTGTCGGTACGCTGGTCCGTGGCGCGCGCAGCGGGACTGATTCCAGGCCTGAGCGACCCGCTAATGCAGCCCAAGTTCACGAACCTGGTGCCCGATGCGCTCGCGCCAGGCTTCAGGTACATCCCCAACAAGAAGGGCGAATTCGAGGTGCAGGTCCGGACGGCCACGCAGTTCACCGGACTCGTGGACGCCAACGGAACGCCCCTACCGACGCCGGTCTGGGGCTATGCCGACAAGAACCAGCAGCCCAAAGTGGCCACCTGGCCGGGCAAGACCTTCGAGATCCAGAGCTCACTGGGCAACGCCAACCCCAGGCAAACGGTCGTCAAGTGGTCCAACGGTCTCGAAATTGGCCAGCACCTGCTGCCGGTGGACCCCAACCTGCACTGGTGCTACAGCCTGCCTGGATACCAGAACTTCTCGATCGCCACGAACGGCGTGCCGATCATTACCCATCTGCACGGCGGCCATACGGACTTCCAGTTCGACGGCAATCCCGAGTTTTTCTATAACGCCTATGAGGACGTCATCGGTCCACAGTGGGCGAAGGCCGGTGGATTCACGACCAAGTTCCGCTATGACAACGATGTACGCGCCGGCAACCTCTGGTACCACGATCATGCGCTGGGCCTCACCCGGCTGAACGTCTACGCGGGTCTCGCCGGGTTCTATTTCGTGCGCGATGAGTACGACACCGGCCAGGCCGGCAACCCGATCGGGTTGCCGGCCTGGCCGTACGAGAAAGCCTACGCGATCCAGGATCGCATGTTCCGCGACACCGGGGAGTTGTTCTACCCGGCCTTCCCCGGCGACCCGGCCTACGAGGACTTCATCACCGGCGAAGGCGCCACCTTGCCCGACGCACTGTTTCCTGGCGGCGGCCCGACCGCGCTGGCGGAATTCTTCGGCGACCACATGGTCGTCAACGGCGTGATCTGGCCGAGGGAGGATGTCGAGCCGCGCAACTACCGCCTGCGCCTCCTGAACGGCACCGATTCGCGTTTCATGAGGCTTCAGTTCCGCCAGGTGCCGCTCAAAGAGACGGACCCCGCCGCCTCGCTGGCCGATCCGATTCCCTTCGACGTCATCGGCAGCGATCAGGGCCTTGCCAGTCGCGCGACGCGGGTGACGCAGCTGGTCTTCGAGCCCGGCAGCCGCTACGACATCGTGGTGGATTTCCAGCCGCTGCGCGGGTACCGGGTGATCATGGAAAACACGCTCGGCGACGCGCCGTTCGGCGGAGAAGACCCAGATCCCGACGCCGACTTCTATCCGGACAGCCAGACCAATCGCATCATGGCCTTCGATGTCGTCCTGCCGCGCGACAGGAGCGTCCCGGACCGCTACAGCCGAGGCAACTTCAACAACGGCAACCTGAATGGTGGTCTGGCTCCCTGGAAGTACAGCGGCAACGCGAATCCCGAGGACAGCGTCCGCAAGGTGGCCCTGTTCGAGGGCAAGGACGAGTTCGGGCGCCTGCAGCCGCTGCTCGGCTATTGGGACCCCGTCGAGCAGCTGTTTAAGGGCGTGCCCTGGCACATGCCGACGACCGAGAACCCCGACCTGGGGGCGACGGAGATCTGGGAAGTCTACAACTTCACCGGGGATGCGCACCCCATCCACCTGCACCTGGTCAACTTCGAGATACTCAATCGCCGATGGCTCACCTGGGACGAGGATGGCTCGACCCTTGATGTAATGCAGCATAACGGCCAGATGGGCATGCACCTGAAGGTCGACAACGTCCGGAAGGTGCCAGGAGCTGACGGCCTGGACAACAGGGGCCCGGCGGATGGATACGTCGAGGGTGCACCCAAGGACATGGTTACCTGCCTGCCCGGCCAGGTAACCCGCATCAAGGCGACCTTCGACAAGCCGGGACGCTATGTGTGGCACTGCCACATCCTGTCCCACGAGGATCACGAGATGATGCGCGTGCTGCACGTGGGACCTGGCGCATAGGACACCCGTTACTCGTAAACAAAGGCGTGGCGTGATCCGCGCAGGTCCATAAAGGGGAGCGGGCCGGGAAACCGGCCCGCTTCACCTGGGCCGTCGACCGAATCCTTCCGGCATCGCGCACGACATCGAACGTCCGGGACATTCCTTTTCGCTGGACCCTCATCGTTTCCCTTCCGGGCAGGCCTGCGACCTGCACGACTTGGGCATGGGCTGCTTGTTTGTTACGGTCGTCTCATGACGACCCGCAATACCGGCGCCGCGCTCGAATCGGCGGAACTGGCCGGCCGCCTCATCATGATCGGCTGCGGCAGTATCGGCCAGGCGGTCCTGCCCCTGCTCCGCCGGCACCTGCTGCTGCCGCCAGGCGGCCTGACGGTGCTCTCTGCCGACGAGCGCGGCCGTGGCCTGGCAGGCGCCGAGGGCGGGCACTTCGTCCACTGCCACCTCAAGCCCGGCAACTATCACCGCCAGCTGGCGAAATTCGTGGGCGCCGGCGACATGGTCCTGAACCTGTCGGTCGACGTCTCGAGCCTCGACCTGGTGGAATGGTGCTCGGCGCGCGGGGCGCTGTACGTGGACACCTCGATCGAGCCCTGGCCCGGCGTGTTCGACAACCCCATGCTGTCGATGCGCGAACGCACCAACTACGTGACCCGCGAGCGCATGCTGCGCCTGGCGAAGCGCCTCGGCCGCGGGGCGCCCACGGCGATCGTCGATCACGGCGCCAACCCGGGACTCGTTTCGC
>Ga0316188_10000648_pt1 | contig 15384 bp, 16 predicted proteins | sample Phiworburrow1_MG_FD_204933 | JGI IMG/M metagenome (GOLD analysis project Ga0316188, IMG submission 204933) | Coastal sediment microbial communities from Maine, United States - Phippsburg worm burrow 1 | ecosystem: Environmental > Aquatic > Marine > Coastal > Sediment | place: USA: Maine...
AAGTTTCTGATACGGGTAAACTTTTAATTCTGTCCGATAATGGATGTGACATTTTTGCTACTTGAGGATTCATAAATTAAGCTATTTCTCGATGTTTACCAAGTTTGTCCAATTGCCTGAAATGGTCTATAAAAGCACCTATCATGGTTTTATATTCGTTATAGGGCAGATTGAATTCTTTGGTCGTGTTTCTTACGATTTCAGATAATTTCTTGTAATGAATATGAGAAATGTGCGGAAAAATGTGATGTTCCACCTGATGATTTAACCCGCCTGTAAAAAAGTTAACAATCTTGTTGTTGATCGCAAAATTTGAAGTGGTATACAATTGATGAATCGCCCAGGTGTGTTTCATCAGACCATTTTCATCGGGTTTTGGCATCTCCGTATTTGGCATCACGTGTGCCAATTGAAATACAACGCTAAGAATCATTCCAGCTGTATAATGCATGATAAAGAACCCGATCAATACCTGCCACCAGGGAATATCCATCACCAATATGGGTAATACCAGCCAGATCGAATAATAAAGTATTTTGGTGATAACCAAGACAGACCATTCTTTTACCGGGTTAGGAAATTTGCCATAAGACAATTTTCGTTTCAGATAATTGTGCATTTGTTTGATATCTGTTGTAATCGCCCAGTTTATGGTCAATAATCCATACAAGAAAATGGAATAGTATTTTTGAAATTTATGAATTTTAAGCCATTTCGAATGTTTTGAAAATCGAATGATCCTACCGGCATCAATGTCTTCATCCATCCCTTGAATATTGGTATAGGTATGATGTAAAACGTTATGTTGCACCTTCCAGTTATACACATTTCCGGCAAGAATATAAATACTGCTTCCCATAATGCTGTTTACCCATTTTTTGCTGGAGAATGACTCATGATTGGCATCATGCATAATGTTCATTCCAACTCCGGCCATTCCAATACCTATAATAATGGTCATTAAGACTTGTGCCCAGGTGGGTAAATCAATGGTTAAAAGAACGATCAAAGGAACAATAAATATGGAAAACATAACAATGGCTTTGCTATACAATTTCCAGTTCCCTGTTTTTTTTATGTTGTTCTCTTTGAAGTAGTTATTAACTCTTTTATTAAGAGTTTTGATAAAATTAGTGTTGTCTCTTGTGACGAATTTAACCCCTTGCATATTGATTCTTTGATTTTTTTTTGCTAACATAGCAAAAATCTGCTACAAAGTTAGGAGGTTTTTGCTTTCGATTCACATTTAATTGTTAAAATTATGCCATATTATCGGCGCTTTTTTAACAGTTGGGTTCATAAGGGAAAAGGCTCGCGAATACAGTTGACGGTATTTCAAGCCCTATAAAGATTAGTTGTATTTTTGCTAAAAAATTACATATGAATTTGATACTTGACAATTTTGAAAACCTGACGGACAGGCAGATTGAACAATTTTCAAATTTGGAGGATCTATATACCTACTGGAATGCCCAAATCAATGTTATTTCAAGAAAGGATATCAACGCCTTGTACCTGAAACACGTATTGCATTCACTGGGAATAGCCAAAGTGCAACCTTTTCTGCCGGGAGCGAAAATTCTTGATGTGGGCACCGGTGGAGGATTTCCCGGAATTCCGCTGGCTATTTTATTTCCTGAAAGCGAGTTTGTTTTGGTCGATTCAATAGGAAAAAAAATAAAGGTAGTAGAGGCCGTTTCTGAGTCTCTAGGCCTAAAAAATCTTAAGGCAGTGCATGGAAGAGCAGAAACAATTAAAGGAGAATTTGATTTTATTGTGAGCCGGGCAGTGACAAACATGGACGATTTTGTGTCATGGACCAAGAAAAAGGTGGCTAAAAAACAAAGGCATGACTTGCCTAATGGCATTCTATATTTAAAAGGAGGCAACCTTACGGCTGAGTTGCAAAATTTTCCCAAAGCAAAAATAGTTGACTTATCTGATTATTATGAAGATCCTTTTTTTGAAACAAAGAAGGTAGTGCATATTCCTCTTAAGTATCGTGTTTAAGGTGTTTTTGCCAGCCGGTCAGACCGGCAGAAACAATAAATTTCATCAGTTCGCTTGAATTTATATGCAGGAGTCTTATCTGTGCTTTTGGCACGATGAATAATTCTCCGGAGAAATTATAGGAATGCGGAAAGTAAACAGCTACTTTATCTTTTTCCTGCAATACATCAAGGTTTTCTTCGGTGATAAAGCCTAATTTTTCCAGATCTGAAATCAGATTGACCTTTACCAGAACCGGTTTGTTGAATTTTTTTTCCTTGCCCACAAAAGCGGTGAAAAGATCATTTAATGCCGAATAAATGAAATTCAGTAAAGGAACCCTGTTAATGATCTTCTTAAAAATCTTTTTTAAAGGATCTGCGATGATCGTTCTTCCCAGAAATCCGACAAAAATCAAAAAGATCAATAGGGATAAAAGGCCCAGACCCGGGATTTGAAAGTCAAAGAATTGAGCCAAAAGTTTTTGAGACAGACCATCGATAAAAGTAAAGGCAGAATAAATAATGTAGGCAGTGATGCCTAAAGGGGCAATATATAAAAGACCCTGTAGGAGGTAATTGACTAATTTCTTCATGATTTAGGCAAGTATTTTAGGATTTATTTAGTGTTTGAAATTACAAAACATTTTCGGGTTATCCACAAAGGAATCAAAGAAACAATTGATGAAAATATGCTTAAATTAATGGCCTGCAACATAAAATTTAACGCAGAAATAATTAACTTGCCTGTTTTAGAGAATGAATCTTTTTTAAGAATTTACAAGATCTAGATGGACAAGGAACTTTCTTCAATACACTACGACCAGTATTTGCAGTTGAGCAAAATTCTAAGCGCTCAGAAATTGAGAAGTAAAGAATTTAAGGAACCCGCACATGATGAAATGCTTTTCATTATCGTTCATCAGGTCTATGAACTTTGGTTTAAGGAGATTCTTCACGACCTTGGTTCGGTCATGGAAATGTTCAGTGAAGGGGTGGTGCAGGAGACCGATATAGGTATTGCCATTTCCAGGCTCGACAGGATCGTCAAAATTCAAAAGATCCTTGTGGATCAAATCGATATCATTGAAACGATGACTCCCCTTGACTTCCTTGACTTTAGAAATTATCTGCTTCCCGCTTCCGGTTTTCAAAGTTTTCAGTTCAGGCAACTTGAAGTATCTCTTGGATTAAAAAGAGAGAGCAGGATATCGTATACCCAATGCGCCTATTCAGGGGTGTTTTCTCAAAATGAACAGGAAATTCTCAACAAGCTTGAAGAAGAGGATTCTATGTTTGACCTGGTTGAAAAATGGCTGGAAAGAACCCCTTTTCTTCGATTTGAAAATTTCGATTTTATTGAAGAATACAAAAAGGCCGTTAAAAAAATGCTGGTTATGGAAGAGCGTGGCATTAATAATGCAGATTATATATCAGCCCAGGAAAAGAGTCTTCGCATTAAAATGCTGGGTGAAACAAACACTTATTTTAGCTCAATATTTGATATTGAAAATCATGAAAAGAAGTTGGCAGAGGGAAAATTAAAATTATCGTACAGGGCCACTGTAAGTGCTTTGCTGATCAACCTGTACAGGGATGAACCATTGTTGCGACAACCCTTTATGTTTTTGCAAAAACTGATCGACATGGATGAATTGTTCACTACCTGGAGGAATCGCCATGCCCAAATGGTACTTCGAACCCTGGGCCAGAAGATTGGAACCGGAGGTTCATCGGGCTACGACTATCTGAAGGACACGGCTGACAAACACCGTATTTTTTATGATTTGCACAATATTTCCACCTTATTGATTCCGAGATCTGCCCTCCCGCAATTACCGAAGGAATTAAAAGAAAAATTGAACTTTAGTTTTTCGCAGCAACAAAATGAATAAAAATGTAATATTATATGTTGTAAGGAGCGTATCCTTGCCAATCAATAATTGAACGAATGGAACTGAGTTTTAAAATGGGTGAACAGCAGTATGTTTTCAACAACAATGTATTTCATGACCTTTCCATTCCCCTTCATTTTAACGGGGAGCAACCTAACATCTTTGACATGGAAACAGCGCGGTCTCAGGCCTGTGAAAATGGTAAATTCATTGGTGATACCCGAAGGGGAGGAGGATGTAATTTTGAAAAAATATCGATGATCCCTCATTGCAATGGAACGCATACCGAGTGCATCGGCCATTTGACCCATGAACGCTACGCCATTCAAAAACAATTAAAGGATTCGCTGATCCCTGCGACTTTGATCAGTGTCACCCCGGTAAAAGCAACTAATAATGCCGACAGGTATGAACCTTCCAAAGAAGAGGGGGATACTTTTATTAGCAGGCAGGTTTTGGAGCAAGCGCTCAAGCAAGATCACAGAGGTTTCCATAGAGCCCTGATCATTAGAACAATTCCGAATGAAAAAACTAAAATGAACAGGAGATACATGTCTCACCCTCCTGCTTTTTTTTCGCTTGATGCAATGGAGTTTCTGGTTCAGCTCGGAGTGGAACACTTATTGGTGGACCTGCCCTCGGTGGATAGAACTTTCGATGAAGGAAAACTAAGCGCGCATCATATTTTTTGGAATATGAAGCCGGGAAGTCATGATGCTTCATCAAAGGCTCAGTTTCATAACACCATCACCGAAATGATCTTTGTGCCTGATGAAATTGCCGACGGGCGCTATGTGTTGAATTTGCAGATCGCGCCTTTTGTTGCAGATGCCTCACCCAGCCGACCGATGATCTACCCTTTAAAAATGCTTGTACATTAAAATAATTAATAGCCCATGACAAAATATTTGTATACGAGTGAATTTGCTGAAGAAATGGATGCTTTGGATCCCTTAAGGAAGTACCGTGATCAGTTTTATTTTCCAAAAAAGGCCGATGGGGCTGACGCGATCTATCTATGCGGAAATTCATTGGGTTTGCAGCCAAAATCAACCAAAGCGGCAATTGAGGAAGTGCTCACCGACTGGAGAGAATTGGGGGTAAAAGGACATTTTGAAGCGAAAAGGCCTTTTACCACCTATCATGAAAGTCTGGGTGAAAAAATGGCTAAACTCGTAGGCGCCAGAAAAGAAGAGGTAGTCATCATGAATAGCCTGACCGTGAACCTGCATCTGATGATGGTTTCCTTTTATCGTCCTACTCAAACAAGATACAAGTTACTCATTGAAAAGAACGCCTTTCCGTCAGATCAGTATGCGGTGAAATCACAGATAGCATTTCATGGTTTTGATCCGGAGAAAGCTTTAATTGAGTTGGCACCCCGGGAGGGGGAAGTCACCTTGAGAACAGAAGATATAGTGAGACTTATTGAAGCTGAAGGGAATGAGATTGCGCTGATTATGATAGGCGGGGTCAATTATTATACGGGCCAGGCTTTTGACATGGAGCGAATTACTGCAATCGGTCATAAAATGGGTTGTACGGTTGGTTTTGATCTGGCCCACGGGGCCGGAAATATAGCCCTTGATTTACATCGTTGGAAGGTGGATTTTGCGGTTTGGTGCACCTATAAGTATATGAATTCAGGACCAGGCGGGGTAGCGGCCTGCTTTGTTCATGAGAAACATATTAAACGTACTGATCTTCCAAGATTTGCGGGATGGTGGGGTCATGACAAGGCTACACGGTTTTTGATGGACGATACTTTTGTTCCGATTCAAAGTGCCGAAGGTTGGCAAATGAGCAATGAAACAGTGCTGTCCATGGCCGCTTTAAGGGCATCTTTGGATATTTTTGACGAGGCAGGCATGGATCAGATTGTTACCAAGTCAAGAATGATCACGGGATATTTGGAATTCCTGATCCTGGGGATAGAAAGCAAGGACATTGACATAATCACCCCGTCAGAACCCGTTGAAAGGGGTGCCCAGTTGTCAATCAGGGTGATCCATAGTAATCGGTCTTTATTTAAGGCCATTAGCGATAAAGGGGTAATTGCAGATTGGCGTGAACCCGACGTGATCAGGATAGCACCTGCACCCTTGTATAATAGTTATTTGGATGTATTTCGATTTATTGAAATTTTAAAAGAGGTTTTACCCTCGAGGTAACGAGATTCTTTAATGCATTTGAAGGAACCCTTTGCATAAAAGGCTAATTTATATCATGGTTTGTTCTTTAAATACCCATTAATTTTGGCTTAAACTTAAAAGTTATGGATGATCAAAAAAAATGTCTTGTGTGCCAGAAGGGTCAGCTCGATACGCCGGTAACAAAATTTTACTATAAGGATTCATCTTTTTACATCTGCGCGCAGCACATCCCCATTTTGATTCACGATCCCCAAAAATTGGTGGGTTTATTGCCCGATGCGGATAAAATGAAAGGCGCATAAAAAAAGCCCGGAAATGTTATCCGGACTTTATAAATGTTGGTGTTTGCAAATTTACTTCCCCAAAAAAGGATACCTGTAATTTGTAGGTGGCACAAAGGTTTCTTTAATTGTGCGATTGGATACCCATCGCAATAAGTTCCATACGGAACCTGCTTTATCATTGGTCCCTGATCCTCTGGCACCTCCAAATGGCTGTTGACCAACCACCGCACCAGTGGGTTTATCATTAATATAGAAATTTCCAGCAGCGTTTTCCAGTTTGTCTGTGGCAAGGTCTATGACGTATCTGTCTTGACTAAAAATGGCTCCTGTCAAGGCGTATTCACCCGTTTTATCCACCAGGTCCAGCGCATCTTCCCACTGATCATCTTCGTATATATAGATCGTTATGATGGGGCCGAATAACTCAGTACACATGGTTTCATATTGAGGATTCGTGGTGACAATGACCGTGGGTTCAATAAAATACCCAATCGAATCGTCATAACCTCCCCCAACAATGATCTCTGCATCTTTGTCTTTTTTGGCCTGATCAAGGTAGCCTGACAATTTTTTAAAGGCTCTGTTGTCAATGACCGCATTGATAAAATTTGAAGAATCACCAGGACTGCCCATTTTGAAAGATTTCACATCCGCAATCACAAATTCGCGAATATCTTTCCAAAGGCTTTTTGGCAAATAGGCTCTTGAAGCCGCTGAACATTTTTGACCCTGATATTCAAAAGCCCCTCTTGAAATAGCCGTGGACACTTCCTTGGCATTGGCCGATGGATGGGCCCAAATAAAATCTTTTCCTCCGGTTTCACCAACAATTCTCGGATAGGATTTATAGAAGTTTACATTTTTCCCAATGGTCTCCCAAAAATCGTTGAATACAGGAGTTGATCCTGTAAAGTGCACACCGGCAAAATCTCTGTGGTTCAAAAGTACGTCGGTTATGGTCGCTGAGTTTCCGGTAACCATATTGATCACGCCATCCGGCAGACCGGCTTCCTTAAATAATTCCATAATCACATTGGCAGAATATACCTGTGACCTGGCAGGTTTCCAGATCACCACATTCCCCATCATGGCAGGTGCTGCCGGCAGGTTTCCGGCTATAGCCGTAAAATTGAAAGGGGTAATGGCATAAACAAATCCTTCTAAGGGTCTGTACTGCATTCTGTTCCATATGCCTGGCGACGATTCGGGCTGGTTGCTGTAGATCTGGGTCATGAACTCAACGTTAAACCTTAAAAAGTCGATCAATTCACAAGCCGCATCGATTTCTGCCTGCATCACATTTTTTGACTGGGCGATCATTGTGGCGGCATTCATTTTATATCTGTAAGGGCCCGCCAAAAGGTCTGCAGCTTTTAAAAAGATGGCAGCTCGATGCTCCCAGCTCGTTTTGGCCCATTTTACTCTTGCCTCAGCGGCTTTCTCCACCGCAAGTTCAATATGCTCCTTGCTGGCCGTATGATATTTTCCAACACAGTGTTGGTGGTCATGAGGTGGGTGAATATCAACTGTTTTACCAGTTCTGTATTCCTTTCCGCCTATATAAAATGGGATATCAACCTGTTGGTTGAACATTCTGTTATAAGTATCCAGTAAATCTTTGTGTTGAACTGAGCCTGGAACATAAGCGTTAACAGGTTCGTTGACAGCTTTTGGAACTTTGAAAAATCCGTTTGACATTTATTCTAAAATTTATAGTTTACATTTATTAATAAGTGGTTGCAAAGGTACGAATAATGTAATATTTTTAAGAATTTACAGTAAGGTAAATATTAACTTTGTGACTAATGAACCTTTACATTTAGTTTGCTTTATATTTTATTATGTGTACCGTAACATTTTTGCCTTTAACGGGCGATGATTTTATTCTTACCTCCAACCGGGACGTCGGTTTTCAAAGAGCCAAAGCGGAGAGGCCCAAGACCTACGTGGAGAATGGGGTGGAGTTGTGCTACCCTAAAGATGGTAAAGCCGGTGGTACATGGATAGGTACCAGCCGCAACAATCGGTTGATCTGTTTGTTGAACGGAGGCTTTGAGAACCATCAAAGGAAGGAGTTCTATCCTAAAAGCAGGGGGTTGATCGTAAAGGAGCTCTTGATGGCCAAGAACTTTGAATCGGCCAGCATGCATATCGATTTGAAGGAGATCGAGCCATTTACGCTTGTTGTGGTCATTTGGGAAAAAGAGCTTCGTTTAATTGAATTTATTTGGGATGGAGAACAAAGGTATAGTAAAGAATTACCTCCGGGCCCGTTTATTTGGTCGTCTTCTACTTTATATGATGATCAAATGAAAAGAATGAGGATTGAATGGTTCGATAAATGGCTTTCATCGCATGATATCTCTGAAAATGAAATATTGGATTTTCACAAAAAAGGTGGAATCGGAAATCCTGAAACAGATGTGTTTATGAAACGGGAAAAGGTAGGTACGGTAAGTATTACCCAGGTAACCAAGAATCATAATGGCTTAAAAATGCGTTATGAACCTTTCTGATCAGATCATAAAGGCAAGGAAAGATATAATGACACCTCCCATTGCGGCCAAGATCATAAACGAAAAATTGAGTATCAAGTATTTAATGATGGTTTTAAACCAGCCCTGACCGTAAAATTTTCTCAATGCCAGGTACAGATAGATCAGAAAAAGTGGTAAAAAGATCATTGGAACAGAATTCGAATCAACGATCCTTCCAAGAATGATAAATAATAAAAGCAGGATAAAAAATACGGTTTGAGTGTGAAAGACAAATACGAGGTGCTCGGTATAATTGAATTTACTTCTGATATAGAGCAAGGAAACAAACAGCGTAAAAACAGGCAATAAAAAAAACAGGGCCACCGAAATTCTTGACAGGATCCTGTCACCCAATTCACCCCCGTAGCTTTGAGGATCTTTGACGGCCTCATTCCAGTCCTTGGATTTGGTATATAGAAAGATGTTCCAGTAACTTTTTTCATACCCGAGATCATCAAGTGCCTCCATTACATCTGCATTAGCATTCTTTTCATAATCCATAAAAACTACAATTTTATTGAACAACCCATCAATATTATTCTCTGGAACTTCTTTCTCTGAACGGCTGATCAATGCCTGAGGGATGACATAGTCTATATTTTTGGAAATAAAGATTTCATTTATATGGGTAACGGCATTCTCTTTGATCTCCCTTTTTTTTGAAATTTCGGCCCATCCTTCTCCAACATCACCCCAGTCATCCGCCATGACGTCTTTGCCAGGAATATCTATATCATGTGCCTTTTTATGAATGGATCTCAGTATGGATTCCATGACCGTATCCTTTTGTGCTGATGTACTGTTTTTATTTTGAAAAACGGCAAGCGTACCGGGATCGCTGAAAAGTGAATCTACGAATTGGAATATGACTTTTTCAGAATCCTTCAAGGTATCCTTTGCCTCAGGATCTTTCGCATTTACGGGCCCTATTTTATCTATTCCCCTGCGCACATCAGAAAGGGTAGCAGAGTCAAGGCCAAGATCAGGGTTTTCAATTTCTTTCAGGGTGGCACTTTTGATCGTATCTAAGGCCATTAAGGCATTATCCTTATTGATTTCCTCAAATGAAATCGAAGATTTATCGCCTTTCGGTTTAAACTGATCAATAGTTTTAAAAACACTGATGAACAGGAAAAACAAGATGGTGATATGAAGATACAATTGAAACGGATTCATGTACCTCATTCTCTTTCCTTCCACATAATTCTTGGTAACAAATCCCGGCTTAAAGATCAACGGCAATATGGTGTTTAAAAGTCGATTGTCAAAAGAAAAGAAATCGTCAAAATAGGCAGAAAAATATTGCTTGAGGCTAATTTTTTTTATGTCGTTAACCTGACCGCAGCGCGGGCAAAAATTATCTTCCTCGGAAAGGATATTTTCGCAGTTCAAGCACTTTTCCCCATGAATGTTCTTCGTAAACCTTGTAATGGATTTCATAAGTGAAGGTATTATACCAAGAACTAAAAGTATGAAAATTAATTAAATGTAGCAGGAAGCATGAGCTGAAAAGTAGGAATGCTCACTTTGAAATTTTCAGAGGTGGTAAAATTAATCATGTTGTAATGGCCGTTCATGGAACCAATGGGAGAAATCAAAAAGCAATGAGATGAATAAGTGTAGGACTGCCGGGGTTTTAAAATTGGTTTTTTACCCACAACACCTTCACCCTCAACAACTTCAATATTATTTAAGGAGTCGAAAATATTCCATTGGCGACTCAAAAGCTGTACCGTATCACTGCTTTGATTTTCTATAGTAATACTATAACTAAAAGCGTAATACACTTTCGAATTTTGATAGCGATTTCCTTCAAAATTCGTAGTAATTGATATTTTTATTCCTTTTGTAACCTGTTGAACCATAGCTCGTCAATAAATAAATTGACGGTACAAAGATATGAATTATTTTAAAAAATAAAGGATCTTCCTTTTTTTGTGTCTTCTGCGAACTCAGCAATACTTCTTTTTTTTAATTCGGTTATCAGTTGATTTCTCAAAGGAGCCCCAAGATGGTGTATGGCACAGGGATTTTCATCACTGCAGTGGGGCAGTCCGATATAACACGTTTTAAAGGCGTCCAGGCCATCAATGCACTCGATGACCTTCATAAGATTACCCGACAGCTCCTTTTCGGTTAAAAAGAATCCGCCTTTTGGCCCCTTGGATGATTTAATGATCTCTTCTTTGCTCAGAGTCTGTAAAATTTTGGCAAGAAAGGGCTGGGGTACCTTGATCTTTTGGGCCACTTCCTTGGATCCTAACTTCTTTTTTTCAGAAGCGTTAAGGGCCAGATAGATCACGCCTCGAATAGCATATTTACTTTGATTGCTTAGCATAACGCAAATATATAAAAGATAAATTTATCCTTTATATGATTAAAATCATGTTTTTAGTAACTCCTGTTACATAATTTTGTACTTGATAAACAATATCCAATAAATTCTAACTTAAATTTTTACAAATGAAAAGTCGCATAATAATCCTTGTAGTGTTATTCATCGTTTCCTTTGTTTCCTGTAAAAAAGAAGCTCAGCAATCTGAAGGATCTGCTGCAGAGGCATCTGAACCAAATGTGCACCAGGGACAGGCATCAGTTGAAGATAATGAATCTGCAGCCAATGCATTACAGGTGGCAAAGTCTCTGGAAGATTTTAGCACCCTGGTGGCAGCCATAGAAGCTGCAGGTGTTGAAGATGCCGTGGTAAACGCCGGGCCTTTAACCATTTTTGCACCTTTGAATTCAGCTTTTGCAAAATTGCCGGAAGGAACAGTCGAAAATCTTGTGAAACCAGAAAACAAAGCCACTCTGGCTTTTATCCTGACCAATCATGTGGCCCCTGCAAATTATCCTGTTAAACAACTTAAAAAAGAAGCTTCAAAAGGAAGAAAACTTTATATGGCTTCTGGTAAATATCTTTTGGTTGAAGATAAGGACGGGGAAATTTATGTGGGTGGAACTAAGATATTAAAAACAGTACAAGTAAGTAATGGCTGGATACACGTTGTTGATGACGTTTTGGTACCGGCCGAATAACGATAAATCTAACTAAAGAATGAAATTAAAATTTATTATGTTGAGCGCTGTGGCATTAGCTATGGTGAGTTGTGGAGGGGACAATACCAAAAAGGAAGTTCCTGCGGCAAAGCAAGAGGATATGAAGATCGAGGCTGAGGCCTCAGATCCTATGGCCAATAAAGGAATAGGACCAATAAGCAGTGTTACCCTGGGTGAAATAGACCCGGCTTTGGTTAGCGAAGGCGAAGCAGTTTTCAAAGCCAAATGTACGGCATGTCACAAGATCAGTAAAAAATTTGTCGGACCTGCACTTCAAGGGGTCACACAAAGAAGAAGCCCTGAATGGATCATGAATATGGTACTGAATCCGGAAGAGATGATCCAGAATGACCCAATTGCCCAAAAGCTAATAGTTGAATTCAACGGAGCGCCAATGGCCAATCAAAATCTTACTGAAGCTGAAGCCAGGGCGATTCTGGAGTATTTTAGGACCAAAAATTAATCAGACTTAAATCTTAATAATTATGAAAACAATGTTTAAATATTTTATCACCCTTACGATACTGTCCTCCTGGCTTGTCTCCTGTGGCGACATGAATTCAGGTAAATCCTCTAGTCAAGGCGCCCTATCAGGGAATGCCGCTGAAAAAGTATATGTTGCCCCAGGTGAACATGATGAGTTTTACGCCTTTATTTCAGGTGGTTTCAGCGGACAGTTGGCCGTTTATGGCCTGCCTTCAGGCAGACTTTTCAAAGTAATTCCGGTATTTTCGGTTGACGCTGAAAAAGCCTGGGGTTTTAACGAAGAGACCAAACCGATGCTAAATACGTCTCACGGGTTTATTCCCTGGGACGATTCTCACCATCCTGATATTTCTCAGACTGCCGGTGAATTGGATGGCAGATGGGTGTTCATCAATGGAAACAATACACCGCGTATTGCCAAAATTGATCTGACCACCTTTGAAACCACTGAAATTATTGAAGTACCTAATTCTGCAGGGAATCACAGTTCATCATTTGTTACTGAAAACACTGAATATGTTGTTGCCGGAACCCGTTTTAGTGTACCTTATCCACAGAGAGATATGCCCATTGCCGAATACAAAGGTAATTTTAAGGGAGCCTTATCTTTTATTTCCGTAGATCCTCAGGATGGAAAAATGGACCTCAAATTTCAGATCATGATGCCAGGGTTTGATTATGACCTTTCTCATCCTGGAAGAGGTGCTTCTCACGGATGGTTCTTTTTCTCCACCTATAATACAGAAGAAGCCAATTCCTTATTGGAAGTGAATGCCTCTCAGAACGATAAAGACTTTATTGCCGCAATCAACTGGAAAAAAATTGAAGCTTATGTGAATGAAGGAGGAGGAAAAAAAGTTCCTGCGAATTATGCCCATAACGTTTATGACGATGCAACTCATACGGCTACTTCAACGATGAAAAAAGAAGTTGTTGTAGTGGATCCGTCTGAGGTTCCCGGCGCCATTTATTTTATGCCCACCCCAAAATCTCCTCACGGTTGTGACGTAGATCCAAGCGGAGAATACATTGTGGGTAGCGGAAAACTGGCCGCTGAATTGACTATTCACTCCTTCAGCAAAATGTTGAAAGCCATTGAGAATAAAGATTTTGACGGAGATGCTTACGGAATTCCAATCTTATCGTATGAAGCCACTTTAGCAGGTTCGGTAAAGAATCCTGGATTAGGACCACTGCATACAGAATTTGACGGCAAAGGAAATGCCTATACCACTTTTTTCATCTCTTCAGAAGTTGTAAAATGGAAATTGGGAACATGGGAAGTGCTTGACAGAAAACCGACGTATTATTCAGTTGGACACCTGATGATACCTGGTGGAAATTCAAGAAAACCATTTGGTAAATACGTAGTGGCGATGAATAAGATCACCAAAGACAGATACCTTCCAACAGGGCCAGAAGTAACTCAATCAGCCCAGTTGTATGATATTTCAGGAGACAAAATGGAATTGTTGCTGGATTTCCCAACCATTGGAGAACCACATTATGCCGCGGGAATTCCTGCGGATATCGTGGCCAAGAATTCCCGTAAATTCTTTAAACTGGAGGAAAATAATCATCCATATGCCGTAAAAAGTGAAGCCGAAGCCAAAGTGGTAAGAGAGGGAAATATCGTTCACGTGTACATGACCATGATCCGTTCACACTTTGCGCCTGATAATATTGAAGGCATCCAGGTAGGGGATAAGGTATATTTCCACGTGACCAACCTGGAGCAGGATTATGATGTGCCCCATGGTGTTGCCATGATAGGAGCCAATACTTCTGAATTACTGATCATGCCGGGGCAAACAGAGACTTTTACCTGGGAGCCTAAAAATGAAGGTGTATGGCCATTCTATTGTACAGATTTCTGTTCAGCCTTACACCAGGAAATGCAAGGATACGTAAGAGTGTCACCGAAAGGGTCAAATGTGCCGATTTCGTTCACCCTTGACGGTGATCCTGTAGATATGGAATAATATAAATATTGAGGTTAAGTTAATTATTTTAGAAAACGGGCAGGGGGATTTTAACTGTCCGTTTTCATTTGTAACAACTGAAGAAAGTCCAATATATATATTCCGCAATAATGATTTTATAATCTTATAGTCGCTCTAACCATGAAAAAGTCAAAAATGTTAATGATCATTGGTCCTTTATTAATGCTGGGCCTTTTTATATTTCCGTTGTGGAATATAACCCTGGAAGCTCCTCAGTATCCTATTCCGTTGGGGATGGACATACACATCAATAAATTTACGGACGTTCACGAATTTGATATGAAAAATATCAACCTGATGAACCATTATGTTGGGATGAAATACATACCAGAAACGATCCCTGAGTTTACTATTTTTCCGATCGTAATAGGCGTTATGGTGGTTATCGGTGTTCTAATTGGGATATTCGCCAATTATAAATGGTTTTTGGTCTGGTTCGTTTTGATGTCAGTGCTTGGAATAGCCGGAATCTATGATTTCTATCTATGGGAGTACGACTATGGGCATAATCTTGATCCGAAGGCGATCATGAACTTTAAAAACCCCGACGGGAGCCCCATGGGATTTCAGCCGCCCCTTTTTGGCACGAAACATATTCTTAACTTTGTTGCTCATTCCTATCCTCGGATGGGAGCGTATTTAATGATTGTTGGAATGTCATTGACCGTGGTAGCGTTCTTTTTAGGCAAGAAGGAAGCCAGAAAGAAAATGAATTGATCTATTATGCTTTTGATCATTCTGTTTTGAAATGCCTTAATTGGCTATATTTGTGCTAAACGACTAAAAAAATCATGACAAAATTATCCTATCTGGCTTTCGCAGCCTTGTTATTTTTATGGTTATCCTGTACGGTTGAACCCGAAAAGATCAATTACGGCTCCGAGGCTTGTCACTTTTGTAAGATGACCATCGTTGACAGGCAGCATGCGGCTCAATACGTGACCAAAAAAGGGAAACAATTTAAGTTTGACGCAATTGAAT
>Ga0316188_10000649_pt1 | contig 15383 bp, 12 predicted proteins | sample Phiworburrow1_MG_FD_204933 | JGI IMG/M metagenome (GOLD analysis project Ga0316188, IMG submission 204933) | Coastal sediment microbial communities from Maine, United States - Phippsburg worm burrow 1 | ecosystem: Environmental > Aquatic > Marine > Coastal > Sediment | place: USA: Maine...
GCATACTCTGGGAGCCGAAGTCATCGCGCGGCATAAATTTACCCGTCTGATCAAAGAACACATGCTGACCCCATTAAATTTCTAAGGAAGCCATTGCGCGAATTCGTTATAATTCGCCAACATTTATACGACCCCCCTTGAATAGACGACCGGATTCACAATGTATTTTATCGAAACTCGCGGCAACGATGGCCAGCATCCTGCAAAAGTCAGCTTTTCCGAGGCCATACTGGCACCTATTTCATCCTTCGGTGGCCTTTACTCACCAGAATTTTTACCTGATCTGGGAGATGATTTTTTACAGGCTCATGTCAATTCAAACTATAAAGCTCTGGCCCGTGCTGTTTTAGATGCTTTTGAAATTGATATCGATGCCGACATCATCGATAAAGCACTCGCCCTGTACGATAGATTTGATGATCCATCAAACCCCGTCCCTGTGGTAAAAGTCAAAGACGATCTTTATGTCAGTGAACTATGGCATGGACCAACACGCGCTTTCAAAGACATGGCACTGCAACCGTTCGGTACCGTTTTATCCTCCATCGCACAAAATCGTGGTGAACATTATCTAATACTGGCGGCCACTTCTGGCGATACCGGTCCTGCCGCGCTGGAAACATTCAAGAACAAGGCCAATGTCCGGGTCGCCTGCATGTATCCGGATGGTGGCACTTCTGACGTACAGCGTTTACAGATGGTTACTGAAAATGCAAAAAACCTGAAGGTCATCGGTGTCAAAGGTAACTTTGATGATACGCAAAATGCGTTAAAGCTTTTACTGGCGTCTAAAGAATTCAAAAACACTCTGAAAGAAAAAGATATCCTTTTATCTGCAGCCAACTCCGTCAACTTCGGCCGCATCATCTTTCAGACGATTTACCATATTCATTCTTACCTTGAACTCTATCGTCAAGGCGCGATTCAACTGGGTGAGAAAGTTTACCTCAATGTCCCCAGCGGAAACTTTGGCAATGCCCTGGGTGGCTATTATGCGATGAAGATGGGTTTACCCGTTGAGAAAATCCTGATCGCCTCTAATAGAAATAACATATTGACCGAGCTGATCAACACCGGCGCATATGATTTAAGAGATTCGGCAGTGGTACCGACCACCTCGCCTGCGATGGACATCTTAAAGTCATCCAACATAGAGCGAATATTGTTTGATTTATTCGGTACAGCACGCACTAAAGAACTGATGTTTCAGCTAGACAACGATAAATATTATCAACTGACTGCAGCCGAACTAACACAGATCCAGAACATCTTCGCAGCAGATTTCTGTGATGATGACGAAGGCAAGAATTACATCAAGGAAGCGTTTTCAAAGGGCTATTTAATGGATCCGCATACGGCCACCTGTTTCAAAGCCTATGAAACATGTCGCGAAAAACCACTGAAGACGATCGTCTATTCAACTGCAGAATGGACGAAATTTTCACCGGTCATCGCCAATGCTCTGACCGGTGAAGTGGATACAAAAGATATCGACGCCTTGAAGTCCATCGCCAAGGAAGCAGGCATCGAGATCCCGAAAATTATCAGGGAATTGTTTGACAAAGCGATAACGCAGAAATCGATAATCGAAAAAGATCAGATCGAAAAAGAAATCCTTTCGTTCCTGTAATACAAAAAAACTGGTTACTACCATCAGGGTGCTTACACACACCCTGATGTAAACCCCGCATATTAGCGCAGATGTTCTACACGGATACGCACCACACCACCCTGTACTGATGACAGTTTTTCCACTGCCTGTATCGCCCGGTTCACATTCGACTCAACACACTTTTGTGTCAGCATAATCAGGTGCACACTGCTTTCGCCGGTATCCGGCTCTTTCTGTAACACGGCTTCGATACTGATATTGTGTTTCGCAAAAGTGTCAGAGACTTCGGCCAGCACACCAGGTTTATCATTTGCTTCCATACGCAAATAATAAGCTGACTGACAATCATCGATCGACAAAATCGGGGTATCGCGCATGGCATCATTCTGGAAACCGAGTAATGGCACTTTATGATGCAACGGCGCATCGATGGTTCGAACGGTATCGATAATGTCAGCTACTACCGCAGAAGCCGTTGGTTCTGCACCGGCACCCGCACCATAATAAAGTGTTGGACCAACCGCATCACCGTAAACCAACACGGCATTCATCACGCCATCGACATTGGCGATCAGGCGTTTTTTGGGAATCAATGTAGGATGCACGCGTAACTCGATGCCTTTATCCGTTTTACGAGTAATACCTAAATGTTTGATGCGGTAACCCAGCTCACCTGCATAGTTAACATCTTCTGCGGTAATCTTGCTGATGCCCTCGGTGTAGGCCTTGTCAAATTGCAGTTCGATACCAAAGGCCAGTGAGGCCAGGATGGTTAACTTATGTGCCGCGTCGATACCTTCGACGTCGAAAGTCGGATCTGCTTCGGCATAACCCAGCTGCTGCGCTTCTTTAAGCACATCGGAAAAGTTACGACCCTTATCTCGCATCTCAGTCAGGATAAAATTACCGGTACCGTTGATGATACCCGCTATCCATTGAATCCTGTTTGCCGCCAGGCCTTCACGTAAAGCCTTGATGATCGGGATACCACCGGCAACAGCCGCTTCATAACAGACACTGACCCCCTGTTCTGCCGCTGCTTTCATGATCTCAGTACCGTGAGTGGCGATCAATGCTTTGTTGGCTGTGACCACGTGCTTACCGTTTTCGATAGCTTTGATGACCAGCTCTTTTGCCAGCGTATAACCACCGATGAGCTCGACGACGATTTCTACTTCAGGATCATTAACGACCGCGAAGGCGTCTTCTGTCAATTTAGTGGTGGCGGGGTCAAGAATAGTCTGCGTTGAAATATTTAAACCAGCAGCATGTGATATATGAATTGCTCGACCTAAACGCGCCTGAATCTCTTCGGCATTTCTGATCAGCACTGTGGCCGTGCCACCACCGACTGTGCCCAGGCCCAATAAACCAACTTTAACTGCGTCCAAGACTATCTCCTAAAATCAGTAGTTTCAAAGCTGCATATTCTACTGTATTCACCATATAACGTGTAACATATGTTAGCCCTGCAACAGAGCTCTAGCTATCAATATCGGGAAAAGATACGGAACATGAAATTCGCACAAGACAGTCAGGACGAAGGATATGTTATTACGGCTTACGATAACGAAAGCGTTACCGTCAACGGTAAACCGTTTAGCCAAAGCATGATCATCGCCAGGACAAAATTGAATGAAAACTGGGATATTGAGAGGATCGAACTGTTACAGCCAGTTCATCTTGATCTGATTTTATCGTTCAACCCTGAACTGATCATCATCGGTACTGGCGGCAAATTAATCTTCCCGCCTGTTCAAGTTTATTCGAACATCATCAGACATGGTATAGGTGTTGATTTTATGGACACCGGCGCAGCTTGTCGAACCTATAATATCCTGATGAGTGAAGGCCGTGACGTGGTAGCTGGTCTGATCCTCTGATCTGGTTTTATAACAGCGATTAATATCAGGTAACGTAGAAATACCTGCCATACAATAACCCTGCGCATAAAAAAGCAGATACTAAAAAGTATCTGCTCAATGATATTGCTACAAGTTTATATTATTAGATTTATTCTGTGAATTTTACTCCTGAAACAATAACTCTTCAGTGAACCCCTGATTTTCCAGGATCTTACGTAATTGTTTCAGGGCATCCATCTGGATCTGGCGAACTCGTTCACGCGTTACACCAAGCTCCTTACCTACGTCTTCCAGTGTGGTACGTTCATGGTTATTTAAACCAAAACGTCTGACCAGAACTTCACGCTGTTTTTCTTCAAGCTGGTCTAACCAGACACCAAGATTTGCCATAACATCTTCGTTTTGCAGCATTTCCGGTGGTGCAGGCATACGTTCATCAGCAACGATTTCCAGCAATGGACGATCATTGTCTTTACCAACAGGCACATCAACTGAAGTCACACGGTCACGTAAACCCAGCATCTTCTCAACGCTGGCAACCGGTTTATTCAGCATCTTAGCAATATCTTCTGCTGTTGGTTCTGTATCCATGGTCTGCTCCAGCTCACGAGCCGCACGCAGGTATACATTCAATTCTTTGATTACATGGATGGGTAAACGAATGGTGCGAGTTTGATTCATCAATGCACGTTCGATGGTCTGACGGATCCACCAGGTAGCATAAGTAGAAAAACGGAAACCTTTTTCTGGATCGAACTTCTCAACGGCGCGTATCAAACCTAAATTGCCTTCTTCGATCAAATCAAGCAATGCCAGACCGCGGTTCATATAACGACGAGAAATCTTCACCACCAGGCGAAGATTGCATTCAATCATTTTTTTACGCGCTTTCATGTCGCCTTTGAGAGCCTTGCGAGAGTAAAAGACTTCTTCCTCTGCTGTCAGCAAGGGAGAAACTTCAATCTCACGCAAGTATAATCGCGTTGCATCAAGTTCTTTTCGATTGACCTTCGCATCTGGATCAATGTCAGCTTTTAAACTGGCAACTGGTGATTTTTCATCATCATCGTCCAGCTCTGCTATATGCTCATCGTCATCCAGATCAATGTCATCAGCATCATGCATTATTAAGATGCCATTCTCTAATTCATCAATAGTATCAACACTTGCTTCTATCATGATTGTTCCCCACCCCAAAACGTGTTTTATAGTTATTTTTTTATACGCATTTAGTATGTAAGCTGGAGCAATCACTACCCCTTAAATTCCATATACTTACAAGATTCTTCTAACGTCAGCCCTTACGTTAAAAAAACTTATATCATCATATCCATTTATTTAGCAAGTAATTATTTAAAAAAACTAGAATTTAATTTATGTTTACTTAGCTAACCACATGATATTGTGGTTTGTTAAATCATCACACACAAGAGCCTATATTCCTTTTGGGTAGTCATTACGACTACTGTCTCGGTCTTTGTGGAGAATGTTTTAATAATATACATAAAAAAACGGTATTTAAACAAGATATAAATATAGCCAATTTTTTACCGTGGTAAATACTTTAATGGATCATCTGGTTTACCATTTTTCCTGATTTCAAAATGCAGGCGCGAACTTAAATCATCCTTACGTCCCATCTCGGCAATTTTCTGACCCGCCTTAACCTCATCCCCCTCGTTGACCAGAAGCTTGCGATTGTATGCATAAGCACTTAAAAAAGTTTTATTATGTTTTATGATCACCAGATTGCCGTAACTGATCAAACCATTTCCGCTGTATACCACTTTACCATCAGCCGAGGCAACAATGGCATCGCCATACTTGCCCGCGATATCGATGCCTTTTGCATCATTCTGCTGGCGATCAAACTTTTTAACGATCTTGCCGTTCGCAGGCCGTTGCCAGCGTATCGATGTGGGCCAGTTTGTTGCCTGTGTTGCAGGCGGCTGTTTCTGTGTCGCCGTTGATTGAGCAGTGGTTGACCGCGTACTGCCCGGCTGCGTTACAATCACTGCTGGTTTTTTTACCGGAGAATTCAGCGGTTTTAGAAAAATCGTCTGGCCAGGCTGCAAAACATAGGGCTTTCTTAATTGATTCAATTGCGCCAGTCGCTCGACACTGATGTCGTATCGTTTCGACAGACCATACAGAGTGTCACCCTTTTGTACTTGTACTTTTCCCTGATCAGGATAACTATCAATAACCTGTACCGTCGGATCTGGCACATAGGCAATCTGTCCTACCCTGGCGTCAGCATTTGATCTGGAGGCGTGAAAATTGGCTGGTTCACGGGTATGCAGCCTCTGCCCGGCTTTAATTAATTTCGAATCGCCAAGATTGTTCCAGGCAGCAAAATCTTCTGGATCTAGTTCATAGCGCCATGCAATCGAATACACGGTATCACCTGATTTAACTGTGTAATCTTCAGGATTCCACTTCTTGCCATTACTGGCGCATGCTGTCAGCAGCATAGAAAGAAATAGTGTTGTCAGAATAAAACAACTCTGTCTAAACATAATTACTTCTATTTAGTGGAAATAAATCAGCGCAGCAACTAACACGACTGTTAGCCAGCCCAGCCACTCGATATATTTTTTAACCACTGGCTCCATCTTCGGTCCCGCCCACGCCATCGACAGCGAAACCAGGAAAAAATGCGCAGATCGACCAACGATTGCAGCTAATATAAAAGGTATCAGCGCCATAGAAAGTGCACCGGCTGACAAGGTGAACAACTTGAATGGTATCGGAGAAAATCCTGCGACCACCACCGCCCAGAAACCCCATTCTTCAAACCAGTGCTGCGCCGTCATGTACTTATCCCAGTAACCCACTTCATGCAGGATCGGCTCGATAGCATTGATCGCAAAATACCCCAGATAATAACCAAAAACGCCACCGAGAACAGACATCGAAGTAGCGATTAATGCAATGCGTACTGCCTTCTTCGGCCTTGCCACGGCCATCGGTGCAACCATCAATGCGGTTGGTACAGGAAAAAATATCGATTCAAAAATACTGACTGCGACCAGATAACGCTCAGCATGCGGATGCGCGGCCCACCTCATCATCCTGTTATATAAACCGGTAAATAACATTAACGTACTGCCCCATCAAGTAAAGGCACAAATCGTGCGAGCTCCAGCGTGGTTTCTTCGATACCATCGGCATTCCGTGTAAAAAGTGTTAATTGCTGAACACCATCTTTGGTTCCCAGGGGGATAACCATGCGACCACCCACAGCAAGTTGTTCCAGCAGACTTGGCGGCACTGATTGAGGTGCGGCAGTCACCATAATCGCAGTATAAGGCGCATTTGGTTCCCACCCCCATGAGCCATCACTGTGTTTGGAATACACATTCAGCAGCCCTAATTTACGATGGGCGTCACGCGCTTTTTGCAGTAAGGCACTGATGCGCTCAACGGTATAAACCTTGGGCACCAGGCGCGACAAAATCGCCGACTGGTAACCGGAACCGGTACCCACTTCGAGCACCACGTCAGGTATACCGGCTTCGAGTAATACTTCGGTCATACGGGCAACCATATAGGGTTGCGAGATAGTCTGACCGTGGCCGATTGGTAAAGCGTTATCTTCATAGGCACGATGCGCCATCGCTTCATCGACAAATATATGGCGCGGTGTGGTCCGAATAACTTCCAGCACGCGTTCGTTTTTAATGCCCTTCTCGCGCAGACGATCAACAAGTCGATCGCGGGTTCGCTGCGAGGTCATACCTATACCTTGAATCTCGTTACTTATCATGTACTCGTGTTTTACTTCGTTGTGTGTGTTGTTAACCAGCTTTCTAATTCGGCAAGGCTATCATATCGGGTTAAATCAATCTGCAATGGTGTGATCGAAACATAGCGATTGCTTACCGCATAAAAATCTGTGCCCTCACCAGCATCCTGTGCCTGGCCTGGTGGCCCTACCCAGTACATCGGCTCACCGCGTGGATCATGCTGAATAATAACACCTTCGGATTTATGGCGATTACCGAGACGGGTCGCCTTGAAACCTTTGATTTCTGACCAGGGAATATCTGGCACATTGATGTTCAAAATCGTATTGGCGGCGAAAGATTTCTTATCAAGACCTTTAAGCAACTGCACAACCGCTGTCGCCGCCGTGTCAAAATGTTGCGGGGTGAATGAATCAATTGACACCGCGATAGCAGGCAGGCCCAGATGACGACCCTCCATGGCAGCAGCAACCGTGCCTGAATACAGCACATCATCACCCATGTTAGCGCCGGCATTGATGCCTGAGATTACCATATCCGGTTCATTTTTTAGCAAGCCGGTGATCGCCAGATGCACAGTATCGGTTGGCGTACCGTCGACATAATAGGCATTCTTTTCATACTGGCAGCATCGCAGACCGCGCTCCAGGGTGAGAGAATTACTGGCGCCGCTGCAGTTACGTTCCGGCGCAACGATGGAAACCTCATATTCAACAGACAGTGCGCTGGCAAGAACTGCTATTCCCGGCGCGCGGTATCCATCATCATTACTTACTAAAATATGCACAGGCGATACAACTAAAGATAATCCGGTTACAATTTGATCAATGCAATTTAACCAATAGTGTGAACTATACCGTATCAGGAGGGCCGTGATGAGTGATGATTCAATAAAAAATGACGATGCATCATTATTTCTCGCTGAAATGGGTGATGTCACCCCGCTAAAACCTGATAACAAAATTAAGATCAACAAAAACCCGAAAAAACCATTGCGTCAGTCCACAAATCAAACTGCTGATTATAACATTGAAGATATCTTTTCTGACCTCGAAATCGCAGAAGACTGCCCGGAAGTCCTAAGTTTTTCGCGTAGCGGACTGCAGCACAATGTATTGAAAAAATTAAGGCAGGGCAAGAATCCGATCGAACATTCCCTGGACCTGCATGGTTTAACAGTTGCCCAGGCACGTGTCGAATTGTCCGGTTTTCTCGGCGAGTGTGAAGCAGCAGGGATTCGCCACGTGATCATCATCCATGGCAAGGGCTATCGTTCAAGAGACAAACCGGTCATCAAACCGATGCTCAATCGCTGGTTACGTGAAGTCGAAAACGTGCTTGCTTTTCATACTGCACAACCAAAGGATGGCGGCAGTGGCGCTGTTTATGTTTTACTGAAGAAGTCAGAAATCAAATAAAACCACTCACCATCAAAAGTCTGCTTTTCGACCAGATGCCTGTGGTGATCGGCACAATCAAAAACGGCTCCCGAAGGAGCCGTCTTTGTTTATTATTAAACAGATATCATGCTCTACGTCTGGCTACTCCGACTAAACCGATAAGACCAGAACCGAACAACCATAATGCTGCTGGCACTGGCACTGCTGGCACAACCTGTACATCAACCGTCAGCAGGGTGCCGGCGTTGTCAAAAGATACCTGGTAAGAATTGGCACCCACACTGACGACTGACGTATCGGTAAGCCAGTTTCCGCCGATGTTGAGACCGAGGATAAACTGGTTGCTGCCAGTGAGAAGCAAGGTACCATTGAGGTTGGAGGCTTGATGATCATTAGCAGGATTAAATGGACCACCGATGACGACAATGCCAGGCACATCTATGGTAAGATTTTGCCCTGAATAAGTCAGGTCGCTGTCATCAAACATCGCCAGTATTCCGCCATCAAGGCTACCAAACAGGAAATTCACATCACCGTCGGTCGGAGCGAAAATTGTCGTTGCATTCACCTGACCTGCCATAAGCATTGCGCCAAGGCATCCTAATAATACTTTAGTTACTTTCATAGTTATTTTCCCCTTTTATCTATCATTTATTACTTTGCCCGTCATTTCGACGGAATATTTTTTCTATGCAGAATATGAAGCAATATCCATACCAAAAAAGAATAGCTCTAGACTATCAGATAGATAGCTAAATATTAGAATTTTACAATCTGTTAACGTGTAAAGATTCCCATACAAACTCCGGGTAGCAGTGAGAAATATGTCAGGAATTTCTTACAGTTTTTATAGTTGCTATAGACCGAAAAGGATATTCAGCACAACCAGATAAACTAAAAACTAGCGTTTTTGTTTGTCCGACATCATCGCCAGCAAGTTTTCCGCCAGTGCTTCGTAGATCGGTTTTTTACAGATCAGTTTCGACGTGCCCGAGGCGATCAGAGCGGTTGCCATCATCGCCAGTACCAGTTCCTGGTTATCGGTCATTTCCATAACGATGACGAATGCGGTTATCGGTGTCTGTACGACCCCGGTAAAATAACCGATCATGCCCAATATTACGATAGTCGATGCCATCTCTGCCGGAAATAATAGCGCCAGATCCGCACCCAGCCCTGCGCCGCTGGCCAAAGACGGCGCAAACAGGCCACCGGGAATGGTGGTTAGATAAGTCGCCATCGTCGCCAGAATCTTATACAACGGATACAGCAGGCCGAAATCTGCTGATTTGGAACAGGTATCAACACCGGCACAACTCACGATCTGTTTGGCTTCGAGATAACCTGTGCCATGAGCAGAGCCGCCGCTCAGAATACCGATTACCGCGACACTCAGGCCGCATACTAAAGCAATCAGTATCCAGTGAGTCTGCATATAAGGACGTAAATTTTTAGAAGCAACGATCAGAACCTGGCTAAACAGACCACCAAAAACGCCACCAACAAGACCGCAGACGACAACGCCCAACCAGACCCAGCTAAAATCCAGCGTCGCAGGTGTGGTGCCATAATAGCTATAGTTATTCTGGTGAACGACGATAGCAGTCATACCCGCCAGTACCACGCCGATCATCATCATGCCACTGTTACGTCGATCGAAAGAACGCGCCATTTCCTCTATGGCAAACACGATGCCGGCGAGCGGCGTATTAAACGCCGCAGCGATACCGGCACCACCGCCCGTCAGGATCAGTCCACGTTCGACATAACTCGGTGGCAGATGTGCGAATCGTCCCAGCGAATGCATAATCGCTGCCCCTAGATGCACCGTCGGCCCTTCTCTGCCGAGTGATGCCCCGCTGCATAAAGCCAGTACTGCCATGGTCACCTTACCGACCACGATCCGCATCGATAACAGGCGATTACTGAGGCTGCTGCCGGAGTCTGCCAGCGCGATTAAAGTTTGCGGGATACCGCTTCCCTCGGCGCCACTGAATATTTTTCTGGTCAAAAAAACGGTGAGCACAAATCCAGCAGGGGTAATGAATAAAGGCAGATAAGCATTAAATGCAATGATCTGGCGAAAGGTATAATCGGCCTGCTCTGCCATCAAGGCAAATACTGCTGCCACCAGGCCGACGAGCACAGCTCCGCCCCAGAACACCAGCCGTGTACGCCAGGCCTGCGGTTTAAAAAATCGGTATTTCAGCCGGCGGACGTGTTGGCGCATGGCAATTCATTTAGGCGTAAAAAGGGTGCTCTGTCGCTGCAAGTAACGTTGCAGTAAGTTTCCAGAGGTACAATCCTGGCGTAGCGGTCTACGAGATATTTCCTCGTTGTCGGCAATGACGGCCGGCTGTTAATACATCACCTCTATCTGCTCAGCACCAAACACTTTATCCAGACGAATCAGCAGGTCGTCAGAAGGCACCACGCTCCATTCCTCACCCAGTACAAATTGTGAAACATCGGTGCCATTGTTGTATTCGATATTAACCGGGCAGTGGCCGTCTCGATAGGTCTGCAACACTTCAGTCAATTGATTGATGATGGCTTTATCCGACCAGTTGCCATTGACTTTATTTCTATCCAGCTTGATCTGCAGGCCACGCGCAAACTTTTCCCGTGCCTGTGCCATGTTATAGATAACATTCGCGGTTATCCGATAGGCGGCATTGAAATCATCATAACTCACACTGCCCTCTACCACGCATAATTTATCTTTCACCAGCAGATGACCATACTGAGCGTAAACATCTTCGTACAAAACCACTTCGACTCGCGCGGTTCGATCATCCAGCACACCGGTCACGATCTTGCTGCCGCGATTGGTTTTGCGCACCCGTAGACCCATTAACAATCCGGCAAGGCAATACTGTTTTTTATTTTTTTTACCATAACCGCCGTAACCGCCGCCGCGCTCAGATTCCGGCACCAGGTCAGGCACTTTTGAAAACCGGCATTCGGTAAACCGTCTCAATTCTTTTTCATAACGCGAAATCGGGTGACCGGTTAAGTACAGTCCCAGCGTTTCTTTTTCATTAGCCAGACGGGTTTCATCATCCCAGTCATCCACTTCGACGATATGTACGTTGGCATGCGCATCGGGGACATCCGATGAACCAAACATATCATGCTGACCGATGCTGGCATTTTTCTGGTTCTGCTCTGCCAGCTGTACGGCATTACTCAGACTGGCGATCAAACTGGCGCGGTTCGGCCCAAGTGAATCCATGGCACCGGATTTGATCAAAGCTTCCATGACTCGGCGATTGACTTTACGCATATCGCAGCGCCGGCAGAAGTCGTAGAGATCGACAAACCTGCCATTAGCTTCGCGTTCGTTGACGATGCCCTCAAGTGCCGCTTCACCCACGCCCTTTAACGCTCCCAGACCGTAGAGCACGGATTGTTCATCGGGCACACTGAACTGATAGATCGACTGGTTGATATTGGGCGGCAGCACTTTTACGTTCTGCTCATGACAGTCTTCGATCAAACCCACCACCTTATCGGTATTATCCATATCGGCAGACATTACGGCTGCCATAAATTCAGCGGGATAATGCGATTTTAACCACGCAGTCTGGTAAGAAAGTAAAGCATAAGCCGCAGAGTGAGATTTATTAAAACCATAACCGGCAAATTTTTCCATCAGGTCGAATATGTGCGTTGCCAGATTTGCATCCACACCGCGCGCCACGGCACCTTTCATGAACAGCTCACGCTGCTCTGCCATGACTTCGGGTTTTTTCTTACCCATGGCGCGGCGCAACATGTCGGCGCCACCGAGGGTGTAGTTCGCCAGCACCTGGGCAATCTGCATCACCTGTTCCTGATACAGGATCACACCGTAAGTCGGCGTTAATACATGTTCGAGATCTGGATGAAAGTAATCAACAGCAGCCCTGCCGTGTTTACGGTTGATGAAATCGTCGACCATGCCAGACTGTAGCGGCCCTGGACGGAACAACGCAACCAAGGCGATGATGTCCTCAAAACTGTCCGGCTGTAAGCGGGTAATCAGGTCTTTCATACCACGCGATTCAAGCTGGAATACGGCCGTGGTATTCGCTGCCTGCAACAGTTCAAAAGTCGCCTTATCGTCTAGCGGCAGGTGCTCGATCTGAACTAACGGCTTACCCTCGATTGCCATGCGATGATTGACGTGTTTCACTGCCCAGTCGATGATAGTCAGGGTGCGCAGACCGAGGAAATCGAACTTGACGAGGCCTACGGCTTCTACATCATCCTTATCGAATTGCGTTACCACACCGGCGCCGCCTTCCTCGCAGTAAAGCGGACTGAAATCAGTCAATACCGTCGGTGAAATGACCACACCACCAGCATGTTTACCAGCGTTTCTTGCCAGACCTTCCAGTGTCAATGCCATGTCGAGGATCGCTGTCACCTCCTCTTCAGTCTCGTAAGCTTTTCTCAGGTCTTCCGAGTCTTCCAGCGCTTTCGTCAGTGTCATACCGATTTCAAACGGTATCGACTTGGCGATACGATCGACGAACCCATAGGGCTGACCCATGACGCGACCAACATCACGCACCACCGCTTTGGCTGCCATGGTGCCATAGGTGATGATCTGTGAAACACTGTCACGACCGTATTTCTTTGCCACGTAATCGATTACTCGGTCACGGCCTTCCATGCAGAAGTCGACATCAAAGTCAGGTAATGAAACACGCTCAGGATTCAGAAAGCGCTCGAACAGCAGATCGAACTGCAGCGGATCAAGATCGGTAATCTTTAACGCATAGGCGACCAGTGAACCGGCGCCCGAGCCTCGGCCTGGCCCGACAGGGATGCCATTGTTTTTTGACCACTGGATGAAGTCGGCGACGATCAGGAAGTACCCAGGGAAACCCATGTTATTGATCACATCCAGCTCTACCTGCAGGCGATCTTCATACTCTTTACGCCTGGCGCTATAGTCCTCAGCGTTTTCATCAAGCAATACCTTGAGACGCTGCTCCAGGCCTTCGCGCGATACACGGCTGAAATAGCTTTTTTCTGATTCACCTTCGGGGATCGGAAACTGTGGCAGAAAACTTTCACCTAGCTGAACTAAAAAGTTACAGCGTTTGGCTATTTCGACGGTATTGGCCAGCGCTTCCGGAAGATCAGAAAACAAAGCCTGCATTTCTTCACTGTTGCGAAGATATTGCTGCTCACTGTAATTCTTCGGCCGACGCGGGTCATCCAGGGTACGGCCATCATGGATACATACCCGGGCCTCATGGGCCTCGAACTCGTCCGCTTTTAAAAAACGCACATCATTGGTCGCCACCACCGGCGCATCGAACTCGATGGCAAGATCCACGGCTTCGGCGATATACGCTTCTTCATTTTCGCGACCTGTCCGTTGCAGTTCGATATAAAACCGGTCCTTGAAACAGGCCATCCAGTCCTGCAGTCGTCGTTTTGCCAATTCCGGCTGTCCGGCGAGCAAGGCACGGCCGATGTCTCCGTGGCGACCACCGGACAGAGCAATAATGCCTTCTGCGTTCTGCTTTATCCATTCAGCCTGCATGATCGGCACACCGCGATGCTGGCCTTCAAGGTAACTTCTGGAAATGAGCCCGGATAGATTAAGATATCCCACTTTATTTTGTGCCAGTAGTACCATCTGGAAAGGTGCTTCCTGGTCATCGCCATGTCGTACCAGTGCGTCCACACCGATCACTGGCTTGATACCAGCGGCCAGAGCTGCACGGGTGAATTTGACCATGGCAAATAAATTGCTCTGGTCTGTCAGCGCCACAGCGGGCATGCTGTCAGCTGCCAGCGCCGGCATCAGCGATTTAACACGCACTAAACCATCAACCAGCGAGTACTCGGTATGTACTCTGAGGTGAATAAAACTGGGTTGTGCTGTCACGTGGGATACCACTGATGAACCTCTCATTGGATGACGCGTTAGTCTAACAAATCAATGCAGGTGAGACAGCATATTACTGCCGTAGGTATCGAATATTTTGTATAAGGACCAGCTTAACTACAGAGCCGCTGAGGCGTTGTGAAAATAAATCGTATCAAGCTGGTTGTTAAGATTAAAATTGACAGACCGTCCTTGATGTAGCCATCAGCAGCGTAAATTTCTCACTAGCTCTGCTGTGAACTCTTAGTCTATCGTAAATCAATAGCTTGCAGCACTGCTAAAGATTACTGCGCCTCGCCTGCAATGACAAAATCACCGGCGCATAACTGCGGCGGTGCTCCGGACAAGGGCCAATAGCGTTCAGTATTTCACGATGCGCCCTGGTTGGATAACCTTTGTGTTTGTCAAAACCGTATTCAGGGTATTGTTGATGCAATAGCTGCATCTGCGCATCGCGTTCGACTTTTGCGAGAATTGATGCAGCACTGATCTCCGCCACACGGGAGTCACCCTTGATGATCGCAGTGGAATCACAGAAGCAATTATTGAGCGTTTTATTACCATCGACAAACACATGGACCGGACGGATAGCGAGCTGTTCTACCGCCGACTTCATCGCAAACAATGATGCCTGCAGGATATTCATCTTATCTATCTGCCCGGCGCTGATACTCACCACCGACCAGGCCAGAGCCTTTTGTTTGATCTCTAAAGCCAGCCTCTCGCGTTTTTTCTCACTCAGTTTTTTAGAGTCATCCAGACCTGAAACAGGGTCTTCTGGATTGAGTATAACCGCAGCTGCAACCACATTGCCCGCAAGTGGTCCGCGCCCTGCTTCGTCGGTTCCTGCCAACAAACCATGGATAA
>Ga0316188_10000650_pt1 | contig 15383 bp, 10 predicted proteins | sample Phiworburrow1_MG_FD_204933 | JGI IMG/M metagenome (GOLD analysis project Ga0316188, IMG submission 204933) | Coastal sediment microbial communities from Maine, United States - Phippsburg worm burrow 1 | ecosystem: Environmental > Aquatic > Marine > Coastal > Sediment | place: USA: Maine...
GCCTTAATAAATTGGTAGATCCAGTAAAGGTTGCCATGAGAGTTATTGAAGGCTTGTATGATGGGGTAACCACATCTGAATTGGATAATTTGGCTGCAGAAACTGCCGCTACAATGACAGTTCAACACCCTGATTATGCGAAGCTTGCCGCTCGAATTGCTGTTTCAAACTTACATAAAAATACCAAAAAAACATTTTCAGATGTAATGACTGATTTACACACTTATGTAAATCCGCGTACTGGTAAAAAAGCACCATTATTGTCTGATGAGGTTTATAAAGTAATTATGGACAATGCAGCAACATTAGATTCAACCATTATTTACAACCGCGATTTTGGTTACGATTATTTTGGTTTTAAAACTTTGGAACGTTCTTATTTATTGAAATTAAATGGGGAAATTGTAGAACGTCCCCAACATATGTTAATGCGTGTTGCAATTGGGATTCATATGGAAGATATTGACGAAGCTATAGAGACGTATGAGTTAATGTCTAAAAAAATATTTACACACGCAACACCAACCTTATTCAATTCAGGAACACCAAAACCACAAATGTCATCGTGTTTCTTATTACAAATTCAGGAAGATAGTATTGACGGCATTTATGATACGCTAAAACAAACTGCAAAAATATCACAATCTGCCGGTGGAATTGGACTTTCAATCCATAATGTGCGTGCAACAGGTTCTTACATTAGAGGAACCAATGGAACTTCCAACGGAATTGTGCCTATGTTAAAAGTGTATAATGATACAGCTCGTTATGTAGATCAAGGTGGTGGAAAACGTAAAGGTTCTTTTGCCATTTATATGGAACCTTGGCACGCCGATGTTTTCAACTTTTTAGATTTGCGTAAAAATACAGGTGCTGAAGAAATGCGTGCACGTGATTTGTTTTATGCTATGTGGATTCCAGATTTGTTTATGAAACGTGTGGAAGAAAATGGCGAATGGACCTTGATGTGCCCAAATGAATGTCCAAATTTATTTGATACCTATGGCGAAGAATTTGAAAAACTATACACTGGCTACGAAAAAGCTGGAAAAGGAAGAAAAACCATCAAGGCACGTGAATTATGGGAAAAGATTTTAGAGGCTCAAATTGAAACTGGGAATCCTTATATGTTGTATAAAGATGCTGCCAACCGTAAATCAAACCAAAAGAATTTAGGTACCATTCGTTCTTCAAACTTGTGTACTGAAATTATGGAATACACCGCCAAAGATGAGGTGGCGGTTTGTAACTTGGCTTCTATTGCCATTCCTATGTTTATTGAAGAAGATAAAGATGGTATTAAATTTTTCAATCATAAAAAACTATTTAAGATAACTAAAAAAATTACCCGCAATTTGGATACTGTAATTGATCGTAATTATTATCCAGTTATTGAAGCTGAAAATTCAAACTTTAGACACAGACCAATTGGTTTGGGAATTCAAGGTTTGGCCGATGCTTTTATTTTGTTGCGTATGCCTTTTACGAGCGATGAAGCTAAAAAATTAAACCAAGAAATTTTTGAAACTATTTATTTTGCAGCTGTAACTTCATCTATGGAAATTGCCAAAGCAAAAGAACCGTATTCAACATTTAAAGGTTCACCAATGTCGCAAGGTGAGTTTCAGTTTAATATGTGGGGTGTTTCGGAAGACGATTTAAGTGGTCGTTGGGATTGGAGCGCGTTACGTAAAGAAGTCATGAAAAACGGTGTTCGAAATTCGTTATTGGTAGCGCCAATGCCAACAGCTTCAACCTCTCAAATTTTAGGAAACAACGAGGCTTTTGAACCTTATACATCTAATATTTACACCCGAAGAGTATTGAGCGGCGAGTTTATTGTGGTAAACAAACATTTATTAGAAGATTTAGTTGAACTAGGTTTGTGGAATAATGAGATGAAAGAAAGCATTATGCGCGCCAACGGTTCTGTTCAACATATTGATATCATTCCGCAAGAATTAAAAGATTTGTATAAAACAGTTTGGGAAATGAGTATGAAAGATATTATAGATATGTCTCGTCAAAGAGGTTATTTTATCGATCAGTCTCAGTCGTTAAACTTGTTTATGCAAGATGCCAATTATTCTAAATTAACTTCTATGCACTTTTACGCTTGGAAAAGCGGTTTAAAAACTGGCATGTATTATTTACGTACCAAAAGCGCTGTAAACGCAATTCAATTCACTGTTTCTAAAGAGAAAAAAGTAGAAGACATCCCTTTGACACCTGAAGAATTAAAAGCTATGCTAATCGCATCACAAAACAATCCTGATGATTGTGAAATGTGTGGATCATAATAAGGAATAAATAATTAGCCCATTAGGGAGCCCTAACTTTAGTAAAATAAGGATTGGGGCTTATTTTTTGTATGAATTCTATATATTTATTCGTAATTTCGAAAATTCAAAACTGAAACTAGTCTGTCTGTATAATTTTGTAAAAGGTATAGAAATTTAAAGACTTAAATAATCAAAAAATGGGAGATATTTACATTTTAATGCTTGTAGCGCTTACGGTGCTTGCAGTTATTGATTTAGTAGTTGGTGTTAGTAATGATGCCGTAAACTTTTTAAATTCAGCAATTGGTTCAAAAGCAATTCCAGTAAAATGGATTTTGATAATTGCCAGTGCAGGTGTTGCCATTGGAGCAATTACATCTAGCGGAATGATGGAAGTTGCCAGAAAAGGGATTTTTAATCCGGGTGAATTTTATTTCAATGAAATCATGTTCATATTTATGGCAGTAATGATTACCGATATTTTATTGCTCGATGTTTTTAACTCTTTAGGAATGCCAACATCTACAACAGTTTCTATTGTTTTTGAGTTATTAGGAGCTGCCGTTGCAATAGCATTGATTAAAATTTCTAATAGCGATACAGAAACGATTTCTTCTCTCGGAAAATATATAAATTCAGATAGTGCCTTACTTATAATTTCAGGTATTTTGCTCTCGGTGTTTATTGCTTTTACAATTGGAGCGCTGGTACAATTTTTATCCAGACTTTTATATTCTTTTCATTTTGAACAAAGTAAAACCTATATAAGTGCAATATTTGGTGGAGTAGCCATTACTGCAATTACTTATTTTATTTTTATTAAAGGAATGAAGGGATCTGATTTTTATGGAAACTTCAAACATTTAATTGAGGGAAATACGTATCAAATAATTTTATATGGTTTTATTTTTTGGACTATTTTATCTCAACTGCTCATTTCAATTTTCAAAGTAAATATTTTAAAATTTATAATTATTATTGGAACTTTTTCATTAGCAATGGCCTTTGCTGGTAACGATTTGGTGAACTTTATTGGGGTGCCAATTGCAGCTTGGAATTCGTACGAAGCATGGAGTGTTTCAGGAGTACCTGCTAACGAGTTTTCAATGGGGATTTTAGCAGAAAAGGTGCCTTCTAATCCAATGTTATTATTTGCCGCAGGTATTATAATGGTTATTACTATTTGGTTTTCTAAAAAAGCTAAAACTGTTATAGAAACTGGTGTTAATTTATCTAGACAAGGTGATGGTGATGAAAAATTTGAACCGAATTTAGTTTCTAGAACGGTTGTAAGAGGTGCTATTGTTTTTAGCGAAATAACTTCAAAAATAATACCTCAGCCTATTTTAAAATGGGTTGATTCTAAGTTTCAAAGACCTTCAGTTAAGATTTCAAAAGACAAAACATACGAACTACCAGCTTTTGACTTGGTTAGGGCCTCAGTAAACCTATTTGTCGCTGGGATTCTAATTTCAATTGGAACATCACTTAAACTTCCATTATCAACTACTTATGTCACATTTATGGTTGCAATGGGTACGTCATTAGCTGATAGAGCCTGGGGAAGAGAAAGTGCAGTTTATAGAGTTGCAGGGGTTTTTAATGTTATAGGTGGTTGGTTTTTAACAGCGCTTACAGCATTTACTATTTCAGCAATTTTTGCTTATATTATTTATATAGGTGAAATAGTTTCAGTAGCATTTCTTTTAATAATTGTGTTATTCCTAATTGGAAGAAGTTCCGTAAAACACACTAAAAAGTTAAAAGAACAAAAACAAAGAAGCTATGTTGAAAGAGCTGAATTAATTACAATTAATGAAGTAATTAATGAAAGTTCAAATCATATTGCAGAAGTTGTTAAGAGAGTCAACAAATTGTATTCCAATGTTGTAAACGATTTAGCAAGTCATGATTTAAACAAACTTTCTAAAACAGAAAAGCACGTTAAAAAACTCAATAAAGAAGTTAATGAACTTAAAGAAGATGTGTTTTATTTTATTAAATCGCTCGATGAAGGTTCAGTGAAAGCTAGTAGATTTTATCTCTTAGTTTTAGGTCATTTGCAAGATATAACCCAATCTATTGAATTTATTTCAGCTACAAGTTATAAGCATGTAAATAACAATCACAAGCATTTAAAACCATCATCAATCAGCGATTTAAATTCAATAAATGATAAACTTCAAGTTTTATTCGACAAAATTGAAAAGGATTTCAATGATAAATCATTCCATAATCTTTCAGCAATTATTGATGCAAAACAAGAAATTTTTGACCATGTTTCAGAATCTTTAGACAAACAAATTGCAAGGATAAGAACTGAAGAAACCAGTCCAAAAAACAGCACTTTATATTTTGGTATTTTATTAGAAACGAAAGATTTAATTTCTGCTTTAATGAGTTTACTGCAATTATATCATGAATTTTACATCTTAGAAAAAAACAAATAATTTAGCAAATTATTATAATCTTTGAAGCCCTTGTTTTTTCAAATAAGGGCTTTTTTATTTTAATTATTTATTCCTAAGTTTACAATACTATAAACTTATTGTATGTTTAAAAGAATCTCATTTTTGTTTTTGTTGATACTATTGGGATTCATATTATTCTTAAATCCTAATTTTAAAACCATTGCTGCAGGTATCGCTGTTTTACTTTTTGGTATGATAATGCTTGAAGAAGGTTTTAAAGTATTTACAAAAGGGTTTTTGAAAAATTTATTAAAAAAAGTAACCAACAAATTATATAAAAGTATTAGCGTTGGCGCAATTATTACTGCAATTTTAAATTCCAGTTCATTAGTTTCGGTTATCACAATTTCATTTATAAGTGCTGGTTTAATAAGCTTATCTGGGGGTATCGGTTTGATTTTTGGAGCCAATATTGGTTCAACAGCAACTTCTTGGCTTGTGGCTGCCTTTGGGTTAAAAATTAACATCGCAACATTGGCAATGCCAATGCTGGTATTCGGACTCATTTTTTCATTTCAAAAAAAGATAGTTTTTAAAGGTCTTGGAAATGTTTTGGCAGGTTTAGGCTTTTTTTTCTTGGGTATTTATTTTATGAAAGACGGATTCGATGTTTTTAGCGAAAGTATTGATTTAACAAAATATGCCATTTCTGGTTTTTTAGGCATACTGGTTTACACTGGTTTAGGTGTTGTTTTAACAACTATATTACAGTCTAGTGCTGCAACAATGGCTTTGGTATTGACAGCATTATCAGCAGGACAAATTGATTACCAAAATGCATTGGCTTTAGCTATCGGAGCCAATATTGGCACGACAATAACCGCAATTTTAGGAGCGATTAGTTCTAATATAGCAGGGAAACGACTGGCAGCTGCGCACGTTATTTTTAATGTTATTACAGCAATTGTTGCAATTATATTATTAGCGCCTATTACAAAGTTTGTAAATTATTTATCCGATTTAATAGGTATTGCAGCAACCGATTACACTTTAAAACTAGCATTATTTCATACTATATTCAATGTTTTAGGAGTGTTAATAATGATTCCTTTTATAAAAAAATTAGAAAAATTCTTAATAAAATATATAACAGAAAAAGCGGTAAAAGATTTTGATGAACCTAAGTTTTTGAATCAAGCAGTGTTGGAATTTCCAAGTGCAACTATTTACGCTTTAACAGAAGAATCAAAATATCTTTATAAAAATGCTGTTTTTGAAATTGTTGCCCACGGTTTAAACATTCATAGAGATGATATAAAATCAGATGTGAAAATTAAAGAAATTATTAAAAAATCAGAGAAAGATATGCAGATTGATGTAAATGATTTATACTATAAGAAAGTAAAATCTATTTACGGAGAAATATTAAAATATGCTTCAACCGCTCAAAAAAATCTTGAACTTAATGAAAATCTGAACAATAAAATCAACGAGATAAAATTAGCAAATAGGAAAATGGTTGAGATTATTAAAGATGTTAGAGAGTTAAATAAAAATGTTTCGTTCTCATTAAATCAAGATAACAAATATCTGATTGCTGAATATAATGGATTTAGAAAAAAAGTGATTAAAGTACTTCGGGTTATTTATTTGTTTAGGACACAGGATGATGAAAAATATGCCTTAGAATTATCAGATCTGAAAAAAGAAGCAAAAGAAAATATCAAACAAAGTAACAAATCAATTGATAGGTTAATACGTAAAGATTTAATAACCGCTGAAATGGCATCTTCATTATTTAACGATTATGCAAATGTGAACGATATGGTTAAAAAATTAATTGAAGTTGCTGAAATACTGTATGACGACAAAGATGCGTTATTTGAAAACAATGATGTCTCTGAAGAAGTTGTAACGCAATAATTTATAATTTAAAAAGGTGCTGTTCAATAATTGTTGTACAGCACCTTTTTTATAAATAAAATTTGAATTAAAATTATTGAATATTCAATTCTAATAAATTTTTAGTTGATTTCAACATATCTTCAATCTCCAGTAAAATATTAAAATAAAGTGTTGCGTTTTTTGGGCTTGATTCAGTTGTTCTAGTACGCTCTACTTGTATTTGAGCGCAAACCGCTACTTCTTTTAATAAAATACTAATTTCTTCGTTTAAAGCAGGTATTTCCTTAAAAGCGCAAACATTAAAAAGATCACTTACTTTTCTACAGATATCAGATAATTTAATTTGAATATCCTTAAGTTCTTTAGATTGATTTTTCTTTAAACTCTGATGGTTGTTATGCACGTGTTTATGGGTGATTTTTGCAATAAACCCAACCGATTGTGTGATGTCTTGTAACTCACCAATAACATTGATATAGAATGTGCTTGCATCTACAGAAGATTCTTGTAAATTTTTAATAAAATAAAACGTATTGTTTTGTAAATCCTCAATTTCAGTTTCAAGTTTATGAACAGATTTCTTGGCTTTTTTAAGAATTGAAACATCTTCAAGTATTAAACCATCAATAGCGTTCTCATTTATTTTATTGACTCTTTTAAAAACTTTTGCTATGTTTTTACCACTTTCTTCAACAACACCTACTGTTGAAATACTTTCTGTTGCTGTTAAGCTATCTTCTTCAGGAACGAGTTTTGATTTTTTAAGATATGATAAAGAGTTTCTGATAATTAACAATATGGCAATAACCAAAAGCACAATTATCATAGTAACTCCTCCAATATGAATTAAATAAGCTACCAAGGCAGCTGCTAAAAATGCAGCAATAGCAGTAAAAAACCAACCACCTATAACATTTAAAACACCTGCAACTCTATAAACTGCACTTTCACTTCCCCAGGCTCTATCTGATAAAGAAGAACCCATAGCTACCATAAATGTTACATAGGTAGTTGAAAGCGGAAGTTTGTATGATGTTGCAATCGAAATCAGTACACTCGCAACCATTAAATTTACAGCAGCTCTTACATAATCAAAAGCAGGCATATCCTTAGCTTTTTTAGTATCTAAGTGAAGATTTGGTTTTTCAAACTGTTTATCAATTTTAGCTAAAACAGGTTGAGGTGTTTTTAATAAAAAGTATTTTGAAATTGCTTTTGAACTGCGAACTAAAGATCTCGACAAATAATTTGGTTCAAAACGCTCTTGTGAAGAACCTTCTCTTGATAAATTAATTTCAGTTTGGGTTACGTATCTTGCTTTTTTAGAAAACCACAAGGTAAGCACCATTATAATTCCTGAACCAAATAATAAAAATGTTGGTGTTGGTACTTTTTTAGCTAAGAAACCCATTTCAAATGCATCTGGAGCAACCCCAGAAACTACCCAAGCTTCATATGATTGATACGCCGCAATTGGCACCCCAATAAAGTTTACCAAATCGTTACCTGCAAATGCCAATGCCAAACCAAAAGTACCTGCAACGATAATAATTTTATAGATATTAACTTTAAATACAACAGTCAATATATAAGAAACTAAAAACCAAATAACTAAGTTTATTAAAACAATTAATGAAACAAATTTTTCTAAAAAATCACTAATTGTCAATCCGTTTAAAACATCATAATTTTCTCCTGCAAAGCTAGTGTCCTTAATACCTTTTAACAAAATAAAATACATAATTCCTGTTAAGGCTATGCCTCCAAATAAAGAACCGACCCAATTTGCTTTTTCTTCAAATTTAAATGAAAGTAACAATCGCGCAATATATTGCACCAATGCTCCAATAGTGAAGGCAATGACGACCGATAGTAAGATACCTACAATAATTTCGGTAGCTTTTGATGTATTTATATAATTTACAACATCAGAGAAGTTGCCATCTGCAGCGCCAATTTTAATTAAAGAAACAGCTACTGCCGCTCCTAACAATTCAAAAACAATTGAAACTGTAGTAGAAGTTGGCATTCCAATCGTATTAAAGAAATCGAGCAAAAGAATGTCAGTGATCATTACTGCCATAAAAATGATCATAATATCACTAAACATTAACATTTCCGGATTGAAAATACCCTTTCTGGCGACTTCCATCATTCCACTTGAAAAAATTGCTCCAAAAGCTACACCAATACTTGCCACTATTAAAATGGTTTTCATTGAAATCGCTTTAGAGCCTATCGCTGAATTTAAGAAGTTTACAGCATCGTTACTAACCCCAACAACTAAATCGGCAATCGCCAAAAAGCCAAGGGCTATAATCATAAATAAGTAAATATTTTCCATAAATTGTGTTTAAAAAATATAAGATTGTTATTTTGAATTCAAAAGTACGTTAAATTTAGTGATTTTTCTTTTGTAAAAAACAAAAAATGAGTGCTTAGAACACTCATTTTTCTATTACTTACAACTATTTTTTCTTTTTGTGTTTTAACACTTCCGCATCAATATAAAAAATGATTTCTTCGGCAATATTTTTTATTAAATCTCCAACTCGTTCATACTTTTTTACTACAGCAAAAAGTAGCAATGTTTGATCAACTACTGAAATATCTTTTTTTATTTCTTCCTCAATAATGGCAAAAGAGTTTGCATTTATTTTATCGAGAATTTTATCCTTTTTAAAAACTTTTCTTGCAAAAGAAGCGTCCTTTGTTTCGTATGCCGTTGTAATATCATCAAACATTGATGTAATTGTTTCGTAGATAACATCAAATTTTAACACCTCAAATAAACGAGCGTCTATTTTTTTATCTTGATCAATAATGTATTTTGAAATACCATAAGCGTGATCGGCAATGCGTTCTAAATCAAAGTTTATTTTTAGAATTGCCATAATAAAACGCAAATCTATTGCCACCGGATTGTACAATGCCAAAAACTTTTCACAGTCGTTTTCAATTTTTAAATCCAATGCGTTTACACGAGTTTCCGTATTTATTACTTCTTCTGCTAAATCAGTGTCGTGTGTTAAAAAAGCCTCCGTAGCTTTTTCAATTTGCGAAATACACAAAGTTAACATTTCAAGTCCCGTTTGGTTCAAAAGGGCACGTTGTTGTTCTGCATTTATTACCATAACTTTATTTTTTATCCAAAACGACCAGTGATGTAGTTTTCGGTTTGTTTTTTTTCAGGTTTTGTAAAAATTGTTCTTGTTTTATTGTACTCAATCAACTCGCCCAAATAGAAAAAAGCGGTATAATCACTAATTCTACTCGCTTGTTGCATATTGTGAGTTACTACTATAATGGTATATTTTTCTTTTAATTCGAATATTAGGTCTTCAATTTTAGCTGTTGAAATTGGATCTAATGCTGAAGTTGGTTCGTCCATTAAAATAATTGATGGCTCAACTGCTAAAGTTCGTGCAATACACAAACGCTGTTGTTGCCCACCTGATAAAGCCAAAGCAGATTTATTTAAATTGTCTTTAACTTCATCCCAAAGATCTGCTTGTTTTAAAGCTTTTTCAACACGAGCATTGATGAATTTTTTATCTTTTATACCTTGAATTTTTAAGCCGTAAGCGACATTTTCAAAAATTGATTTTGGAAACGGATTTGGTTTTTGAAATACCATTCCAACGTTTTTTCTTAATTCCTCAACCAATATTTTTTTTCCATAAATATTTTTACCTTCTAGCTTAATTTTTCCTTCCATTTTAAAACCATCAACATAGTCATTCATGCGATTAAATAAACGAAGAAAAGTAGATTTTCCACAACCCGATGGTCCAATAAAAGCAGTAACCGTATTTGGTTTTATTTTTATACTAATGCCTTTTATGGCCATAAAATCTTCGTACCAAACTTTTATATCTTTGGCTTCAATACGAGCTGCATGGTTTTCATCTTCAATAATTGCCGTATTTAGCGTGATATTTTTATCAATTGTATTTTCCATTTTTATTTCAATTTCTTTTGCCATTTATTTCTAAAATAAACTGCGATACCATTCATAACGAAGGTAATTAATAATAAAATAATAATTGCAGCAGCGGCATTTTCAATAAATCCATGTTGCGGTCTCGATATCCAGTTGAATATTTGAATTGGTAAAACTGAAAATTCATCCAGAGGGTTCGTTGGAGCAAACGGAACATATGCCAATGCACCCACTACAATCAAAGGCGCAGTTTCACCAACAGCTCTTGATAGCGCTAAAATTACTCCAGTCAAAATTCCACCTCCTGAAGCTGGTAATATCTGGTTCCATATAGTTTGCCATTTTGAAGCTCCCAATGCATATGAAGCGTCTCTAATAGAGCTTGGAACTGCTTTCACAGCTTCTCTGGTTGCTACTATTATAATTGGAAGAATTAATAACGATAATGTTAATGCACCTGCCAAAACACTGGCTCCTAAACCCATTACACGAACAAAAACTTCTAAACCTAACAAACCATAAATAATGGAAGGTACACCTGCTAGGTTTGAGATATTGATTTCTAACAATGCTGAAAGTCTGTTTTTTTTACTGTATTCTTCTAAATAAACACCTGCGGCAACACCAACAGGAAAAGCTATAATGGTAGTTAGCAATAAAATCCATATACTCCCCATCAATGCCGTATAAATACCCGATTTTTCAGCTTTTCTTGAAGGTAAATCAGTGATAAATCCCCAATCGATTCTTTGGATACCGTCAATAAAAATATCACCGATAAAAACAACTAATAAAATGAGTGCAAAAAGGGTACAAGCTATTCCCCAAAATTTGAATAGCTGATCTTTCAACCTGTTTTTTGTAATACTATTCATATTTTTGTCTGTATTTTTTTCGAATGTAAAAACTCAATGTGTTCAATAAAAAGGTAAATACAAACAAGGTTATACCCGCTGCAAAAATAGTTCTATATTCAATTGAGCCATGTTGAACATCCCCTAAACTTACCTGTACAATATAAGCAGTAATAGTTTCTACTGGAACCGTTGGGTCAAACGTTAATCTCGGTTGTTGACCAGCAGCAATGGCCACAATCATAGTTTCTCCAATAGCTCTTGAAATCGCTAAAATGATAGAAACTATGATTCCTGATGACGCTGCAGGGACTACTACTTTAAAAGCAGTTTGTAGTTTGGTAGCTCCCATTCCGTATGAAGCTTCTCTCATTTCTTTTGGTACTGCATGTAAAGCATCTTCGCTTAATGAAGAGATAAAAGGAATAATCATAATTCCCATTACAATACCTGCTGAAAGCGAGTTGAAACCAGATAAGCCCGGTATAAATTGTTGTAAAAACGGTGTTACTACAATTAAGGCAAAAAATCCGTATACAACTGTAGGTATAGATGCCAATAATTCTAATAAAGGTTTTATGGTTTTTCTGAAACTTTTTGGAGCGTATTCGCTTAAATAAATACTGATAGACAATCCAACAGGAAGTGCTACTGAAATAGCTATAAAAGATGTTAGTAATGTACCCGATAGTAATGGTAATATTCCATAATGCTTGTCGGTAAATAAAGGTGTCCACTGCGAATCTGTTAAAAAGTCTACAATAGAAACTTCACTAAAAAACTGAAATGCTTCAACCGCTAATACTGAAATAATTCCAAAAGTGATAGCAATTGTAATTAAAGCACTTGATAAAAGCGATTTTTCAATTAAATATTCTTTTATTTTACGCATCAATAATTTTTTAAATAAGGAAATCAGTTATCAAAAAAGACAACCGATTATTCCTTAATTCTTCTCTCTTTCACTATTGTTTATTGCTTTCAACGAAAGCTTTGAAATGTTCTTTTTGCTGTGTATAAAGTTCTGCAGGTAAGGGAATATAACCAACATCTTCAGATAATTCAGCTGCGTTGTCTATATAGAAATTCACAAATTCTACAACCTCAGGAAATTTAACTGATGTGCTATTTACATATACAAATAAAGGTCTAGATAATGGACGATAAGTTCCGTTGCTAACCGATTCTAAAGTTGGTTTAACAACTGTTTCACCATTGTGAACACCAATTAAAGTTAGTTTATCTTTATTTTCAGCATAGTAAGCCAATCCAAAAAATCCTAAGGCGAATTTATCTCCTGCAATTCCTTGCACCAAAACGTGATCATCTTCACTTGCTGTAAAATCACCTCTACTAGAACCGCTTTTACCAACAACTGCTTCCGTAAAATAATCGTAAGTTCCAGATGCAACTCCAGGTCCAAATAAATGAATTTCTTCATTTGGCCATTCTGGTCTAATTTGGTTCCATTTCATAATTACACCTTGTGCTGCAGGTTCCCATATTTTTTTTAATTCTTCAACAGTAAAACTGTCAACCCAAGTATTTTCAGGGTTTACCAATACAGCTAAACCGTCGTAAGCTACTTCTAATTCTAAATATGTGATGTTATTCTCGGCGCAAGCTTCTTTTTCCTTGTCTTTAATTGGACGAGAAGCATTTGAAAGGTTTGTTTCACCTCTTGAAAATTTTTGAAACCCACCACCTGTTCCAGATACACCAATGGTAACTTTTACATCAGGTTGAATTGCTCTAAATTCTTCAGCGACAGCTTCAGTTATTGGGAATACAGTACTTGAACCATCAACACTAATAGTACCTTCTAATTTTACGGTATCGTTGGTAGTTTCTTTTTGATCTTTTTTGTTTCCACATGCACTAATTACTAGCGCAAGTGACATAATAAATGCTATTTTTTTCATTATAGTTTTAGTCTTAAAATTATGATACAAAGAAATTGTTTACTTGTTAATTTATGGTTAATTGAAAGTGAATAATGTGTAATTTTAAACTGTTTATTGTTTTCAAATTCAGTCAGCTAATTAATTTTTTTGAATAAAAAGGGGAGGAACAGAACCTGTTTCCCTTTTATGTATTTTAGAAATGAATATCAAATTGTAATCTCCACATAATGATGTCGTTCGCAGGATTGATATCTAATACACTAACGTCAGTTTGTATTTTTAAACTGTGTCCAACAATAAATTTTGAAACTCCTAATGTGTATTGACTTTCAGGGACTTTACCTGTTATACCTTCATCTAATTTTACATTAGAATATCTTCCTGATATTTCCCAATTCTTTTTAAATAAATAGCCACTTTGAAGGTTAAGACCTTGACCAACTTGAACAACATCACCAGTTTCAGTTCCATCAGAGTTTGTTGCAAAAGGGTTGTCAGAATTTCTATCTGCATATTCAGCCATAAAGCTAAATCCTTTGTACTTAAACATTGCATCAACAAACACGTCGTTTATGTTAGTTTCGTAAAAACCATAATCAGTTGTCATATAAGACCCTTGGTTTCCTCTGGTTTTTACTGCATTATTATTGTAGTTATAAGTTACACCCACAGCTAGTTTCGGTTTAGGTTCTCTTTTTAAATCTGACCCAGAATAATCTCCTTTACTGGTGAAATTACCCATTGGCAATAGCTCAACACGTCCAGTATATTGAAAACCGCCTTCATTTCCTGTAACTACGTTACGTCCTTCTCCTTGTGAAAGCGCAAAAATTTCTCTTACTACAATTTGATCTGAAATGGTAAAATGATGCCTTAATTGAAGACCTATATCTCTATCTATGTTAAACCTTGCATTTAATATTGAACGGTCTACCATTTGCATGTTTGCCGAAGAAATTACACGCTCTCTGTTTCCTGGTAGTTTAGTTTGACCAAACCAAAATTCTAGATTTTTGGCGAAATTATATTTCATTACGGCATCTAAAATAATATTAGGCGAATTTCCCGTAAAAGCAGAAGACCCGGAAATATCTCTATTAGACAACCCTAACTCCAGCTTATATTTAAGTTTTGGGGTAAAAGCAAAACCATCAAATTTTAAACGCGCTCTTCGTACTAAAAAATTTGTTTGGTTAGGAGCATCATCTTCCCAAACAGAAGATACCAAAAATTGCATTCTGGCCCCTACATTCATTGACCAAGTACTATCTTGGCCTACTAAATTAAAGATTCCTTTTCCAAATTTTGGCGCATTTGTTTCTTGAGCCATTGTGAATAATGAAAAGGACATTACTAATACTGTAAAAGTTAACTTAATTTTCATAAAAATATATTTAGTTTTTAGTCACTGCAAATAACCAACCCAAATGTTAATTTAATGTTAACAGTGTGTTACTATAAAACTAACTTTTATTTTGTACTGTTATGGTTTATAGTTCTCTGCCACTTTTTCAAGTTCTGCATACCAGTTTTTTCCAAATTTTCTAATTAAGGCCTCTTTTACAAATTTATATACTGGCACTTGCAATGCCGCTCCCAAAGTACAAGCATCGTCACAAATAGGCCATTTATGGTAATTTACTGCTGAAAATTCGCTGTAATCCATAATCCGAACAGGGTATAAATGACAAGAAAGCGGTTTTTTCCACTTAATTTTTCCTTGATTATACGCTTCTTCAATGCCACATTTTGCCGTATTTTTTTCATCAAAAATTACATAAACGCAATCTTTATCATCAATTAACGGCGTTTCATAATCGCCTTCATTGGTAATAAAAAGTCCTTGATCTTCAATTGCTGCAATTCCTTCAGGTCTTAAAAATGGTTTTACTTTTGGATAAATGTCCATTAATATTTTAAGCTCTTCCTCTTCTAGGGGAGCTCCCGCTTCTCCATCAATACAACATTTGCCCTTGCAGGCCGATAAATTACAGACAAATTCCTTCTCTATAATATCTTCTGAAACTATGGTTTTTCCTAATTGAAACATAAGGCAAAATTAAACTTTTTTTTTATCTTATTTT
>Ga0316188_10000651_pt1 | contig 15380 bp, 14 predicted proteins | sample Phiworburrow1_MG_FD_204933 | JGI IMG/M metagenome (GOLD analysis project Ga0316188, IMG submission 204933) | Coastal sediment microbial communities from Maine, United States - Phippsburg worm burrow 1 | ecosystem: Environmental > Aquatic > Marine > Coastal > Sediment | place: USA: Maine...
TTGAAAACTTAAATTCTCAGTTTTTAAAAAGTATAAATTTTCTATGGCTAAAGCTCTAATTCTTGGAGATTCGTGAATCAATAAATTTTTAATGGCAACAAAAAATCGTTCATCTTTTGCTTCTAAAGTTTTTTGAAGCATATGTAGTATTTGACTCTCGGTACCGTTGTTTAAGACTTTATTTACAGTATCAATAATTGAAGTTACTGCTATTACTTTCTTTACTGTTTTTTCCTTTTTTACATATGAAGTATCTAATAAATCTTTAAAAGAAATAATATATTCTATTCTTAAATGATAAATAAAATACAACCAAACAGATATTAAAGCAATAATAATTAAACTGATATAAGTTGATGAAATATTTAATCCGTTTACAAAAAAGATTAAAATAAAACCAGCCAAACCAGTTGCAATACTATCTACTACGACATCGGTAAATGTTTTTGTTTTCTTTTTTATATCAATTGGAATTGGGATTGATAATAATTCTGTTGCTGCTTTATTCACAGATTGTTTTAAACTTCCATCAATAATTTTTATGGCGATAATTACCCAAATTTGGGGAAGAAACAATAATAATAGTGAGCCAATAAAAATACCTGAAGGGAGCCATAATAACGATTTTCCAACGCCAAACGTGCCAACAATACGTTTTGTTAAAAATAATTGAACCAACAATGAAATTACACTTAATGTTGAAAACCAAAATCCGAAGAAGGATGTTAATTCTTCTTGATCTTCAATAAGTCTAGATGCGTAATCACTGTATTGATAATCAACTAATTTAGCAACCAAAACACTCAATCCAATTACAATTGCAATTAAACTTAATAATTTTGATTGTTTTATGAGCCTAAAAGGAGATTCCCCTTTTGGGTCAGAGCGAAGAGAAACCTGAAAAGTATTTAGTTTAACAACTTCGGTTTTCCATATATATTTTGTTATGGGCAGACAAAAAGATAATAGAAAGGCAGCAACAAATAGTAAAACTTCGGTTCTTAAAAATGTTGTTAAAATGGAGGTTAAATAACCTCCAAAAATTCCTCCAGCAATAGCTCCTGCACCAATAAATCCGAATATTCGTTTTGCTTCTCTAACGTTATAAACGAGGTTTGCTAAAATCCAAAATTGTGATGCAGTTAGCAATCCAAAAATAGCAACCCAAACATAGGGAATGTATAAAATGAATCCACCTGCAATATTAAAAGTTAAAGCGATTCCAAAAATGATCAATGAAATTACTGATCCAATAATAGTGCCTTCAATTACTTTATTTAATGGATGCTTTTCTAGAATTTTATCATAAAAATAGGATCCAATAATAGCCATAATAGCAGTTAACACATAGCCTAATGGTAAAGCATCAGAAGTTAATTCAGATAAAAAAAGAGAATTTATAGTTGGTTTTACAATAAGTAAAGTAGTTATTAATAAAAATATATTGAGTTGAAGTAAAAGTGTTTTATGAAGTTCTTCCTCTTTTAAATCAAATATTTGTAAAATATATTTTTTAATAGTAATGGTGTTAAACATTTAGTATTCTTTTTTAAAAAGATAAAGAAATTTTTATCAAAGATATTGAAATGTAAATTGCTAGCAAAGAATTTCACATTCCCAAATTCTATTTGTAATTGAAAAGCTATTTAATTAATTTTAAGTGCTTTTTCAATTGGTTTTACCAAATTTCGAATAATTTTTTCACCAGCAGCATCTTCAACTAAGGCAACTAAAATATAGCGTCTTTTTGGGTCTTTTCCCCAAACTAAAATTGAATCGGAATGAAAATTTCTCCAAGAGCCAGATTTTCTAAACAATCTTGCCTCTGGAGCAATTTGGTCTAAAGTATTTACAAATTTATGATGCAAGGCAGGATCTTCCATAATAGCTAACATTTGTTTAGACCTGTCATTGCTTACTAACTTACCGTTTGCTAGTAAATAATAAAATCGGCAAACCTGATTAACAGTTGCAGCATGACTCAAATGTTTTAGTGGTTCTCTATTTGTTGCTCCACTGCTGGCATATCGTTTTCCAACCCAAAGACCACCACCGTGATCTTCATCATATAATTGATATTTTTCATCAGTTAAAACACTTTCAATTTTATCGAAACCTAGCCTGTCAATCATTCTAGTCGCTGCTTGGTTATTTGATTTACTAATCATTATTTTCATATCATTAGTAATCTCAGGGGTTTCTTTAAGTTCTCCCTTTTCAAGGGCATCCATTGCCGCTAATAATATAGCAATTTTAGGTAAACTTGCAGCATACATCATATTGTTGCCATTTATTCTAGCATATTCAATATGATTTTGATCACTCAAATCAATAACACCAACGGCTAATTTATTTTGTTGAATTAAATTTTTCCATTTTGGATTTTTATTTAATTGTAGTTCTAGTTCTTTTTGAAGATCTTTATTAAAAAGGCTTCCTAAAGGTTTTAGTGTTGAATTGTCTGAATGAATTGGCAGTTCATTTTGACTGAAAACGAAAGAAGTAACAAAAAATGTGAAAAATAAAAGTAGTTTAATCCGTTTCATTATATGTTTTGTTTTATAGTTAGACAATTGTAAAGTACGCCTTAAAAAAAGTAAATTGAACAATGAATACTGTTAAAATAAAAATATAGTTTAAAGAATTAACGCTCTTTTAAGCGCTTTTTCTACAGGAACTACAAGGTTTCTAATGATGTTCTCACCATTTGCATCATCAATAAGAGCTACTAAAATATAACGTCTTGTAGCATCTCCCCAAACTAAAATAGAATCGGAATGAAAATTTTTCCAAGAGCCAGATTTTCTAAACAACCTTGCGTCTGGAGCAATTTGGTCTAATGTATTTACAAATTTATGATGTAAGGCTGGGTTTTCCATGATGTCCAACATTTGTTTAGACCTGTCATAGTTTACTAACTTACCATTTGTCAATAAGTAGTAATATTTACAAACTTGCGCTACAGTTGCAGCATGACTCAAATTTTTTAAAGGTTCTCTATTGGTAGCGCCATCTTGGGCGTATCTTTTTCCAACCCATAAACCTCCATAGGTTTTATCATAGAATTTGTATTTATCATCGGTCATTACACTTGCAATTTTTGCATAACCTAATTTGTCTATCATTCTTGTTGAAGCTTCATTGTTTGAATTACTTATCATTAGCTTCATATCCTTTGTTACTTCTGGAGTTTCTTTTAATTGTCCTTTTTCAAGAGCATCCATAGCTGCTAATAAAACTGCAATTTTCGGTAAACTTGCGGCATACATCATTTGGTTTTCATTTACACTTGCATATTTGGCATCTTCAGTATTGCTTAGGTCAATAACTCCAACCGCCATTTTATTTTGTGCAATTAATTTTTTCCAGGCAGGAACTTTATTTAATTCTTGTTCTAAACTCTTTTGAAGAACAGGATTTTTTAAATTATTTAAAGGTTTAATTTTTGATTCATCTATACGTAAGGGCAGATTGCTTTGAGATTTTACACTGGATGTAATAAAAAGTGCAAGGACTATAATTAATTGATATAACTTCATTTAGATGCCAAATTGGATGATTAAAAATTAGGCAAATGTATTTTATTTTTAAATATGTTGTTTGTTAAATTTTTGACATAACATAAAAAATATTTCTCCGTAAACATTGGGTTTTAATAGTGTATTAAGTTAATATTTGTTAAAAAACTGTTTTAAGCTCAAATTTTAAATGCTAGATTAATGAAGTTATTTTATAAATGAATTATTTAATTAATGAAGTTTTTTATTATTTTTTTATATTTGGATATGAACAAGATTAAATTATTGATTATAATAAGTGTTTGGCTAATTTCGTTTAAAAGTGTTTCTCAAGAAGTGGTTGAAAAAAATTATAATACTTTTCAAGAATTTTTAACTGAGCAAAATTTAAAAATATTAAAAATTAATAATGGGTTAAATAAGGTAGAGGTTGAGCAAATTATGGGGAATTCTATGGTTGTTAATATTCCTAAAGTTGGAAAAATGAGACCTTTAAATAAACTTTTTAAACAGCCAGAGTACATAAATGAGTATAATCATAATCCTAAAAAAAAAATTAATATATATTGGTATTTTTCAACACCTAAAGATCAAGACGGAATTATTTCTAAAAAGGAATGTACTCCAGTAATTTTTGAAAATGACAGTGTTGTTGGCACTGGGTGGGCCTTTTTTAACAATTATAGAAGAACCGTTCGGTTAAATTAACTTTTGTATTAAAAAAACCTTTTCACAAACAAGTGAAAAGGTTTTTTAATCTGTCGGGGTGGCAGGATTCGAACCTGCGGCCTCCACGTCCCAAACGTGGCGCGATAACCGGGCTACGCTACACCCCGAGTAGTTATCTCGATTTAAGGCTGCAAATATAAAACTAAAAATACATTTTACAAGGTTTTATTCAAAAATAAGTTGATATGGTCTTTTTATTGCCTCTTCTAATTCGTAAACACCAATATTTCTGCTTTTTCTAATGGTTTCTTTGCCGTCAAAAAAAACTAAAATAGTTGGTTCAACAAAAGCACTAAAGTTAGCAGCAATTTCAGAAGAAAAATTTAAATCAACCTTAAATATCTTCATTTTTGGAAAAACATTGCAGATTGAATTTTCAACTTTTGGTAACAAAGCTTCACCCACATTGCATGATTGGGTATTAAAATATAGTAAAACGGCTAACTCTTCAGCAATTATTTTTTGAAGTTCAGTTAAATTATCAATTTGTTTAGTTGCATTCATTAGTTAAATTCAGATTGGATAAATGGATGTTGATATAAAGTTTTAAATGTAACTAAAATTATAACAAACAAAATATTAATGTTTCTTATAATTGTATTGTTAAAAATTATAAACAATCGTATTGAATTCTTATAAATTGGTATAAATTTGTTCAGAATTAAAATAAAAAAAAATAATCATGTCTGATACAATTGAAAGAATAAAATGCTTAATTATAGGTTCTGGCCCTGCAGGTTATACAGCTGCAATTTATGCTGCAAGAGCAGATTTGAAACCTGTAATGTATACAGGAATGCAAATGGGTGGTCAACTTACAACAACAACCGAAGTTGATAATTTTCCAGGATATCCAAATGGTACTGATGGAACTGCTATGATGGAAGATTTAAAAAATCAGGCAGAGCGTTTTGGAACAGAAGTTAGATTTGGATTGGTTACAAAAGTAGATTTCAGTAAAGAAGTAGGAGGAATTCATAAAATTACTGTTGATGAAACTATTCAAATTGAAGCTGAAACGGTAATTATTTCAACAGGTGCAACTGCTAAATATTTAGGTTTAGAAAGTGAGCAGCGTTTAATAGGTGGAGGTGTTTCGGCTTGTGCTACTTGTGACGGATTTTTCTATAAAGGACAGGATGTAGTGGTTGTTGGCGCTGGCGATACAGCAGCTGAAGAAGCAACATATTTATCTAATATTTGTAAAAAAGTAACTTTATTAGTTCGTAAAGATTATATGAGAGCTTCTAAAGCAATGCAGCATAGAGTTGATAAAACTAAAAATCTTGAAGTTAAATACAATACTGAAATTGATGAGGTTCTAGGGACAAATGTTGTTGAAGGTGTTCGGGTTTTTAATAATATTACAAATGAAAAGGAAGTAATTGATATTACAGGTGTTTTTATTGCAATTGGTCATAAACCAAATACTGATATATTTAAAGGTATATTAGATATGGATGAAACGGGTTACTTAATAACCAAAGGCAAATCTACCAAAACAAATTTACCTGGAGTGTTTGCTTCTGGAGATGTGCAGGATAAAGAATATAGGCAAGCGGTTACAGCAGCAGGTACAGGTTGTATGGCAGCCTTAGATGCGGAACGTTATTTAGGATCTTTGGATTAACGAATAAATTAGAATATCTTGAAAGCCTAAGTGAAATACTTAGGCTTTTTTCATGAAATAAACTGCAATCGTTTTCGTAGTTTGTGAGAAATAAAATTTATTTAAGCTTAAAAGTGATTAATTTTGTTCTGTAAAAATTATTAAGAAATGGATTTATTTTCAAATAGTTATTTTGTTTTATTTTTAATTATAGCAATTGGTTTTATTATTGGTAAAATTAAATTTAAAGGCATTTCATTAGATGTTTCTGCAGTTATTTTTGTTGCTTTGGTATTTGGACATTATGGAGTTGTTGTACCTGAAGATTTTCAAAATTTAGGCTTGGTACTTTTTATTTTCACAATTGGCATCCAGGCAGGTCCAAGTTTTTTTGAGTCATTTAAAAAAAATGGGCGTGAATTGGCAATATTAGCTGCCATACTTATTTTAAGTTCAGGGTTTATTACCTTTTTAATTTTTCATTTCTTTGGAATTGATAAAAGTTTGGTTATTGGATTGTTGAATGGAGCCTTAACAAGTACACCGGGTTTAGCAGCAGCAATTGATTCAACGGGATCGCCCTTGGCTTCCATAGGTTATGGTATAGGTTATCCATTTGGGGTTATTGGTGTAATTCTTTTTGTGAGTTTTTTGCCTAAATTTTTGCGAATAAATATTAAGGATGAGGTAAAAAAATATAAAGAAAAAATATCAATCGATTATCCTGAAATCACAAAAAAGCATTTTGTAGTTGAAAATGAAAATGTAATTGGTAAGACTTTTGGAGAATTGAATGTAAGGTTTATGACCAAAGCGGTAATTTCAAGAATTATGCACGAAAATATTGCAATGGCTCCTGAACCTGAAGTAATTCTTCATAAAGGTGACATTGTTAGAGCGGTAGGTTCAATGGAAGCGCTTGAACGTGTTAAACTTTTAATTGGTAGTGAAGTTGATTTAGAAATTCCATTAGATACAAATTATGATGTTCGTGCAATCTTAGTAACAAATAAGGATGTTGTTAAAAAAACATTAGGACAATTAAATATTTTAGATACTTACCACGCAACCATTACAAGAATTCGTCGTTCAGGTATCAATATTTCGCCTAGTCCATCATCAAAATTACAATTTGGGGATAAGTTGATAGTTGTTTGTCATAAAGACAATATGAAGGATGTAAGCCGGATTTTTGGAGATGACACAAGTAAATTGTCCAGCACAGATTTTTTACCTATTGCTACAGGTATTATTTTGGGTATTTTAGTTGGTAAATTAAGTCTTAATTTTGATAGTTATTCTTTTAGTTTAGGTTTAACAGGTGGTGTTTTAATGATCGCTTTAATTTTAGGACGAACAGGTAAAACAGGCCCTATTTTATGGACTATGACAGGTGCTTCAAACCAATTATTGCGTCAGTTTGGACTGTTGTTTTTTCTAGCAGCAGTAGGCACAAGTGCAGGCACGAGTTTGGTTGAAACTTTTCAAAAATATGGCTTAGAGCTATTTATTTATGGAATTTTAATTACACTTATACCTATGATTATTACAACGGTAGTTGCAAGGTATTTTTTAAAATTAAACATACTTACACTACTTGGAACACTTACAGGAAGTATGACAAGTACACCAGGTTTGGCTGCTGTAGATAATATGGTTGATGTTGATGCGCCAGCAGTGGCATATGCAACAGTGTATCCAATTGCAATGGTATTGTTAATTATTGTTGTTCAAATTTTAAGTTTGCTTTAATTTTCTAAAGTTCTTTTTTTCGAAGTAAAGCTTTGTCATTAAATTCGTTAATAATTATTGCGGGGTTGGAATACACATTTAATTCTGAAGTATTATTTAAAGAGACACTCAATTTTTCAGAAGCATTAATTGATATATTGGTGTCGTTATTTGCTTGAATAGTGGCGTTTTTTGTTATAAAACCTTTTCCTTTATAAGATGCACTACTATATGATTCTAGGCTTAAATCATTAGAATTACCAATCAAAGTAATTACAGATTTATCTGAAATTTCCAGTACAATATTTTGGGTATTTATTGTGGCCTTTAATTCACTTGAACTTTCAGTTTTAATTGTAACATCGGTACTTAAAATTTCAAAATTAAATTTACTTGAAGTTTTGCCGTTAATTGTAAGGTTTTTTGAGTTTAATTTTAAACTAAAATCGCTTGTGTCAAAAGCATTAATCGTTAAATTGTCAATTATCAGAGAATTGTTTGAATTGATGCTCGCATTGTTATAGGTATTTATATTGGTAATATTCTTGTTAATCTTTAAATGTACATTTAACTCTTTGCTTCGTCCAATAACCTCGCTGGTTCTTATGGTTAAAATACCGCCTTTAACTTCTGTAACAATTACAGGTTGAAGATTTGAATCGGCTTCGACTGTAACAGATTGATTGTCATTATAAACTAAAAATATATTGATGTCATCAATTACTTCAATTTTTGTAAAATCTGAAATGTTTCGATCTTCGATAGTAACAACTTTATTTCCTTTTAATTTTTCTTGTGAAATTATTGAAGTTGTTGCTGAAAATATAAATATAATGGCAATTTTATATGAAAATCTCATAAATGTCTTTTCAACAAAAATAATAAATTAATTTGTTAAAGAATAATTTGCACATCTAAAAATGTATGTTAATTTTGTCATTCAATTATGAAAACGAATAATTTAAATATGAATTGGTGGTGGAACTCTCTTAATAAATAAGCGAGAAGAGACTATTATATTAATATACCAATATAAACAAGAAGGACTTATCGCACGATAAGTCCTTTTTTATTTCAATTAAAATGAAAAAATTAAAATTTAAAACAATTTCAATCCAACAATTGGCAGATACAATTACTCCAGTTGGAATGTATTCAAAAATAAGGGATAAATATGCCAATAGTTTATTGTTAGAAAGTTCGGACTATCACAGTAAAGAAGAGAGTTTTACATTTATTTGTGTTGAGCCAATTGTGACTTTAAAAGCGGATAATAATAATTTTAAATATTGTTATAAAGACAAAGAAATTGAGTCTAAAAAAATTGACCGTAATTTTTACAGAATTTTTCAGGACTACAGCAAAAGCATTGATGTTGATTGCGATGCTGCAATAAAATCATATAATGGTTTTTACGGATATATTTCTTACAATTCAATTCAATATTTCGAAACAATTAAATTAAATGCAAAAAAAGCACCTTCTGAAATTCCTGATTTGCAGTTTAGTTTTTTTAGATTTATAATTGCAATTAATCATTTTAATGATGAATTAACCTTAATTGAAAATATTGAAAAAGGTGAGGAATCTCGAATTCACGAAATTCAAACTTTAATTAATGCAAGAACCTACGGATTGTATAAGTTTGAAGCCAATGGTGAAGAAACTTCAAATTGTACTGACGAAGATTTTAAAAATAATGTTGCAAAAGCAAAACAGCATTGTAAGCGTGGTGATGTTTTTCAATTGGTGTTATCTCGCCAGTTTCAACAAAAATATTCAGGAGACGAATTCAATGTTTACAGAGCTTTACGTTCTATAAACCCTTCACCGTATTTATTTTATTTTGACTATGGAAATTTTAAATTAATGGGTTCCTCACCTGAGGCACAAATAAAAATTGATGAAGAAAAAGCCATTATCAATCCAATTGCAGGTACTTTTAGAAGAACAGGTGATATGGCACAGGATATTTTGTTAGGTGAAAAATTATCAAACGATAAAAAAGAAAATGCCGAGCATGTAATGTTAGTTGATCTGGCTCGAAACGATTTAAGTAAACATGCAAGTCACGTACAAGTTGAAGTTTTTAAAGAAGTGCAATTTTTTAGCCATGTAATTCATTTAGTTTCAACGGTTCAGGGAAAACCAAAAGGAAAAGCGATTGAGATTGTAGGAGATACTTTTCCAGCCGGAACTTTAACTGGCGCGCCAAAATTTAAAGCAATGAAGCTTATTGACACCTATGAAAATCAAACACGTGGTTTTTATGGTGGTGCAGTTGGATTTATTGGGTTGGATAATTCAGTAAATTTGGCAATTGCTATTCGTTCTTTTGTGAGTAAAAATAACACATTATTTTATCAGGCTGGAGCAGGAATTGTTATCAATTCAACCGAAGAAGGTGAGTTGCAGGAAGTAAATAATAAATTGGCAGCTTTAAAAAAAGCATTGATTTTAGCAGAAAAAATTTAAATAGTTGACGGTCAAATCAACGATTAAACGATTAAACATGAAAATTTTAATATTAGACAATTACGATTCATTCACCTATAATTTGGTGCATATGGTTGAAGACATTACAGGTGTTTATCCAACGGTTTTTAGAAATGATGAAATCTCAATTGAAGCCATTAATGCATACGATTTGATAATACTTTCTCCAGGCCCTGGTATTCCAGATGAAGCTGGAATTTTAAAAGAAACCATAAGAGCGTATGCGGGTAAAAAACCAATTCTTGGTGTTTGTTTAGGGTTGCAGGCTATTACAGAAGTTTTTGGAGGTTCATTAGAAAATTTAGATGTTGTTTTTCATGGGGTTGCAACAACAATGAGTGTTACAAATTATGATGCAGTAATTTATAAAGGAATTCCAACTGAATTTGAAGCGGCTCGATACCATTCTTGGATTGCATCCAAAAAAGATTTTCCTAGTGAATTGGAAATAACATCTGTTGATGAATATGGAGATATTATGTCGCTGCAACATAAAGAGTACAATATTAGTGCAGTTCAGTTTCACCCGGAGTCTATTTTAACACCTTTAGGTGAACATATGGTACGAAATTTTATAGAAGCAAATCAATAATTTATAATTAACAATTGAAAATTATGAAGTATAAACTGATTAAAATGCCTTTAGATAAAGAATAAAATGAAAAACATCCTAAATAAATTATTTGAACAAGAGCGTCTGACCAAGGAAGAAGCTAAAAATGTATTAATTCAAATTGCAAATGAAAAATACAACACTTCACAAATGGCCTCTTTTTTAACCGTTTTTATGATGCGACCAATTTCAGTGGAAGAATTAGCTGGTTTTAGGGAAGCTTTATTGGAATTAGCCGTTAAAATAGATTTTTCAGATTTTAACACGATCGATTTGTGTGGCACAGGTGGAGATGGTAAAAACACGTTTAACATTTCAACATTAACATCGTTTGTAGTAGCCGGCACGGAGAATAAAGTAGCTAAACATGGTAATTATAGTGCTTCATCGGTAAGTGGATCTTCAAATATGCTGGAGTTTTTGGGTTGTAAATTTTCAAACAATCAAGACGTTCTAAAATCTCAAATTGATAAAGCGAATATTTGTTTTTTACACGCACCTTTATTTCATCCTGCAATGAAAGCCGTTGGACCAGTTAGAAAAGAATTGGGAATGAAAACGTTTTTTAATATGTTAGGGCCATTGGTAAATCCAAGTAATCCACAAAATCAATTAGTGGGCGTTTTCAATTTAGAATTGGCAAGAATTTACAACTATTTATTACAGGAATCGTCTAAAAATTATGGTATTGTTTGCAGTTTAGATGGGTATGATGAGATTTCTTTAACCAGTGGTTTTAAATTGATTACAAAAGAAAATGAACTTCAAATTACACCTGAAGATTTAGGATTGAAAAGACTCGAACAATCTGAAATTTTTGGAGGTAATTCTGTGAAAGCATCTGCTCAAATTTTTATTTCAATTTTAGATGGAAAGGGAACTGAAGCACAAAATAATACGGTACTTGCAAATGCCGCATTTGCATTAAAAATAATTGAACCAACTAAATCTTTTGAAAATGCTTTTGAAGAGGCAAAAACTTCTTTGTTGGGATTGAAAGCAAAGAAATGTCTGAATAAGTTAATTAATAATTAGTTGGTTTATAAAACTAAGCTAGTCGAAGTTAGTTTTGGAGAACATATATTACTATAAATAAAATATTAAAAGAATGTGTTTTTTAATCCATTCAATTTTAAATTTTTCAATAAAAATGAACATATTAGATAAAATAATAGCACATAAAAAGCAAGAAGTAGCATTGTTAAAGCGTGAGGTAATGGTTGAAAAACTAATAAAAAGCCCTGGATTTAAGCGCACACCAATTTCATTAAAAGAAGCATTGCTTGTAAAAGGATCTTCAGGAATTATTGCGGAATTTAAAAGGCAATCTCCTTCAAAAGGAATTATAAATGATAAAGCTTCCATTGTTGAAGTTACACAAGGCTATTTAGAGGCAAATGTTGCTGCTCAATCTATTCTGACAGATATAAAATATTTTGGAGGAACTATTTTAGATTTAATGCAGGCTCGTGCGATTAATGAAGTAAGACCAATTTTAAGAAAAGATTTTATTGTTGATGGTTTCCAAATTGTTGAAGCAAAAGCCATTGGTGCTGATGTTATATTATTAATTGCAGCTTGTTTAACAAAAGAAGAACTAAAAAATTACGGAAAATTAGCTGAAGATTTAGGTTTAGAGGTTTTGTATGAAGTTCATAACAGAGCCGAGTTAGATAAAATTGAATTGGACAATAAAATTATAGGAATTAACAACAGAAACTTAAAAACGTTTGAAGTTGATTTAGAACATTCTATAGAATTGGCAAGTCACATTCCAGATAGTTGTATAAAAGTTTCAGAAAGTGGCATTAGTGATCCACGAATTATAACTGGTTTAAAAGAATACGGTTTTCAAGGATTTTTAATAGGTGAAAACTTCATGAAAACTGAAGATCCAGGATTTGCTTGTCAAGAATTTATAAGCCAAATAAGATAAAAATGAAAATTAAAGTTTGCGGAATGCGTAATCCAGAAAATCTTGAAGGCTTATTGGCTTTGAAACCCAATTTTGTAGGCTTTATTTTCTATAAAAAATCAAAACGCTTTGTTATTGATTTCCCAAAGGTTGATTTTCCAAAAGATATTAAAAAGGTTGGTGTTTTTGTAAATGAAACTGTTGAAGAAGTTTTAAGAATTGTTGAGGAATATCAATTAGATGGTGTTCAATTACATGGAAATGAGCCGCCTGAATATTGTTCAGAATTAAAAAGAGAAAACATTGAAGTTTTTAAAGCTTTTTCGGTTGATGATGCCTTTGATTTTTCTAAAACGAATGCGTTTCAAAAAGTATGTAATTATTTTTTATTCGATACCAAAGGAAAAGAATACGGTGGTAACGGCATAAAATTTAATTGGGAAGTGCTTCAAAAATATAAAGGAAAAATACCCTTTTTATTAAGCGGAGGTATTTCAAAAAATGATGTTTTTGCAATTAAAAATTTTAAGCATAATGCATTTGCAGGCATAGACATTAATAGTGGTTTTGAAATTGAACCCGCATTAAAAAATATAAATGAAATTAAAGAATTTAAAAACAACTTATTATGAGTTATTTTGTAGATGAAAACGGATATTACGGACAGTTTGGAGGTGCTTATATTCCAGAAATGTTATATCCAAATGTTGAAGAATTACGTCTGAAATATTTAGCAATTATGCACGAACCTTCTTTTCAAAGGGAGTTTCAAGACCTGTTAAAAGAATATGTTGGGCGTCCAACACCTTTGTATTTTGCTAAGCGATTGTCAGAAAAATACGACACAAAAATTTATTTAAAACGTGAAGATTTATGTCATACAGGTGCACATAAAGTTAACAATACCATTGGGCAGATTTTAATGGCAAAGCGTTTGGGTAAAAATAGAATTATTGCCGAAACAGGTGCGGGTCAGCATGGTGTTGCAACGGCTACAGTTTGTGCCTTAATGGGTTTAGAATGCATTGTTTATATGGGAGAAATTGATATTGCTCGTCAGGCTCCAAATGTTGCGAGAATGAAAATGCTTGGGGCTACTGTTGTTCCAGCTCTATCTGGTAGTAGAACATTGAAAGATGCTACAAATGAGGCGATTAGAGATTGGATTAACAATCCGGTTGATACACATTATATTATTGGTTCAGTAGTTGGACCACATCCATATCCAGATATGGTGGCTCGTTTTCAATCAGTTATTTCAGAAGAAATTAAAAAACAATTAAAGGAAAAAGAAGGAAGAGAAAACCCAGATTATGTAATTGCTTGTGTTGGTGGAGGAAGTAATGCAGCGGGTGCTTTTTATCATTTTCTGGATGAAGAGAGTGTAAAATTAATTGCTGTTGAAGCAGCTGGGCTAGGTGTAGATTCAGGTGAAAGTGCTGCAACAAGTGTTTTAGGACATAAGGGAATTATTCATGGAAGTAAAACCTTATTAATGCAAACTGAAGACGGACAAATTACCGAGCCTTACTCAATTTCAGCAGGCTTAGATTATCCAGGTGTTGGACCTTTACATGCGCATTTATGTGAATCTAAACGGGCTGAATTTATTTCAGTAACTGATGATGAAGCAATGCAAGCTGGTTTGGAATTATGTAAGCTGGAAGGCATTATTCCGGCAATTGAGAGTTCGCACGCATTGGCTATTTTTAAAACAAGAAAGTTTAAAAATGAAGATATTGTTGTGTTAAATTTATCGGGAAGAGGAGATAAGGATTTAGATACCTATATTAAATATTTTAAACTGTAAAAAAAGATGTTAGAAGTGAGATATTAGATAATAGTATTTTTATTCACATCTCAATACTCACATCTCAATACTCAATACTATAAAAAATGAACAGAATTAATAAAAAATTACAAGAAGATGAAAAGTTGTTATCTATTTATTTTACGGCAGGTTTTCCAGCGTTAAACGATACTGTTTCTATTATTGAAAACTTGGAAAAAAGTGGTGTCGATATGATTGAAATAGGCTTGCCTTTTAGCGATCCTTTGGCTGATGGACCAACTATTCAAGCAAGTTCAACAACTGCTTTAAAAAATGGAATGACGACGAAAGTACTTTTTGAACAGTTAAAAGATATCAGAAAAACAGTTTCAATTCCGCTAATTATTATGGGTTATTTTAATCCTATGATGCAATATGGAATAGAAGCATTCTGCAAAGAATGTGCTGAAATTGGAATTGATGGATTGATAATTCCTGATTTACCTGTAAAAGAATACAATGAGAATTACAAAGCTATTTTTGAAAAATACGGTTTGATAAATGTATTTTTAATTACGCCTCAGACTTCTGATGAGCGCATTCGTTTTATTGATGAAATTTCTGACGGATTTATTTATATGGTAAGTTCGTCTGCAGTTACTGGTTCAAAAAGTGCTTTTGGAAATACTCAAAGTGACTATTTTAAACGGATTCTAGCTATGAATTTGAAAGCACCTCAAATTATTGGTTTTGGAATTTCAAATGCTGAAACATTTAAACAGGCAACTAAATTTGCCAAAGGTGCTATTATTGGGTCAGCATTTATTAATCATTTAAATGAAAATGGGGTAAATTCAATTGAAAAATTTATTGATAAAATTCGCTAATTTATTAAACTAGTTTACACTTAATAATTTAATCTCAAATAGTAAGATAGAGCCGCCAGGAATACCACTTCTGTCATTACTTCCATAGCCTAATTCTGATGGAATTAGTAG
>Ga0316188_10000652_pt1 | contig 15370 bp, 16 predicted proteins | sample Phiworburrow1_MG_FD_204933 | JGI IMG/M metagenome (GOLD analysis project Ga0316188, IMG submission 204933) | Coastal sediment microbial communities from Maine, United States - Phippsburg worm burrow 1 | ecosystem: Environmental > Aquatic > Marine > Coastal > Sediment | place: USA: Maine...
CGCTGGTTGATGACGCACTTGCGGCTCTCGTGCACGAATTCGATCGGATCCTCGATCGTCAGCACGTGGCCGTACAGGTTGTTGTTGACGTGGTCGACCATGGCGGCCAGCGTCGTCGACTTGCCGGAACCGGTCGGCCCGGTCACCAGCACGAGACCACGCGGCTTCGACGAAAAGTCGGCAAACTGCCGCGGACACTGCAGTTCCTCGAGCGACAGCACGCGCGACGGGATGGTCCGCAACACCGCCGCAGCGCCCCGGTCCTGGTTGAAGGCGTTGACGCGGAAGCGCGCCAGGCCGGGCAGGTCGAACGAGAAGTCGCACTCGAGGTTCTCGTCGTACATCTTCCGTTGCGCGTCGTTCATGATGTCGTAGATCATGCCGTGCACATCCTTGTGCTCCAGGGGCGGCAGGTTGATCCGTCGCACGTCGCCGTGGACGCGAATCATCGGCGGCAGTCCGGCCGACAGGTGCAGGTCGGACGCCTTGTTTTTGACGGAGAATGCGAGCAGTTCTGAGATGTCCATGGCGGGTGCGCGTTGCGCAGCAATTAGGGCGTCAGGGTGGCGGGAACCGATCCGCCGCCGACGGAAAGTCTCAATGAACAAGCGTAACGCGGGTACCCGCCCCGGTGGTCCCGCAAAAAAGCTAGAAAAGACAAGCATCTAGCCTTCTTTGCTGAGGATTATGTCGAGTTTGCAAGAGGCGGTGCAAGGCAATTTGCAGGCGGTACACGAGCGCATTACCAAAGCCGCGCGAGTTGCCGGCCGTGATCCGCAGTCCGTGCGCCTGCTCGCGGTCAGCAAGACCTTTCCCGCCGAGGTCGTGCTCGCGGCCGTCGCGGCCGGCCAGCGGGCCTTCGGCGAGAACTACGTGCAGGAAGCGGCCGACAAGATCCAACGCCTGCGGGAACTGACCGACGCGCGGCCGGAGTGGCACTTCATCGGCCCGATCCAGAGCAACAAGACAAGGACGATCGCCGAACTCTTCGACTGGGTCCAGTCGGTCGACCGCCTGAAGACCGCGCAGCGCCTCGCGGAGCAGCGCCCTGCGGATCGACCCCCGCTGAACGTCCTGGTGCAGGTCAACATCAGCGGCGAGGCGAGCAAGAGCGGAGTCGAACCGGCCGCGCTCGACGGACTGGCCCGCGAGGTCGCGCGCCTGCCCCGCCTGAAGCTGCGCGGACTGATGGCGATCCCCGAACCCGAGGCGGACGAGACGCGGCGACGCGCGCCGCTGGCGGCGATGCGCATCCTGTTCGAACGGCTCAGGGCGGGCGGCCTGCCGCTCGACACGCTGTCGATGGGCATGTCCGCCGACCTCGAGGACGCCGTGCTCGAGGGCTCCACCATGGTGCGGATCGGCACGGCAATATTTGGCGAACGGGAACGAAGGAAGCAATGAAGATCGCTTTTGTCGGTGGCGGCAACATGGCGGCGGCGTTGATCGGCGGCCTGGCGCAGGCGGGCGGCGGGCACGACATCGAGGTGCTCGAAATCGACGCGGGACGCGCGGGCGACCTGCAGGCCCGGTTCGGCGTGCAGGCTCACGGCGTGGCCGGCGCATGGCTGGGCTCGGCCGAGATCGTGGTGCTCGCGGTCAAGCCGCAGCAGATGCGGGCCGCCGTGGACGCAATCAGGCCGCATCTGGCGAGGCCGCTCGTGCTGTCCATCGCGGCCGGCGTGCGGGCGAGCACCCTTGCCCGCTGGCTCGGCTCCGATGTCGTGGTGCGCACGATGCCGAACACGCCGGCGCTGATCGGCGCCGGAATCACCGGGGCTGCGGCAATGCCGGGCGTCAGCGCGGGACAGCGCGCGGCGGCCGAACTCATCCTGCGCGCGGTCGGCGAAGTCGTCTGGTTCGACGACGAGTCGATGCTCGACCCGGTGACTGCGGTCTCCGGCAGCGGCCCGGCCTATGTGTTCTTCTTCATCGAGGCCATGCAGCAGGCCGCGCGCGAGATGGGCCTGACCGAAGCGCAGTCGCGCAGCCTCTCGGTGCAGACCTTCCTCGGCGCCGCGCGGCTGGCCTCCGCGTCGGACGAACCGGCGGCGGTCCTGCGTGAGCGGGTGACGTCCAAGGGCGGCACGACCGCCGCGGCGCTGCAGTGCTTCGAGGCGGATCGCGTGAAGGCGGCGATCGTGCGGGCGCTGCACGCGGCCAACGCACGGGCCAGGGAACTGGGCGACGAACTCGACCGCTAGTCGCGGCCGCGGCTGCCGCCGGCGAATACGGCGGCGATCGGTCCCGGACTGTCAGCGCAGGGCGAAATCCGCGACCGTGCCGGCGAATACGGCAAGGCCCACCCAGTTGTTGTGGCGGAACGCGCGGAAGCAGCCCTCGCGCGTGCGCGCCCGGATCAGCAGGTAGTGATACAGCGCGAACACGAATGCCACCGCGCAGCCGGCGTAGAAGGGCCAGCGCGCGCCGATCGCATTGCCGAGCAGGATCAGCAGCGAGAGGTAGGCCCCGTAGCACGCCATCACGACCGCCACGTCGGCACGGCCGAAGAAGATGGCCGACGACTTGATGCCGACCCTCAGGTCGTCGTCGCGATCGACCATCGCGTATTCGGTGTCGTACGCGACCACCCAGAAGTTGTTCGCGAGGAACAGCCACCACCCGACCGCCGGCACGCTGCCTTGCACCGCCGCGAACGCCATCGGGATGCCGAACGAGAACGCGATCCCGAGGTACAGCTGCGGCACCGGAAAGAAGCGCTTGAACAGCGGATAGGTGGCGGCGATGGCGACTGCGGCGATGGCGAGGCGCAGCGCGGCGTCGTTCAGGGCCAGCAGCAGCAGCGCGGACAGACCTGCGAGCAGGGTTGCCACGGCGACCGCCTCGCGCGGGCTCACGAGGCCCTGCGCGACGACGCGCTGGGCCGTGCGCTTCACCTGGGCGTCGTAGCGGAAGTCAGCCGCGTCGTTGATGGCGCACCCGGCCGACCGCATCAGCAGCGTCCCCGCGACGAACACCGCGACGAGTTCGAACGACGGCTGACCCGCCGTGGCAATCCACAGCGCCGTGAGCGTCGGCCACAGCAGCAGCAGCGTGCCGACCGGCTTGTCGAGCCGTAGCAGGCTGGAGTACAGGGCGAGGCGGCCCGCAACGGGCACTGAGGAAGAGCCTTGTGTAAGCATCTTTTGCGCGGCGACCGCAGCGCGGTTATCGTAGCAGGCCGGTCATCGACGAACATCACAAGAACGAAGTTCAGACAAGGAGGACACCCATGCTCCGCAGGACCCTGATTTCCGCCGCGCTGGCGTCAACGCTGGCGATCGGCGTCGCATCGCCCGCGCATGCACAGACCGAGATCCAGTGGTGGCACGCGATGGGCGGCGCGCTCGGCGAGTGGGTGAACGACCTCGCCAAGGGATTCAACGAAAGCCAGAAGGACTACAAGGTCGTGCCGGTCTACAAGGGCACGTACACCGAATCGATGACGGCCGCGATCGCCGCGTTCCGCGCCGGCAACGCGCCGCACATCCTGCAGGTGTTCGAGGTCGGTACCGCGACGATGATGGCCTCCAAGGGCGCGATCAAGCCGGTGGGTGAGGTGATGAAGGAGTCCGGCCTGAAGTTCGATCCGTCCGCGTACGTGCCGGCCGTCGCCGGGTACTACACGGCGCCCAACGGGCAGATGCTGTCGCTGCCGTTCAACAGTTCCACCACCGTGTTCCACTACAACAAGGACGCGTTCAAGGCCGCCGGGCTCGATCCCGACAAGCCGCCGAAGACGTGGCCGGAAGTGGCTCTGGCCGCGGCCAAGCTGAAGGCGTCGGGCCACAAGTGCCCGTTCACCACCAGCTGGATCAGCTGGACCCAGCTCGAGAGCTTCTCCGCCTGGCACAACACGCTGTTCGCCAGCCAGAACAACGGCTTTGGCGGCATGGGCGCGAGGCTGGCGTTCAACTCGCCCTTGCACGTCCGGCACATGGAGAACCTCGCCAACATGTCCAAGCAGGGCCTGTTCATCTACAAGGGCCGCGACAACGCGGCCGATGCCACCTTTCCGTCGGGAGAGTGCGCGATGATCACCGGGTCCTCTGGCATGCAGGGCGCGATCAAGCGCAACGCGAAGTTCGCGGCCGGCCTTTCGACGCTGCCTTACTACCCGGACGTCCCGGGCGCGCCGCAGAACACGGTGATCGGCGGCGCCAGCCTGTGGGTGATGTCAGGCAAGAAGCCGGCCGAGTACAAGGGCGTGGCCGCGTTCTTCAACTACATCTCGAAGCCGGACGTCCAGGCCGCGAGCCACCAGCGCACCGGCTACCTGCCGATCACGATGGCGGCGTTCGACCTGACCGAGAAGTCGGGCTACTACAAGCAGAACCCGGGCGCCGACGTGCCTGTCACGCAGATGATCCGCAAGACGACCGACAAGTCGCGCGGAATCCGCCTTGGCAACTTCGTGCAGATCCGCACCATCGTTGACGAGGAAATGGAGCAGGTCTGGTCCGGCAAGAAGACTCCGAAGGAGGCGCTGGACGCAGCCGTGAAGCGGGGCGACGAGCAGCTGGAGCGGTTCGAGAAGGCCAACAAGTAGGGACCGGACGCGCGACGGCGCCCTCGCCGGGTTCGCCCGCGCGGGCGCCGCTGCCTGCTGCTCGCTCACGAATCGCGCCGCGAAGCCCGCGATCGCCGAAAAGCGACTAGCATCCGCGGCCAATGGAAAAGCGCGTCCGCTTCCGCTCGCTGACCCTCCCCTGGCTGCTGCTGGCCCCGCAGCTCGCCGTCATCGCCATCTTCTTCTTCTGGCCGGCGGGGCAGGCGCTGCTCCAGTCGCTGCAGATGCAGGACGCGTTCGGAACCAGCACGGAGTTCGTCGGGCTGGAGAACTTCCGCAGGCTGTTCGGCGACGAGCTGTACATCGAGTCATTCCAGACGACGGCGGTGTTCGCCTTGCTCGTCGCGTGCTGCGGCATCGGTCTGGCACTCCTGATCGCGGTTTTCGCGGACCGCGTCCTGCGGGGAGCTGCCTTGTACAAGACGCTGCTCGTATGGCCGTACGCGGTGGCGCCGGCGGTCGCCGGCGTGCTGTGGCTCTTCATGTTCGCGCCGTCGATCGGGATGGTGTCGTTCTGGCTGCGCGCCTCCGGCTTCGACTGGAACCATCTGCTGAACCCGAACCACGCAATGGCGCTGATAGTGATGGCGGCGGTCTGGAAGCAGATCAGCTACAACTTCCTGTTCTTCCTCGCCGGGCTGCAGTCGATCCCCAAGTCCCTGATCGAGGCCGCAGCGATCGACGGCGCCGGACCCTGGCGCCGTTTCTGGACGATCGTCTTCCCGCTGCTGTCGCCGACCACTTTCTTCCTTCTGGTGATCAACATCGTCTACGCGTTCTTCGAGACGTTTGCAATCGTCGACGCCGCCACCCAGGGCGGCCCCGGGAAGGCGACCTCGATCCTGGTCTACAAGGTCTACTACGACGGCTTCAAGGGCATGGATCTCGGCTCGTCCGCCGCGCAGTCTGTGGTTCTGATGGCGATCGTGATAGCGCTGACCGTCGTGCAGTTCCGTTACGTCGAGAAGAAAGTCCAGTACTGATGGAGAGCGCCCGCTGATGGTCGAGCGCCGCCCCGGACTGACGGTCCTGACGCACCTCGTGCTGATCGTCGCCGTGCTTGTCGTCGCCTTCCCGGTGTACGTCACGTTCGTCGCGTCCACGCAGACGGCGGAGCAGATCGTGCAGGCGCCGATGTCGCTCGTTCCCGGCGACCAGCTCGTCCACAACTACGTCGCGGTCATCACGGGCGCCGACCGCGGCCCGGGCTCCGCGGCGCCGGTGGGCCGCATGATGTGGGTCAGCCTGGTCAGTGCGCTGGTCATCGCCATCGGCAAGATCGTGATCTCGCTGCTGTCGGCCTTCGCGATCGTCTATTTCCGCTTCCCGTTCCGGAACCTGTTCTTCTGGGCGATCTTCGTCACCCTGATGCTCCCCGTCGAGGTGCGGATCGCACCCACCTACCAGGTCGTGTCCGACCTCGGCATGCTGAACACGTACGCGGGACTCACGGTCCCGCTGATCGCTTCGGCGACGGCCACCTTCCTGTTCCGCCAGTTCTTCCTGACGGTGCCTGACGAACTCGCCGAGGCCGCGCGCATCGACGGCGCCGGCCCGATGCGGTTCTTCTGGGACGTGCTGCTGCCGCTGTCGAGGACCTCGATCGCCGCGCTGTTCGTGATCCAGTTCATCTACGGCTGGAACCAGTACCTGTGGCCGCTGCTGGTCACTACGGACGAGAACATGTACCCGGTCGTCATGGGCATCAAGCGCATGATCGCCGGCGGCGACGCGGTGAACGAGTGGAACCTCGTGATGGCGACCGCGATACTCGCGATGCTGCCGCCGGCCCTGGTCGTGCTGGTGATGCAGAAGTGGTTCGTCAAGGGCCTGGTCGAAACCGAGAAATAGAAGAACCGAACATGGCGTCGATCGAGTTTTCGGATGTCCGCAAGAGCTACGGCACCACCCAGGTGGTGCACGGCATCAGCCTCACGGTGACCGACGGCGAGTTCGTCGTGCTGGTCGGGCCGTCCGGCTGCGGCAAGTCGACCCTGCTGCGGATGGTGGCCGGGCTGGAGGAGATCAGCGCCGGCACGATCCGGATCGGCGACCGCGTCGTCAATGATCTCGAACCGAAGGACCGCGACTGCGCGATGGTGTTCCAGAACTACGCGCTCTATCCGCACATGAGCGTGTACGACAACATGGCCTACGGCCTCAAGATCCGCAAGCTTTCGAAGGCGGACATCGACAAGCGGGTCAATTCGGCAGCGGCCATCCTCGAACTGGACGGCCTGCTGACGCGCAAGCCGCGCCAGCTGTCGGGAGGGCAGCGCCAGCGCGTGGCCATGGGCCGTGCGATCGTGCGCGAGCCGGCCGTATTCCTGTTCGACGAACCCCTGTCGAACCTCGACGCCAAGCTGCGCGTGCAGACGCGGCTGGAGATCCAGAAACTGCACCGGCGCTTGTCCACCACCAGCCTGTACGTCACGCACGACCAGGTCGAGGCCATGACGCTGGCGCAACGCATGATCGTGATGAATGCCGGGCGAGCCGAACAGATCGGCACGCCCGACGACGTCTATTCGCGCCCCGCGACGACCTTCGTCGCGAGCTTCATCGGGTCGCCGCCGATGAACCTGTTCGAGGGCCGGCTGGACGGCGACGGCGCGGCGTTCACGGCGCGCGACGGCGTGAAGATTGCGCTCCCCGTCGTGCTCCGCACCCTGGCCGGACGCGAACTGATCCTGGGCATCCGGCCGGAGCACCTGACGCTCGGCGACGGCGAACTGCACATGCAGGTGGAGACGGTCGAGATGCTCGGAGCCGAGCACCTGATCCACGGCGTGGTCGCCGGTCACGAGGTGATCGTCCGCACCGGTCCGCATGACAACCCGGCACCCGGAACGGTCCTGCGCCTCGACTTCAAGCCCGGCGCGGTGCACTGGTTCGACGCGGGTACGGGACTCCGCGTCGAGCCCTGACCGCCGCTACTCCTTCCGCCGAAACTCGCAGTCCGGCTTCGTGCACTCGCCGTACAGCGCGAGCGCGTGGTCCTGCAACCTGAAACCGCGCTCGGCGGCGATGCTGTGCTGGCGCCGCTCGATCTCCGAGTCCATGAACTCCTCGACCCGCCCGCAGGTCAGGCACACGAGGTGATCGTGGTGCGGCCCCTCGTTCAGCTCGAACATCGCCCGGCCACCCTCGAAGTGGTTGCGCGACAGCAGACCCGCCTGCTCGAACTGGGTCAGCACGCGGTACACGGTGGCAAGGCCGACGTCGATGTTCTCGGCCATCAGCGCCTTGTACACGTCCTCGGCGCTCATGTGGCGGCCGCTGCCCTGCGCGGAACTGCGCTGGAAGATCTCCAGCACCTTCAGTCGCGGCAGCGTCGCCTTCAGACCCATGTTCTTCAGGTCGCTCGAATTCGGCGGAGTGCGGTTCGGCATCAGGGTGTGGACCGGAGCGGAAAAGAGGGAACCTGCATGGGTATCATACGGACTTTAACGCGTTCGACCGGGATCGCCGCCGATGTTCCACCGCCTTGCGCGCACCGCCGTTTTTCTGGCCGGGATGGCGTTGTTCGCCGGCTGCCAGACGATCTCGGACATCGGGTCGGGCATGGCTTCGAGCATGTCCACCGTCACGGGCTGGGCTCCCAACTTTCTCGGCCCGTACCGCCCCGACGTGCACCAGGGCAACGTGATCACGCAGGAAATGGTCGATCAGCTGCGACAGGGCATGACGCGCGAGCAGGTCCGCTTCATGCTGGGCACGCCGTTGCTGGTTGACGAGTTCCACAAGGATCGCTGGGACTACCCGTACTACCTGAATCCGCGCAAGGGTCCCGTGCAGAGCCGGCACCTGACCCTGTTCTTCAAGGACAACAAGCTCGACACCTTCGTGTCCGACGAGATGCCGTCGGAGTCGATGGCCGGCGTGATGATCCTCGGACCCAACGCACGCAGGAAGCCGAAGGAGGCGCCACGGCAGCCCGAGCCGGCGCCGGACATGCAACCGCCGATGCCGACCCGCCAGTAGCGCGCGCGCCCCGTCCGATGAAACTCGCGATCGCAGGGGCATCCGGCCGGATGGGCCGGATGCTGATCGAGGCAGCACTGGCCGAACCCGGGGCGGCGGTGGCCGCCGCATTCGACCGCTCCGGCAGCCCCGATCTCGGCCGCGACTGCGCCGAGTTCCTGGGACACTCCACCGGGACGCGGGTCGCGAGCGATCTGGCCGGTCTGGCCGGATGTGACGTACTGATCGACTTCACACGGCCGGAAGCGACGCTGGCCCACCTCGACGCCTGCGTGGCGGCCGGCGTCAACATCGTGATCGGCACCACCGGGTTCGACGATGCAGGCAAGGACGCGATCCGCCGTGCGGCGGAGAAGATCGCCGTGGTGTTCGCGCCGAACATGAGCGTGGGGGTCAACGCGACGTTCAAGCTGCTCGAGATGGCCGCGAAGATCCTGAACGAGGGATACGACATCGAGATCGTCGAGGCGCACCACCGCCACAAGGTCGACGCACCGTCCGGGACCGCGCTGAAGATGGGCGAGACGATCGCGGCGGCGCTCGGCACGAGGCTGGCGGACGTCGCGGTGTACGCGCGCGAGGGTCACACGGGCGAGCGCAAGCCCGGAACGATAGGATTCGCGACGGTGCGGGGCGGTGACATTGTCGGCGACCACACGGTGCTCTTTGCAGGCGTCGGGGAGCGGATCGAAATCACGCACCGTTCGTCGAGCCGGGCGACCTACGCCGCGGGGAGCATGCGGGCGGCGCGTTTCCTGGCTGGCAGGCGACGCGGCCTGTTCGACATGTTCGACGTCCTGGGGATCAAATGAGCGATCCGACCGCGCTCGGCCTCGTCCACTTCTGGTCACAGGCCGATCTGGTGATGCGCCTGACCGCGTACATCCTGCTCGCGATGTCCATCGCGAGCTGGTTCCTGATCCTGTGGAAGACCTGGGCCTGGCTGCGGGTGCGCCGCGCATCGCGCGAACTCGACAAGTTCTGGGCGGCGGCGTCCGTCGACGCAGCGATCGCGAACCTGAAGCCGCACGACCGCGAGAACATCTTCGTGCATGTCGCCATCGGCGGCGCCGGTGCCTCGTCCCACGGCGCGGCCGAGGGAACGCTGGCATCGCAGACGGACCGCTCCGAGCTGATCACGCGCGCCCTGCGCCAGCGCATCAACGAAGCGGCGAGCCGCCTGGAAGCGGGCCTCACGATGCTGGCCTCGGTCGGCAGCACGGCACCGTTCGTCGGGCTGTTCGGCACCGTGTGGGGCATCTATCACGCGCTGATCAACATCGCCGCGTCGGGCCAGATTGCGATCGACAAGGTCGCCGGGCCGGTGGGCGAAGCGCTGATCATGACGGCGTTCGGCCTGGCGGTCGCCATCCCCGCCGTGCTGGCCTACAACGCCTTCAGCCGCGTCAATCGCATGGTCCTCGGGCAGCTGGACGGCTTCGCCCACGACCTGCACGCGTACCTGACCATGGGCGCCCGCGTTCCGGCGGAGCACTGATGGCGTTCGGCGGGTTCGAGCGGCAGGGCGGCCCGTCGCAGCCGATGGCCGAGATCAACGTCACACCACTGGTCGACGTCATGCTGGTGCTGCTGGTGATCTTCATCATCACCGCACCTCTGCTGTCCTACGCGATCAAGATCGATCTCCCGAACGATCCGGCTCCGGCTGCGGAACCTGCTCCGGCCACGGTGAAACTGTCGATCGATGCCGCGGGCGCGATCTACTGGGACGGCGAAGCTGTATCCGACGCCGAACTCGCCACACGCATGGCGACCGCGGCCAAGGCGAAAACGCTGCCCGAAATCCATGTCCGGGCCGACAAGGCGACACGCTACGAGCGCATTGCCTTCGTGCTGTCGTCGGCGCAGCAGGCCGGGCTTGCCAAGGTCGGCTTCGTCACCGAGCCCGCCCGTGCTCCGGCAGCCGGAGGCGGCACGCAGTGATGCGCTGGAAGGCGGTCGTCGCCGGGTGGCTGGCGTTCGGCACGATGGCGCATGCAGCAGTGACCGTGGTGGACGACGAGGGCCATGCGCTCGAACTCGCGCAGCCCGCGCGCCGGGTCGTGAGCCTGGCGCCGCACCTGACCGAGCAGCTGTTCGCCATCGGCGCCGGCGACCTGATCGTGGGCACCACGGAATTCGCCGACTATCCCGCTGCCGCCCGCCAGCTGCCGCGGGTCGCGCGCGCACACAGCGTCGACCTCGAACGCGTCCGCGCAGCGCGTCCTGACTTGATCCTGGTGTGGGGCAGCGGCTTCCCGCCGGCCACGATCGATGCCGTGCGACGCCTGGGCGCGCCGACCTTCGTCAGCGAACCGGCGCATCTTGCGGACATCGCCACCTCGCTCCGCCGGCTCGGCATGCTGACCGGCCGCTCCGGCGAACTGGTGGCGGCCGCTTTCGACGCCAGGCTCGCCGTGCTGCGCGACCGGTACCGGGGCCGTCGCGAGGTGCGCGTCTTCTACCAGGTCTGGGGCGAGCCCCTGATGACGCTCGGCGGCCGGCACGTGGTCAGCGAAGCGATCGCCCTGTGCGGCGGCCGCAATGTCTTTTCCGGCCTCGCGCCGATGGCGCCCCGTGTATCGACGGAAGCCGTGCTCGCGGCCGACCCGGAGGTGATCATCACGGCCGAGCCGGGTGCTCGTCCTTCGACCGCCCTCGACGTGTGGCAACGCTTCGCGGGGATCGCCGCGGTGAAGAACGGCCGCCTCGTCACGCTGGATGCGGATCGCATCAACCGGCACGGCCCGCGCATCCTCGACGAAATCGAGGTGATGTGCGAAGCGATCGACCGCGTCCGCTGACGGCGAACCCGGCTAGGCCGGCGTCCGGACCCGGAAGAAGCGTTCGCCGTCGGCGATCACCGAGCCGATGCGCGTCTGGAACAGCTCGGAAAGGGTGTCGTCCTGCAGCACCTCGTCCGCCGGCCCTGCGTGGTGGGTGCCCCGGCCGCTCAACAGCAGCACGTGAGTGGCGAAACGCGCTGCCGCATTGATGTCGTGCAGCGTGGCGACCAGCGCACGATCCTCGAGTGTCAGCAGCTGGGCAATGACCCAGGCCTGGTGGCGCGGGTCCTGGTGCGCGGTGGGTTCGTCGAGGAGCACCGTCGGCGTCGCCTGGGCGAGCGCGGTCGCGATCGCGACCCGCTGGCGCTCGCCACGCGACAGCCGGCGCACGTCGCGCTCCATCAGGTGGGCGCAATCGAGCGCGGTCAGCAGCTGGCGCGCTACGTGCGCGCCGGCAGCGTCCTCGTCACCGAAGACATAGCGCGCCGTGAGCACGGTGTCGAGAACCGAACTGGAGAACGGATCGATCCAGCGATCGGTGACCAGCGCGCGCACGCGGGCCAGGTCGACCTCGGAGTAGCGCTCGATCGACACGTCGTCGACCCTCACCTCGCCGGCATCCGGCGAGCGGGCGCCGGCCATCACGCGCAGCAGCGTCGACTTGCCCGCGCCGTTCGGGCCGAGCACGGCCCAGCGCTCGCCCGGACAGATCACGAGGTCGAGGCCTTCGACCAGGGTACGGCCGGCCGCCCGCAGCCCGACATCCGCGAGCTTGAGCAACGGAGTGCGGATCGGGTTCATCTGCGCGCGAGCAGCCACAGGAATACCGGGACGCCGATCAGCGCGGTCACGACGCCCACCGGCAGTTGCAGGGGTGCAAAGGCGCTGCGGGCAACCGTGTCGGCGAGCACCACCAGCGTTCCACCCGCGAGGCCGGATGCCGGCAGCAGGACGCGTTGGTCGTTTCCGAACACCATGCGCATCAGGTGCGGGGCGACGAAGCCGACGAAGCCCACCGCGCCGGCGAGCGTCACGGCGGCGCCGGTCGCGAGCGCGGCCACCAGCACCAGCGTGCGGCGCGTGCGCACCACGCGCACGCCCTGCGTGTAGGCCTGCAGGTCCCCCCGCACGAGCAGGTTGAGGGCGGCGGCATGGCGCAGCGCGAGCGCGAACGCGACTCCGATGGCAGCCAGCGCCACCAGCGCGGCGCGAAAGTCGGTGGCGCCGGCCAGATCCCCCAGCAACCAGAACACCATCGTGCGCAGGCGCGCGTCAGGAGCAAGCGCCAGCACCAGGCTGAGCACGGCCGCGGCGAACGACGCGATCATCACCCCGGTCAGCAGCACGCCGGTCGTCGCCTGCTCGGACTCGAGTGCATCGCGGGTGAACAGGGCGCGGCGCGCGAGCGCGAACAGCAGCCCGAGCGTTCCGACCGCGCCGAGCGCGGCGGCCACCTGCACGAGGCCGCCCGGCAGTCCGAGCGCGATGGCCACGAGCGCTCCAACGGCCGCGCCACCCGAGATGCCGAGCACATAGGGGTCCGCAAGCGGGTTGCGCAGGAGTCCCTGCAACAGCGCACCCGCGAGCGCCAGCCCGGCGCCCACCGCGAAGCCGGCGACCGCGCGCGGCGCGCGCAGCTGCCAGATCACGTCGCGCGTCGCGCTGTCGGCATGGCCGGTCAATGTCGCCAGGATCTGCGACGGGGACACCGGCACGCTGCCGACGGCGAGCGCGAGCACGAGACTCGCCGCGCCGGCGATGGCGAGGACGGGCCACGCACGCGCTGTCGCTCTCATTTCACAGCTTCAGTTCCAGGCCGACGAACGCCGTGCGCGGCTGCACGTTGTAGCCGCTCACCGTTTCGTACTTCGCGTCAGTGAGGTTCTCGATGCGCGCCCTTAGCCAGAGCGCGGACGCGAGCCGCCAGCTTCCGACCAGCCGCGCCAAGGTGTAGGCCGCCAACTCGGTCCGCTGGAAGGTGTTGATGTCGAGATCGTCGCGAGGCCCGACGCAGGACAGTTCCAGTCCTGCGCGCCAGGGCCCGGCGGCGTAGGCCACGCCGGCATTGATCGCGTAGGGAGCCCGGCGCAGCAGGCGTTCACCGGTATCCGCGTTGATCGCGTGCACGATGCTGGCGTTGCCGCTCCACTCCCAGTAGCCGACGCGACCGCTCGCTGCGAACTCCATCCCGGTAGACCGGGCGCGATCGACGTTTTCGGCGCGCAGCGTGGCCGGGTCATAGACGATCAGGTCCCGCGTATCGGTGCGGAACGCCGTTGCGCGCATCGTGATGGCCCCCGACACGTAATGCAGGCCCAGCTCGCCGCTGCTGGACTTCTCCGGGTCGAGCGAGGGGTTGCCGAAGAACGGGTAGTACAGATCGCTGAAGCTCGGCGCGCGGAATGCGTTCGACACCTGCGCAATGGCGCGCCAGTGCGGGGTCAGCTTGTAGCCGTAGGAGACCAGGCCGGTGGTGGCCGAACCCACATCCGAATACCGGTCGTGCCGCAGGTTCAGCTGGACAAGCTGGTGCTCGGTGCTGCCATTGAGTCCGGTCCAGACGCTCGTCACGTCACGCGAGAACTCCGTCATGGCATTGCCGAAATCCGGGTCGAACGCCGTCGACGCCCCGCGCTGATTGAGGTACTCGACACCAAGCTGGGCCTTCACGCGCTCCGAGACCGTCAGTTCGTTGCTCCAGCTCGCCTGCCGGTTGCTCGACTCGAATTCGCCGTTGTTGAAGGAGAACGGATCGCTTGACTGGTTGCGGCTGCGATCCCGCATCTCGCCCAGCTGCAACTGCGACTCCCACGTGGAAGTCAGCGGACTGCGCACGCGCGCGTTCCATGCACTGATGCTGGAGCGCTCCTGTTGCGTGGCCGCTGGACCATCCGCGGTGCTGTCGAAATCTGTGGTGTTGGTGCTGGACCACGCGCTGCCCGAGACCACGGTTCCGCCGGCGGTCCGGTACGTCGCGCCGATCGAGCCGGACGTGCTGCGGTTGCCGTCCAGATCCGGATTGGCGCCCGGGGAAAAGGGACCTGGAATCACGCTCGCAGCGTCTATCGCCGAGAACTGCTCGCTGCGCCGCGCGCTGGCGGCACCGCCCACGCGGACGCCGCCGAGATCGACTGACGCGGCCGCCGCCCCGTTCACGTTCCTTCCCTGGCCGCCTTCGACCGCGAGGGTCACCCCGGGCGCTGCGCCGCCGCGCGTGAACACCTGGACCACGCCGCCGATCGCCGCCGAACCGTACAGGCTGGACAGGTTGCCGCGCGAGATTTCGATGCGATCGACCGTGTCGAGCGAAATTCCGCCGAGCGTCGCGGCGCCTCCTACCGCCGCATTCAGCGGAACGCCGTCAACGAGGACCAGCACCTGGCTCGAATTTGCGCCGCGCAGGAACAACGATGCGGCGCTGCCTGGTCCGCCGCTCTGCGCGAACTGCACGCCCGCCTCGCGCGCCAGCGCAGCCGTCAGATCGGTCAGCTGCCACCGTTCGATCTCCGCCCGCGTGATGAGCGTGGTCGAAGGCAGGGCGTCGTCGAGCGACTGCGGGATGCGCGATGGCGTAATGACCGCCGTCGGCAGGCGCGTTTCGGTGGTCTGGGCGTGCACGGCGGAAAGCGCAAGCTGCGCCCCTACGCCGAGCGCGGCCCATGCAGTGACTTTCATGTTGCTCCCTCGCGTTCCGACCCGCCGCCGGAGTTGTTCACGTCATCGAGACGGACTCGGGGGAAAGAGCGGCCGCGCAAGCGACCGGCCTGCCTTCACCCCGAGGCGCGTCCTGGTCGCGTACGGCCGGTCTCCGGGCTGCAGGCTTCGGGCCGCGCCTTCCCGCGGCGCCGGGCGGCGTCACAGTGGCTGGTGCGGGACGTGCCGCTTGCGCGGCGCCTGCTTACCGTTGCGGGGGCAGCACAGGTTGGAGCGGTGGCCTGCTCTTCCTGTTTCCCGTTTCACCGAAGCAGCGCGTGCTTCGACACCGTAAGCCGTCGAAGTGTAGCGGACCGCGGTGCGCCTCAGCACTACC
>Ga0316188_10000653_pt1 | contig 15365 bp, 12 predicted proteins | sample Phiworburrow1_MG_FD_204933 | JGI IMG/M metagenome (GOLD analysis project Ga0316188, IMG submission 204933) | Coastal sediment microbial communities from Maine, United States - Phippsburg worm burrow 1 | ecosystem: Environmental > Aquatic > Marine > Coastal > Sediment | place: USA: Maine...
TTCAATAACAGTGTCGGCAAAATCGTGCACAGCGCTGGCTTAAGCGGCGACATCTACGCGATTGGCGAATTTACCACTTACCAGGGCAGTGCGGCCAAAGGCCTGGTGCGGTTGAATACCGATGGCTCGCGTGAAGCCAACTTTTTCCCGGGCACCGGCTTTCGCAATGCCGACGGTACGATTCCGTTCGGTGAATTCGCCAGCGGCGCGCTCGCCGCGGACGCGTCAGGCGATCTCTACGTGGGCGGCGATTTTACCGATTACGATGGCACGACCGTAGACGGCCTGGTGCGCCTGAACAATGACGGTTCACTCGATTCCACCTTCGACGCACGCATTTCCTCCGAGGGCGGAACCTGCACCGACGGCATCTTCAAAGCCAACTGACCAGACCCTTAACAGGGAACAGGCCATGATTGAATCTGCCGGTTGACCGGCAGAAAAACGTGGTCTTGTCCCCGTTTTATTTTGCTCGATTAATTCGGGGCCAGGTTTAAGCGGTAGCCCAGGGTAAGCGTCAATGCGCTGTCCCGGTCGCTGTTATCGGTATCGAAAAAGACTCTTGCGTCGGTGCGCACAAACCAGGAAGGCGTCATCTGGTAGGAGATACCGACACCGGTATTAAGCATGTTTTCGGTGCTGTCGATATTCCCGTCTTCGAAATCCAGCTGCCCAAAACCAGCGACGATGTAGGGGCGCAGGGCGTTTTCCGCATTGAAGAAACGGTATGCATCGACATGATATTTCTGTATGACGATTTTCGGCCTGGCACTGTCATAATCCAGCGCAGAGTAATTTAACAGCATCAACCACCGCGGCGAAAAATGCAGACCTAATCCTACGCCAACCATTGCGGTATCATCGGCATTACGGTCATTATCAAAATTGTAGTAACCGACTCCGGTAGATAGCTCGATGATATTTCGTGTAACGTTATCCCCGGCAAAAGCGGTAGCGGACAGCAGCATCAACAATGAAGCCAGTAAATGATGCCGGCTGCCTCGCCCTCGGGTTTCGCTCGCTTTGGTATGTTTGTCATGTGTATCAGTCATTTTCCTAGAACTCTACGGCAAGCCGAAAACCCCAGTAGTCTTTCCCGGAATCAGCGTCAGCAGAATATTGTGCCGCGGGCCAGTGTGCGATATTCAATGCGGTGACCTCGACTTCTTTACTCACACAGCACCAGCTATCCAGACTGCCTACAGGGTCAAGCATAAATAATGCAATACCTCCCCAGAATTCCGATCCCATGGCCAGGTTGCCATTAAGCCGGATTTCCTTTTCTTTATTGTGGGCCCACTCTCCATAGATCCAGCCACCGATTGGAGTTACAAACAGATCCTGTATCGACGGTACTTCGGCGAACGCCTCCAGTCCATATTCCCAGTAAAAAGTCGACATCAGAGCCGAATAGGCAAATGAATTCCACTGGTTGTAACCGGACTTTCTGGCCGCCTGATAGTAGACGCCGCCAAAGTAAGGATGACCGATCAGGTTGATATACCAGACATCTTCATCCCATACCGGCCCGGCCTTCACATTTTCATACCATTGATTGAGCAGGTCACCTCGTTCCAGGGTGCCTTTTTCCCAACCGGAAACGTCTTCCGGTAAAAGAGCAATCACGCCCACTACGCCTATGCCGGCAACTGCCATAATTTTTGTCTGCCGCCATAACCGTGCAGAGTCTTCGCCTTCACAGGGAGTAAACAGGGTGATCTCGTAATTCAAGGAATTACAGTCACGGCCATCAACCTGATTTGAAGTCGCCAGAGGAGCAACCTCATCCTGCAAGACACTGACTTCGGTTTCGTTCAGGGCAAAATAGTAGGACTGTTTTGCATCGGCCAGCGAGACTGGCGTTACTCCAGGCAGGAGCAGCAGGCAGAGTAGTGCGACGCCGCCTGGAGACAAACAATTTCGAAGGTTTGAAATAATCACTATTGTTTTCGTTATTGGGGATACCGCCAAAATTCTGTGTATCAAATTACGCGGATAGCGGCGCTGGCAGTTGATTTAGATCAATCGGAATCGTTTCGGGGGACAGGTAATCCATGAATCCCACGGCATTACGGATCCGTGATATCGTGCGCTGCGTGAAAACCGAGTCACTTTTGCATTCCCCATGGATCCCTGGATAACGATCGACAGCGCCACCGTGCCCGGCAGCGACACAGAACTCAAGCTGTTGCAGCGCCATGACGATTTTGCCATTCGCCTTGCCGGCGTGCCGGGCGATCTGATGAACAGCCGCATGCATCACTCCGAGGATGCGCTCGCGGAACTCGCCTGCACCCGCCTGCGCACAATCGAAAATGCGCGGGTACTCGTCGGCGGTCTCGGTATGGGCTTCACGCTGGCGGCTGCGCTCGGGATCGTGCCGAAGTCGGCCGAGGTGATCGTCGCGGAACTGGTGCCTGCGGTCGTGGAATGGAACCGGGGTCTGCTCGGCCAATGCGCGGGACGCCCCGTCGACGATGGCCGCACCCGCGTGCACCTGGGTGACGTGGCCGATCTATTGAAACAGCAGGCCAGTAAATTCGATGCGATCCTGCTCGATGTCGACAATGGCCCGGAGGCGATGACCCATGCCGATAACCAATGGCTTTACTCGGCGACGGGTTTGAGACAAATCTACGAGACACTCCGCCCGGAGGGCATCGTCGCGATCTGGTCGGCGAGGGCGGATCAGCTGTTCACCAGCCGCCTGAAAAAAACCGGTTTCAGGGTCCAGGTACGCACGATCAGAGCCCGTCCCGGCAAGGGCAGTCGGCATACAGTATTCGTCGCACAAAAACCCTGGGTGTCGGCAACTCGATGAGCCGGAAACCCGGCATGATTGCCAACAGGCGTTCGTTCTACTTATACTCTTCGGCTGGGCTGGCATGACGCCAACGGCTGTGACCCGGGACATTCGCTTCACACGGCGCGTAGCGGATCGAACACCGTTCATGGACTTCGCTGCAAGCGTCGAAGCCGGGATTCCCGCCAACTCGCGACCGACCGAGTAACCGGGATATCGATAGCGATAAACAGCAACAAAAAAAATACGAAACCTATTCGACTATTGAACCGACCAATCGAATCACCGCTCAACATGCTTTGCTGGGAAGGCTACGAGGCCGACTCCATCGCGCGTCAATTCGAGCATGATTTCGACCTGCAGTTGCAGGCCGGGACTCTACTCTCCGATGCCGCCGTTGCCGACGAACTGCTCGCGGGGCAGCATGCAGACTGCGACATCCTCAACATCAACAACGCCTATATTCGCGATTGCCTCGAGCCGGCCGGCCTGGTGTGTAAGCTCGACAGCGAGCTGAACGAGCGCTATCGCAGCGGGATTGACTCGCGTTATCAGCGCTTTCTGCCGTGGAGCTACAACGCCGGTGGCGATCTTATCGGCATTGGCCAACGTTACGGGCCTTTCAACCTGGTGATCAACACGGACGCCGTCAGTCGCGCGAGCGCGGAGGAGCTGGGCTTTGGGCTGGCCGACGATCCCGCGTTCCGGCAGCGCTATGCCATCCTCGATTATCCGGATTTCAACCTGTTCCACGTCTGCATCGGTGCCGGCATCAATCCCTTCGAACGGCTGTCCGCCGACGATATCGAAAATTTCAAACGCAGGGCGTCTAGCTGGCTGCAAAACGCGCTCATGCTCGACGCCGATCATCATCGCCTGAACCGGGCCCTGCTGGCAGGTGATATCGACTTTTACATCAGCGGCGGCATTTATACAGTCTCGCCGGCACGACTTGCGGGGCATTCCAACCTGCTCGCCGTGACGCCGTCCAGCGGCCCGATCGACGGCAAGGGTGGAATAGCGTTCAGTGAAATCACCTCGCTGCTCAGGCGCGAGCCGGCACATCCCGCGGCCGCGGCATTTTTGCGCTTCATGCTGCAACCCGAAACCGCCATCGCCATCGCCTTTGCCGATGGCACCTGTAACCCGGTCGCACAAATGGGCGACCCCGAAGTGTTTCGAGCATTCAGTCCGCAACAGTTAGACGCTATTCAATGGGATACCCTCGAACATCAGTTGCAGCGCTGCGCAGACTATCAAATACCACCCGACCGGCAGCGGTTACTGCCGATGCTTGAACAACTCAAATCCAACTACCGCGAATTCCCAGGAGGGAGCCCATGAGCACTACCGATCTCGACAAACTGAAGCAGTCGCTGCTGGCCCGCAACATCAAGTACCTGCTGCCAACCTATGTCGACATGCATGGAGTTCCGAAAACCAAGATGGTGCCGATTGCCCATCTGAAACGCATGATGGCCGGTTCCGAGCTCTTCACCGGCGCCGCGCTGGATGGCGTTCCGCAGGACGTATCGGACGAAGAAGTGGCGGCGCATCCGGATCCGGACTCCTGCATGATCGTGCCCTGGCGTGACGATTGTGCGTGGTTTTCAAGCGACCTGTGGACCGAGGGCAAGCCTTTCGAACCCTGCAATCGCGGCATCCTGAAGAAGGTGCTGAAGCAGGCCGCCGACATGGGTTACCGGGTCAACTGCGGTATCGAGGCCGAGTTTTACGTGTTCGACGACAATGACAACAAGGTTGATCCGTTAAGCGACTTACCGCATCTCGAGAAACCCGCCTACGACGCCGTCAGGCTGATGGATAATCTCGACCTCTGGCTCAGCGAAACCGTCGACGCGATGAACGAGCTCGGTTGGGACGTGTATTCGTTCGACCACGAGGACGGTATCGGCCAGTTCGAAATTGACTTCGATTATGCCGACGCCCTGACCATGGCTGATCGTTTCGTGTTCCTGCGCGTTCTGACCCATGAAATGGCGCGCAAGCACGGCGCCTACGCCAGTTTCATGCCGAAACCCTACGGCGACAAGGCCGGCAACGGTGCCCACTACAACATGTCGCTGGCAGCGGCAGACGGCAGCAATCTGTTCGTAGCCGATAAAGAGGACCCGCGCGGCTGCGGCCTGTCCGATCTCGGCTATCACTTTATCGGCGGCGTGTTGAAACATTTACCGGCGATACAGGCGGTATCGGCTCCGACCGTCAACAGTTACAAGCGCCTCATCGTCAAGGGCAGCACCTCCGGCTATACCTGGGCGCCCTGTTTCGTATCCTATGGCAACAACAATCGCACCAACACGGTGCGCATTCCGGGCGGCGGTGGCCGCGTCGAGCTGCGCTCGGCCGACAGTGCCTGCAACCCCTACCTGGGCATGGCGATGATGATCGCGGCCGGGCTTGAAGGTATTCGCGACGGGCTCGACCCGGGTGAACCCCATCGAGAGAACCTCTACTACAAGTCGGACGCAGAACGGCTCGCGGCAGGTGTCACCTGGTTACCGCGAACGCTCGATGAAGCGGTGACGGCATTTGCCGAAGACCCGCTCAGCCGCGAAGTCTTCGGCGATGTGATGTTCGATGCCTGGGTGGAATTCAAGCGCGCTGAATGGCTCAGTTATCTCAACCACGTATCCGACTGGGAGCGGGATCGCTACCTGAAATTCTTCTAGACGGGGCGGGACCGGAAAACGCCAGGCGGAATTTGGCGCCAGCCGCGACTGCGCGGTGGATCAGCACTCGCCTGCAGTCGCGCGAGCGCCAGCCATCGCGGCGCAAGCCTGGCCCACGGTGCATAACCCATTATGCGGTCGAAACTGTCGCGCCTGCTACAGCCGGCGTTTGAACCTCTGCAATAAATTCTTGTCTAGACCGGGTCAAATGCTAAACTCGTTGCTCGTACGGGTATTTGAATTTCCGTCCAGAAATTAAGAGGTTAAGCTCAACAAAGCCCACACCCATGGCACGACGACACTTAAAATTTATCTCGGCACTGCTGGCGTTGCTGATGTTTGTCTCTCCGCTCAGTAGCCTGGCGATGCAGCCGACGATGTCCGAGAATGACTCCAGCCATTGCCAGGAGTCAGGCTCCGCTGCGCATTCCCTCAAGCACGAGGGCCTGGAGTCCGCCCACTGCCTGATGGAAAATTGCGCCGATGCCTGTGCTGCGCTCCAGCATTGCTCGGGCCAGGCAAGCGTTATTCTCTCCCAGGCGGATCATCCGGGTTATCTCAAAGGGCAAAGGCTCGCAATCGACCCGGCGACAGATTCCCATCCTTCGGTACACCCCCCAGGCTTATACCGCCCACCACGGGCCTGATTCTCTCACCTTTGACTGGTATTCACTGATCTGACTACCGGTTGGATTCGGTTACGGGCCAGTTGCGACTGCGTCCGCTGTACACCCGGGCTCCATGCCCGTGCTTTAACCAGAGAGATATCTCGATGAAACTACTGTCGATTAGAGACTTTATCCGTTTTTGTTCGCCCGGCCTCGCCGTAATGCTGATCTTCACCGGGTCGAATGGCCTGGCCGCCGAAGTGCTGACCCTGAAAAAAGCGGAATATCTCGCGCTCCAGAACGAGCCCGGCATCATGGGGCTGGATGCGAAAACGCGAGCGATGATGCAGCAAAGCGTCGCCGCCGGCGAGCTCATGGATCCGAAGCTGCAGCTCGGCCTGCTCAACCTGCCAACCGACACCTTTGACTTCGACCAGGAGCCAATGACCCAGTTCAAGGTAGGCTACACCCAGCAATTCCCGTCCGGCGACAGTCGCGAACTCAAGCGTGACAAGGCCGTTAGCCAGTCGCAGCAATTTCAGCACCAGATCGAAGAACGCAAGCGCCAGCTGTTGACGCAGGTGCGGCTCTCCTACCTGGAAACGCTTTACTGGGAGCAGGCGCGTGAGACCGTGCGGCAAAATCGGCAGCTGGTCAGCCAGTTATCGGAATTCGTGCAATCCCAGTTCTCGGTCGGGCGCACCAACCAGTTCGAGTTCATTACCGTACAACAACGCCTGAGCAAGCTGGACGACCAACTGACCCAGATCGAACAGAACATCAGCGGTGAGCGCTACCGCTTGTCGGAATGGGTCGGCGAGCAGTCCAATGAACTGCCCCTCAGCGCTGGCCTGCCGGTTTTCGGGCAGGTTTCCGCGGCGCAACTCGATCTCGAGCAAATCAACCTGTTGATTGCGCAACATCCGAAGATCCAGCAAATCAACAACCAGATCGACGTCAGCCGCAAGGACCTGGAGTTGATTCGCGAGAGCGAGAAGCCGGGCTGGGCTTTGAATGTCAGCTACGCCTACCGCGACGACGCGCCCGATGGCACGGATCGAGCCGATTTTTTCTCGGCAATGGTCACCCTGGATCTGCCGCTGTTCACCGCAAACCGGCAGGGAAAGCAACAGGAGGCACAGCAATACGAAGTCAAGGCAAGCCAGCTGCAGCGCGACGCGATGCTGCGCAAACTGCGCTCGGAGGTGCTGCGTTTGAAGACCAACCTCGAGCTGTCGCAACAACGCGATGCGTTATACCGCGATACCCTGGTGCTGCAGGCCGAGCAGAGATCCCAGGCTGCCCTGCAAAGCTACCAGTCGGGTAGCGGCGGTTTCGCCGATGTCATGCAGGCCTACATGGATGCACTGAACATCCAGCTGGAGCAAAAACGCATCCAGATCGACAGCCTGAAATCGCGGGCACGATTACTGTATTTCCTGCAGGCATCTGCTGACGCGGAAGACGCTTCCGTATCCTCATCAAATTCATCGAACTAGGGGCGCAAAGTGAATCGATTACTAACGGGTTTTATTTTTATCGTGCTGGGCATCAGCATCGGCTATTTCGCGCAATCGCATATCCGCGAGATGCTGGTCAGCAGCGGGCTCGTAGATACAGCAAGCGAGGATGGCGCAGACGCCGGGGCGAGAGAGGTGCTTTACTGGGTTGCGCCAATGGACGCGAACTATCGGCGCGACCAGCCCGGTAAATCGCCCATGGGCATGGACCTGGTGCCCGTCTACGCCGATGAAGGCAGCTCCGAAGCAGGCGTCGTCAAGATCAACCCGACGGTCGTCAACAATCTCGGTGTGCGCACCGCCAAAGCCGAACTGGGCGTGCTCAACCGCGATATCGATACCGTTGGTTACATCGGTTTCGACGAGGAAAAAATCTTTCACGTGCATACCCGTGTCGAGGGCTGGATCGAACGCCTGCTGGTGAAGAGCGAAGGGGAAAAGGTCAGCAAGGGTCAGAAACTTTTTGAAATCTATAGCCCGGATCTGGTTAACGCGCAGGAGGAGTACCTGTCTGCACTCAACAGCAAGAACCAGTTTTTGATCCAGGCATCGGAACAACGGCTGCGCCTGCTGGGGATCGGAGCGCAGCAGGTCAAGCGGCTGCAAGAGTCCAGAAAGGTCCGGCAACGGATCGATTATTTTGCGGAGCACACGGGGTTTCTAAACGAGCTGAATATCCGCGAAGGCATGTTTGTGAAACCCGCGACGGACGTGCTCTCCATCGGCCAGCTGGACACCGTCTGGGTGATTGCCGAGGTATTCGAGCAGCAGGCCAGCTGGATCAGTTCGGGGCAGGACGTCGACATGACGGTGACTTCGATGCCCGGGCGCAGCTGGAGTGGTAAAGTCGATTACATCTACCCGGTACTCGATGCCAGCACCCGGACATTAAGGGTCAGAGTGCGTTTCGATAATCCGGATTTCCTGTTGAAACCGAACATGTACGTGCGCCTGCAGATCCATGCCGCCACCGATCAACAAACCGTTTACATTCCGCGCGAAGCGCTGATCCGCAGCGGCAGCATGGATCGGGTTGTACTTGCGCTCGGCGATGGCAGGTACAAGTCGGTCGTGGTCAACGCCGGCATCGAAAGCGATGCGTCCGTCGAGATCCTCGAGGGCCTGAGCAAGGACGACGTGGTGGTCACTTCCGCGCAGTTCCTGATCGATTCCGAATCCAGCCTGACCGCTGAATTCGGCCGCATGCAGGACGCCGAAATGACCATGAGCCAGGACGCAAACCCCGATGAGGCCTGGGTGGACGGCAAGGTTACCGCGGTCATGCCCGGCCACAACATGCTGACCGTGCAGCACCAGCCGGTCGACGCCTGGGGCTGGCCGGAGATGGTCATGGACTTTACGGTCAACGAGTCCATTGCGATCGACGATTTCAAGCCTGGATCGGATATCCGCATGCGCGTGCGCAAGCTCGAATCCGGTGGCCTCGAGGTGGTCGAGATCGAAGCTGCGGAAATGGACACCTCCATGGTCTGGGTAGACGGCGAGGTGACAAAGGTTGCAGCCGCGGAAAACAGGCTGACCGTCCAGCACCAGCCGGTCGATGCCTGGGGCTGGCCGGTCATGACCATGGATTTCAACGTCGCCGGTGACGTTCCCATCGCGCACCTCCAGAACGGCGAGGCGATCCGCTTCCAGGTCAAAAAGCTGGACAGTGGCGGTATCCTCGTCGTCGCCATCGACGACGACCGGGTTGCCTGGGTGAAAGGCCGGGTCAACCAGGTCAATACCGATCAACGCAAACTCAACATGGATCACCAGCCGGTCGACGCCTGGGACTGGCCGGTGATGACGATGGATTTCCCGGTCGCCGATGCGGTTGATATCAAGCAGTTCCAGCAAGACCAGCAAATCCAGGTGCTGGTGCTGAAAAAAGAATCCGGTGGCATCGAAATCATCGACGTAAGAAAGGAGCCGTAACATGATTGCCGCCATAATTCACTGGTCGATACGCAATCGATTCTTCGTCATTTTATCGACCCTGATACTGTTGGGCGCGGGCGTTTACGCGGTCAAACAAACGCCCATCGACGCGATCCCGGATTTATCCGACGTACAGGTCATCGTCAAAACCAGCTATCCCGGGCAGGCGCCGCAGGTGGTAGAGGACCAGGTTACCTACCCGTTGACCACGGCCATGCTCTCCGTGCCCAAGGCGGTTACCGTGCGCGGATTTTCGTTTTTCGGGGATTCCTATGTCTATGTCATTTTCGAGGAAGGCACCGACCTGTACTGGGCGCGCTCACGGGTGCTGGAGTACCTGAGCCAGGTTTCCGCTTCCCTGCCGGAAGCCGCGAAGCCGCAGCTCGGACCGGATGCGACCGGCGTCGGCTGGGTGTTCGGTTACGCACTGGTCGATCGTAGCGGCGGGCACGACATCAGCCAGCTGCGCAGCCTGCAGGATTTCTTTCTCAAGTATGAACTGCAGACAGTGCCCGGCGTATCCGAAATCGCCACCTTTGGCGGCATGGTCAAGCAGTACCAGGTCGTGGTCGATCCCGATCGCCTGCGCGCCTACAACCTGCCGATCAGCGTGATCCAGATGGCCATCAAGATGGGTAACCAGGAAGCCGGTGCGTCGGTTATCGAAATGGGAGAAGCCGAGTACATGGTGACGGCCAGCGGCTATCTCGACGGCGTCGAAAGCCTGAAACGGATTCCGTTGGGGCTCAATCAAAACGGCGTACCCCTGCAGCTCAAGGATGTCGCCGATGTCATTACCGGGCCGAAGATCCGCCGCGGTATCGCCGACCTGGACGGCGAGGGCGAGGTCGTCGGTGCCTACGTCGTCATGCGTTTCGGCGAAAACGCGCAGGCCACGATCGACCGGGTAAAGCAGCGGCTCGCGTCGCTGCAGAAAGGGCTTCCCGACGGGGTCGAAATCGTCACCACCTACGACCGCTCCAACCTGATTCAGCAGGCGGTGAAGAACCTGTACGAAAAGTTACTGGAAGAGTTCATTGTCGTGGTGCTGATCTGTGCTCTTTTCCTGTTCCATTTCCGCTCTTCGCTGGTCATCATCATCAGCCTGCCGATCGGCATCCTGGGTGCCTTCGTGATCATGTATGCGCAAGGGTTGAATGCCAACATCATGTCCCTCGGCGGCATTGCCATCGCCATCGGTGCGATGGTCGACGGCGCCATCGTGATGATCGAAAACGTGCACAAGCACATCGAACGCAAGCCGTTAACGGCGGAAAATCGCTGGCAGATTATCGGCGAAGCCTCGGTCGAAGTGGGGCCGCCGCTGTTCTTCTCGCTGCTCATCATCACCCTGAGTTTTCTGCCGGTATTCACGCTGGAGGCCCAGGAAGGAAAAATGTTCGCCCCGCTCGCCTATACCAAGACCTATGCGATGGCGGTTGCCGCCGGCCTGTCGATTACGCTGGTGCCCGTGCTGATGGGGTTTTTCATTCGCGGCAAAATTATTCCGGAGCACAGGAATCCGTTTAACCGCCTGGTCACGTGGATTTACCTGCCGGTGATTCGGGCGGTACTGGATGGGCCCAAAACCATGATCCTCATCGCCCTGATCGTGCTTGCCATCGGCCTTTGGCCGGTCAACAAGATCGGCAGCGAATTCATGCCGCCGCTGGACGAGGGCGATTTGATGTACATGCCGACGACCTACCCGGGCATTTCCATCGGCAAGGCGCGCGAGTTGCTGCAACAAACCGACAAGCTGATCAAGACGGTCCCGGAAGTGAAGTCAGTGTTTGGCAAGATCGGCCGGGCCGACTCGGCCACCGACCCGGCGCCGTTGACGATGATCGAAACGCTGATACAGCTCAAGCCGAAATCGGAATGGCGCCCCGGCGTCACCACCGACTCGTTGCGCGCCGAACTCGACAGCCTGGTGAAGTTCCCGGGTTTGACCAACGCGTGGGTCATGCCGATCAAAACCCGCATCGATATGCTCGCTACCGGCATCAAGACCCCGGTCGGCATCAAGGTGGCCGGCCCGAAGCTGGATGTAATCGAATCTATCGGCAAGCAGCTCGAACCCCTGCTCAAGGACATTCCGGGCACCGCCTCGGTGTATTCCGAGCGCGTCGCCGGCGGTCGCTACATCAAGGTCGATATCGACCGCGATAAGGCGGCGCGCTATGGGCTCAACATCGCCGACGTACAAAACGTCATCAAAATGGCGATAGGCGGGATGAGCGTTGCGCAAACCATCGAGGGCCTGGAGCGCTACCCGATCAATATTCGCTACCCGCAGGCCTATCGAGACTCGGTCGAAAAGATCCGCCTGCTGCCGTTGACCACGAAAAGCAACCAGCGCATTGCGCTCTCGGATGTCGCCGACGTGCGCATCGAGGACGGGCCACCGGCGATTAAAAGCGAGAATGCCCGCCTGAATGGCTGGACGCTGGTCGATATCGCCGATCGCGACCTTGGCTCTTACGTCGCCGAGGCGCAGCGTGTCGTCGCGGATAATCTCGACTTGCCCGCGGGTTACTCGGTGGCCTGGTCGGGTCAGTACGAGTACATGGTGCGCGCCAAGGAACGCCTGTCGATCGTGGTGCCGCTGACGCTGGCCATCATCATGCTGCTGCTGTACATCAACTTTCGCAACGTCGTCGAGGTGCTGATCATCATGGGCACGCTGCCCTTCGCGCTCATCGGCGGCATCTGGCTGATTTATCTGCTGGGCTACGATATGTCGGTCGCCGTCGGCGTTGGCTTTATCGCCCTGGCCGGGGTGACCGTGGAAATCGGCGTGCTGATGCTGGTGTACCTGAACCTGGCATTTTCCCGCGCCCAGCAAAAGGCCATGCAGGAGAATCGCGAACTGAATCGCGATGAGATACGCAGCGCAGTCACCGAGGGTGCGGGTCGGCGCGTGCGTCCGATCATGATGACCGTCGCGGCAATCGTCGTCGGCCTGATCCCGATCATGTACGGCGAGGGCACCGGATCGGAAGTCATGCAGAGAATCGCCGGGCCCATGATCGGCGGCATGATAAGCTCCCTGGTATTGACGCTGCTGGTGATTCCGGCGATTTACTACCTGTGGAAGTCGGCTGGCGGCGCCAGGTCCCGTGCACAAGCGTCGCAACAGGAGGCGTGACAATGAAATACTGCAAAGTGGTAGCGATCATGAATGTCACCGATTACAACGTATTGCATGTGCCCATTCAGCAGCTGGGCGTGCCGGGTGTCACCGTCAGCATGGTCAAAGGGTTTGGCGACTACGTCAATAACTTCAACCCTTATGGCTTCTCCGACAACATGAAGGTGGAAATCTATACCACGGCAGAGCAGGCGGAAGTGATCGCCGCCGAGCTGGCTGCGCTCGGCGATCAATTGACGGAAGGCGGTGGTGTCGTTGCGATCGAGCCGGTGCAGCAGTTGCTGAATGTCAGAAAGCTCGCGGATTAGGCAGTTCCGGGGCCAGTCGTCGATCGGCCCCGGTCAATACTAAACCCGCGCCGCGCAATTCAGACAAACAGGGTCAGCACGCCGGTAAAGCCGTACAGCGCGCTCTTGTGAATCTCGCCATTGGCAAAAAAACCGACCAGCGGGAAGTCGCCGAGCACGGCATGGATGAAACGGGCTTCTTCGGAATGGTTGCCGAACTGTTCCCTGCCACGGCCGAGGCAGGAGACATAAACACCGCCCTTGATGGCCGAACCGCATCGCTTCTTCAGCTCCAGCAGCATCCGCTCCATGTCTTCCAGCGCCGTGCTGCCATCGCGTTTGCAGAAAATGATCTCGTCGTTGTGCTGCAGGTAGTCGCCGATGGCGACCAGTTTTGAGTCCGGGTCGATGCCGACCAGCTGGCGGATCGAGTAGTCGTCCTGGTCGGAGTTTTTATTGACGATGCCGGCAAAAATATAGCCGGCGGCCTGCTGCCAGTCCTGCGCGATCGTTTCGCCGACGTCCTCGGTCAATACGTCGAGCGCGGGCCGGTCGTCCAGGCTGTGCATGATATTGTGCTCGCACTGGGTGACGACGTGGCGAGGCCCGATCGGGCTGCAGCCCTGGGTGAGGTTGGTCATGATTGGCACCGCCTGCGAAAACAGCACCCCGCTGATACCGCCCTGCAGGGCCCGTCCGGCGAACTGGGCATTGCGCCCGCGCGACGAGCTGATACCCCCAACCAGGAATGCGGCCGGAATATCGTCGCCGAGCTGCACCAGCAGCGCCTGCAGGTTTGCAGTCGCCGGATCGGCGTGCAGCAGGCCGACGTTGAAATCGTTGGCGGCGCACCAGTCGGCCAGCCCGGCAGGCAGGGCCGCGTCGGCCCCGTGCAGGTTCGGCAACAGTTGAAAGTCGGCCTCGTTGAAACCAGCCAGCATGATCGCCATCGCCGGCTCGTCGTAATACTCCGTGCCGCCACCGATGATGCCGATGCCGACTGCCCCGACCCAGGCGTTGATCCCGGTGGCCTGCTTGAGCCGATCGATCAGGGCCGTGGCCTTATCGACCAGATCGTCGCTGAGGTAGAGGAAGCCGAAGTTGGCCTCGGGCGGAATGTCGCCCAGCTGATTGAGGCAATCGCTGAGTAGCTGATCGCCGGACTGGCCGGCGCCGTGAGCGAGGAGGAAACGATCCATCATGGTTGCGCAGTTTACGACAAAGTGGCTACCGGGTCAGGTCTTTGATTTTTAATCCGAACCTGATAATCGAGTGCCGGACCCATTGCCTCTGCATCAACCCGGTATCAGCTGGCGTCGAAGCCAGGTGGGTATTCGTCGTTTTGCGGCAGGTCATCGCATATATCTACCCAGGTTGCCCTGGAGCCGACGAATATGTGCTGATCCGGATGTGCTTCCGGGTCGCCTTCCATGGTGCCAAACGTCACCTGGCAAACGACGCCTTTCCAGGAACCGGCCACATTCGATCCGCACTGGCTGCAAAAAACGAATCCCCCATCTTCCGGTGCGTATGTCTTTACCAGTGTTTCACCGGACAACCATTTGAAGTTCTCCGGTTCGACACCGAGATAGGAACCGCAGGACGCGCCATGCGCTTTGCGGCATTGCGAACAGTGACAATGCCAGGCGGTTGGATAAGGCCCGCACACCTCGTAGGTGACTTCCCCACACAAACAGCTGCCTCGAATCGACATGGCTCCTCCACTTTTATTCAAGCCGACAGTATACCTGTTAAGTTACGATCTTCTCGCCCGGGCCCGTCATCCCCGCGAAAGCGCACTGATGTCCGGAATAGATTATTGTAAGGGTCGTCACCTGCTGTCTCGGGGTAAGCAGCGCAAAAGTCGCTACCAAACGGCGCAAGCGCCGTTTGGCACATCCCTGTGTTCGCTTGGGCGGCGGCGTCCCTGCCGCCTTACACTTTTGCGCAGCTTACCCCGAGAAAGCTTCGCATTCTCTACAGGCCAGTTCGGCTAGATTGCTCATCACGGTCTAGAGACCTCTGAATTCAAGTCTGCACAAAGTGAACAAAACAGATGCCAGCGGTGATAAAGGCTATCAGCTAAAGCGAGGTCTCTTATTCCGGGCAGTAGTGCGCGCAAGCGGGAATCTCGCGAATACGGCTTTGCAGTCGGCTAATACTGGATTTGTTCTCCAAACCCTGCTCCCGGCACCGGGCCAAAGCCGGGCAGGGCGTTAATCCGCCTGGGCAAGTTCGATCTTGATGGGTATCGCGCGACCGAGCGTGTGGCCGACCGGTGAGGTACTCGATACCTTGTCATGCAGGGCCTGCAATGCTTCGGGCGACGCATCGGTATCGATGTCGACCTGCACCGTAA
>Ga0316188_10000654_pt1 | contig 15361 bp, 27 predicted proteins | sample Phiworburrow1_MG_FD_204933 | JGI IMG/M metagenome (GOLD analysis project Ga0316188, IMG submission 204933) | Coastal sediment microbial communities from Maine, United States - Phippsburg worm burrow 1 | ecosystem: Environmental > Aquatic > Marine > Coastal > Sediment | place: USA: Maine...
GAAATCGTTCAGGCCGCAGCGGCCTTCTTGCGGCGCGGCTTCCTGGCCTCGGCAGCTTCCTCGGCAGCAGGCGCCGCTTTCTTGCGCGCGCGCTTGGCGGGCTTCTTCGGCTCCTCGGCGGCCACCGGCGCGCCGGCCTTGTCCACGAGCTGCATGAGCGCCATCGGCGCGGCATCGCCCGGACGCGATTCCATCTTCAGGATGCGGGTGTAGCCACCGGCGCGAGCCTTGAAGCGCGGGCCGATGTCCTCGAACAGCTTGGCGACGATCTCGTTGTCGCGCAGCTGCGCGAACGCGCGCCTGCGACCCGCGAGACTGTCCTTCTTGCCAAGGGTGATCAGCGGCTCGACGACGCGCCGGAGTTCCTTGGCCTTGGGCAACGTGGTGCGAATGGTCTCGTAGCGGAGCAGGGCGGTAGCCATGTTTCGCATCAACGCCTTGCGGTGCGAGGCATTGCGCGACAGCTGGCGGCCTGACAATTGGTGACGCATGGTCCTTCGTTCCTCGACTCGTCAGTTCAGGCCGACTTCAACTCTTCTTCGCGCCGCAAGCTGGCCGGCGGCCAGCCCTCGATGCGCATGCCGAGCGTCAGGCCGTGGCTTTCCAGCACTTCCTTGATCTCGGTGAGCGACTTCTTGCCCAGGTTCGGCGTACGCAGCAGCTCGACTTCGGTGCGCTGCACGAGGTCGCCGATATAGTGGATATTCTCGGCCTTGAGGCAGTTCGCGCTGCGGACGGTGAGCTCGAGCTCATCGACCGGGCGCAGCAGGATCGGATCGGGCAGCGGGCCGGACGGCTGCGAGCTGATCTCGCCCTGGCCTTCCAGCTCGACGAACACCGTCAGCTGTTCCTTGAGGATGCCGCCGGCACGGCGGATAGCTTCCTCGGGATCGATGGTGCCATTGGTCTCGATGTCGATGATCAGCTTGTCGAGGTCGGTGCGCTGCTCCACGCGGGCGGACTCGACGCCGTAGGTGACGCGCCGAACCGGCGAGAACGAGGCATCGAGCTGCAGGCGGCCGATCGGCCTGGTCTGCTCCTCGAACTCGATCCGCTGCGCCGCCGGGCGGTAGCCGCGGCCGCGCTCGATCTTGAGCGTCATGTTCAGGTCGATTGGCTTGGTCAGCGTGGCGATCACGAGGTCCGGGTTCACGATTTCGACATCGTGGTCGGCCTGGATGTCGCCAGCGGTCACCGGACCCGGGCCCTTCTTGTGCAGGCGCAGCTCGGTCTCATTGCGCGCGTGCATACGAATTGCAATGCCCTTGAGGTTGAGCAGGATGTCGACGACATCCTCCTGCACGCCCTCGATGCTGGTGTACTCGTGGAGCACCCCGTCGATCTCCACTTCCGTCACGGCACAGCCGGGCATGGAGGAGAGCAGCACGCGGCGCAGCGAGTTGCCGAGCGTATGGCCGAAACCGCGTTCGAAAGGCTCGATCACGATGCGCGCATGACGCGGCGCCGTGGTTGCAACCTTGACCGACTTGGGCTTCAGGAATTCCGTGGCGGATCCTTGCATGACCGTCACCTATTACTTTGAGTAGAGCTCGACGACGAGGTTTTCGTTGATGTCCGGCAGGATCTGGTCGCGGTCAGGCAGCGACTTCAGCGTACCGGTCAACTTTTTCTCGTCGACTTCGACCCAGTCGGGCAGCCCGACCTGGGTGGCGATGGCAAGGGCCGCGGTGATCCGCATCTGCTTCTGCGCCTTGTCGCGCACCGAGATGACATCACCGGCCTTGCACTGATAGGAAGGAACATTGACCAGCTCGCCGTTCACCGTGATGCCCTTGTGGGACACCAGCTGGCGGGCCTCCGCGCGGGTCGATGCGAAGCCCATGCGGTAAACGACGTTGTCGAGGCGTCCCTCGAGGTAGCGCAGCAGGGTCTCGCCGGTCGAGCCCGGCCGCCCGGCGGCGCGCACGTAGTAGTTGTGGAACTGCTTCTCGAGCACGCCGTACATGCGGCGCAGCTTCTGCTTTTCGCGCAGCTGCAGGCCGTAGTCGGAGAGTCGCGTGCGGCGCTCACCCTTGATGCCGCCCGGCGGCACTTCCAGCTTGCACTTGCTCTCGAGAGGCTTGACTGCACTCTTCAGGAACAGGTCGGTACCCTCGCGACGCGAGAGCTTGCACTTGGGACCTAGATACCTCGCCATGACTTTCTGACCCTCAGACGCGCCGCTTCTTGGGCGGGCGGCAACCGTTGTGGGGAATAGGCGTGACGTCTTCGATGCTCGTCACCTTCAGCCCGCAGCCGTTCAGGGCGCGGACCGCGGACTCGCGACCGGGGCCCGGGCCACAGACCCGGACTTCGACCGTCCGCAGGCCGTAGTCCTGGGCAGCGGTGCCGGCCTTCTCGGCCGCGACCTGGGCAGCGAACGGCGTGCTCTTGCGCGAACCGCGGAAGCCCGAGCCACCCGAGGTCGCCCAGGACAAGGTGTTGCCCTGGCGATCGGTGATCGTCACGATCGTGTTGTTGAACGAAGCGTGGATGTGCGCGATGCCATCCGACACCTGGCGTTTCGATTTCTTACGGGCCTTGCTGGCGCTGGACCCTGACTGCTTTTCAGCCATCTTCTATGGATACCCGGATTAGTTCGGTAATAAGTTCGGCCAGGCGCTGTTAGCGCTTGCCCGGCTGAGCCTTCGACTTGATCGCCGCGCGACGCGGACCCTTGCGCGTGCGCGAATTCGTGCGCGTGCGCTGGCCCCGTACCGGCAGCCCCTTTCTATGGCGGATACCACGGTAGGCCCCGAGGTCCATCAACCGCTTGATGGCCATCGCGTTCTCACGGCGCAGGTCACCCTCCACCGTCAGCTTTGCCACGGCCGCACGGAGAGAAGTGACCTCCGCTTCCGTGAGATCACGAACCTTGGTGGTCGGCGCTACGCCGGCCGCCTCGCAGATCGCCTCGGACGCTGGACGGCCAATGCCGTAGATGTGCGTAAGCCCGATGACGATGTGCTTGTTCACCGGGATATTGATGCCGGCGATACGCGCCATGACTACCTGCCCCTAAGCCGCGGAAAACACGGCAGTATACGTGAAAACGACGATTGCCTCAACGTCAGCCCTGCCGTTGCTTGTGGCGGGGATCCGACGAGCAAATCACCCGGACCACGCCGCGACGGCGCACGATCTTGCAGTTCTTGCAGATCTTCTTGACCGATGGACGTACTTTCATTTCCTCACTCCCCGGACGGCAAGCCGCCCGTCACCGAGGCGAACCGGAACGGCCGTAGCCGCGCAGGTTGGCCTTCTTCATCAGGCCCTCGTACTGGTGCGACATCATGTGCGCCTGCAACTGGGCCATGAAGTCCATCGCGACCACCACGAGGATCAGCAGCGACGTGCCGCCAAAATAGAACGGAACCCGGGCGTAGGCGGTCAGCAGTTCGGGCATCAGGCAGACGCCCGTCACGTAAAGCGCGCCCCATACAGTCAGGCGCGTCAGCACCTTGTCGATGTACTCGGCGGTCTGCTGGCCGGGCCGGATGCCCGGAATGAACGCCCCGCCCTTCTTCAGGTTCTCCGCGGTCTCGCGCGAGTTGAAGACCAGCGCGGTGTAGAAGAAGCAGAAGAAGATGATCAGGGCGGCGTAGATCAGGATGTGCAGCGGCTGGCCATAGCCGAGCGCGGCCGCGATGTTCTGCAGCGCCACCTGCCAGGTGCCCTCGCCGGTCGCGCCAGAGGCAAAGAAGCTCGCGAGGGTGGCCGGGAACAGCAGCAGCGACGAAGCGAAGATCGGCGGGATGACGCCAGACATGTTCATCTTGAACGGCAGGTGGCTGGTCTGCCCCGCATACATCTTGCGACCGACCTGGCGCTTCGCGTAATTGACAGGGATGCGGCGCTGGGCGCGCTCCACGAAGACGCAGAAGGCAGTGACTGCCGCCATCAACAGCACCAGCAGGATGGCGAAGGCCGGGTTCATTTCTCCCGAACGCACCTGCTCGAGCGTACCGCCGATGGCCGCCGGCAGGCCGGCGACGATGCCGGCGAGGATGATCATCGAGATGCCGTTGCCGATGCCGCGCTCGGTGATCTGCTCGCCGAGCCACGTCAGGAACATCGTGCCCGTCGCCAGCGTGACCGTGCCGATCATGACGAACTGCCAGCCCGGGTGCAGCGCGACGCCCTGGTTCTGGAACGCCGTGGCGGCGCCGAAGCCCTGGAAGATCGCCAGCACCAGTGTGAAGTAGCGCGTCCACTGGGTCAGCTTGCGCCGCCCGGCCTCGCCTTCCTTCTTCACCGCCGCCATGGTCGGCACCACCACGGCCATCATCTGGATGATGATCGACGCCGAGATGTAGGGCATCACGCCCATGGCGAAGATCGACAGGCGCGCCAGGGCGCCGCCCGAGAACATGTTGAACAGGCCGAGGATCGTGCCTTGCTGCTGGTCGAACAGGCGCGCCATCGCGGCCATGTCGAGTCCCGGGACCGGCACGAAGGTGCCGATCCGGTAGACGACCAGAGCGCCTAGCAGGAACAGCAGGCGATAGCGCATCTCGGTGAAGCGAGTCGCTTCACCCAGTGCGAGCGCCGGGTTCGTTGCCTGTGTCGCCAATTTGGTCTCCTGCCGTGATGACGCGGGCCGCTCAGGCCGCCGCGCCCTCCTCGATGGTGCCGCCCGCCTGCTCGATCGCGGCGCGTGCGCCCTTGGTGGCCACGACCGCCGGTCCCTTGACCGTCACGGCGCGCTCGATCTTCCCGGAAAGGATGATCCGAGCCTTCTCCGTGGCGGCCGGCACGATGCTGGCGGCCTTCAGTCCGGCGAGGTCGATCACATCGCCCTTGATCTTGACCAGATCGGTCAGCGTCACTTCGGCGCGCGTGCGCTTCATGGCCGAGCGGAAGCCGACCTTCGGCAGGCGCCGCTGGATCGGCATCTGGCCGCCTTCGAAGCCGACCTTGTGGTAGCCGCCCTTGCGCGCCTTCTGGCCCTTGCCGCCGCGTCCGCAGGTCTTGCCCTGGCCGGCCGAGGCGCCGCGACCGACGCGCAGTCGGGGCTTCTTGCTGCCCGCACCGGGCTTGAGGTCATTCAATCGCATTGTCTTGCTCCTCAGGCCTGCTCGACTTGGAGCAGGTGCTGCGCCTTGCGGATCATGCCGCGGTTCTCGGGGCTGTCTTCGACGACCCGCGAGTGGCGGATGCGCCGCAGCCCCAGGCCCCGCACCGACGCCTGAATGTTCTTCAACTGCCCCGCAAGGCTGCCGATCAGCGTGACTTTCAGTTTCGAGTTAGCCATGACTCAGCCCAGGATCTCTTCGACGGTCTTGCCGCGCTTGGCCGCGATGTCCTCGGGTGAACTCACCCGGGCGAAGGCATCGAAGGCCGCCCGCACGACGTTGATGGGGTTGCGCGAGCCGTAGCTCTTCGCCAGCACGTTACGCACACCGGCGCACTCGAACACTGCGCGCATGCCGCCGCCGGCGATGACGCCGGTACCATCCGAGGCCGGCTGCATGATCACGCGGGTCGTGCCGTGACGGCCGTTGACCGCGTAGTGAAGCGTATCGTTCCGAAGCGGAACGGTGATCATGTTGCGGCGCGCCTGCTGCATCGCCTTGGCGATGGCGGTCGGCACCTCGCGGGCCTTGCCGTAGCCGAAGCCGACGCGCCCGGCACCGTCGCCGACCACCGTCAGCGCCGTGAAGCCAAACTGGCGGCCGCCCTTGACGACCTTGGCGGTGCGATTGACCGTGACCAGCTTTTCCAGCAGGTCGTCAGTCGCGGGGCCCCTTTGCTCTCGTGCCATTTAAATATACCCCTGGATCAGAACTCGAGGCCGGCCTCGCGGGCCGCCTCGGCCAGCGCCTTCACGCGGCCGTGATACATGAAACCCGAACGGTCGAAGGCCACCTGGGTGACTCCGGCCGCCTTGGCGCGCTCGGCAATCACGCGACCAACGGCCGCGGCTGCCGCGACGTTGCCGGTGCCCTTCAGGCCCTCGGCGACGTCCTTCTGCAGCGTCGACGCCGCCGCGACGACGCGTGCGCCGTCCGCGCTCGTGACCTGCGCATAGATGTGCTGCGGGGTACGGTGCACGGTGAGTCGCGCCGTACCGATCTCGCGGATCTTGGCCCTGCCGCGCTTGGCGCGACGCAGGCGCTTGTCGTTCTTGGTGAGCTGTGCCATGGCGGTTACTTCTTCTTGCCTTCCTTGAGAACGATCTTCTCGCCGGCGTAGCGCACGCCCTTGCCCTTGTAGGGCTCAGGCGGACGGAAGTCGCGGATCTCGGCCGCGACCTGACCGACCAGCTGGCGATCGTTGCCCTTGATCAGCACCTCGGTCTGGCTCGGCGTCTCGATCGACACGCCTTCCGGGACCGCATAGCTGACCGGGTGTGAAAACCCGAGTGTCAGGTTGAGCACCTTGCCCTGCACCTGCGCGCGGTAGCCGACGCCGTTGAGCTCGAGCTTGCGCTCGAAGCCCTTGGACACGCCCTGGACCATATTGGCCAGGTGCGCCCGGGTGGAGCCGGCCGACGGCACCAGGGACTTCGCGGCCGGGCCTTCGGCGATCCGGACCACGAGCTGCTTGTCGTCCTGCGCCACGGAAATACCGGGCACGAGAGCCAGGCTCAGCGAGCCCCTGCTTCCCTTCACCGTGACCGAAGCCGGGCTCACCGTGACAGTGACTCCCTGCGGCAGGTCGACGGGTTTCTTGGCTACACGAGACATGATCTGAAAGACCCCTGTTACCTATTTCCTGGCGGCCTCAGGCCACCACGCAAAGCACTTCGCCGCCCTGGCCGCTGCGCCGGGCGTCGCGGTCGGTCATCACGCCCTGCGGCGTCGACACGATCACAACACCCAGTCCGCCGAGCACCTTGGGCAGGTCCGCCTTGCCGCGGTACTGCCGCAAGCCGGGCCGTGACGCGCGGTCCAACCGCTCGATCACGGGCTTGCCCTGGTGGTACTTGAGCGCCACCACGAGCGTCGCCTTCTTGCCGTCCTGCCGGACAGCGAAGTCGGCGATGTATCCCTCTTCCTTCAGCACGCGCGCGATGGCCACCTTGACCTTCGACGAGCCCGCGCTGACCTCAGCCTTGCCGGCCGCCTGGCCATTACGGATGCGCGTCAGGAAGTCCGCGATCGGATCAGTCATGCTCATATCTGTTAGTCCTTACCAGCTCGACTTGCGCAGGCCAGGGATATCGCCGCGCATGGTCGCCTCGCGCAGCTTGGTCCGGGCCAGGCCGAACTTGTGATAGGTGCCACGCGGGCGGCCGGTGATGGCGCAACGCTCACGCAAGCGCGCCGGGCTCGCGTCCCGCGGCAGCTTCTGCAGCGCCGCCACAGCGGCTGCGCGCTCCTCGCCCGTCGCCTGCGGATCGCGGATCTGCTCCTTGATCTTGGCGCGCCGTGCCGCGTACTTCTTGACGGTCTTCTCGCGGCGCCTCTCGCGCATGATCATGCTGGTCTTGGCCATGGATTACTTCCTGAACGGAAAGCTGAACGCCTCGAGCAGAGCGCGGCCGGCCGCGTCGTCGCCCGCCGTGGTGGAGATGGTGATGTCCATCCCGCGCAGCTGGTCGATCTGGTCGTAGGCAATTTCCGGAAAAATGATCTGTTCCTTTACGCCGAAGCTGTAGTTGCCCTGGCCGTCGAAAGAACGTGGGTTGACCCCGCGGAAGTCACGGATCCGCGGCATCGCGATGTTGATCAGACGATCGAGGAAGTCGTACATGCGCGCACCGCGCAGGGTCACCTTGCAGCCGACCGGCAGGCCCTCGCGCAGCTTGAACGTGGCGACCGACTTGCGCGACAGGCGCACCGAAGGCTTCTGCCCGGTGATCTTCGCCAGGTCCTCGGTGGCAGCGTCCATGACCTTCTTGTCGGCCACGGCCTCGCCCACGCCCATGTTCACCGTGATCTTGTCGATCCGGGGAACTTCCATCTCGTTGCTCAGCTCGAGCTCCTTGAGGAGCTTCGGCTTGACGACTTCGCGATAATGCTTGTGCAGCCTGGCTTCGTAAGCCATGTCTCGACTCTCCACGGTCACAGGTCAACGACTTCGTCGTTGGACTTGAAGTACCGGACCTTGCGGCCGTCCTCCAGCTTCCTGAAGCCCACGCGGTCGGCCTTCTTGGCCGCCGGGTTCCACAGCGCCACGTTCGACGCGTGAATGGGGGCTTCCTTCTGTACGATCGCGCCGGCGATGCCCTTGGCCGGATTCGGCTTCTGGTGCTTCTTCACCATGTTCACGTTCTCGACGAGCACGCGGTCGCTCTCGAGCACACGGATCACGGTCCCGGTCCGGCCCTTGTCACGGCCGGCTGTGATGACGACGGTGTCGCCCTTGCGAATTCTGTTCATCGACTTCCCCTCGCCCTTACAGCACTTCTGGTGCGAGTGAAATGATCTTCATGAACTGCGCAGTGCGCAGCTCGCGGGTCACGGGCCCGAAGATGCGGGTGCCGATCGGTTCGAGCTTGGGCGTCAGCAGCACGGCTGCATTGCCGTCGAAGCGGATCAGCGAACCGTCTGCACGACGCACGCCCTTGCGGGTACGCACCACGACCGCGTCGTAGACCTCGCCCTTCTTGACCTTGCCGCGCGGGATCGCGTCCTTGACGCTCACCTTGATGACGTCGCCGACGCCGGCGTAGCGACGCTTCGAGCCGCCCAGCACCTTTATACACATCAGCTCGCGGGCGCCGGAATTGTCGGCGGCCTGGAGCCTGGTCTGCATCTGGATCATCGACTGGTCCTCCCGGCTCTCATGCCACCGGTGCGCGTCCGACGACGCGTACCAGAGTCCATGACTTGCGGCGCGACAGCGGGCGGCACTGGCTGATCGCCACGGTGTCGCCTTCGTTGCACTCGTTGTTCTCGTCGTGGGCGAGCAGCTTCGTGGTGCGCCTGACGTACTTGCCGTAGGTCGGGTGCTTCACGACGCGCTCGACGACGACCGTGATCGTCTTGTCCATCTTGCTGCTGAGGACCTTGCCCGTCAGCGTGCGCGCGGCCTGTCCGGCCTCCGACGCCTGTTCCTGTATCTGCTCGGCCATTAGCCTTCACTCCCGGCGCTCTTCGCGCGCTCGAGCTCGTTTAGCACCGTCTTCACGCGGGCCACGTTCTTGCGGACCTTTCCATACTGGTCGGGGCGCGCCGGCTGGCCCGCTGCCGCCGCCATGCGCAGGTTGAATTGCTCGCGACGGAGCTTGATCAGCTCGTCCTTCAGTTCAGCCTGGGACTTCTTGCGCAGTTCGTTCGGGTTCATCAGCGCACCTGCCGCTTGACGAAAATTGTTGACACCGACAGCTTCGCCGCCGCCAGCCGGAAGGCCTCGCGCGCCGTCACCTCGGGCACTCCCTCGATTTCGAACAACACCCGGCCCGGAGTGACCTTGGCCACCCAGTACTCGACGTTGCCCTTGCCGCTGCCCATTCGCACTTCGAGAGGCTTCTGGGTTATCGGCACGTCCGGGAACACCCGGATCCAGATCTGGCCGCCGCGCTTCACGTAACGGGTCATGGCGCGACGGGCGGCCTCGATCTCGCGCGCCGTCATGCGCGCACGGCCGGTGGCCTTCAGCCCGTAGTCGCCGAAGGCGACCGTGCTGCCACGGATGGCGACCCCTGCGAGGTTGCCCTTGTGCATCTTGCGATACTTGGTTCGCTTTGGCTGCATCATGATTCAGGTACTCCCCAGGACTCAGCCGGCTACCGGCTCGGCGACCGGCTTCGGCGCCTCTTCGGCTGCCGCGGCTTCGAGCTCCTGGCTCTCGAAGACTTCACCCTTGAACACCCAGACCTTGATGCCAATGGCGCCGTAGGTGGTGCGGGCCTCCGCCGTGCCGTAGTCGATGTCGGCACGGAAGGTGTGCAGCGGGATACGGCCCTCGCGGGTCCACTCCGAGCGCGAGATCTCCGCGCCGTTGAGGCGGCCGGCCACGCGGACCTTTACGCCCAGGGCGCCGCTGCGCATCGTGTTCATGACCGCACGCTTCATGGCGCGGCGGAACATCACGCGCTTCTCGATCTGCTGGGCAATGCCCTCGGCAACCAGCGTCGCGTCCAGTTCGGGCTTGCGGATCTCCGCGATGTTGATGCGGACGTCGTTGACCGGCATCTTCATCAGCTTGGCGGCCTCGAGGCGCAGCTTCTCGATGTCCTCGCCCTTCTTGCCGATCACCATGCCCGGGCGCGCCGTATGGATCGTGATGTTCGCCTTGCGGGCGGCACGCTCGATGTGGATGCGGCTCACCGAAGCCTCGGACAGCTTCTTCTTGAGGAACTCCCGCACCATCCAGTCGGAATGGACGTGCGCGGCGAAATTCTTCGAGTCGGCATACCAGCGCGACGTCCAGTCGCGGGTTATGCCGAGGCGGATGCCGATCGGATTGACTTTCTGACCCATGCCCTGCTCCGTTCCTTGATCTTCGCGGCGCTTCAGCCGACCGAACCGTCAGCGACGGTCACTGTGATGTGGCTCAGACGCTTGATGATGCGGTTGCCGCGCCCCTTGGCGCGCGCCTGGAAGCGCTTGAGAGTCGGCGCGGTATCGATCTCGATCCGCGCGATCTTCAGTTCGTCGACGTCGGCGCCGAGGTTGTGCTCGGCGTTTGCAATGGCGGACTCGAGCACCTTGCGCACGAGCGCGGCGCCCTTCTTCGGCGTGTAGGCGAGCACCTGCAGCGCCTGCCCGACGGGCTGACCCCGCACCATGTCCGCGACGAGGCGGCACTTCTGCGGCGAGATGCGCGCGTGGCGCAGTTTGGCGGAAACCTGCATGGTGTTACTCCGAAGAGGCCTTTCTGTCGCCCGAGTGCCCCTTGAAGGTGCGCGTCGGTGCGAATTCGCCCAGCTTGTGGCCAACCATGTTTTCGGTCACGAGGACCGGCACATGCTGGCGTCCGTTGTGCACAGCGATGGTCAAGCCGACCATGTCGGGCAGAACCATCGAGCGGCGCGACCAGGTCTTGATCGGGCGCCGGTCATTCTTTTCACGAGCCAGTTCGACCTTCCTCGCGAGGTGGAGGTCGACGAACGGGCCCTTTCTGAGCGAGCGTGACATGTTGTCCCTGGCTCCTTACTTGCTGCGGCGACGCACGATAAATGCGTCGGTGCGCTTGTTCTTGCGCGTCTTCTTGCCCTTGGTGTGCCAGCCCCACGGCGACACGGGATGCGGATTGCCCTGGCCGGAACGACCCTCGCCGCCACCGTGCGGGTGGTCGACCGGGTTCATCACGACGCCGCGGACGGTCGGCCGGATGCCGCGCCAGCGCTTGGCGCCCGCCTTGCCGTAGCTGCGCAGGTTGTGCTCGTCGTTACCGACCTCGCCGAGCGTCGCGCGGCAATCAGCGTTGACGCGGCGCATCTCGCCGGACTTCAGTCGCAGCAGCGCGTAGCCGCCTTCGCGACCGGTGTACTGCGCCGAGTTGCCGGCAGCGCGGGCAATCTGGCCACCCTTGCCGGGCTTGAGCTCGATGTTGTGGACGACCGAGCCGACCGGAACGTTCCTGAGCGCCATCGTATTGCCGGGCTTGATCGGCGACTCCGGCCCCGACTGGACCTCGTCACCTTCGTTCAGGCCCTTCGGTGCCAGGATGTAGCGGCGCTCGCCGTCCTTGTACAGGATCAGCGCGAGGTAGGCCGAGCGGTTCGGATCGTACTCGAGCCGCTCGACGCGACCGGGCACGCCGTCCTTGTCACGACGGAAATCCACGACGCGATACTTCTGCTTGTGGCCACCGCCCTTGTGCCGCGTGGTCAGCCGGCCGGAGGTATTGCGCCCCCCGGTGGACTTCTGCGACGTGACGAGCGCACGCACGGGCTTGCCCTTGTGCAGGCCTGAGCGGTCCGGACGCACCTGGAAACGCGTTCCGGGCGAAGTCGGCTTGAGCTTTTTCAATGCCATCGTTCTGCCTTCCCTTCCAGCGGCGGCCCCTTAGGGGGCCTCCACTCCGCCAAGCTCGATCGCCTGGCCAGCCTGCAAGCGGACGTAAGCCTTCTTCCAGTCCGAGCGACGGCCCTCGAAGCGGCCAAAGCGCTTGTGCTTGCCAATCTGGTTGACTACCTGCACCGACTGCACCTTCACGTCGAACATGAATTCGACCGCAGCCTTGATCTCAGGCTTGGTGGCGTCGGTGCGCACCCGGAACACGTACTGACCGGCCTGCTCGGCGAGGCGCGCGCTCTTTTCAGAGACGTGCGGCGCGACCAGGACGTTGATCAGGCGCTCCTTCGAAATCCTTTCCTTGGTCGTGCTCATGCCAGGCGCTCCTCGAGCATCTTCAACGCGCCGACGGTCGCCAGGACCTTCTCGTAGCGCGCCAGGCTGACCGGATCCAGGCTCGCCACGGGCAGCACATGGACCGCAGTCAGGTTGCGGGAAGCAAGCCAGAGCTTCTCGTCATAGGCCTCGACCAGGATCAGTACGCTCTCCAGGCCGAGCTCCTTGAGCTTGCCCACCAGCATGCGGGTCTTGGGCGCCTCCAGGTCGATGCCGGCGGTCACGACCAGGCGATCCTGGCGGGCCAGCTCCGACAACATCGAGCGAATGGCGCCGCGATACATCTTGCGGTTGACCTTCTGCTCGTAGCTGCGCGGCGACGCGGCGAAGGCGCGGCCACCGCCGACCCAGATCGGGCTGCGGGTGGAACCGGCGCGGGCACTGCCGGTGCCCTTCTGGCGCCACGGCTTCTTGCCGCCGCCTCGCACCTCGGCCTTGGTCTTCTGCGCCTTGGTGCCGGACCGGCCGGCAGCCATGTATGCAGTCAGCACCTGGTGGACCAACGGCTCGTTGAATTCACGGCCGAACGTCGCATCGCTGACTTCGATCTCGGAGCCGTTGGCCCCGGCGTTAACAAGCTTCAGCTTCATCGCGGGAGCCTCGGATCACTTCTTGGCCGGGGCGACGTACTTACGTCGCGCCTGACCGGCTACCTTGACCGACGGGCGGACGACGACCGAACCGCCCTCGGCACCCGGCACGGACCCGCTCACGAGGAGCAGGTTGCGTTCTACGTCGACTTCGACCACCCGGAGGTTCTCCTCGGTGCGGCGCTCGTTGCCCATGTGGCCGGACATGCGCTTGCCCTTGAAGACCCTGCCCGGCGTCTGGCGCTGGCCGATCGAGCCGGGAGCGCGGTGGACCACCGAGGCGCCATGGGTAGCCGGGCCGCCCGCGAAGCCGTGGCGCTTCACGGTGCCGGCAAAGCCCTTGCCTATGGTTGTCCCGGTGACGTCGACGACCTGGCCGGCCTCGAACAGGTCGACCTTGAGCTCGGAACCCGTCTTCAGCTCGGCGCCCTCGTCCGCGCCGAGGCGGAACTCCAGGGTGGTCGAACCGGGCTCGACGCCGTGCTTGGCGAAGTGGCCGGCAACGGGCTTGGAAACACGGGACGCGCGACGCGACCCGACGGTGATCTGAACTGCGCGGTAGCCATCGCGCTCGGTGTCCCGGACCTGCACTATGCGGTTGGGGAGCGCCTCGATGACCGTCACCGGCACGGATTCACCCGCGTCGGTAAAAACTCGAGTCATGCCGCACTTGCGGCCGACCAGACCAATGGTCATGACCTTTGTCCTCATTGCACCGCACCGGCTGCGATTGGCCGGCACTGCTTCTGTCTTCTTCCGCGGGCACGGAAGGCCTCAAGCCTGCCCGCCACCCGCCGGAACCCGGGCCCCTAAAAAACCACGGTGCCGCGACTCAAGGCCGGGCACTCGCTGGGGGCCAAAACGAGCCGACTAGTATAGCGACTCTATCGGGCGGCGCAAGCCGCCCAAAAATCCCTGCTCTATCGGCTCAGTTGAGCTTGATCTGCACGTCCACGCCGGCCGGCAATTCGAGCTTCATCAGCGCGTCAACCGTCTTGTCCGTCGGATTGACGATATCCATGATCCGCTTGTGGGTGCGGATCTCGTACTGGTCGCGCGCGTCCTTGTCCCCGTGCGGGGAGACCAGGATGGTGAACTTCTCGATCTTGGTCGGCAGCGGCACAGGGCCGCGCACGGTGGCACCGGTCCGCTTCGCCGTCTCGACGATTTCGCGGGCCGAGTTGTCGATCAGCCTGTGATCGAAGGCCTTGAGGCGGATCCGGATGTTCTGACTAGTTGCCATGTTTGTTTCCTGGTGAGTTGTGAGTTGTGAGTTGTGAGTCGCCGGAAAGGCACTCTTACGACTCACCACTCACGATTGACGACTCACTGTTTACTTCAGTACCTTCGAGACCACGCCGGCGCCGACGGTGCGTCCGCCCTCGCGAATCGCGAAGCGCACACCATCCTCCATCGCGATCGGCGCAATCAGCTCCACCACCATCTTGATGTTGTCGCCAGGCATCACCATCTCGACGCCCTCCGGCAACTGGATCGTCCCGGTCACGTCGGTCGTGCGGAAATAGAACTGCGGACGATAGCCCTTGAAGAACGGCGTGTGACGGCCACCCTCCTCCTTGGTCAGCACGTACACCTCACACTCGAAATTCGTGTGCGGCGTGATCGAACCGGGCTTCGCCAGCACCTGGCCACGCTCCACGTCCTCACGCTTCGTGCCACGCAACAGCACACCCACGTTGTCGCCCGCCTGCCCCTCGTCCAGCAGCTTGCGGAACATCTCGACGCCGGTGCAGATCGTCTTCACCGTGTCCTTGATGCCGATGATCTCGACCTCGTCGTTCACCTTGACGATGCCGCGCTCGATACGCCCGGTCACCACCGTGCCACGACCCGAAATCGAGAACACGTCCTCGATCGGCATCAGGAACGGCTTGTCGATCACCCGCTCCGGCGTCGGAATGAACCGGTCCATCTCCGCCACCAGCTTGACGATCGACTGCGTCCCCAGCTCGCCCGTGTCGCCCTCCAGCGCCTTCAGCGCCGAACCGTGCACGATCGGCGTGTCGTCGCCAGGAAAATCATACTTCGACAGCAACTCGCGGACTTCCATCTCCACCAGCTCGATCAGCTCGGCGTCGTCCACCATGTCGCACTTGTTCAGGTACACCACCATGTGCGGCACGCCCACCTGACGCGCCAGCAGGATGTGCTCGCGGGTCTGCGGCATCGGACCGTCGGCCGCCGATACCACCAGGATCGCACCGTCCATCTGCGCCGCACCCGTGATCATGTTCTTCACGTAGTCCGCATGCCCCGGACAGTCCACGTGCGCGTAATGCCGCGTCGCCGACTGGTACTCCACGTGCGCCGTCGAAATCGTGATGCCACGCGCCTTCTCTTCCGGCGCCTTGTCAATCTGGTCGAACGCACTGACCTCGCCGCCATAGGCCTCCGCCATCACCTTGGTTAACGCAGCCGTCAATGTCGTCTTCCCATGGTCCACGTGACCAATGGTCCCAACGTTCACATGCGGCTTGTTACGTACGAATTTTGCCTTAGCCA
>Ga0316188_10000655_pt1 | contig 15361 bp, 14 predicted proteins | sample Phiworburrow1_MG_FD_204933 | JGI IMG/M metagenome (GOLD analysis project Ga0316188, IMG submission 204933) | Coastal sediment microbial communities from Maine, United States - Phippsburg worm burrow 1 | ecosystem: Environmental > Aquatic > Marine > Coastal > Sediment | place: USA: Maine...
ACACCGTCTCCTAGAGTCTCATAAGGAACAAACTGATCCAATTCCTGAATATTGTCCGGATCTGTTACATCATAAGCTCCTACAGTCGCATTAGCCAGTTCATCTGTTGTAAATAAAATTGTTCCATCATCAGATAGCCATGAATTATGGGTAAAATTAAATTCTGTCGACTGGCTTCCTAAAAAAAGGGTGTTTTCTTTATCTGCTACATCATAAATTGAAAAATGCCCCGCATAGATCTCGGAAGAATACATTTTATTATCTCTTACATAAACATCATGTGCATAAACTGAAGGGCCATGACCGACATATTCAGGCGATCCCGGTGTTGTAAAAACATCTACATAGATGATCCCTCCATTATTTAAATTTGATCCAGCTAGATAAGCATATCCAGATTCATCAATATAAATGTTGTGAATACTGCTTAAGGTTCCTAAGTCCGCAATTGTGGGGGTCCAGTCGCTTGATGACGCACTTAATGGAAGATCACTCAGATCAATAACCATAACACCATTGGATGTTTCATTGGTAACATAAGCGTATTCACCCCAAGTTTTAATATCCCGCCAAGTGGAATTGACTCCATCCATAAAAAATAATTCTACCGGATCAGTAGGATCACTTAGGTCAACAATTGAAACCCCATTATAAACTCCAACGAGCGCATATTCTGTGTTGTCAGGAGCTACATATCCCCATATATCGCTTAGATCTTCATCATAAGTAATACTTCCCTGAAAGGTCATATTCAACTGAGAAAATGCAGAAATACTGAATAATAAAAAAAGAAAAAAAGTCGTAGTAATAATTCTCATAGTAAGTTGTTTTAATAGGTTTACTGTTTATTTCGAACTAAAATTAGTCAATTGGCTTACTTTATTATTATAGATGTGGATGAACGGTTTATTTCCAATTTTGAATTGTTCAAATAAGATAATAAACTGTTAATTTATATGCAATCAAAAAAAACGATTATGAAAAGAGATCAAGCACTTGAATTATTGAAATCGATGACCAAAGGTGATAGTTTGCTAAGGCATGCCAGAAGTGTGGAGTTGGTAATGGAAGCATACGCGATCCGTTTTAATGAAGATCCATTAGAATGGGCAAATTGTGGTTTGCTGCATGATGCGGATTATGAAGCATTTCCTGAGGAACATCCACATCGAATAGTAAGGATCTTGAATGATCTTGGAGAAAAAAAGATCGCATATGCCATATCCGCACATTATACAAAATGGAATGTACCATATATAAATACTATTGACAAAGCTTTATTAGCTTGTGATGAATTAACCGGATTTATCATCGCTTGTTGTCAGATCAGACCTGAAGGAATAGTGAATTTAAGTCCGAAAAGTGTAAAAAAGAAGCTCTCAAATCCCAAATTTGCTGCAAAGGTAGATAGAGATGAAATCAAGAAAGGGATTGAGCTTTTAGAAATAAGTGAAAATGAACATATTCAGTTTATAATTAGTGTTTTAGAAAAAAATAAAGAGGAATTATCTATCTAATGATGATTAGTTAAATGCCCTAAAACAAATATAAATCATATTAAAAAGGTTTATTTTGAATATTACTTAAAACATTAGATATAGCATATAATAAATCATATCAGTCTATTACAGCCTATTGTATGACAAACTCACTTTTTTATTCCAATTGATATTAATCATAGTTTCAGCTACTCTATATTGTAAATTTGAAGTGTAAATTCCTTTTGTAAATAGGAGAAAACGTAAATAAAATACACCATGCATTCTAAAAGCATGGTTCATGACTAAGTGATACACATTTAACTATAAAAGGCAGCTTGACTCGCTGCCTTTTTATTTTCGACTAAATCGCATTCATAAATAAAGACCAAATCGAGCATTTTATCACAAATTAATTGCATTTTGCATTTCCTTTAATCAACTATTTTAAAGAATATTGCAAAAAAAAAGTATCTGTGAAAAATTACATCCCTCTTATCTTCTCTTTCTTTTTCTTTATTGGAAGCCAGTTATTTGCTCAAAATGAAAATAATGTATGGTATTTTGGCGATGGTGCCGGACTTGATTTTAATAGTGGGATAGATCCAACAGCTCTTGAAAATGCAAGTTCTGAATATGATTCATTTGAAGGATGTTCTTCTGTTAGCAATCTTGATGGGGAATTATTGTTTTATTGTGATGGTGAGAGAGCGTTTAGATCTGATCATCAGGTAATGACAAACGGGTATGGTTTAAATGGAAATAGTAGTACAATTCAGTCTACGATCATCGTTCCTTCACCTGCAGATGATGGGACATATTATCTATTTACATTAGATACCGACTATTTATTAGGATCAGCTACGTATACTGGGCTAAGCTATTCAATTATTGATATGAATCTTTGGTTTGGCTTTGGAGCAGTAACTGAAGATAAAAATATACAGATTTCTGATTTGGCACTTAATGAGGGATTAACTGCTGTAATGCACGCTAATGGCACAGACGTTTGGGTTCTCGTTCAACAAATGGAAAGTGATATTTTTGAAGCTTACTTAATAACTGCTGATGGCATCAGTACTACTCCTGTGCTATCAACAGCAAGTATTATAAATCCTATCGGTTTTCAAAGTTGTTTAAAAGTTTCACCAAATGGATATAAGGTAGCTTCCATCTATTCAGGAGCTTACAAAGGTGAAGTTTTAGATTTTGATCCTTATACCGGTATATTAAGTAATGCTATCGATTTAGAAATGGATTATGATAATGTTCAGGAATGGTCTCCTTATGGATGTGAATTTTCACCAAGCGGAGATCGATTATATGTTTCCCACCTTGATTATGGTCCAATCGTACAATATGATATGACTGCTTCAGATATTCCTGCTTCACGAACTGATGTCGGAATAAATAATGGTGTTAGTGGTAACCCACCTTATAGTTCTCTACAACTTGCCCCAAATGGTAAAATTTACGCTGCATGTTTCTATGAAAATTTCATTTCTGTTATTAATTCTCCTGATGAATTAGCAGCTGATGTAGATTTCGTGGAAGAAGCGATCAATTTTGAAACTAAAACCTGCAGCTTCGGTTTACCCCAATTTGTTCAGGCAAGTCATATTGTAGACGGATTTACTTTTAATGATGCCTGTAGAGGAGATACTGTTTTCTTTACTCCTCTTAGTGTTTATGATTCATTATATTGGGATTTTGGAGACATAAACTCTGGTGATGATAATTATTCTACGGATACGAGCGCATTTCACGTATATAACGAAGCCGGAATTTATACTATCACTTTGGAATCCTACTTAGGTGAAGAAACCTTAACCTCTACCGAAGATATTAATGTACCCGGTCCGACTTTAGAACTGGGCCTTGGCGATTCTACCTGTCTAGATTATGTTGAGATCGATGCCACCATTGAAGGAGCCGTTTCCTACTTATGGTATGATGATAGTACCAACCCTATTAAATGGGTTCAGCCACCCGGAATCTATTGGGTGACTGTTGATGAAGGCTTATGCACGAGTACGGATACGATTCAATATTGGTCGGGTGATTGCGCCTATATGCTTTTTCCTAATATCATTACTCCTAATGGTGATGGTCATAATGATACTTTCTTACCATTACAAGCCTGGTATGTTTTAAGCTATGAAATTCAGATCTTTGATCGTTGGGGAAAACAGGTTTATGCTTCAGATCAATATATAATAGGATGGGATGGGAAAGATGAAAAAGGAAAAGAAGTAGCAGACGGCGTTTATTTTTATATGATCAGGTATAGCGGTAAATTTTCAGAAGAAAAGACGATAAACTCAACCCTTCAGGTAACTCGAGTAAGAAATCGCTAATTAAACAGTTATTTTTTTAGGGTGAGTCAGTCTAAACGCTTAAATGAAGTCCGGGAAGCATTTGAATAAAAAGAATTTTTACATCCATCTTGCCTTTATCCCCTATCAGTCTATATTTATTCACTTGGGTCACCGTGCTTCCCACCCTATTATTTTCAATTAAGGATCTCCTTTGCCGGGACCGTTCTATATCGTTTCATTAGGTCTTGAGCCGGTGTTCCTTCTACTTGTTCATCAATCGATGTGAGAATATCATTTATGTTTTTATCATTTAAACGACAACAGGGCTCATAGATTTTCATTATATCGATCAAGGATCTTCCATCTGTGCTTTCTAATATCTCATTTAATTGGAAAAAGAAATATGCTCCTCCCCAGTACATTTCAGGATAATGATGAGACTTTCTTAAATCCATTGCTACTTGTGCAAATGGTTCATCAGTCTGATAATATGGTCGCGCTGCATTTAATTTTTGCTCATATTTTCTATCAATATCTTCTTGAGTGCATTGCTTCATCTCCAAAAGAATTTCATTTTGCATATAGGTGGCAAATCCTTCAGCAAACCATGAATTAGATTTTCCAACAAAAGGGATCGCCAAATGACTGATCTCATGTGGGGCCGTCCAATCTTTTAAAAAATCTTCTATAGGAAAGCGCGTATCCACATGAAAATGCACTTCTTGTATACTTGATCTATCCGTGTTTGCCCAAGGAACAGGTTCCGTTGATCTGCTTGATCTATGCATATATAAATGAAGGTCAAAAGGATATTTACCAAGCGTTCTTTCCGTTCCTTCGACGGTTTCTATCAGCCATTTTTCTAATTTTTCTTTTTCAACAGGAGTAAATTCATCTACATAATGAAAAATGACCTCAGGTGATGAAATCGCTAATTCGGCTACTTCTTTTGCGGATTGTTCATTTACATTAGAATAGCTTATTGTTATTGCTATTGCAATTACAGCAACAGATAATAATAGAGGGAGCAAATACTTCATTAATAATTCCTAAATAATTGTTTGCATAAAAGTAAACTGTTTTAAAAGGATTATTAGAAATACCTATAATAATTGCATAATTCAATAATGATTGATCTTCCTTCTAACAATATAAAAAAGGCCTGTTCATCACAAGCCTCTTTATGGGAAGTAAGTTTAAGCTTTTTAGCTTTAATTACTTCATTAGGACGCAGATATACATAAACAGTTGCCAATAAAACCTAGTGCTGATCCTTTTTAAAAGTAAAGACAACTTTAAAATTGCAATTCTAAAATCGTAACCATTTTGGATTCATCATCGTTAAATAGCCCATAATACACAAACAAAGAATTAATTATTCACTAATCTGGCGGGAATCACGCAAATTTATTATGGAAATGATTGTAATAGTTGCCTCAGGAATATTTGTATTGATCGTTTTAACAAGCTTATATCTCAAGAGAAAAAGCATTAAAGCCTTTTTTGATTCTATTGAAAGACGAAAAGAATGGGCTAGAAAAAGACATCTTTTTCTTAATAATATGAATGAAGGAGTTAACCCTTTTACCGGTTACCAATTAGTTTCCTATTCTATTAACGGAAAAAGAAATGAAAAAGCGATAATGGCTTATAATATCCCCTTAGAAGACTTGAATTGCAGAAATAAGTGGAGAACCTATCTGAATAATGACCTTAATAAATTTATTGAAACTTTGCGATCACATGAGTTTAAAATGCTCGAAATAAGTGATTGTAATGGAAGTAAAAGAATTGTGAGATTGTAATACCTAGATGATTATTTTCTAATCTAATAATAAAGCAGCTCTTATGGAGCTGCTTTATTTATTTACTAGTCTCTCGTTGATATTTGTTCTACAAACTCAATAATGGTTTCATCCAGTGGTCGGTAGTTTAGCTTTAGCTCATTCCTACTTTTTGAATTATCAAATTTCAAATGCCATCCTACATTATTTTTTACCCAGGAAAAAGTAAAGCCAATAAAAGGACCTGTTAGATACATAAGAAATTTAGGAAGTTCTTTTTTAGCCACCGGAAATTTGTTTCCAAATTTATCCCCTATCATTTTTGCAATTTGAAGCATGCTTAATGAGTCTGCAGAAATAATATGGCGACCTTTAGTATTTTCCATGAAAGCGGCATTAAAATGCGCTAAAGCAAGATCTCTGACATCTACAACTCCAAACTCTAAAGAGGGTACTCCCATTTTCGTAGAACCATCGATCATTTGCTTCATAAATTTGAAACTTTCGCTCGTCGCAGAGGGGCTAATGCCCGGTCCCATAACAAAAGAGGGGTTTATAACTACCAAATCCCATCTACTTTGCTCCTTTTCTATTTCCCATGCTCTTTTTTCGGCCAGTGTCTTAGAATAACTATAAGGTGAGTTCTTGAGGGAACTTGTTGTATTCCAGTTTGCCTCAGAAAATATTCCGTTTGGAATAAGTTTACTATCACTTACATCTCCATAAATTGCTGCAACACTACTGGTTAACACAACCCGTTTTACGCTTGAGGTTTCATTTACTGTTTTTAATAAATTTTCAGTTCCCTTTAACGCCGGGTCAACAAGTTCTTTCTGTGCATCTTTTATTTTAAGTTTAAAAGGTGAAGCGGTATGAAAAACTAATTCGCACCCTTCCATGGCATCTTTATAGGAATTTGCCTCAAGTAAATTCGACTTAAAATATTTAATACTTCCGGGATTATCTGAAGCTATCGAATTCAACTCTTTTAATTTATTGGTATTATTTGGATCCCGAACAGCGGCGTGAACAGTAAATCCTTCTTCCAGAAGTTTTTTAACTATCCACCCTGCTACATATCCCGTAGCTCCGGAAATAAAAACTGGTTTTGATCTATCTATGGCTTTCATTTTATTAACCGTTTATTAGGTTATAAAATTAGTTATAAAACGCTTTAATAATTTAAAAGGTCCATCTTAATCCCAATTGAATATTGATCCCAATATCATCAGAAAAATAACGCCATCTATTTAAGTAATCCCGATAGCTTGTATTCAAAATATTATCAATTCTTAAGTTTAGTCCAAGATTCGATTTACTGTAAAAACGTGTGACATCCCCGCTTAATCCCAATAAAAAGTAGGCAGCCGGTGGTGCCATGTAATCTTGTTCCGGGTTTACTCTGATCTGTTTGAAGGTATATTGAGACTTTATTCCAATTTGTGCCTTCCCCCATTTTTTATTCTCTTTAAAATGATAATTGAAATTCAGCTTTAAACGATCCGGCGGTATATTGATCAAATAATCATTTACGTTTAGATCCCGGCCTCTTACAATTGCATATCTAAATTCAACATCAAATCTATCTGAAATGAGATAATCGATGGAGAAATCATTTCCATATAGAAGTGCATTTGTTTGATTATAAACATATACAGGATAGGCACCTCTAATCGTTAGGCGATATTCATTATTAGCTTCGAGAAATATATAATTATCTACCTTTTGAATATAAACAACGAATTGAAAATGAAGGTTTTTAATTCGTTCTCCATCGATCGATAATAAGGCTTTAAAGGAAGTTTCAGAATCCAGATCAGGATTTCCTTCTTCTATTGCCGCAACACCCTGGTGCAGACCATTACTATATAACTCATTTATATCCGGCGATCGCTGGGCCATATTAGCATTAAACTTGGCCGTCCAGCCCGGACTCCATACATATTTTAAACTTCCCGAGAATGCGAAATTGGAATAATCATTATTATAGCGCACAACTTCTCTGGGAACTGTCCTGGAAATGGTTGCTACATTAAATATTCGATAATTATATCTGATTCCAATATCAAAGCCCCAGCGATCTTTATCTTTTTCCAAAATGGAATAAAGTGAATTACTCCATGAATAATAATCAGGAATTAATGGTAAAACACCCGTTTCCGGGTCATTGGTATTGTCAAGTGAGTTATATTGATAACCATTGGTTAAAGTAAAACCCGTATGAAAATGGTGCACATAAGAAGCATCGATCGAATTTGTGATCAGATTTAAACTTAATGCCGGAATATCCGATCGATCTCCTCTTCTTACATCATATTCTAATCTGTTATCAACCTGCCAGGCATATTTTAAACTGAAGAAAGAATAAGGTTTTGTAAAATATTTAGCTTCATATTTTGCTAAATAATGCTGAACATTCTGTCGAGGAGGATTGATCTCATAAGAAAAATGATCTTCTGTAAAAAATGGTTCTTCTCGTCCAATTGCTTCTTCCAAATCACTAATATTTCCTATATGAGAACCTCTAAGAATCCCAATATTAGTATTAAAAACACTAAAATAGAGTTCATTAAACCATTTATTCTTAATCGTTTTATTTAACTGACCGGAAAAATTCAATTCCGTTTTGCCTGTATTTGTTAAATAATAATCCGGAGTATAATTATCACCTATTTTCTTTAGACTTGCAGTTAATCTCCATGCTGCCCATTTACTTGTTTTTTCTAATGAAGCATTGAGCGTAAGACCTAAACCATTGCTCTGAAAAATAGTGTTTACTTCACCATGTAAATTAGAGTCTGTAGCGATATCTGCTGATTTAATGATGATTATATTCCCTAATGAATTTCCATCATAAGCTAATACTCCGGCTCCTTTGATCACGCTGATTTTTTGTGCACCGAAAGCATCTATTTCAGGTCCATGATCATTTCCCCATTGCTGACCCGATTGAGTAATGCCTCGGTTTACGGTAGTCACTCTATTTCCATACATTCCATGAATGATCGGCTTGGAAGTTCCTGTTCCTGTTTTTAATACATCCACCCCTTCAATACTCTCGAGCATATCGCCTAAGTTTTTATTACTCTGGATCGACACGCTTTTTTGTTCGATACTTCCTCCAATATAGCGTTGATCATGAGCATGATAATCTTCTACCACATCAACTCCTTTGAGCCACTCGGCTTTAGATTCAAGCTTTATCGTAATATTAGTATCTGCGTTGATTATAAAATTTATCGTATCAGGATAATAGGCAATATGGGATATGATAATAGATTGTTTTCCCGGACATCGATCATGGAAATGGAATGTACCATCCGGTTCCGTCATAATTCCTTGTCCTGAACCCACTATTAATAATGCAGCAAAAGGAATCGGTTCAAGACTTTGTGAATCAACTAATTTCCCTTCCAATAAGAAATTACATTTTTGTCCAAATGACAAAAAAGATAGCCCAATGAAAAAAATCGAAAAATATAATTTAAGTTTTTTCACCTATTGGATACTTATTTGAAAACTCACTTGAATATCTGTTTCTCCACCAGCATTTTCGATATCTCCTTCGGATACACCCGGAGCAGTTTTATCAGGCTCATGCCTTAGAACTATCGTTAATTGTCCTGTTGATGCCGAAGCGCTGGAAAAAATAGTCTGCAAGCCTAAGGGATCGCCATTTGAATCAAAATCAGTATAAGAAACGGTAGCGTCCGGATTACTTTCTAACAGATAAAAAAACTGATGGTCTACCGCCTCCTCTCCTATTTCAGCCCCAATATCTATTATCGGTGATACCGTTTCATTAAACAATTGCAATAAACCGATATAGCTTGTATTTGCGCTTAGTACACCTGAAGTGATAATTGGAGGAGCTCCACCATCTCCATCCAGATCATGAAAACTTAAAATTACAGTATCATTATTCAATGTATCAATAAGCATATAGATCATAGTGCTTATTAGTTCTTCTTCGTTTGGAATAATGGGATCGGGTTTTTCTTTGGTGCAGGAAAGTGAAAAGAAAAAAAACAAACTTGAAAGCAGGCTTAGTATTGAAAGGTAAGTTCTTTTTTTAAATAAGGTAATTTTCAAAATGATAGAATGTTTTACTATACAAAGATATAGAATGCACTTCAATTAGTTTGATTTTAAATGTCTTTCAAGATTTTTATCCGATAAATAATTGGATCAAAAGGATGCTATTTCACCATTAGCTTTTGAAAGAGTAAAATCAGCTTAGTTTGTTGCTCAAGCAAACGTTTTTTTTCACTGGCTCCTATGCGAAAATAAAAATGGAGAATTCGAAAAAAGCGATTTATAATTTTCCAGTAGAAAAGCGTTAAAAACCCCAAAAAAGGAAGACTTACAATAAAAAACAAGGTCCATATTAATTCGTTGCTGATAAATTCTCTGAATAAAATTACATCAACTACATAGAAAACAGGAAAAAGAATCATACCTGCTAACATCATAATGCTTGCCCGATATTCAATTTCCGGATTTAATAAACGAAACAGCCAGTCAGGAATTTTATATGGAAGATAATTTGTAGCTAGACCGATAAAATAAAACGGAATTAGGAATGAAAGTTCAAGAACGTAGAGAAATAGGATCCAGGCTTTATTTCTATTCAGGAAACGTGCTCTCAAAATTCCAGGAGATAATTTTAAACGATTTAAGTCGAAAAAATAAAGTTGAAGCGCTTTTGCATTTTCTTTAAATAATACAGGATCTTCATCCTGAACAGCTATAACTTTTTCAGCAAGTTTTTTTCTCAGGTCAAAAGAACGAAGCGGATCTGAATATCTACTGAGTGAGGGATCGATGTATTCTGCATAAAATTTCTGAGCGAGTAAAACCGTTTGTTCCTGTTCTTTGTTTTTGGTGATGGTGATCTGATCTTCCATTTCGTAACGTATCCGGTCCGTTAGTTTTTGGACTGCAAGTTCCTGATCCTGCTCCCATAAGGCTTTGTAATCGGAAACTTTAAAGGATGGATTAATTACAACAGATGCCATACTTCTAAATTTAATTGGATCAGAATAATTGATCGCTACCGTATTAATTTCAAGATTTCCTTCGAAATTCCTTTCCGCTTCATAACTTAATGCGATCCATGCTGTTCCTTTCTTAATGTCTCTGAGTTTTAGTTCATGCACGCTCGTGCCCTCAGGAAAAATGAGCAAGGCACCTTCTCTATCAAAAAACTCATAACACTTTTGAAAACTTTTTGAATTGTCTTGTTTTTCTCCCGGTTTCACATCCTTTTTCCGATAGACAGGAATGACCCAGAAATAATTGAAAATATATTTAATAAGCTTATTTATAAAAATAGATGCATTAGCTAAAAAGCCAACTTTCCTTTTAATTTGGCTCGCAACAAGTAAAGGATCAATGAGAGTATTTGGATGATTTACGGCAATGATCAATGGACCGCTCGAAGGAATATTATTTTCCCCTGAAATTACTTTTCTTCTAAATAAAATGAGAAAAGACCACTTAACAACTCTTTTTAAGAAGAGATAGATCATGCAGTGTGAAGTTCTTTTTTTAATCCGGCGAACTGGATAATAATATAACCAATAATAAAGAAAGTAGCCATGAATACCATTGAGTTTCTCATACTTCCTGTGGCTTGTTCAATTAGACCGTAAGAAAAAGTACCGATAACGATAGCAAACTTTTCAGTGATATCATAAAAGCTAAAATATGATGCAGTATCCTTTGTCTCACTTGGGATCAATTTTGAATAAGTAGATCGTGAAATCGATTGAATTCCGCCCATAACAAATCCTAACATCGCTGCTAATGAATAAAACGACATTTTATCTTTCAGGAAATAACCAAAAACACATATGAAAATCCAAATGATCAAAGAAATACTTATCGCAAAACCATTTCCTTTCCATTTTGAGATATATGCAAATAAATAAGCTCCTCCTACTGCTAAAATTTGAAGAATGAGAACAACTAATATCATTTCATCTGCCCCCATTCCAATTTCCGCTTCAGCAAATAATGGGGCAAGTAACATCACTGTTTGAACTCCCATACTGTAGAAGAAAAAACTGAATAAATAACGCTTCATTACCTGTCGGCTATTTAACGCGATAAATACTTTTTTCAATTCCCTTAATCCATTTCCAAAAACTATTCGGCTAATTGCTTTTCCGGTAGGCTGGTCTTTAAGATAATAAAAGGCGATTTGAGAAAAACCGAGCCACCAGACCCCAACTAAAATAAATCCGAATTTAGTTGCATCTCCCTTTCCCGAAAATCCAAACCATTCAGGTTTCAATAGTAGGATCAAGTTCAAGATAAGAAGGATGACGCTCCCAATATATCCCATCGCAAAGCCTTTTGCTGATATTCTGTCCATGCGATCAGGAGTGGCTATTTCAGGTAAAAAACCATTATAAAAAACCAGAGAACCAGCATAGCCGATACTTGCTAAAATGGCACAGATAATTCCATATTCAACATTTGCACCATCAAAGAAAAATAAACTCATACAGGCTAATGATCCAAGATAAGTGAAGAATTTCATGAAGCGCTTCTTTATTCCGGCGTAATCTGCTACCCCTGAGAGTATTGGAGAAAGAATAACGATCATTAAAAATGAAAATGAAATGGCATAAGTATATAGTACGGTGTTCTTAATCGTTAGACCAAAGAAAGAGACCATTTCCCCCCCAAAAGCTTCTTTTGTTGCAGCGCTGTAATAAATAGGGAAAATGGCTGTGGTTACTATGAGATTATAAACAGAATTAGACCAATCATAGCTTGTCCAGGCATTAATGATCTTCTTGTCGTTCTTTTCCATTGAGCATGTTTATTCGCCTAATATATTCAAATAAGATTAAAGCCTATTTAGAATAGCAAATAACTTATTACTGAAGCCTAAGACCAAATTCATTAACCAGTTTTAATAGATTATCCAAATCCTTTTCAGAGCTTCTAATATTAACCAAACAAGCCCTTAATAAATACATTTCACCAACATAGGCGTTAGAAACAAAGGCTTTTCCGGACTCGAATATTTTTTGAAGGATCATTTTATTCAGCTCATTGATCGCTTCTAAATTTTCGACCTCCTTCCCACTATATTTTTCAGGAATATACCTAAATGTAGTAATGCTCAAATGATTGCTATATACTTCTATATGAGGGTAATTCCCTATTTTTTTATAAAGTGATCTTGATAGCTTTATGTCTTTATCGATCAGTTCTACAAATCCCTTCCTTCCTAATAATTTAAATCCCATCCATACTTTCAAGGCTCTGAAACCACGCGAATTTTGCATTCCATATTCATGGTAATCTATTTCTTGAGCCTGAGTTCCAAACTCATAGTAAGCGGGATGATGACTAAAAGTTGAGCGCATATGATTTGGATCTTTTACAAGTGTACATCCTACTTCTAATGCGCTATAGAGCCATTTATGAGGATCAACCGCAAGTGAATCCGCTAAATTAAGGTTCATTAATTCCTTTGGCGACAAACTTGAGGCTGCTGCAGGGGCTCCATAAGCGCCGTCGATATGAAACCAAAGATCGTGTTCTTTACAGATTTTGCTGATCTCCTCTAATGGATCTACTGCCCCAAAACTAACTGAACCCGCTGTTCCAACTACTAAAAAAGGTTTATACCCATTTTGAATATCTTTTTTTATGGTTTCATTTAATTCAATACAGTTCATCTCTCTATTTTCATTGGTTGAGATCCATCTTACCGCATCTGTTCCGATACCAAAAAGGTCACTCGCCTTTTGAATCCAGGTGTGGGTCTCTATCGAAGTGTAACATACCAATTGTTTACTTAAAGCTTTTAGACCCTTTTTTTGAATTTCATCTCCTCCTTTAATGGTTTTTGCAGTCAGAAAACCAAGGAAATTGGCCATGTTTCCCCCACTGACTAAAATTCCACCACACTCTGGATCATAATTTAAGAACTCTGCGATCCATTGTACGGTTTGTCTTTCAATCTCCGATGCCATAGGAGCTAATCGATACCCACCAACGTTTTGATTTATAGTCGATGCGATAAGATCTGCAATGGCTCCTATAGGTAAGGCAGATGAAGTGATATATCCCATAAATCCGGGATGTCCGTTATATAAGGAATGTTGTATTAATTTCTCGGTAATCTCTTTAACAAGTAAGCTTGCTTCTTCTCCATTTTCAGGCAGACTTAATTTCCCTAAAACCTTTTGAAGCTGCTCAGGCGTCTCTGCTTTTGTTAATGCAATGCTATCAATTGATTTTAAAAATACAGCTAATTGATCTATGACTTCATGTCCGATTTTTTGATATTGGTCTGAATTAAGAAAAGTGTTTTTCATCGATAGCTTGCTTTTAAAATGATTTTAAAAGTACACTAAGAAAAAGACAAAAAAAAGGGTTATAAATAGTTGGTAATTTATTCTGTTTTAAGCATTGTAAGAAGCATTTTAAAAGATTCCATTGCTCGTAATGCATGAGGTTTATTTGCAGGCATAATGATGCTTTCCCCTTTATTTACTTCATTGATCAGGCCTTCAATTTTAATTTCTGCTTTACCATCAAGTATTTGTACCAGCGCATCAAATGGAGCAGTATGTTCGCTTAGCTCCTCCCCTTTATCAAATGCAAAAAGACTTATATTCCCGCCTTTAGCGCTGATTATTTTTTTTGAAACGATCGATTTATTTGAATAATCTATACTTGAATTAAATGAAAATGTTTTTGCAAATTCTATTGCATTTTGTCCCATAAGTAGATTTATTTATAATAAGACAAAATTATCTGAATAAAAGTGATTCAAAATGATTTAAATCATTAAAATAAAAATCTATTGATCCTTTAATTGGAGTTCTTTTAACCATTTAACAGCTTCATCCTCATCCGTAAAAAAAGAAGTCGGAACCGGTGGTCTATTCATAATAATAATAAAATTAGCAATAAGTTGCTGGGCATAAGAGGTGATAACAAAAGCGTCTGCCAATTTATAAATACATCCCTCTACAGAAGAAGATAATTTTCTGGCTTTATCATCTAATAAAGTCCCTTTACCTACTTTAATAAGATTTAAAAATTTCTCTCCCTTCCCTATTAATCCGGCAGCATCGCGTAATTCTTCAAAATCCTTTTTTTCAAAATATGAATTTTCATCAATATCGATCTGAAGAATACTATCCTCTCTTAGGAATACAGTAAAACATCTTCCTTCTATTTTATTAGCTTGATAAATGGACATAACATTGGTTAAAAAGTTCGGTAGTAAATCCATCAAGAATTTACTCCGGCAAAAGTACAAAATGTACTAATTAAATCTTTTTAAATCTATCTTGGATTTTCTTTTCTACCATTTAACATTCACATAAACCGTTTATAAAGTCCTTCTTTTTATCACTATTTAAAAGCCTTTTCTTTATTTATTATTAAAAACCGATTAAATAAATGACTTATAAACTCTTATTCAACTATGAATCTTTTCAAAATTTAAATTCATGAAAAAACTAAAAATTCTTTATTCTTTATTGATTTTGCTACCCGCCACTATGATGGCGCAACAAAATCTACCGGATAACTTTTACCTGGAGAAACTAAGTAATGGACTTGAAGTATTAACTATTGAAGATAATACCGTTCCATTAGCGACTATTGAAATTACCGTTAAAAATGGAGCTTATACCGAGTCACCTGAATATGATGGATTATCTCATTTATATGAACACATGTTCTTTAAGTCGAATAAGGACTATGCTTCACAAGAAGAATTTCTTGCAAGAATTAATGAACT
>Ga0316188_10000656_pt1 | contig 15349 bp, 10 predicted proteins | sample Phiworburrow1_MG_FD_204933 | JGI IMG/M metagenome (GOLD analysis project Ga0316188, IMG submission 204933) | Coastal sediment microbial communities from Maine, United States - Phippsburg worm burrow 1 | ecosystem: Environmental > Aquatic > Marine > Coastal > Sediment | place: USA: Maine...
TATTTTCGACGGTCTTCTGCGCCCACTGAAATTGAACGAGGACCCCTTCATGGAGCAGGGCGTCTCCGAGCGAGAAGAGGTGGTCTGTAAGTTTGCGCCTGGCCTGGCCGCGGAGGACGCGGTCCAGGGCGGAGCAATCCTGGGTCAGTGCCAGCTAAAGGGCATTTCAAGCGCTGTGCTGATACCGCCCGGGGTAAGCGGAACCCTCAGCTGGATCGCCCCCGAGGGCGAATATACGGACATGGAATGCATCGCCCGGGTGCGTGACGCCGGGGGTGCGGAGCGGGATCTTTGCATGTCCCATCCCTGGCCGGTGCGTATCCCACGACCGGTGCAAAAAAGGCTTAACCCGGACCGACCCATGATTACCGGTCAGCGTGTACTGGACACCCTGTTCCCGATTGCCATGGGAAGCAGGGCGGCTATGCCCGGCGGTTTTGGAACGGGCAAAACCATTCTCCAGGAAGCGCTGGCCAAGTGGTGCAACGCGGACATCATCGTGTACGTGGGCTGCGGCGAACGGGGCAATGAAATGGCCGAGGTCCTGGATGAGTTCCCGGGGCTTGAAGACCCAAGCACCGGCAAACTTCTCATGGATCGCACGGTGATCATCGCCAACACCTCCAATATGCCGGTGGCAGCCCGTGAGGCAAGCATCTACACCGCCATCACCGTGGCCGAGTATTTCCGTGACCAGGGCCTGCAGGTGGCTCTGATGGCCGACTCCACCAGTCGTTGGGCAGAAGCTCTCAGGGAAGTGTCGGGGCGGCTTGAAGAACTGCCTGCGGAGGGTGGCTACCCGGCCTATCTCAGCGCACGCCTCGCGGAGTTTTACGAACGGGCGGCCCGGGTGCAAACCCTGAACGGCGATGAAGGCTCGGTGACCATTATCGGTGCCGTCAGTCCCCCGGCGGGTGATTTTTCGGAGCCGGTTACCACCCATACCAAGCGCTTTGTTCGCTGCTTCTGGGCGCTTGACCGTGACATGGCCCAGGCACGGTTTTATCCAGCCATACACCCGCTGCGATCCTATTCCAGCGATGCCGGTGCCCTGGCTCATTGGTGGCAGGGCCACGGCAACCCGGACTGGGCAGCCCACCGTCGCCGCCTCCTGACATTGCTGGAGGAACAGGCCCAACTCGAGAGAATGGCCCGCATAGTTGGCAGGGACTCCTTGCCCGCCGCCCAGCAACTGACCTTGCTGTGTGCCGAACTGGTGAACGAGGGCATCCTTCGACAGTCATCTTTCTCACCGGTAGACCGGTATTGCTCACCCAAACGCCAGACCGCAATGCTGCTGGCCGTCATGGATTTCATCCAGCTCGCCGAGAAAGCGGTCCAGGCAGGCACAGCGCCCGCCGAGATTGCCAAGCTGCCTTTGCTGGGGCGGCTGCATCGGCTGGGCGAAGAGTTTGGTGAGAACCAGATAAAACGCCTTGAGCTGCTTCGCAGGCAACTTGAATACGAAGTGGAATCCCTGGCCGGGAGTAGCCGCCATGAAAGCTGACCTGGTACTGGAGAAGGCATGCCGGCGGATCGAGGGACCACTGTTGTTCCTGGAGCGCAAGGTGCGGGTGGGACTCAACCATGCGGTCGAGGTGATCTCGCCGGACGGACAGACCCGTATCGGACGGGTTGCGGCTTTGGATGAACAGACCATCGTCGTGGAGGTACTGGGCTCCACCAGCGGACTCGGCTTATCCGGCACCCTGGTACGCCTGGATGATTCACCGTTGCGTATGCCAGTGGGGCCCGGACTGATGGGACGGGTGTTCAACAGTTTGGGGCGCCCCCTTGATGGCGGTCCGTCCATCGTGGCAGAGCAACATCGCCCGGTGGATGGAAGAGCCCTGAATCCTGCGGCGCGAGCTCTGCCGCGGGACTTTATCGAAACAGGTATCTCAACCATCGACTTGATGAACTCCCTGGTCCGGGGACAAAAGTTGCCAATATTCTCCGGCGGTGGATTGCCCCATGACCGATTGGCCACCGAGATCGCCCAGCGTGCACGACTCCGGGAAGGCGTTAGCGGAGGCTTCTGCGTGGTGTTCGTGGGTATTGGCATCTCTCATGATTCCGCCGAGACATTCCGGCTGGCCATGGCCGATAGCGGCGCCCTGGAGCATACGGTGATGTTTCTCAATCGTGCCGATGAACCCAGTGCCCAGCGCCTGCTGACGCCGCGTTTCGCACTGACTGCCGCCGAGTATTTGGCCTTCGAGCAAAACCAGCACGTACTGGTGGTGATGACCGATATGACTAACTATTGCGAGGCATTGAGAGAAGTCTCCGCCAGTCACGGCGAGATACCCAGCCGCAAGGGCTACCCCGGTTACATGTATTCAGACCTTGCCAGCCTGTTTGAACGGGCAGGCTGCGTTGCCAAGCGTCAGGGAACCATCACACAGCTGCCTATCCTGAGCATGCCGGGGGATGATATCGGGCATCCAATACCAGACTTGACCGGCTATATCACCGAAGGCCAGATTGTCCTGGGCCGGGACCTGGACAGGCGCGGAATTTACCCCCCGGTGCAGGTTCTGCCCAGTCTTTCACGCCTCATGGACGCGGGCACAGGCGCCGGCTTCACCCATCCTGACCATCCGGCACTGGCTAATCAATTGTTCGCAAGCTATGCCCGGGCAATGAGGGTGCGGGTGTTGGAAAGCGTCATGGGTGAGCAAGGCCTTGGTTCCCGTGACAAGGCTTACCTTGAGTTTGCCAGGGTGTTTGAGCACGACCTGGTCAACCAGGATCAGGGCCGGAGCCTTGAGCAAAGCATGCAACTGGGATGGCAAATTCTTCGCAGCCTTCCGACTACCGAATTGACTCGCCTGTCGGCAAGGCAGGTGGAGCATTACCTGGGCGGGGGGCATGATGACTGATCGATCACCAACCCGCAGTGCCTACCTTGAAATACAGGATGAACTGGAACGACTGGGTGAGGGTTATCGTTTCCTGGATGAGAAAAGCATGCTCCTGGCCCACGAGATGCTCCGTCAGCTGGTCATGATTGAGACTCTTGACCTCGCCCTGTCCGAGGCCGAAACCTTGGCCACAGGCGCCTTTGATGCTGCCCTGGCGCGACACGGGCTGGATAATCTGGAGAGCTATCCCGGCTGGGACCTGGCTGATGTAGAGCCCCGGGTCACCACCCGTGCCTTCCTGGGGCTGGCGCTGCAAAGCGCGGTCTGGCCGGAGCAAGAGGAACCGGAGACACCCGGGACCTGGATGAACAGCCCGGAGGTACACGCCTGCCGATTGCACTACCTTAAATGCCTGCAACTGCAGTTTGAGCTGTCCCTGGTGAGTTCCAACTTGCTGAGACTCGAGGAGGACTACGTTCGCACCGAGAGACGAGCCCGGGCTCTGGATCAGTTGATCATGCCGCAGATGCGACAAAGCCTGCAGCAAATTCGAGAGAAGCTGGAAGAGATTGAGCAGGAGGAGAACTTCAGTGTTCGAAATGCCAAAAAGAAATCAAATACTTATGGCACTATTTGAATTCAAGGCTTTAATCTAAATCCGACCCCGTCATGGACTGGATTTGTTCCGGGCAGAAAGAAAAAGGCCGTCCGGGAAGATCCCCGGGCGGCCATTTTTTCTATCTCCGTCCAGGACGGATTGGGCGAGTCGATCCTAGTCCTCTTCAGACTCCGGCTTACCAAACTCGTACACGAAGGAAATCCATGCCACGCCCTGGTCATAGGTCTGGGGTTGTGCACCCAGGCTCAGTACGTTGTAGATAGTGGATGGATTCACGCCTTCCATGCTCCAGTCGGCTGAATCGTACTTCTCGTACCAGTAACCGGCGCGCAGGCTCAGATTGTCGCTGTACTTGTAGTCGGCATACAGTTTGATCATATCCATCTGGGCGGTTTGCTCAGGATAGGGTGAGGAGGAATTCAGATAGGCCATGTTTGTCTGGCTGCTGGAGTCCGTGTAGGTGTAGTCCAGTTTCAGGTCCAGCCTGTCCTTGATAGCCGGCACGGTAATGCCAACCACCGCCGTGTCGAACACGTCTTCCACACTGGCTGTCCAGTTAGGATCTGCAAATCCCTGGCTGCCGGCCTGCTCGGAGTTGATGTTTTCGTGGCTGTAAAGGATGTAAAGACTGCTGTTACCGGGCAACTGAATGGACCCGTCCAGGGCGATGTTCGAGTAATCGCCGGCAGTCAGACCCAGGGTCGAGTTGCTGTAGGTATCCTCGTTGTATTCACCGCTAAGTCCCAGGGTAATAATGTCCGTGGGAATGTAGCTCAACTGCAGACGCATGGAATCACGATCCCGGTCAGCCATGTTGTACTTACGCATTAACGGATTTTGCGGAGCCTGGTTCACCAGGGACTGGTAATCCGTGCCATCGCGGGTTTCAGTTGCGAGGGTAAAGAAACCGTCCAGTGAATTACCGGGACGCACCTGGAAGGTTGCCCACAAGCGATCAGTGGTGGTCTCGCTGCGTTCCTGGAGATCCCGTTCAAAGCGCTTGTAGTCGTAACCTGCCTGGATAGACCCAATGCCGGACCAGCGGTACACACCCTTGAGCTTCATGTCTTCGCGTTTAAACGAATACGGCGCGTTGGAAAATGCTTCGGCCGAGATGATCGAATCCGCAAGGATTGGCGTGTAGGTGTCCACCGGCGTCTGATTATCGCGCTCATCTGTACGGTACTCGGCTGTCAGGCGCAGGTTCCGCATGGGATTGGTGCTGATTTTCAGATTGGCGTTGGTGGTATCCACCTTCCCATCAAGGTGATTCCTTGGCAGCTCGGGTGAGACCAGGTCAGGATTCACCGAGTAGGGCAGGAAGTCATTGGTCTGCTTCATCAAGCCAGTCGCGATACGGGCACTGACCAGGGTACGCCACAGATCAAAGCGGTACGTTCCCGAAACACTCGTCTGGTGGAACTCGTTATCCGGAGCCACGGCCTTTTGACCGAATTCGGGGCCGGGGCCAGAGTAGGGATTGTCCCAGGCAATCGCGTCAAAGCCGGACTCAAATGTCGAGCCATAGTACTCGGCGCGCAGTGTCCAGTTATCCCGGGCGTAATCCACACCGACGGTGTATTCATCGGTGGTGTAGGCAACCGGCTGGGCAAACTCGGTGCTGTAGGTGAGGAAATTACCCCAGTTTCGACGGTTGCCGTTACGAGTCTCCTCCCGGTACTGCGCATCGAACGACAAGTACCTGGCCGGGGTCAAGTTGAATTCCAGGCCCTCGTTTTCCCTGTCGTAACCCAGCGGTGACGGAGCAAGGGAGGATTGCAGATTAGGCATGGAACCGGTATCGGCACCACGTATCCAGTCACCCGGCAAACTCAGCACGCCAAGTCCTGTAGCCGACAGGGGGCTGCGAGTGTCATCAGCAAAATACCGGGGAATGTTCTGCATGTAGACTTCGATGTCGAACAAGCCACGCAGACCACCAGATACCGACAGGAAGCGAGAATCCAGGCCCAGGTTACGACCGTCCAGGTTGAACCACATACCATCTTTGCCCCACCAACTGACCATGGCGTTGGCCAGGGCGTAGGAGCCTTCCTCGTTCAAACCGGTAAAGTCACCGAACCTGGCAGAGGTTTCAGAAACGTTGTAGCCACCCAGCTCAAAATTACCCTTGGCGCCCTCGGGGAATTCACACTTGGCACATTTCCAATCACTGAAATCGGCTTCGGCAGCATTAACCGCAACACCCGACAGGCACAGGCCGACTGCCAGTGCGAGGGAAATCGAGTTTCTATTCCTTGTATTCATATTCTGAACCTCAGCGCATCAACGCGCGGCCCGAAGGATGATTAGATCCATGGACCTCGGTATGACAATTCATGCAACTGCCAGCCATAACCATTGCGGAAGTCGTTCCCTGGGCAACACCGGCCTCGGTATAGGCTGAGCTGGGATGTCCGGCCTGTGAGTGACATTGTTGACACAACTGGGGAGGACGTTTCTTCAGCATCGCGGTGTGCACCGAACCGTGAGGCTCGTGACAACTGGTGCAGTCTTCGGCAACCGGGGCATGCTCCCAAAGGAAGGGGCCGCGCTTGTCAGCATGGCAGCTGTAGCACAACTGGTTGGTTGTATCCTTGACCAGCAAGGCATCAGCTTGCGAACCGTGGGGGTTATGGCACTGGCTGCAGGCCATCTGCTCAAACCGCAGGGGGTGAGAGAACGGCTTGAAGCTGGCGGCCCGCTGTGCGGTATGGCAGGTGTAGCAGCGCTCGGGCTGTTCCTGGGGTACCGTCATCGGGTCGTTTCTGACATGCAGCTGGTGGCAATCAGCACAGGCGACATCCTGGCTGTTATGAGGGCTGCCTTCCCAGTCCGCACCCAGGTGCGATTCGTGGCAACCCAGGCACATGGCGTTCTGCTCTGGAACAGGCGTGGGCCGGTCAGAACCGAATTTGATCATCGGAGGACGCTCTTCACCGCGTTTAACGCGCCCGGTATGCGCGCCGCCCGGTCCGTGGCAAGCCTCGCACTGGGCCTGGCCCTCACCAAACGGTGCACGGCTGTCCCCAGTCGCGCCATGAGGGGTTTCCAGCACGGTCATGATGTGCTCGTCGGTATGGCACATCACGCACTGGTCGGCACCCTTTCGGCTGAACGGTGTTGCGTCCTTCTTGACGTCCTTGGCGCTAGCGCCAAACGACACAGACATCATGGCCAGTACAGCCATGATCTGGACGGTCGATTTCAGCAGGTGCAACGTGGTCTTTTGATTGGTTTGCATAGTTATTCTCGTGACGGAGGGCGACTTGATCTGGTGAAATGTTAGAACGAATTCCAGCTAAGCACGCATAGTAACAAACACCAAACCTAATGACCCACTGAGATGGTCAGGGCAGGGCGGTCAGCCCTTGAAAAAAGGGGCGCCGGAGAAACTCCCCGGCGCCCTTGTTTTTACTCTGACATGGTCATTCAAAAATGCTCGTCTTACTGGTGTTGCTCGGCCGTGTCAGCAATGCTGCCAGGACCGTGACACACCGAGCATGACTCTTGCGAGTAGGCCGGAATACCGTCGACACCGTTCAATGTGAAGGTGCTCTTCGGTACGCCAAACATCGCGCCGTTTTGTTTCATGTGATTCACGGCGGCCAGGTCGGTATGGCAATTCGTGCAAATACCGGCAGTGGGTGAGTCGGCAATGTCATCGGTCCAGATGGCGGTGGACTCACCGTTTCCGACGGTAATGGCTCTTGCTGTCTCACGCGGACCGTTATAGCGACCTGCAACGTGGCAGGTTTCACATTTATCCATAAAGCCGGGGAAGTGAATCTCTGCTGCAGCGCCGTCACGGTAAGAGGTATCACCGTTGTGGTGCTTATGCACAGCCACGGCCAGGGACACCGAATCGATTTCTTCGGCAATGCCATCGCCGTCAGCATCCCAGGTGGTTGCCAAATCGTTGTTATGGCAATTCAGGCAGACCAACAGGTTGTTTTGACCACGACCACCGTGATTACTAATGACTTTATGGCAGTTGTTGCACTTGGCCTCGTCTACAGCCAGGACCCTCTCGGATCCGGGGAAGAACACGACTGACTCGGCATAGGCACGTTCGCCGGCCACGTCCATGCGGGCATCGAGAGAGATCATCGGATCGCCACTCATTGCCACCGGCAAATCAACCAGGGGAATGGTGAAACTGCCATCGGTATTTTGAATCGGCGTAACCGCAACTTGATCGAGTCGAAGCTGGAAGGAGTAACCCTGGCGGGTGGCAGAGGGGAAGCTTACGTTTCCGTCCTCGTCACCGTTATAGAAGTCATCCGTGCTCCAGCCCAGGTAAACGGTCTGGCGGCCAGCGGTGTACTCGGCGTCTGCGAACAGATCATTGGCACCGGTGGTCAGGTTGGTGATCTTCACATCCACCGTCGGCGGAGAGGCGACGAAGTCGGCGCCCACGATTTCAGCCTTGTAGTTCTCGCCCAACTCGTTGCGCACCCTGGCTGAACCAGCGATTGCACTGTGAGCCTCAAAGCCCAGGGGAGCAGCAGCGCCAGTGTGGCAGGTTGTGCATTCTCCGTTGCGGGCGGTAAAGGCTCCACCGTCCAGATCGTGCCGGATGCCGTAGGTCGACAAACCGGTTACAGGATCAGGCGTATCAGTCACCAGCAAGTTGGCATGGCAACCACCACAAGATTCTGCGGTGATGTTGGTCAGCCACATGTCGCCATCAGGGGTTTCTGCTGAGGCGGTATGGCAGGTTTCGCAGAACACCAGTTCCTGGGGGTAGGCCACATGACTATAGTCATGCAGGCTTTCACGGTAGCCAACGACCTTATAGGCATACAGTTCAACATCGAAGTCAATTGCTACGCCCGAAGAATCGCCAGTGTCGGTGCAGAACCAGTGACCGTGGTCGTTAAAGGCGATACCACCATTAGTAGCACAGGATTCCGTGGCGCCCAGTTCCAGGCGCATCTGCGCGCCATGGATAGAGTGAACCATGTGAGACAGCTCGACCAGAGCGCCGGTGTCCTGATCGCGGCTGCCGGGGTTATGGCAGGTGACGCAGTAATCGACTTCATTGCGACGCCCATGAATGGTCAGGGCATCGTGACAGCTGTTACAGGTCTCGGTCGCGACAATCTTGCGAGTCTCGATGGCTGCGCCACTGGGCACAAAATCGAAGCTGGGATTATATGGCAGGATTGCATTATCAATACCGTCGAACTGCATCGCCACGCGGTGGGTCAGGTTCGGGTCATAGGCAACCGCGACAGGATCGGTCACTGACATCGGGTCGGTTGCATAGGTGTAGGTGTAAGAGCCGTCACCGTTGTCCACGAAGCGATCGGCTGAGCCGCTCTCGTAGGTAGCCTGCAAGGCTTTTTCAAGAACCTCTTCGCCACCGCCGTCGGCAGTTTCAAATTGGTTGATGTAACTCTGCCAGTAGCCGAAACGGTTGCCGGTCCCGGGCACCAGCTTGACCAGCGTGTAGCGCGTCGCATTCCCGTCGATGCCGATGACTGGCACGCCGTTGGAATCTGTCACGGTGAAATGAATTACAGGCGGACTGGCGATCGTGGCATCGGTAATTTCAACGACCAGGCGATTACCATCTTCTATCAGGTCAGCAAGATCGGAGGAGTTCGATATGTCGATAATCGGAGCGCCAATGCCATCTGTGCCTGCCGGACCCTGGGGCCCTGTTGCACCAGCGGGACCTTGATCCCCATCGCTGCCGCAGCCCGATATTCCGAGAATCAAGCCGGTAAGGCCAATCGCGGCCAATTGTGCAGTTTTCCTGCTTAGTGTGCTAAGGCGAGACATAAAGTGCGCTCCTAAAATCTTCTTAAATTGCTTCTAAATTCGATGTTGTTGCTCTAATTAACTATCCCTGTTTCTCTCAAAAGATAGACTGATTCCAGCAACCTTGAGGCAATTGTCCTATATCACCCGACCCCGTCAATTGCGGAAAATGCCTAGTTCCTGGGCTACGTTAAGATCGAGTTAAGCTCATGAAGGAAAAAGAGTTTTTATTTCAGCCCAGGATCGGGGGGGCAATTCCGGCGGCAGTAACCGGGCGGTACAAAACAGCCGATTGCGGGACGCTGGCCCGACCCAACATTACAATCCTGTAACCTACTGAAAATGCCGAGGAAAGGTAAATTCAGGAGCCCCCAGGCTGCCAATCCGGGTTAGAAAAGCCAGGATCTAAAGTGCCTTGGCAGCAGTTCACAGGCTGAAAGCCGGGGGCCATTTTGGCTTGGTCGAGGACAGCCATCACACCAATGGCGTATCTACCGAGACGGTAAATTTATTACTGGAATGAGAGATCTGGACTGATCTCAGCCGGTTTCTGTCGGAAATCCCGCATGCTGCCAGTCAAAAATGCCTCCATCCACATTGATGGCCTCGACGCCGGCGTGATAGCAACGAATTACCGCTTCACGGGACCGTCCGCCCATGGCGCAATGTATAAGGATGCTTTTGCCTTCTACGGCAGGAATCTGGGCGGGGTCGAAAGAAGAAAGAGGCAGCAGGATGGCTCCCGGGATTCTCAAGCGACGGTATTCCTCGAGCTCACGACAATCCACAAGGATAGCCTCGTCATCCTCAAGCATGGCAGCGGCGGTTTGTACGTCAATTTCCTTGGGGAACATGCATCGAATCCTTAACTATCTTTTACTTCATTACTGTTCGGCTTGGGGATACACTCCCGGCGAGAACATTGAAGAGCGAGCCCATGAAACATCCACACCTGAAGTTGTTACTGTTGTCCGCATTTGTGCTGCAGGCGGGCCAGGGGCAATTAGCCTCCGCCGACGAGCAGGTTACACACAACCTGTCCGAAGCGCAGAAACTGGCACGGGAGTTTAACGCCCGATTGCGGGCGAAGCTACAGCTTGCGATTGCAGAAGAAGGCCCGCTGGCTGCTATCAAGGTGTGCGCAACCCATGCCCCGGGCATCGCGGAAAGGCTTCAGGAACAGCACATCACGGTTAAAAGAACCAGTGAGCGCTTGAGGAACCCCGAAAACGCACCCGATATCTGGGAGCAACGCATTTTGACGTTCTTCGAGCAAGAACGTCAGGCCGGGGCCGATCCGGCCAACCTTGAGCATTACGCGCAATTTATCGACGAGCAGGGCACGCTCTTTCGCTATGCCCGTGCTATTCCGACCGGGGCCGAGTGCCTGATGTGCCACGGCGACAACCTGGCGCCGGACATTGCGGCTGAACTGGCCAGGCTTTATCCGGATGATAAGGCCACCGGATTTAACACCGGTGACATTCGCGGCCTGGTCAGCATCAGCATTCGCGAGCCCAACTAGGGCGCTAAATGACGAGTAAGAAATAGCTTTTAATAAATACAATAAACCATTGTATTTATTAATTATTTATTAGTCTGCCAGCGGCCACGCTCTCCTCAGGATCGCCTTGCAGTCCACCCCTCGTGGCAATGCTCCGTACAACTGTCCGCGACTGCCCGACAGGCGAGAGGCGACGAAGCCGTCACTCACCGCTTCATTGCCGGCGCGAATAAGCAGGGATGCCTGCATCCCCAGGGCCATCGCCTGGGCCAGGTCCCTGGCACGATATTCCAGGTCCTGGGGATCGCCCAGGTCGTGAGCCAGCTCATCCAGCCAGGCATCGAAGGTCTTGTTTGCACCCCGCGCCAGTGACAATTCCGCCATAAAGGCCTCAATGCATCCCGGATCACGACCGGCGGCCCTGAGCATATCCAGGGCCTGGATGTTGCCACTGCCTTCCCAGATCGCGTTGATCGGGGCTTCCCGGTAGAGCCGGGGCATCATCGTATCTTCCATGACGCCGCTGCCGCCGATGCATTCCATGGCCTCATAGGCATGGCCGGGTGTGCGTTTACAGATCCAGAACTTCCCAAAGGCGGTGCCCAGCCGGACAAGCCGATTCTCGGATTCCTGGTCCTGGTTATCCACTGCCCGGGCCATACGCATGGCCAGCGCCGTGGCCGCCTCGGATTCAAGCGCCAGGTCGGCCAAAACGTTCTGCATCAATGGCTGATCCCACAAGCGCTTTCCGAAGGCATAACGATGACTGCAATGGTGCATGGCCTGGACCGCCGCCTGGCGCATCCCGGCAGAAGAACCCAGCATGCAATCAAACCGGGTCATGGCGACCATCTCGAGTATTGTCGCGACCCCGCGACCTTCCTCACCCACCATCCAGGCTGTTGCGCCACGCAATTCGGTTTCACTGGAAGCGTTTGAGGCATTGCCCATCTTGTCTTTCAGGCGAATCACATGCAGGGCGTTCATCTCACCCCCAGGTAGCCAACGCGGCAGCAAGAAGCAGGACAAACCACCCGGTGCCTGGGCCAACACCAGGAACAGGTCACACATGGGCGCCGATACAAAGTACTTGTGGCCGATCAACTCATAGGCCTGTCCCGGACCGCCGGGCCCGAGGGGGAGGGCGCGGGTGCTGTTGGAGCGCACATCCGACCCGCCCTGCTTTTCAGTCATGGCCATACCTACCGTCAAGCCGGTCTTCGCGGTAGCCGGAATATTTCGGTGGTCGTAGCTAAACGGAGCAATTCGGGGTTCCCAAATCCTGGCAAGATCCGGCTGATGTCTCAGTGCCGGAATCGCCGCGAAGGTCATGGTTATGGGGCAGCCATGCCCGGCTTCAACCTGTGCGTGCAACAAGTAACGGGCAGCACGCGCCACGTGAGCCCCGGGAACCGGATGGCTCCAAGGCGAACCATGCAGACCACCTTCGATGGCCATGGCCATGAGCTCGTGATAGGCAGGATGAAAGCGAACCTCGTTGATTCGATTTCCGTATTGATCGTGACTGTAAAGCTCGGGTTTTTGACGATTGGCCTGGTTACCCAGCTCAATAATCTCCGGCACGCCACAAAGTTCGCCGTATTCGGTCAGGCTGGGTACGGCCCACCCGGCGCCTTCGCGCTGCACCGCTTCTTGCAACCCAAGATCCGCCTCGAACAGATTGTAGTGTTGCAAGGCGGGTGGTTGATTTTCTACCTTGTGAGTCTCGGCCAGGAACTGGTTTTCAACGGTCTCGCTATTCACGTTAGGGCCCCTTCGTGCATTCAGTCAGGTGGTTTCCGATTTGTCACGGCTGGGTAGGCGGGGCACTGTATTAAGAGTTTCTTTGTCCTCAGTCTTTAGTCTTTATATATGTCGGGTTTGGGAAACAGCATGCAGGTCAGTAGCGAGGGCTTGAATGGACGCCATTCGCCCTCCGGCTGTGCCAGTCGATCGGCCACGGCCCACAGCACCGCGGGATGGAATCCCATCCCCAGGTGACTGCCTTCCACACGAATGTTCTCCGTCGTTGCAGAGGGTTTCTCGATCGCACACTGCCAGGGCACGACACCATCGGTGCGGCTGTAAATACAGGTACTGGGCACTGGCGGTGGCTCCGGAACACGGTCCAGCAACTCGGGTGGCATGTGCGCCTCGCGTTGCCCGGTAACATCCTCGTACAGCCAGGATACACTCACCGAATTGGGATGACGGATAGGTGTCCCCAGGGTAATTACCTGGCGTACATCCTCGGGCGCCAGCCAGGCCAATTCCCTGGCATACACGCCACCAAGGCTCCAGCCAATCACGCTGACCTTGCGTTTGTAACGTCGTTTAAGCTCTTTGAGGCGTTCATGGATATCGTGTTCTTTTTCACCGATAGGACCCAGGTTTCGCCCCAGCTTCCAGCAATGCGCCCGGTAGCCCAGTGACTTCAGAAAGTGCCGCAACATGTATGTTGAGGCGCCGCCGGCCATGAAGCCCGGCAATACCAGTACGGGCTGGCCATCGCCTCGCGGCGCTTTTTGAAGCAGCGGATAACTCCACAGCGAGGTGTATGCCTCACCGAATACCCGGAACTCCAGAGCCTGGGCAAGCAGGGAAGGGCGTGACACATCTACCTGGGTAGCACTCATACGCTCTCACCCGCCTTCTTTGCTGGTTTGCGAACCGGAGCCTTCTTCGCCGTCAGCTTTTTCCTGGCACGCGGCTTAACAGTTCCTTTGTCAGCGTTGACTTTGCGAACAGCTTTCTTCCTGGCGGTTTTCTTTCCAGGTGCTGTCTTGGGCAATTCTTTGGCCGCCTCACGCAACTCTTTAAACGAAGCAATCAGGCAGGATTCGAAGAACTGTACATCCTGCAAAATCTCCGGACAAGACGTGACTGAAATCGTCAGGTAATCCTGGTAACTGGTGACGACAATCATCAGGCCCAGGCCATCAATGATCGGGGCCATTCCCAGGGAACCAACCAGTTCTCCGCCGCCGAAGTAGAGCTTCTGGCGAGGCCCGGGAACATTTGTAATCACCAGGTTAAATACCGGCCGAACGTACTTGGCAATCTCCATGCGACTGTACAAGCGCGAAGCCGCAATACCCAGGGTGAAAGGCACAACCTTTGCCGCGTCCATCAAGGTCGTGGCGCCGATTGCCTGGGCCCTGATCTTGCTACGCTGGGTGTATTGTTTCAACGCAGCGAGTCGCTCCAGCGGATCCTCTATGTGAGTAGCCAGGGGCACCAGCATCGCCGAGACCTGGTTGCCACCCTCGGATGTTGCACCCCTTACCGAGATAGGCGCCATGGCCGTCAGGGTGTTGTCGGGCAACTCGCCATGCTTGAGCAGATATCTCCGTAAGGCGCCGGAGCAGATAGCCAGGACCAGGTCATTAACCGTGACATCGGGAATACGGTCCTTGGTGGCCCTGATTTGATCCAGGGGCAACCACACACCCCCGAAACGACGCTGGGCACTGATGGGCACATTGAAGCGGGTTTTCGGTCCACGAAATGGCACCGTGGGTGGGGCCTGCTTTTCAACCAGTACGTCCTTGCCAACGCTCCACAGGCCCGAAATCGCAGACCGCACAGTCCTAACTGCTAATTTAGGTTTAGCTAGTAAGTGCATGTATGCATTAGATAATAATGTGACATTACTGGGCTCCATATCAGGCATCCAGTTGTCAGCCTTAGCCTCGACATCCCATTCCCGGGTTAAATCGAACAGGCTCGAAATCAGGTCTACGCCACCCATTCCGTCCACCGAGGAATGATGCACCTTGTGAATCAGGGCAAAGGTTCCCTTTGGTAGCGTCGGGATGGTATCCAGTCCCTCTACGAAGGTCAGCGACCAGAGCGGCCGCCTCAAATCCAGGGGAATGGCGAAGATATGCTGTGCGAGTTTGCGTAATTCTTCCCAGCTGCCTGGTGCCGGAAGGGCCATGTGATGCACATGGGAATCCAGGTTGAAGTTGGGATCCTCGATCCAGTAGGGCGCATCAAGCCCCATGGGAACGCTGACTAAACGCCGGCGAAACACCTTGGATCTGCCTAATCGGGACTCGATGAGGCGATAATAATCCTCAAAATTAAACCCGCCAGGGGGCGCCTTGCAGACAATTACACCGCCTATGTGCATGGGTGACCTGGCGGTTTCCAGATAGACGAACGATGCGTCGATACCGGTGAGTTGTTCCATAAGGATCCTCGTTCAATTTCCGCCTCAAACCAAGGAGGCATTTAATCGATGCTACCGCAAAATCGCTGCACTGCACACAAGCAATTATATTACCAACCCCTATGAATAGAGAGTCCCTGAGGTCACATTGTGCAATACGCTGGAAAGCACGAAATTGCTCGTATTCGTCGCCAAATGCTTATAAATGGCGCAATTGTGAAGCATGCAGACTTATTGGCCAGGCAAGCGTTTTGGCATTATTAGCCTTTGTCTATAGCCTGGCCCGATGAAACCTCCAGCCTGGCAAGAAAGCCCCGCAATAACCCTTGAATAATCATACCGGGTAGCCGTGAGTAAGGAGGATCCAGGCCATTGACCAGTCGTCAGTAAGCCTTTCAGGCAATCATGGGACGCCG
>Ga0316188_10000658_pt1 | contig 15330 bp, 17 predicted proteins | sample Phiworburrow1_MG_FD_204933 | JGI IMG/M metagenome (GOLD analysis project Ga0316188, IMG submission 204933) | Coastal sediment microbial communities from Maine, United States - Phippsburg worm burrow 1 | ecosystem: Environmental > Aquatic > Marine > Coastal > Sediment | place: USA: Maine...
ACAGGCGCCGCACCGGGCTGCCCTCGATCGGTTCGATGGGGTACTGGAGAAAATCCAGTGTCAGGACAACGCCGTCCGGAACCTGCCAGACGGCGGCCAGCGTCAGCAGCGGCGTGAGCAGAACGACCGCCGTGCGCACCCAGCCGCGCGTGAGCCCGATCAGCAGGGCGCCGGCCAGCAGGATCAACGCGGGTGGAATGAAATCAATCATCCTCAGGCTCCGCGTAATACTTCTCTTCGCGTTTCAGGACCCAGCCCATGACCTTGGCGAACAGCACCATCGCCACGCAGGACAGGAAGCCGAAGACGGCGCCGAAACCAAGCCATCCGTCGGCCGTGAAATAGCCTTTCACCTTGAACAGCAGCTGCGCTGCTACCGAGACGGCGAGCACCACGGCGAAAACGCGCCACAGCAGCCGGATCGTGGAGGGTCGCGCCAGCCAGGCGTCGTCTTCACGCGGTTCGATGCGGTCGTTCCTGTCGTTCGCGCTGCTCACGGCTGCCCCCGGATCAGCTGGGCTTCGAGTTCGTAGGCCGGCGCATTCCAGACAAAAAATCCGATCGTCAGCGCCGCGGTCAGGGCAAGCGCCAGCACGGCCGCAAATGGCGCCTCGCCGTGCTCCTTGCCGGGCGGCGTCCGGTCCTTTTCGAACCAGGCCATGTAGATGATGGGCAGAAAATAGGCCGCGTTCAGCGCGGTGCTGGCGATGATCGTGCCCAGCGCAACGTAGTTGTCGGCCTGGAACGCGCCCGCCAGTATGTACCACTTGGACACGAAGCCCGCCGTGGGCGGCACGCCGATCATGCTCAGCCCGCCGATGGTAAAAGCCGTCATCGTTATCGGCATGCGCCGGCCGATCCCGCGCAATTGGTGCAGCTCGGTCTTCTTGGACGCCGTGTAAATTGCGCCTGCCGCGAAGAACAGGGTGATCTTGCCGAAGGCATGGGCCAGCATGTGGATCGCGGCGCCGACCTCGGACAGCGGTTTGAGGATGGCGGCCGCCATGACCACGTAAGACAGCTGCGCCACGGTGGAATAGGCCAGCAGGCGCTTGAGGTTCTGTTGCCGCAACGCAACCACGCTGGCGGCGATGATCGTGAAAGCCGCCGCATACAGCAGCCAGCCGCTGCTCGGCTCGGCGAACAGGAAGTCGATGCCGAACACGTACACGATCACCTTGGTGATCGTGAAGACGCCGGCCTTGACCACCGCGACGGCGTGCAGCAGCGCGCTGACGGGGGTCGGCGCGACCATGGCCGCGGGCAGCCAGCGGTGGACCGGCATGACCGCCGCCTTGGCGGCGCCGAACACGAACAGGCCCAGCAGGAGTCCGATCGCGGGCCCCTCGACGTGACCGCGCAAAATCCCGCCCGGGGTGAAATCACCGGTGCCGGCCACCGAATAGGTCCAGATGATCGCCGGCAGCAGCAAGCCGATCGAGGCCGAAATCAGGATACCCAGGTAGACCCTGGCGGAACGCACCGTGTCGGGATCGCCTTTGTGCGACACCAGCGGGTAAGTGGACAGCGTGAGCGCTTCGTAGAACAGGAACAGCGTGAACAGGTTCGCCGCGAAGGCAATACCCATGGTGGCGGCGAGCGAAACCGCGAACATGACGTAGAAGCGGGTCTGGTTCTTTTCGCGATTTCCGCGCATGTAGCCGATCGAGTAGATCGAGTTGATCAGCCACAGGCCGGAGGCCAGCGCCGCGAACATCATCCCCAGCGGTTCGACACGAAAAGCGAGTTCGATGCCCGGTAAAACCTCGACCAGCGCCAGGCCGGGCCGCTCACCGGCATACACGAAGGGCAGCAGGCTCCAGACGCAGTAGATGAGCCCTGCGGCGGTGAGCAGGGTCATCGCCTCGCGCAGGTTCGGACTGACGCGCCCGCTGATCCCGATCAGCAGGGCGCCCGCCAGGGGTAGCGAGAGGGCCCCGAGGATAAGGGCTTCCGTGCTCACGGCAGGTGCCCCATCAGCGAAATGGCCGCGGCGGTTGCGAGCTCACGCGGAAGCCCCGTCGCGATCCCGAAATAGACGTTCGCCAGCGCGGCCAGCCAGAGAATGGCGAGCATTGCTGCCGGCGCCTCGCGGACGCTTCCGCCAGGGTCATCGGCCGATTTGTCAGCGGGCGCGAACCAGGCTGCTTCGACGATGCGCCAGATGTACACGACCGCCATCAGCGAGCCGACGACGATGACAGCCACCAGCGCCATGCCGAGGACGCCTTCCTCGAGGGCGGCCGCCACCAGGTACCACTTGCTGATGAAGCCCGCGGTGCCGGGCACCCCGATCAGGCTGAGGCCGGCAACGACCAGCGCCGAGAACGTCCACGGCATGCGCTTCGCGGCCCCGGCCAGGTGCTGAAGATCGAGCTGGCTGTAGCGCGTGGCAATGGCCATCACGGCCAGGAACAGCGCCCCCTTGGCCAGCGCGTGGTTGAACATGTGCAACAGGCTGGCGGAGACGCCGCCGATGCTGAGCAGGCTGGCGCCGAGCAGGATATAGCCGATCTGCGCGACCGATGAGTAGGCCAGCAGGCGCTTGAGATTTGACTCGAACAGCGCGACCGCCGATCCAAAAAGGATGGCCAGCACGGCCAGCGGCATCAGGTACGCTGCGAACTGCTCCTCGTGGCCCGTGAGGTTCTGCTGGAACACGACGAAATCAAACCGCAGCAGCACGTACAGGGCCACCTTGGTGGCGCAGGCCGCGAAGAAGGCGCTCACTGCGTGGGGCGCATAGGTGTAGGCATTGGGCAGCCAGACGTGCAGCGGGAACACGGCGGCTTTCAGGGCCAGCCCGACCGTGATGAAGCCCGCCGCGACCAGGATGGGTTTCTGGTCCGCGACTTCGTGAATGCGCAACTCCATGTCCGCCAGGTTCAGCGTTCCGGTCATCATGTAGACCAGGCCGACGCCGATCAGGTAGAAGGTGGCGCCGATGGTCCCCATGAGCAGGTACTTGAACACCGCCGGTAGCGCGCGCCGGTCCGGGCCGCCGGCCACCAGCACATAGCTGGCCAGCGAGGAGATTTCCATGAAGACGAAGATGTTGAAAGCGTCGGCCGCGACCAGGATGCCGACCAGGCCGGCCAGCGCCAGCAGCCAGGCGGAGTAGAACAGCGGCTGGCGGCGCGATTCGATCTCGCTGTCGAGGCTGGCCTTGCCGGCCAGCAACGCCAGCGTGGAAGCGCCGGTTACGATCAACAGCAGCAGCGCGCTGAAACTGTCGACCAGCAGTTCGATGCCGTAGGGCGCCGACCAGCCGCCGAGCGCGTAGCGATACTCCTGCCCGTCCAGCACGCCGACGGTCATCTGCACCGCGATCGCGAAGGCCATCGCGCTGGCGGCTGTGGCCGCGGCCCAGGCCAGTCCGCGCGGCCGCAGCAGGATCAACAGCGGTGCGATCAGCAGCGGCACCACGACCTGCAGCGCCGGCAGATGTGCGTTCAGCCCGGTCACCGCCGGTCGATCTCCTGGATCTCGTGTTCCTCGGTGGTGCCGTACTCTTCCTTGATGCGCACCGCGATGCCCAGCCCCAGCGCGGTCGTCGAGATGCCCACGACGATGGCGGTCAGGATCAGCACCTGCGGCAGCGGATTGGAATAAAGCGGGTCGACCATGCCCGGCAGCACGATCGGCGCAGTGCCTCCGCTGACCTTGCTCATGGTGATGTACAGCAGGAACACGGCGGACTGGAACAGCGACACGCCGATCAGCTTCTTGATCAGGTTGACCTTGGCCACCACGGCGTAGAACCCGGTCATGAGCAGCACCACGAACACCCAGTAGTGGTAGAGGCCCAGCAGTTCCATCAGGCCCGGTCCCTCGCGGCGAAGGCGTGAAAAATGCTCAGCAGCGTGCCGGTGACGGTCATGCCGACCCCCGCCTCGATCAGGATGATGCCGAGTTGCTGGCCGGCCACGGGATTGGCGGCCAGCACCGAGTAATCCAGGAAATTCGAACCGAGCGCGATGCCCGCCAGGCCGACCGCGCCGTACAACAGCGCGCCCCCAACCATCAGGGCGTTCAGCCAGCTCTGCGGCACCGCGGCGAGCGTGCGGTCCTCACCTTCGACCAGGGCATAGAGGATAAAGGCCGCCGCGATCAGCGCGCCGGCCTGGAAGCCGCCGCCCGGCCCGTACTCGCCATGAAACTGCACGTAGAGGCCGAACAGCAGGATGAACGGCACCAGCAGGCGGCCGACGACTCGGGGAATCACGTGCTCGCGCAGACCGATTCCCGAGGGGTCCCGCTCGCCGGGCGGGCGGTGAGCGGCCCCGTGGCGGCGCGCGGACAGCAGGAAGAGCACGCCGATGCCGGCGGTGAATACCACGAACACCTCGCCGAGCGTGTCATAGCCGCGAAAGCTGCCCAGCACCGCGGTCACGACGTTGGGAATGTCGATGTATTCCGGCGTTTTCTCCAGGTACCACGGCGCCACGTGCTGGTGCACCGGGGCATTGGGGTCGCCGAATCGCGGCTTGTCGAACGTGGCGTACAGCACCACCAGCGTGGCGCTGGCCACGACCGCCAGCGACAGCCAGCGATGGCGCGTTCCCAGGCGCTCCCGCTCCGAAGTCAGCGCCAGTGCGCCCAGGAACAGCACCGTCGAGATCCCGGCGCCCACGGCGGCCTCGGTCAGCGCCACGTCGGCCGCGTCAAGGATGAAGAAGTTGATCGCGATCAGCAGGCTGAAGATGCCCAGCAGCATCACGGCCACGAACAGGTTGCGCGTGCGCACGATCCCGAGCGCGGTGATCACGAGCAGGGTCAGCAGGAAGATGCTGAAGACGGCGGTCACGACTCGGTGCCCTCGTCCGCCGCGTGCCCGGCATCCGGCTTGATGCCGGCCAGCAGGGCTGCGTTGGCCAATGCGTAGGACGCCGTCGGACTGGTGATCAGCAGAAACAACAGGATGGCGGCCAGCTTGATGGTGGCCAGCGACAGACCGGCCTGCAGCATCACGCCCGTCAACACCAGCGCCGCGCCCATGGTGTCGGTGACGCTGGCCGCGTGCATGCGGGTATAGAGATTGGGCATGCGCAGGGCCCCGATGCCGCCGATCAGCACGAACACGCCACCGGCGGACAGCAATACCCAGCTCGCCAGGTCGAGAATGAGTTCCATCATCCCGACTCCCCGCCGTCGCGGACCGTCACGGCCCCATCGGCTGCTTGCTGGTCGGGTGCGCGATGCTCCTCCGCGCGCTTGGCGGCCCGGGAGCGGAAGAACTCCAGCACCGCCAGGACACCGATGAAGTTGATCAGGGCGTAGGCCAGGGCCAGGTCGAGAAAATCCGGCCGGCCGGCCAGGAACGCGATGACGGAGAACAGCAGCACGGTCTTCGTGCCGAACATGTTCACCGCCAGCACGCGGTCATACACGGTCGGCCCCAGCAGCGCCCGGGTCAGGGCCAGGGCCATGGTGACCAGCGTGGCGATGGTTACGGCGTAGTACATGTCAGCCCGACCGCAGCGCGGAAACGCGCCGGTTCATTTCGCCCGCCGCCAGGGCCTCTGCGCCTTCCCGCGTCAGGGCATGCACGTAGAGGCGCTGGCCCTCGATGTTGAGCGTCAGCGTGCCGGGAGTGAGGGTGATCGAGTTGCCGAGGATGGCGAGGTCGACCGGGTGGCTGCTGCCGGACTCGATTTCGACCAGGGTCGGGCTGATGGGCATCCGGGGGCTCAATACAGCGCGGGAGACTTCCAGGCTGGAGCGGACGATCTCGCCGGCCAGCCAGGCCCAGAATCTGAACAGGCGCGGGCTCAGCCTGAGCGCAAACACGTGCTGATCGAACAGGTGCATGCGCTGCGCGATGATAAGGACGAGCAGGCACGAGAAGGCGCCCAATCCGAGCAGGAGCGGCTTGAAAAAGCCCGACCAGAGCAGCCAGGCGGCTGCCAGCATGACGGCCAGCACCAGGATGCTGCCGGCGTGCGCGCGCAGGCCCGCCGTCTCCCCGGGATTGTGCAGTGGATCGCTCATCGTGGATCAGTCACGGTCGGGGCAGGGGTAGTGCTCGCGTATTGTCTGGTAGACGAGATCACGTGCGAGAGGATTGGCCGCCACGCGCTCCGGATCAGTCGCATCCTCGACGATGTGTTCGACGACTTCCTTCAGCGGCACGGGGTCCCCGAGGCAGAAGTCGGCGTAGACGGAGGCTCCATACCGCTCCAGGCGGTTGCCGATGCGGGTCCGGGCCGCCCGCTCGCTGAACGACTCGTCCTGGTCGTATTCCCCGACGACATTGCGCGTAACGCGCTCATCGGTGGCCACCGCGCCGTCGATGAATCCCTGGATGTAGCGCGTGCAGAAGACGCGATCTTCGTGGGCCTGTTCGTCGTAATACTTTTCGCAGTGCGACATGAGTTCTTCCGTCGACAGCGCCTCCACCGCGCGCGCGGCGGGAGCCGCCAGCAGCAAAGCGATCAACAGCATCAGACCACGAGTCATCATCCTCTATCCTCCATGTATGACTGCCGGCGATCGGCAGCGGGCGACCTGTCGCCGGCATGGAAACATCGGGCCCTTGGGCCCGGGTCCGAGACCGGCGGACGCAAATTATAAACCAGTCATGCGAGAAAATCGGATCTCCGGCCACGATGATTGAAAAAGAAAAAGGGCCCGCGTACAGGAAGTATGACCTGCCTCTTCCGAAATTCGCGCGAGTATCAGGATCCGCTACCTGGCGCCGGATTAGACTTGGGCTACTCGCACCCGGGCTTTGAGTCAGCCCGCCGGATCAGGGTGACCGCTTCGGTGCGAGCCCCGGAGACCACGGTGAATCCAGGGTGGTTCAGGTATGTCGAGATGCCGCGTTGTATCACCGCCAGGACCTGGCTTAGCACCTGTGGATGGGCGGTGAGGAGAAACGGCAGCGGCATCGGAAAGGTCAGCCCCATTGCCTGACGGGCTCCTAGGGCAACACGTAATCGACCAAGTGGGCATCTGCCGAATCCTCGTCAGCCGGCGCCATAGGCTGTCCGGATCAGCTCTCGGCCTGCTCGGCGTAGGCCTCGGGCGTGAGCAATCCGTCGAGCTCGGCGGCGTTCGCCAGTTGCATGCGGAACAGCCAGCCATCGCCGTAGGGATCCGTGTTCACCAATTCCGGCGAATCCTCCAAAGCGCTGTTGGCCTCGATGACCTCCCCGGTCAGTGGCGCGTAGATGTCGGAGGCGGCCTTGACCGATTCGACCACCGCGCAGGCGTCGCCCTGTTCGTAGCTCATGCCGGGTTCCGGCAATTCGACGAACACCATGTCGCCCAGTTGGGCCTGCGCATGATCGGATATGCCGATCGTCACCGTGCCGTCCTCGTCCTGACGAACCCATTCATGGCTTTCCCGGTACAGCAGGTCGGATGGTATATCGCTCATCTGGTTTTTCCCTCTTTACGGTCCCACGGCTTCAATTCTAGCATCGCCCACTCAACGCTAACCACACCTAGAGAATCCCGTCGCAAGTCTTGCCGTTGCGCACGAACGGCGGTTGCACGATACGAGCCGGCAATTCCTTGCCGCGAATGTCCACGGTGCAGCGGTCCTGCGCCCCCACCGGCACCCGCGCGAAGGCGATGGCCCGTTGCAGTGTCGGTGAAAAGGTGCCGCTGGTGGTCAGGCCCGGGCCGGCCGCTGTCATCACCGGCTGGAGTGGGCGCAGCACACCGCGACCTTCCAGCACCAGGCCCACCAGCTTGTTGCGCAGGCCCGCCGCTTGCTGCCGTTCCAGCGCCGGGCGGCCAATGAACTGCCGATCGTCTTTCATCGCGACGGTCCAGGCCAGGCCCGATTCCAGCGGCGTGACGTCTTCGTCCATATCCTGGCCGTACAGGTTCATCCCCGCCTCCAGACGCAGCGTGTCCCGCGCGCCCAGCCCGCAGGGCTTGACGCCCGCATCCAGCAGCGCGTTCCAGAAAGGACCGGCTTCGCCGTCAGGCAGCAGGATCTCGTAGCCATCTTCGCCTGTGTAGCCGGTGCGCGCGATAAACAGGTTGCCGTGCTCGATCGCTGTAAACGGCTTGATTTCGAGCAAATCATCGACCGCATCGGCGGGCAGCAGTGAATGGACCGCGCCGCGGGCCTCGGGGCCCTGCACCGCGATCATCGCAAGTTCATGGTGTTCGGTGATGGCGACGCTGAACCGGTCAGCCTGCCACTCCAGCCACGCCAGGCCCTTGTCGCGGGTCGCGGCGTTGACGACCATGCGAAACCAGTTCTCGTCCATGAAATAGGTGATCAGGTCGTCGATGACCCCGCCCGCTTCGTTCAACATGCAGCTGTAGAGCGCCTTGCCCCGGGTCTTCAGCCGCGCCACGTCATTGGCCAGCAGCCGCGACAGGAACGGCCGCGCCTCGGAACCGCGGATGTCCACGACGGTCATGTGCGATACGTCGAACATGCCGGCGCCGCTGCGCACGGAGTGATGCTCGTCGATTTGCGAACCGTAATTGATTGGCATGGCCCAACCCACGAAATCCACCATGCGGGCTCCGGCAGCCAGGTGCGCGTCGTAATGAGGCGTGCGGCGCATTGTCAGGTCTCGGTTTGGCGGAAGCTCACTATAGCCGCGCGAGGCTCAAATGCAAGGCAGCTGCGAACCACGGCCAGTCGCAGTTCCCGGGACTGGCGGGCGCAGCACGCCGTCGGGTCCGACACCCGCCGACGACGGCAACCGGACCCGCCGCTGCGCGGTTCCATGCAGTGTTGGCAGGCCCTAGCCGTCGAGTTTAAGCGTCGGTCCCAGCGGCAGTTCGCGGAAGCGCTTACCGGTGGCGGCGAAGATCGCGTTGGCTGTGGCCGGCGCGATCGGCGGAACGCCCGGTTCGCCGACCCCGGCCGGCGGTGCCTCGCTGTCCACCAGGTGCACCCGGGTGTCCGGCGTCTGGCCGATACGCAGCACGCGGTAGTCGTTGAAGTTGCCCTGGTCGATCCGCCCTTTCGATGCCGTGATCTGGCTGTCGCGGGCCAGGCTCAGGCCGAAGATCACTGCGCCCTCCTGCTGGGCGCGCACCCGATCCGGGTTGACGTAGGTGCCGCAATCGATAGCGATATCCACCCGCGGGACACTCCAGCTGCCGTCCTCGGCCACGGCCACCTCGACGACGGCGGCGACATAGCTCAGGAAGCTGTACTGGGCCGCGATACCGAGGCCGTGGCCGGGCGCCATTGGGCGGCCCCAGCCGGCCCGCTCGGCCACCAACTGGATCACGTTGCGCAACCGGCCGGTCTCGAAAGGATAGTTCTCGGTGGCTTCCAGGCCCAGCGCCGCCACGTCGATCTCGCGATCGGCCCCGAGCAACTGCAGCAGGTTTTCACGTGGGTCGACACCGCGCGCATGGGCAATTTCGTCGCTGAAGGAATTGATGGCGAACGACTGGAAGATGTTGCAGACCGAGCGCAGCCAACCAATGCGCACCTTGGCTTCGATCGGTCCGGTCTCCAGGCGCAAATTGGGAATCGCGTAAGGCACATTCTGGGCCCCGAGGCCGAGTTCGAGCGGCACCGGTTCCCGCGTCGCGGCGTCGAAGGTGGAAAAGATGCTGGGGTAGCACAGCCGGTGACGCCACGCGGTGACGATGCCTGCCTCGTCCAGGCCGGCTTCCAGCCGCTGGGCGCTGACAGAATGGAAATAGTCGTGCCGGATGTCGTCCTCGCGGCTCCACTGCACGAGCACCGGGGCACCCAGCTGTTTCGAGAGGTAAACCGCTTCCTCGGCGAAATCGCATTTCGATTTACGCCCGAAGGCCCCGCCGAGCAAAGTCACGTTGACGCGGATCTGGGCGGGCGTGAGCCCGCTCACCGCTTCGGCCATCGGGATCAGGGACTGCGGATCCTGGACCGGGGCCCAGATTTCGCAGAACTCCGGCGTGACCGACGCAACCGCGGCCGGCGGTTCCATCGGCGCATGCGCCAGGTGCGGCGCGTAGTATTCAGCCGCCACGGTTTGTACGGCCCCGGCCAGCGCGGTGTCGGCATCGCCCTCGTTGCGTACGGGCGTTCCCGGCCGGCGCACCGTCTCCAGCATGGCGGCTTTGTAGGCTGCCGAATCGTAATCCGCGTTCGCGCCGTCCTCCCACTCGACCGACAACAGGTCCCGGCCCTTCAGTGCGGCCCAGGTGTTGGAGGCGATCACGGCGAGACCGCCCAGCGCCTTGTACATAGCGGGTGGTTCGGCCGCCGGTATTTCGATGACCTGCTCGACGCCGGCCACGGCCAGGGCGGCAGTCGCGTCATACGATTTGACCTTGCCGAAAACCACCGGCGGCCGGGCGATGGCCGCGAACTTCATGCCCGGCAGACGCGTGTCGGCGCCGTAGTTGGCGGTGCCGTGGGTCATGTCGTGCATGTCGACGATCGGCAGTTCCTTGCCGATGTAGCGGAACTGGTCACGCGACTTGAAGGCAAGCTGCTCCAAACCCGGCACCGGCAGTTCGGCTGCGCCGGCCACCAGCTCACTGTAATCCAGCACCCGGCCGGACGGCTGGTGCACCACCGTGTGCAGCTCGGCGCGGCACTCATCGACGTCTACGCCCCACTGCTTGGCCGCCGACTGCTCCAGCATCCGGCGCACGGTCGCGCCGGCTTCGCGCATGCGCTGCATGAAATCGCGGACCGAATGGGAACCGTCAGTATTCTGATCGCCGTACTTTGCATCGCCTGTGGCCTGTTCAACCACAACCCGCGCCCAGTCCGCTTCCATCTCGTCGGCGAGCACGGCCGGCAGCCCGGTGCGAATGCCCTGGCCCATTTCGCTGCGATGCGAAATGATGCGCACGGTTCCGTCCGTGTCGAAACTGACATAGACGTCGGGGGACCATGGCCCGGTGGGCGCCGGGCGCACGGGAATCGGCGCGCTCTCCGGGCCGCATCCGAACAGGGAGACCCCGATGACGAATACACCGCCCGTTTTCAGGAAATCGCGGCGGCTGACCTGCTGGATGGCTTGCGGGTCGGAGACCGGGCGCGGCCTGGCGGCGAATTTCTGGAAGGGATTCATGCGCCACCTCCCGCAGTCGATCCGGCAGCTGACCTGATCGCCGCCCGGATGCGCTGGTAAGTGCCGCAACGGCAGATCACGCCGCCCATGGCGTCGTCGATCTGCTGCTCGTCGGGAGCAGGGCTGCCCGCCAGCAGCGCCGCCGCTTGCATGATCTGCCCGGACTGGCAGTATCCGCACTGCGGTACCTTGTGTTTCGCCCAGGCGATCTGCAGCGGATGCTCGCCACCCGCGGCCAGTCCCTCGATGGTCGTGATGTCGGCGCCCTCGAGGCGCTCCATGGGCACCGAGCAGGAGCGGATGGCCTGGCCGTCAAGGTGCACGGTGCAGGCGCCGCAGAGGCCCTTGCCGCAACCGTACTTGCTGCCCGTGAGGCCCAGGAAATCGCGCAAATACCAGAGCAGCGGCAGGTCGCCCTCGCCCTCGTACGCCTGTTTTTCGCCGTTAACCGTCAATTGGATCATGTGCTGCACTCCACCTGCTGCATGGGTTGTTTGGGCTTATTCCGGCTTGCGGAACTTGAGCGTCATCCGGTCGGATTCACCGATGGCTTCCATCTCGGCTCGCGACCCGGGGTTGTCGCGGCTGGCGGCCAGCGAAAGAAACCGTGTCGAACTCAACAGCTTGTTCATGGAAAACCTCTGGGAGTGTCACGGATCACGCCTTTTCCATTATGTGCGATCGGCCCCAAAGCGCAAGTCGGTCCCGGATCGGCGAGGGACAGCGGTCAGTGAATCTGGCTTTCCATGAGGATCAGCATCATCAGTAACTCGGAATTGTTTTGCATGGCCTGCTCCTCGAAGCGGCTTTCGGTCTGCTGGTTCATGATCTGGGATGACTCAACCCGGCGCTTGATCAACTCGGGGTCCACCTCGTCGTTGAACATCCGCTGATAGGCATCCAGGCGGCCGCCCAGGTCAATGATGGCCTCCTCGGTCAGCAGCGCGAGCTCTTGCTGGAACTGGTTGAACTCCATCATGTTGCGCAGGTAGACGGTCTGCTCGCGCAGCGCCCGGACCTGCGCGGGCGCCGATGGATCGTCGATCACGGCCGAGTACTCGATGCCATCGGCGATCGCATTGCGGATGATGATGGCGTCCGCCGCGATCTCGTTCACGTCGACCATGCTGATCAGGATGGGGTTGGCTCGCGCGATCCGGGTCATCCGGGCCTGGATCTCCGGCCCGTTCTCGCGGGCGAACTGGAACAGCTGCGCGGCGCCGGCCAGCAGGATGTCCTGGTCGATGATCCGCGCCAGGGGTTTGACGTAATCGTCGAGCGCCAACTCCATGCCCGGGTCACCGGCTGCGCGGCGCTCCGTCCGCGCCTGGACGACGGGCTGCAGCAGTTCGAGCAAAGCCGGGTCGACGCCGCCGGCCATCAGCGACAACAGGCTGAGCTGACGATATTGCTCCCCCGGGGTCAGTGGCTCCAGCGAGCTGAAATCGAAAGCGGCCAGGCCCCGGATGGGCATCAGCAGCATCCATGCCAGGGTCAGTACCGGCAGCACCTTCGCAATCCACACCCTGCTGATCAATGCCTCCTCCATGCTCAAAACACCAGGCGCTGCACGGCGTCCGCGTTACCCGCGCCCGTATCCTTCCCAGCACGGAACTCGCGGACCCGCGGCTTGCCGCCTGGCTCCTCGACCCGCAGCACACCATCGGGGATTCCGCCACGGAACGTGCCTTCGAAATAGAACGCACCGGTTTGATTGGGGTACCGCGCGATCATGCCGCCGACGCCCTCCGCCAGGCCCGCCCGGGCCTGGCCGAGAAACTCCACCGTGTTACCCGCACCGTCGACGATGACGCCGTAACCGCGGCCGTCCGCGCGGCCGTCCCGGCATCCCCCGTACCAGCGGCCAGCCACGGTGAATGCCGGGTGCCGGAACAGACAGTCATCGGCAAAGCGGGTTTCCAGCGAGCGGATCCGCGCCTGGTACAGGGTCAGGGTCTTGTTGCGGAATTCCGCAAAGCCCATCGCGGAGATGCGCTCCTTCGATTCCATCCACTCCATCTGCACGGAGATCTGCCGCTCCAGCGCGGGCGCAATCAGCGCGAGGAAGTGCTCCGACATCTGCGCCGACTCGGCGCGGGTTTCCAGGGTCGAACTCATGGCCCAGATCGAACCGAGCACAAACAGTCCGCTGAAGCTCTGCAGCGCAGCGCCGGCAGCGCCCGAGGCGGTAGCGCCGTAGATGGAGCCGGCCAGTGCCAGCGCCGCGAAGGCAGCGGTCACGTTCTGCTTGCGCGCCGCGCTGCGCCGGTCTTCCAGCAGGCGGTATTCGCCTTCGATCATCTGTCGCATCTTGTCGCCATAATCGCCCAGGTAGGTGCCGTCGTAAATGCTGAGCGACTGGGCCGAGATGAACTTCCGTTCGGACTCGATCAGGGCCTCGGCCAGTTGCAGCCGCGACCTGACGTCCTCACCTCCAGCGCGGGCCAGGAAGGCGATGGCCAATTCCGGATCGAAGCGGGCCAGCGCGTTCTGGCGGGTGAAAAACGTGGCCTTGTCATGGTTGACTTCGTTCAGGGCCTGCTTGACGCGGGTCGCCGCTCCCCGGACAAAGCTCTCGACGAAGGGGTCCGACTGGTAGTCGGACGTCAGGTTGGCCAGCATCTCGCCCCGCATCTGGATCTTCTCGACCGGGTATTGCTCGACGGCCATGACGTCGCGCGACTGGCTGCTCACGGATTTCAGCGGCAGGTCGCGGGCATCGGGCGCCCGGCGGTTCAGGAAGGAAATGAAATCCAGGGGGCGCTGGTAGCGCACCGGCGTGAAGTTGAGCCGGCTTTCCAGGGCGCTCACGACCTGCTCTTCCGACAAGGCCCAGGCCGCCCCGGTCAGCGGCTCGCTGGACAGCAACAGGCCGTTGGTGGAAGGCTGCAGCCAGCGGTCACTGTGCAGTACGAACAATGGCGTCACCAGGTCACCAAAGGTGATCGGCGGCGAGTCCATCATCGCGGTGGTGTCGGGATAGGAATAGACGTTGAAATCGACCGTGATGACGCTGGGGATCTGTTCGGTGGCCAGGATCGGCCGGCTGTAAACGCCCTGCTCCGGGTCCCAAAGGATGATGTGCGGCGACAGCAGCACCGTGTCCTGCGGCAGCTCTTTTTGTAGTTCCCGGTACAGCGACATCACGTAGTAGTTGGACTTGGCGATGACCGACTGGGCGATGCGCGTCGTGACCCTCTTGGTGCGGTTGGCCGGCGGCACCTCGCCGCCGATCGCGTTGATCGAAAAAGCGTGGAAATAGGGCTCCTCGGCCTCGGCCTGGATGATGGCCGGGTAGCGGATCACCACCAGGGCATCGGCCCGGGACAGGCTGAAGTCGGCCAGCTCGACGGATTCATCGGGCTTGAACACGGATGAACGGGAGCCGCGCGCGGTGCCGGCACAGCCCGCCACCAGCAGCGCTGCGATCAGCAGGGCCAGGCAGGCAAGATGGCCGGAATGTGATTTCTCGCGGTATCCCATGTAGCTCCGATCAGAATTGGATGCGCTGCAGGTCGTCGACGCTCGCGGCGCCGGCATCCTGGCCGGCACGGAACATTCTGACCCGGCTCTTGCGTCCGGGTTCCTCGACACTCACGACGCCGTCCGGCAATCCACTCCGAAACTCCCCTTCGAAGAATACAGCGCCGGTTTCGCCCGGGGCGTTCAAGATCATCGCGCCCAGACCCTCGGCCATGCCGGACTGCGCCGCGCCGACGTACTCGAGCACATCGCCCTCGTCATCGATCACCAGGCCATAGCCGGTGCCGGCCGCCAGACCGGACTCGCAGGCGCCAAACCAGCGGCCGGTCGCATCACGGTCGGGGCGCATGAAACGGCATTCGGGATCAACCTCGCTGGACAGGGCGCGCGCACTTTGCTGGTACAACGCCAGCGTCTGGCCGCGGAACTCGGCGAAATCCCGGGCGGTGATCTCCTGGCGGGATTCCAGCCACTCCACCTGCACCGTCACCTGCTCGTTCAGGGCCGGCGCCATCTGCGCCAGGAAATTTTCGCCGACAATTTTGGACTGAGCGTGCGCGCTGAAGGCGGAACTCATGGCCCAGACCGACGACAGCGCCAGGATGTTGCTCATGGTTTGGGACTCGAAAAAGTTGCCACTGTCCATGTCATTGCCGACGTACATCGCGCCGGCCATGGCGACAATGGCCAGCACCGTTCCGATGTTCTGCTTGCGCGCCAAGTCACGCCGCTCTTCCAGCAGTTGGTATTCGGCAGTGATGATCTCACGCGTCTGATCACCGTAAACGCCATCGTAAACGCCTTCGTACAGGCTGGCGGACTGCGCCGAGATGAATCTGCGCTCCGC
>Ga0316188_10000659_pt1 | contig 15327 bp, 12 predicted proteins | sample Phiworburrow1_MG_FD_204933 | JGI IMG/M metagenome (GOLD analysis project Ga0316188, IMG submission 204933) | Coastal sediment microbial communities from Maine, United States - Phippsburg worm burrow 1 | ecosystem: Environmental > Aquatic > Marine > Coastal > Sediment | place: USA: Maine...
GAAAGACATATGGAGTACTGACGATAAATTCCATAAACGTTTCCACCGAGGTGCGGATCACACTGCCCTGGTCACGTATCCGCTGCCGTGCTTTTCGCATCAGCTGGCGCAGGGCAACGCCACCTTCGTCTACCAGGGTAAGGCCAAGCTCTTCCATGTCTTCAAAGTGCCGGTAGAACGAGTTGGGTGCGATACCCGCTTCCCGGGTGACTTCACGCAGGCTCAGGCTGGAATAACTGCGCTGCTGGCTAAGCAAACGAAACGCTGCATCAATGATCATGCGGCGGGTTTTCTCTTTCTGCTGGGCGCGATTTGTTGACAAATTCATATTTCTTATGTTTCAAAACCTTAAAATAATCCAGCAGTAAACTAACACACGTATTCTTTAATATATTTAATTATTTCCTAAAACTGTACAGGTTTGTTTTTTCAGCGTACACTTGTATATGTTATAGAAAAATATACAGAGAAACAAATTCAATGCAAAAACCCAAACTCATCTGGCTCAATGTCCTGGTCTTCACTATCACCGGCCTCATCACCCTGATCGGCGTTCCTGTCTACGGCTTCCTGGTCGGTTTCGACGGCTGGCAGATCGCCGCCATGCTCATTGGCATCGTCATATGCGAAATATCCATCACTGCCGGTTACCATCGTTTATGGACCCACAGGGCATACCAGGCACACTGGCTGGTCAGGCTGCTCCTTGCCATCGGCGGCACCTTTGCTACACAGAACAGCATCTTGCACTGGGCTTCCGATCATCGCAGGCATCACCGTTATGTCGATGACAATCAGAACGATCCGTATTCTGCTCAACGCGGATTCTGGTATTCCCATATCGGCTGGATGCTGCGTGATTATGAAGCAACCACTGCAGACCCGTCATATGATAACTGCCGTGATCTGCAGGCTGACCGCATCGTGATGTGGCAGCACCGTCATTACATGCCCCTGGTACTGGGGATCAATTTTGGTATCCCGATCCTGCTCGGTTTATGGCACGGTGATCTTCTAGGCATGTTAATACTGGCCGGTGCCGCACGCCTGGTGATCTCCCATCACATGACCTTCTTTATAAATTCCCTGGCCCACGTCTGGGGCAGCCAGCCCTACTCGGACAAAAACTCCTCTCGTGATAACGGCGTAATTGCGTTTCTCACCATGGGCGAGGGCTACCACAATTATCACCACAGTTTTCAGCGAGATTACCGTAACGGCATCCGCTGGTGGCAGTTTGATCCAACCAAATGGCTGATTCGCAGCCTCGCCTGGATGGGCCTGGCCAAGAACCTTTACCGGACACCGGTGGAAAAAATCGAAGCTTCACGCGCACAGATGCTGCTGACCAGAACCAAGCGCAAACTGGCAAAAGCGCCTCAGGCAGAAGTATTGATTCACCGCCTGCAGAACGAATACGAAGCGCTGCTGCACAGGGTCAACGAGTTCGCACTGGCAAAAAAACAATGGATGGAAGCAAGCAAAGCTGCGGCCATGGAAAATTATGACCTCGATGCACTGAAGGAAAAAGTCGAAACCCTGAAAGCAAATTTTTTACAGCAGAAAAGAAACTGGTTGATGCTGAATGAAAAGATCGCCTGTGCCTGATGGATATTTGAATCATGATCCTGGCGCTAAACTGAGCACCCGCTGAAGTCTCAGTTTAGCATCAGGCATCTATGACATGAGATGAAAACCGACTTACTCTGACTCCCCCGCTAACCGCAGAAAAAATCATACCGGAGCGATGGTAATGTCTTCCCCTGCCTGCTGAGAAGCCAGGCGAGATAACATAGCATACAGCTCTTCGTGATCTCCACTGTCACAAACCCATCGCTGACTACTTTCATCATAATTAAAATGGAAGCCACCTGATTTAGCAGCCATCCACAGCTGGTTCATGGCACCCTGCTTGCTGAAGATGATCTTGCTGCCGTTATCAAACTCGAGCGTCAATACACCAGCGACCTCTTCATAATCGATACCGGCACCACTGCCTTCAATCGCATCCTGAAGATCGTCGATAGTGCGTTCGGCTATTTCCTGAAATTCTGTTTCGTTCATGTTAGACCTTTACCAAAGAAAAGCGATTAACCACAGAGGTGAGGGGACACAGAGAAACAATTTATATGTTATAAATTTATTAACTTCAACTTTCGTTGATGTTAATAAATAAAAATCCTCTGTGTCTTCGCGCCTCTGCGGTAAAAAAATATATATCTTCTATTTCATCTTACTGCGAATAAGCTCATTCACCTGAGCAGGATTCGCTTTGCCCTGTGACATTTTCATTACCTGGCCAACGAAGAAGCCCATCATCTTATCTTTGCCACTTTTCAGCTCTTCGAACTGCGCCGGGTTTTTCGCGATGACCTCATCGACATAGGCTTCAATGGCAGACGTATCCGTGATCTGTTTCAGGCCTTTGCTTTCGATAACCTCATCGGCACTGCCATCGCCGTTCCACATAGCATCGAGCACATCTTTGGCAATCTTTCCGGAGATAGTATTGTCCTTGATGCGCGCTAACAGTAACGAGAACGCCTCGGCATCAACATTCGATTTATCGATCTCAATCTCTTCGCGGTTCAGGCGGGCTGATAGTTCACCGGTAATCCAGTTGGCCGACAGCTTGGCATCACCGGTTTTTTGCACAACCTTCTCGAAATAACTGGATAACGCCAAAGATGAGGTGATGACGCCAGCATCATAAGCCGACAGACCCAGCTCATCCATGTAACGCTTCTTTTTCTGATCGGGCAGTTCCGGTAATTCACCACGCACCTGCTGGCGGTATTCTTCAGTGATGATGACGGGCAGCAGATCCGGATCGGGGAAGTAGCGGTAATCATTCGCCTCTTCCTTGCTGCGCATGGAACGGGTTTCGTTTTTCACCGAATCATAAAGACGGGTTTCCTGGACCACCGTACCGCCGTCTTCGATCAGGTCAATCTGGCGCTCGACTTCGATGTTGATGGCGCGTTCGACAAAGCGGAATGAGTTGATGTTCTTCAGCTCGGCGCGGGTACCGAACTCCTTCTGTCCTCGCGGACGCACCGAGACGTTAGCATCACAGCGGAAAGACCCTTCCTGCATATTACCGTCACAGATCCCGATGTATTGCACCAGTGAATGGATCTTGCGCATGTAGGCCACAGCTTCTTTCGCACTGCGCATATCCGGCTCAGAAACGATTTCCAGTAACGGGGTACCGGCACGGTTCAGATCGATACCAGTCATGCCGGCAAAATCTTCATGTAATGATTTACCGGCATCCTCTTCCAGATGCGCGCGGGTCACGCCTATGGTTTTGGTCTCACCGTTTTCCAGCTCGATATCCACACTGCCCCTGCCGACGATGGGCAGATCGAACTGTGATATCTGGTAACCTTTGGGCAGATCAGGATAGAAATAATTTTTACGGGCAAATACCGAACGATCAGCGACTTCGGCGCCGATCGCCATGCCAAACTTGACTGCCATGTGCACCGCTTCTTTATTCAGCACCGGCAGCACGCCCGGCAGGGCAATATCGACAACACTGGTCTGGGTGTTCGGCTCGGCACCATAGGCAGTGCTGGCGCCGGAAAAGATCTTAGATTTAGTCGCTAACTGGGCATGTATTTCCAGCCCGATAACGACTTCCCAGTTCTCGGTCGCAAAGCTCACGATTTAAACTCCTCTGGCAGACGGCTGTGCCAATCGGTCACCTGCTGATACTGGTGCGCAACATTGAGCAACCTGGCCTCTTCAAAATAATTACCCATGATCTGCATACCCACGGGCATACCTTTAGCAAAACCAACAGGGATGGACATCGCTGGAATACCGGCCAGGTTTACCGCGATAGTGAAAATATCGGAAAGATACATGGAGATCGGGTCATCCGATTTCTCGCCGATATTAAAAGCGGTTTCCGGCGTCGCCGGTGCCATGATGACATCGACCTGTTCATAAGCTTTTTTGAAATCGTCGCTGATCAGGTGGCGCAGTTGCTGCGCTTTCAGATAATACGCATCGTAATAACCCGATGACAGGGCATAAGCACCTACCATGATACGGCGTTTAACTTCTGCGCCAAAGCCTTCGCCGCGAGAACGCGTGTATAGATCATTCAGGTCTTTTGGATCTTCACAGCGATAACCATAACGCACACCATCAAAACGCGATAAATTGGCAGAACACTCTGCTGGCGCCACCACGTAATAAACCGGCACCGACAAACCACTGTTCGGCAATTCGATCTCAACCAGTTCTGCACCCATCGCTTTATATTGTTCCAGCGCCGCGTTAATCACCGCTTCCACTTCCGGATTCATCCCACCTTCTGCGTGAGCAAAATATTCTTTCGGCAGGCCGATGCGCAAACCATCCAGAGGTTTGTTCAGGTCTGCCGAATAATCCGGCACCTCTTTTTCTATGCTGGTCGAATCTTTCTCATCGAAGCCCGCCATGGCATTTAATAACAGGGCACAGTCACTGGCGCTCTGCCCCATCGGTCCAGCCTGATCGAGGCTGGAAGCAAAAGCGATCATACCGAAACGGGAAACCCGTCCATAGGTCGGTTTGATACCGGTAATTCCGCAGAAGGCCGCTGGCTGACGGATAGAACCGCCGGTATCGGTACCGGTTGCTGCAGGTGCGAGCCGTGCACTCACTGCTGCCGCAGAACCGCCGGACGAACCGCCGGGTACCGCTTTCAGGTTCCACGGATTTTTTACTGTTCCGTAATAGCTGGTCTCATTCGAGGAGCCCATGGCAAACTCATCCATATTGGTTTTACCCAGCATGACGACACCGGCGGCGCGCATGTTGGTCACCACGGTCGCATCGTATGGAGAAATAAAATTATCCAGCATTTTAGATGCACAGCTGGTCTTCACGCCGCGAGTACAAAAAATATCCTTATGTGCGATCGGCACGCCGGTTAACGCCGGTGCATTTCCGGCTTTTAATCTTTCATCGGACTCTTTTGCCTGTGCTAACGCCAGCCCTTCACAGACCGTGATGAAACTGTTCAATTTCTCATCACAGTTTTTAATGCGATCCAGAAAAAACCGGGTTAATTCAACACTGCTGACTTCGCCTGTCTGCAACATGGCCGATAGCTCAGTGACTGATTTGGTATGGTAGTTACTCATTGAAATAGCTCTCAAATATCTTTTAATTTTTTTGCCTGAGCGTTCAGGCCTGATTGCTGCATCCTGATAGACTGGAAAAACAACTCGAACTTATTCAATTACTTTAGGCACCAGATAAAGCCCGTTTTCAGTTTCTGGCGCAATGGCCATAAACTCATCACGGCGATTCTGCTCTGTCACCACGTCTTCACGCAGCCGCTGAACCGCATCAAAAGGATGAGACATCGGTGTTACGCCCGTGGTATCAACAGCATTCATCTGTTCGACCAGCCCAAGAATATTGGATAAATTGGTCGCATATGCCTGCATATCGGCAGTATCAACTTTTAAACACGCCAGTTTTGCAATTTTTATAACTTCGTCAATCTCGATTGACATGAAAAACCCCCATTTAATGAACAGCCAAAATCAACGACAAACACCGAGGCTAAGGTGAATACTATTCAGCGTCTTTGTTATGACAGCCCCGATACCAGCGATGGAAAAACACGATAGCTATAGGACGTGAAAGTGAGGCAGAAAAATACCACATTCTGGGCATTTGCTCCACACATAGACCAGGGTTAAAAGCAGCAAGTTAAGTATTTTATTATTTTTTGATGATAATCCGTCTATCATAGCGATAAACCTTGCTAGACAGCAGTGTGATTGATACAGTACGCGCAATTCTTTGTGAGATTAGTAGCAATCTCGGTAATAACCTCTATATTTAGCAAGTAAATATAACATTATAATAATCAAGGGCTCCTAAAATTCCGGCTTACCTTTCAAGTTTGACTGCCAGGTTTACCGACTAGACATTTCAAAACTGGAATTTATTCAGGTTGGGGAGCACTTAAGAACACAAAAGGTCTGCACACACATGTTTTTGAATCGTTTCCGGGGAATGTTTTCCAACGATTTATCAATCGATCTTGGTACTGCCAATACATTGATATACGCTCGCGGTCGCGGCATTGTTCTCAACGAACCGTCCGTTGTTGCCATTCGCCAGGACCGTGGTCCCGGCGGCCCCAAAACCATCGAAGCTTTCGGTAAAGATGCCAAAGGCATGCTGGGGCGAACACCACAGAACATTACCGCCATCCGTCCGATGCGCGACGGCGTAATCGCCGATTTCAATATCACCGAAAAAATGCTGCAGCATTTCATTCGCCAGGTGCATGAAAGCAAGATCTTACGACCAAGTCCACGTGTATTGATCTGCGTACCCTGCGGTGCTACCCAGGTAGAGCGCCGTGCGATCCGGGAATCTGCCGCCGGCGCCGGTGCGCGTAAAGTTTATTTAATCGATGAACCGATGGCTGCTGCAATCGGTGCTGGCATGCCAGTCGACGAACCCAAAGGTTCGATGGTACTGGATATCGGTGGCGGTACTTCAGAAGTCGCAGTTATCTCGTTAAATGGTATCGTTTATTCGGCTTCCGTCCGTGTCGGTGGTGACAAATTTGACGACGCCATTACCAATTATGTGCGCCGTAATTACGGTATCCTGATCGGTGAAGCCACTGCAGAAAAAATAAAACATGAAATCGGTACCGCTTATCCCGGCAAAGATTTACTGGAAATCGAAGTTAAGGGTCGTAACCTGTCAGAAGGTATCCCCCGCAGCTTCTCACTCAACAGCAACGAAATCCTTGAAGCCCTGCAGGAACCACTGCATGGAATCGTCAGCGCAGTCAAAACAGCTTTGGAACAAACACCGCCAGAACTGGGTGCGGACGTTGCCGAACGCGGCATCGTACTGACCGGTGGCGGCTCACTGCTGCGAGATCTTGATCGTCTGATCATGGAAGAAACTGGCCTGCCGGTAGTGATGGCCGATGATCCGCTGACCTGTGTTGCCCGCGGTGGTGGTCGAGTGCTTGAACTGATCGATCAGCACGGAGGCGACTTTCTCGCCGTTGAGTAATGTTGCATGTGCGCCGTGATAAATTATTTTCACCGCGCACTCCATTCATATCCATCGGTTTTAGTGCGATCAATTTTTCGCAATAAAGGTTCAGGTTAAAACCAGCACATGCAAACGCTATTCATACGTGGCCCATCTGCTACCGTACGCATGACAGTACTCGTTATCGCGTCGATAGTACTGATGACTGTCGATCACCGCTGGCAATCTCTGGAATTAGTCCGCAGTACGATTTCTGGCGTTTTATACCCGCTGCAATACTCCATAGACTTACCGATACGGCTTTTTTACTGGGCAGATGAAACATTCAGCACCCAGAAGACGCTGCTCGAAAAAAACCGTGAATATGAAGCTCGCCACCTGGAAAACCGCGTCCAGTTGCAGAAACTGGAGATCATCGAAAAAGAAAATGATCGCTTACGGCGTTTATTGAGTGCCACACCAAAAACCACTGAACGCCTGCTTATCGCCGAAATCATCAATGTTGATGTTGATCCCTACCGGCAACTTATCTTATTGAATAAAGGCAGTAGCAGTGACGTGTATAAGGGGCAGCCGATCATCGATGCACAGGGCATCATGGGACAGGTCATACATGTTGGTCCTATGTCTTCCACGGCGATATTGATCACTGATGCCAGTCATGCCATACCAGTACATGTAGACCGCACCGGGTTACGCGCGAACGCCTTCGGTACCGGTAAAATTGATCAGCTCGACCTGCGTCACCTGCCACATAATGCGGATATCCAGGTTGGAGACATGCTCATCAGTTCCGGTCTTGGCGGCACCTTCCCACCCAACTATCCTGTCGCAATCATCACCCAGGTCGAACGCCCTGATGGCGAACCCTTTGCTGCGATCGCGGCAAAGCCACTGGCGCAACTGGATAAAAGCCGTGAGGTATTACTCGTATGGCACAACAGACCGGAAGAAAAACCTGAACAGAGTACCGATGACAGGGACGATGACGAGACTGACGCAGTTACAGATACTGGTGACAATTCGCCAGACGAAAATCCGGTAACTACTGACCTGGAAAATCCGTCAACACCGCTCAGAGACAATAATGAATAAAACCTTGCGCGTAGCTTTGATGACCATAATCGGTGCATTGATGCTTGCTATCATGCCGTTACCTGACTGGGCGATAGAGTTCAGACCGGACTGGGTCACCCTGGTCTTAATCTACTGGGCAATGGCATTACCCTCAAGTATCGGTGTCACTATGGCATGGTTTGCCGGTTTATTGCTGGATGTCAGTTACGGCTCTTTGATGGGACAACACGCCATCGGCATGGTACTGGTTATTTACATCATCCTGCTGCAGCACCAGCGTTTACGAGTTGCCTCCCTGTTACAACAGGCCATCGTTATTTTCTTTCTGTTATTTATAAAACAGTTGATCGAATTATGGGTGGATGGCATGTTAGGCCGTGCACCACACAGCTGGTTCTATTTCATGCAGACCATCACCAGCACACTGCTGTGGCCGTGGACCTACCTGATACTGCGGGACCTGCGAAGGAAATTCGGCATCAGCAAACATTATCAATATTAAGATAGATAGTCTCCAATATTCACTTCATCTATCTGCTCGGGTGAAAGAAACTTTTTCGCGTACTGCAGATAAACACCGCTAGTTAAAAACAGGTTAAATAATTGCGCATCAACGTGATTGTCATTACGCATAAAACTTAATATGCGTATGGATTCGTTTAACGTTTTTGCTTTCTTATATGGCCGGTCGGATGCAGTCAAGGCCTCGAATATATCAGCGATCACCATCATCCTCGCCGTTAAAGGCTGTTCACTCATCAGCAGGCGTTTTGGATATCCTTTACCATCCATGGTTTCATGATGGCTTCCGGCAATCAATGGAACCTGTCGTAAATATTTTGGATAAGGCAGGTTATTTAACATGATAATGGTCTGGATCATATGACCATTAATCATATAACGCTCTTCTTCATTCAATGTACCGCGCTGCACACAAAGGTTGTACAACTCGCCTCGGTTATATTTATATTCCGGTGTGTCCACCTTGAACCCCCACGGATTGTCCTGTGGTATTTTATCGTTTTCATGGCGCGCGATTAAATGTTCCGCCTTATCGGCCAGCAGTTTCTCTACTGCCGGCAGCATCGTTTCTTTTCTGTTTTTACGATTCAGTTCTTCCCAGGATATGCCTAAATTATCATCCAGCGTGCGCAGCCAGGTTTTTTCAGCAATAGCTTGCAGCCTTGCAATCTTGTCATCTGCCAGAAACTCGCCGCCAACATTACACTCGGCAATAAATGCAAAATCATCATCCAGTAGCTGGCACTGCTGACGCAAATTTTCCAGCGACTCTTCTTTATGTCCACCGCCTGCGATCTGCTGCCAGCATTTGATTTCAGCATCACGCTTCAACACTTCGAATCGCATTCTCACTTCATGAATACGGTCATAAATTGTTTCCAGCTTGGTCGCTTTATCGACCACGTATTCCGGCATTGTGACTTTTCCGCAATCATGCAGCCAGCAGGCGATGTTAAGTTCCTGCCACTGTTTTTCATCGAGATCAAAATCACTGAATTCTTTATCCTTACTTTCACAGGCCGCTTTTGCCAGCATCATGGTTATTTCAGGAACTCGCTGGCAATGACCGCCAGTATAGGGTGACTTGGCATCGATCGCGCCGGCTATTAATTTGATAAAGGCATGTAGCAGGGCTTCCTGCATTTTGAACAGCTGACGACTCTCCAGCGTGACTGCAGCAAAACCGGAGAGTGCTTCAACAAACTCGATATTACTGAGATGGTTTACAGTACCTGCACTGTCAGTCTGCTGATAGATCAAACATAACAGCCCGATCACATCATTGTTACGATTTTGTAATGGCAGCACAATGCTGAACAAAGTTTCGGCATGCAACGCATCGAGCAGTGGTGTCAATTTATTTTTATTGCTCTTATTCAACAACAGCACGCGGCTCTTATAACCATCATCGTCATGCAGAAGCTTCTTTGCTTCTGCAAGAGTCAGTGTAGACAAATTATCGACCCGCATATATTCATTTTTCTTATCACATAAGAAATCAGCTTTTAACAGATCGTCCTTTTCATCCATCAGATAGATCAATGCAGCATCAGACTGACTGATCAGCATGGTCTCTTTGGTGATGCTTTTTAACAAAGTATCGAGATCCTGCTCACCTGACAGGGAATTGATCAGCTTGATGAATTTGTTTATCGTCGATTTCATCATCGACATCGCCTCATCAAGCTGAGCAACTTCTTTGATAAACGATCTCTGTACAGGCGTTTCCTCGAAATCAAAACGAGCGATCGCTTCTGCCTGCTGCGATAGAATGTTTAGCGGTGCCGATATTTTCTTTGCAGTGAGCCAGATAAGCGGGAGAAATATGAGCAATACACTCAGTGTGATAAAAATCAGATTCCGTTGAATAGCAACAGCATCTGCCAGTAATTCATCGATGGGAGAAAGCATCAAGGCATACAGATCGACACCACCTGGTTTAGCCACGATGCGTGCACTACCCAGCCATCGCCGACCTTCATATTCGAAATTCAGATCCTGTTCTTTCGCTTCGATATTTTTACTGATATGGGCAAGTACGCCGCTGCCGAGCTGCTTTAGATTAGCCAGCTGCAATTTATTTTCATCAGCCGTATCTTTACTTTTAACGACTATTTTCTGCTGATCTTTATAGGCAAAGGTTTGTCCTTCCGCATTGATCAATACCACTTCTGAATCAGGTGTTAACTGATATTTCGCGATTGTCTGACTCAAGTTTTCCAGGGTAATATCAAATGCAACAACCACACCTGGCACAGCAGTTACTGACATCGCTGTCACACCAACGATTTTACTGTGATAAAAAACATAAGGTTTCGTTGCATGGGGTGTATCAGTCGCCTGCTCATACCAGGATCGCTTTCTTGGATCAAACAACGTTACTTCACCCGAATCACGTGTTATTTCGTTGAACTTATTATCATAATAAATCGAATACCTTTTGCCGGCACCAAAACCACTCTCCTCTGCTTCCGGCTTCAGGTAGGTAACGATAAATGCAGCATCGGCCGGAATAATATCTGAAGACTCGTCAGAATCGTTTCTGATCTCTCTGGCAGAGAAATAATCGCCATTCTCGTAAGCGATAGCTATCGTGAATAATGCTGGCTCGGATTCGAGCACGGCCGCTAATACCGGCAGATACACTATGCGCTCTTCGAACGTTTTAGCCCTGATCACCGGCGACAGTCGCAGCTGGTGAATTTCACCCAAAATTGAACCATAGGTAGCCTTGAAATCAAGATATAGCTCACGCGTAATCTGTTCATACAGTTCATCTGCAGCGTTCAGCATGATATCGGAAGTTTTATTAAAGCTTTGCCAGCTCAGGATCAGACCTAAACTGACGGCGATAGCAATAAATAAAATGCTTATGGCTATTTGTAGCGGGTATCTATTTTTATAAGTATTCATTTTTATCATTTTCAGCTAATTTATATTATTGAGTGCAGCATCCATATATTTATAAACGATTGAAATATATATCTTTATCAATATTTATCGTAATCATTACAAATGCCTGGCAGACAAGTTTAATGATGCGGCAGAAAACATTAGAATATATCCTCTTTGGGTTTCTTGCATTCTATTTAAGATGGGTCTAATATTGCCCAATCACGAATGAGAACGATTCTCTTTAACAACTGAGAACCTGACTAGCATGACCAATCTACAACCAACCACCAGCCTGCTTAGCCTGCATAATGGCGATAGCGGGCGCATCGCATCAATTGAAGGCGACAGCCATATGGTCCGCCGCATGCTATCGCTCGGCCTCCGCGTAGGGACCGTGGTTAATATGCTCAATCACCGTGGCCGGAGCGTAGTGATCCAGAATGCGGGTACCCGTGTTGCCCTGGGTCCTGGCATTGCTGAAAAATTACAGGTAGAACCTCTAGAACACTGATCCGCCATGGGCTGCTGCGAAAATACCGAAGACAAGGGGGCTCCTAAAGGTGGCTCACTGACCATTGCCCTTGCCGGCAATCCAAATTGTGGTAAATCCGCACTATTTAATGCCTTTACCGGTATTCGCCAGAAAACAGGCAACTGGCCCGGTGTCACGGTGGATCGCAAACAGGGCTTTTTTGATCTTCAGGGTCGCATCGTTACCGCTTACGACCTGCCCGGTATCTATTCTCTCGATGCCAGTTCCATCGATGAAGAAATCACCCGCGACTATTTATTATCACGTGACGCAAACCTGATCGTTAATGTGGTAGATGCATCCAATCTGGAACGCAATCTTTATCTCACTGCCCAGTTACTGGAGATGGGTGTACCCATCGTGCTGGTACTCAACATGATGGACGTGGCACGTAAACGCGGCATCGATATCGATAGCAAAAAACTGTCACAGGAACTCGGTTGCCCGGTGGTGCCTATCGTTGCCATCAGCGGCGAAGGTATCAACCAGCTGAAACAGGAAATCCTGGCCATTACTTCCGGTGAACACACCGGCGGTTTTCGCCTGGCTCACGATGAGATCGTAGAACAGGCCATAGCCGACCTGTTACCGCAGCTACAGCAGTGCAGCAATGCACCAGCTGATAACTTGCACTGGCTCGCGCTAAAACTGCTGGAAAGCGATATCAGCGCTGAAAGAAAGTGCAGCCAGGCTATTCTTGCTGAAGTCGCCAAATGGAAAATAGCCATTGAAGAGCGTGCCGGTGAAGAAGCCGACATCCATATCGCTGACAGTCGTTTCAGCCATGCCCATGCACTGGCGCAAAGAGTCATGCACGAAAAAGGCCGGGTCGGAAAATCGATCACTGATAAAATTGACACTGTCGTTTTAAGCCCGGTATTTGGCGTACCCTTCTTCCTGTTTGTGATGTACCTGATGTTCATGTTCACCATCAACATCGGCGGTGCCTTTATCGATTTTTTCGATGGCATTGCCGGCGCGATATTCGTCGATGGTTTCTCGGAAATTTTAGGCAAGATCGGTATCCCTGATTTCATCCGTGTCATCCTGGCTGATGGTCTCGGTGGCGGCGTTCAGATCGTTGCCACCTTCATCCCCATCATCGCCGCGCTGTACCTGTTTTTATCCGCGGTCGAAGACAGTGGTTATATGGCACGCGCCGCATTCGTTATGGATCGTTTCATGCGTAACATCGGCCTGCCAGGCAAAGCCTTCGTACCACTGATTGTCGGCTTCGGCTGCAACGTACCCGCGGTAATGGCGACACGCACCCTGGAGAACGAACGTGAGCGCAAGCTCACCATATTAATGAACCCATTCATGTCCTGTGGCGCACGCCTGCCGGTATATGCACTGTTCGTCGCTGCCTTTTTCCCGAGCAATGGCCAGAACCTGGTGTTTGCACTCTACCTCATCGGCATTACCGTTGCCGTGCTCACCGGTCTGTTGATGAAACGCACCATCCTTTCAGGTGAGAGCACCGGCTTTATGATGGAGCTGCCGCCGTATCACATGCCGACGTTGAAAGGCATGCTGCTGCGTACCTGGGACCGTGTGCGCCTGTTCATCAAGGAAGCCGGTCAGGTCATCGTCGTTATGGTGCTGGTGATCAATGTGCTCAGTGTCATCGGTACCGATGGCTCCGTGGGCCATGAGAACTCAGATAATTCTGTGCTGGCAGTGATCAGTAAAACAGCAACGCCCGTGTTCGCACCCATGGGCATCAAAGAAGACAACTGGCCAGCAGTATTAGGCATCATCTCAGGCGTTCTGGCCAAAGAAGTGGTGGTTGGCACACTGGACACACTGTATTCACAACTGGCCAGAGAAGATGCCGGCAACGTCCATAAAGAAGCGGCTTTTGATTTCTGGCAGGCAATCACTGCAGCATTCGCCACTGTTCCGGAAAACCTTGCAGCTGTAGTTGATACCTTTACTGACCCGTTAAAACTGGATGTCGGTGATATCGGATCACTGGAAGCGGCGGCCGCAGCACAGGAAGTCGACAATGCCACCTTTGGCGCCATGATCAAACGTTTTGACGGACAGGCAGGTGCCTTTGCCTACCTGCTATTTATCCTGCTTTACTTTCCCTGCGTCGCGACTATCGGCGCTATCCGTCGTGAAGCCGGTTCGCCATGGGCTGTTTTCGTCGCCGCATGGACGACAACCATTGCCTATATCACCGCCAGCAGTTTTTACCAGATCAGCACTTATGCACAACATCCACTGTTCTCGGGGCTGTGGTTAGGCGGCGTCGCTGTCTTCGTCATCGTTCTTATTTATGGCCTGCGCCAATGGGCTCATAAAGAGATAAACCCAGAGCCCGCTTCGGAGATGGGCACATGATACTTTCCCAGGTTCGCGACTATCTCAAACAGCGCGGTCAATGCACCCTGAGCGACATCGCGCTGCATTTCGATACGGATGCCGATGCGGTCCGCGGTATGCTGGATGTCTGGATCCGTAAGGGTAAAGTTGAAAAACGCTCCGCCACCGCATCCTGCGGCACCAGCTGTCAGTCCTGTGATCCTGCAGCGACCGAGATCTATTTCTGGGTAGAACCGGCAAAGCCATCAGATATTAAAGTAGCCGTTCCCCTGCCCGGTTACTGCGATCACAAATAAAATTTATTTCACAATTAATCCTGCTGGTTCACACCGCGTACATCACATCGCTATAATTTTCTTGCGAATACCCAGGTAACACCGACACCGAACATCAGATAATCTTTCTGTTCTATCAGGGGGCTATCCTGAAAAGCTGTGCCTTGCAAATTCTGATAACGTAACAAGCCCCAAAAGATGAAATCTTCACTGCGCCAGTTCGCAATATAATCGACGAATAATCCACTGTAGCCGGCCGTTGCATCGTATTGCGGTCTTTCCGGGGTGACGTATGCCGACTCGACGCCGTAATAAAACTGGTTGAGTTCCTCCGTGGCAAATCGCAGACCGCCAGAAATCAATTGCGCAAAACCTAACTTATAAGGTCTACGTGTCTCATAGGTCAAGCGCGGCTCAAAAATCCAGCCGACACTTTCCGCCGAACCCAGGTCAGTCTCTATTGCTGCTCTCACCGGTAAATCAAGCCTCGTGTGGCTGGGCTTAAATCGGCCACCGGCAAGGGTAATCTCTAATGAAGGTCCCAGCTGTATGACCAGATTCAGGTCTGGCATACCCATCCTCGAGGTGCTGTCCTGGCTGTTAACAGGCACCGCAAAATCAGCACTCAAATTAAATCGTGTTCGCGGAGTTCTGAACAAT
>Ga0316188_10000660_pt1 | contig 15320 bp, 15 predicted proteins | sample Phiworburrow1_MG_FD_204933 | JGI IMG/M metagenome (GOLD analysis project Ga0316188, IMG submission 204933) | Coastal sediment microbial communities from Maine, United States - Phippsburg worm burrow 1 | ecosystem: Environmental > Aquatic > Marine > Coastal > Sediment | place: USA: Maine...
TTAAAAATGCCACTACTGTTGCTACTACTGTACCTAAAGTATTTGCTGCTAATATGATCATTATTCTATAATTTCTTTTTCGTTATTCACTAACTCAATAGCTTCTTCAGTCACCTCAACATCTATTATTTCTACTTCACTATTCACACTAGCTTCTAATATTTCAACTGGTTGTTCTGTAGCTTCTGGCTCATCACCTCCTGTTAACATCCCCCCAAAACTCATAAAACCAATTGCCATTAAACCCGTAATTATAAATGTAATTCCAAGACCTCTTAGCGGAGCTGGTACATTTGAATATCTAATTTTTTCACGGATAGCTGCAATTGCTAAAATTGCTAAAAACCAACCTATTCCTGAGCTAACCCCATAATTAAATGCCAAACCTAATGTTTCTATTTCACGTGATTGCATAAATAATGAACCTCCTAAAATTGCACAGTTTACGGCAATAAGTGGTAAAAATATACCCAATGAATTGTATAATGCAGGTGAAAACTTCTCAACAATTATTTCAACCAATTGAACCATAGTTGCTATGGTGGCAATAAACATGATGAATGATAAGAAGCTTAAGTCGTATTCTGCATATTCTTCACCCAACCAGCTTAATGCGCCTTCTTGTAAAATATATTGATCTAACAACCAGTTCAAAGGCACTGTAATTGCCATAACAAAGATTACTGCAGCTCCTAAACCAACTGCTGTTGATACTTTTTTAGATACGGCTAAGTACGAACACATCCCTAAGAATGTTGCAAATACCATATTGTCTATGAAAATTGCTTTAAAAAATAACTCTAAATGTTCCATATATGTTTGTTTTCAGTTAACAATAATTAATATTATTATAACTAATTTTAATTTTCAATTAATGATGTGTTTCTAGCACGTTGAACCCAAATTATGATACCTAATGTTATCAATGCCATTGGCGCTAATAACATAAAACCATTGTTTTCGTAACCAAAAGCATAAACACCTGTTTTTTCAATAGGATCTCCTAAAACTTTAATTCCTAGCAGTGTTCCAGAACCCAAAAGTTCTCTAAAAAATCCGACAATTACTAAAATTGCACCATAACCTAATGAATTTCCAATACCATCAAGGAATGATTTCCAAGGTCCGTTAGCTAATGCAAAAGCTTCAAAACGCCCCATAATTATACAGTTCGTAATAATTAAACCAACAAAAACTGATAATGTTTTACTTAACTCGTAAGCAAAGGCTTTTAAAATAATATCAACAATAATTACTAAGGTAGCAACCACAATTAATTGAACTATAATTCTGATTTTTGAAGGAATAATATTTCTCATTAATGAAATAACAACGTTTCCTAATCCTAACACAAATAATACAGCTATTGACATTACAATTGATGCTTTTAAATCGGCTGTAATTGCCAGTGCTGAACATATACCTAATACTTGAATAGTAATGGGATTGTTATCGAATAATGGATCTGTTATTAATTTTGCGTCTTTTTTTGATAAAAGTCCCATAAATTATTGCTTTAATGTTTTTAAATAAGGTACATACAATTGTAAATCTTTTTTAAGCATTGCAGAAATACCGTCACCTGTTATTGTAGCTCCGGCAATTGCATCTACCGCAAAATCTGTTTTTCTGTTGTTTTTTGGATCTGCATTACCCTTGGCAACTGCAACTCCCTTAAAAATATCTCCATCCATAAAGTGTTCACCTTTAAAATCATCCATAAAAAAACGTTCTTTTATATTCGATCCTAAACCCGGCGTTTCTCCAGCGTGATCAAAATACACACCTTGTATTACCAATTGAGTGTCAATAGCAACATACCCCCAAACAGCATCCCATAAACCTTTTCCTCGAACGGGAACAATGTAAAAGGTTACATTATCTTTTTCCCCAACAAATAGGGGTAATCTACGTGTATAATTTGAATCCTTGGCTGCGGCCGCTTCCTTTTTAATATCTATTAAATAAGCATTAGCATCTTCAACTACCTCATTACCAGTTACAACATATTGTTTAACTATGTATTTTGAAAATTCTTGTCCAACAATACTTTTTGAAACAAATTCAACGCTAGTTTCATCATTTTCATTAACGCCCATTGCGTACAAAATGTTTTGCTGCTTTTCAATTCGCTTGTTTTCCGTAATTTTCTCTTTAAAAGATGAAGCCATAAATGCGAGTAAGGCTCCAACTATAATCACCATTCCGGTAGCGAATAGGACTGTATACGAGTTTTTATCTGTATTAATTGCCATTTTTTACGCTGTTTTTACTTTTAACCGTTTAAGTCTTCTTTTTACGTTACCCTTAACCACATAATGGTCAATAGTTGGTGCAAAAACGTTCATTAATAATATTGCTAACATTACACCCTCTGGGTAGGCTGGATTGAACACTCGAATTAAAATTGAAATAAATCCAATTAAAAAACCATAAATCCATTTTCCTTTATTAGTTTGGGAAGCTGTTACAGGATCAGTAGCCATAAATACAACACCAAAAGCAAAACCTCCTATTAATAAGTGATGCCAAAATTCTGTACTCATTAAACTATAAAATTTACTACCTTCAGTTATCCAACCAGCATTTACAACACCGTTAAAAATAAGCCCCATTACAATTGCTCCAATAATAGAAGAAAGCATAATTCTCCAACTTCCAATTTTAGTAACTACTAAAAATATACCCGCTAAAAGAATTAAAAATGTTGATGTCTCTCCTACCGAACCAGGAATATAACCAAAAAACATGTCTGACACTGAATAAAGAACCTCTTTTCCTTGCGCCAAACTTCCTAAAATAGTTTCTCCTGAAATGGCATCTAAATTTGCTCCATCAGCAATTTCTTGAGCTCTTTCGGCTGCACCTCCAACCCATACTTTATCACCACTCATCCAAGTTGGATACGCAAAGAATAAAAATGCACGAATTACTAAAGCTGGATTTAAAATATTCATTCCGGTACCACCAAAAACTTCTTTTCCAATTACAACACCAAAAATTACTGCAACTGCTAACATCCATAACGGAATATCAACTGGTACAATTAGCGGAACTAACATACCCGTTACAAAATAACCTTCTTCCACTTCGTGATTTTTTATAACTGCAAAAAGCACTTCAACTCCTAAACCTACTACATAAGAAACTATTATAAGTGGAAGGATTTTTAAAAACCCAAACCAAAAAGCATCCATTGATAAAAATTCAACTGGCGTTCCAAAAGCTTTAAAATGTTGAAAACCGGTGTTAAACATCCCAAAAATTAAACATGGTATTAAAGCTAACACAACCATTGTCATGGTTCTTTTTAAATCATCGGCTGCTCTTACGTGACCTCCTGAATGTGTAGTTTCATTTGGTGTATATAAAAAAGTATGTAAAGCACTAAAAGCAGGTAACCACTTTTTATCTTTATTCTTTTCTTTTATATTATGTAAATTTTCTTTTAATCCCATAATCTTATCCTATTTCTTTTAACATTAAGTCTAAACCTTTTCTAATAATTTCTTGATGTGGCTGTTTAGACACACAAACAAATTCAGTTAAGGCAAAATCTTCAGGAGCAACTTCATACATTCCAAGTTGTTCCATTTCATCTAAATCTTCATACTTACAAGCTTTTAAAAGTTGCATTGGATAAATATCTAAAGGAAAAACTTCCTCATAATTACCCGTTACAACAAAAGCTCTATGCTCACCGTTGGTATTGGTATTTAAATCGAATTTTTTATTTGGAAATAACCAAGAAAAAGTTAAAGCTCTTGAAGTAGAAATTTTATTGAAAACTGGTAAATTCCAACCAAACATTTCATAATCATTTCCTTCAGGAATCACAGTAATCATGGTGTCATAAAAACCAAAAGAACCCTTTAAACTTTTAGTTCTTCCAGTTAAAACATTACCACTAATTATTCTATTATTATCACCTTTCAATTTTCCTTCAACCAAAGAAGCTATGGAAGCCCCAATAATAGTTTTGTAATATTTTGGTGCTGCAACAGAAGAACCTGCTAAAGCAATAATACGCTCTGCATGAAGTTTTCCTGTGAGCAACAATTCTCCAATTATTACTAAATCTTGCGGATTGATAGTCCAAACAACTTCACCTTTATTAACCGGATCAATTTTATTTATTTGAGTTCCAACATTTCCAGAAGGATGTGGACCCGAAACTTTATGTAAAACAATATTGTTTAATCCTGAAAATGGAGAATTTGTGCTTTTACCAATTGAAACATGAACTTCACCTGAAGTAAGTTTACTTAAAGCCGTAACTGCTGCCTGCAATTCTTTTTCTTTTCCCGACAGCACATAATCACAATCAGCGGCTAAAGGTGCGCTTGCATATCCCGAAACAAAAATTGCTTTAGCTGTTTTTGCCGGATTTGCAATAACATCATAAGGTCTTTGTTTGATAAATGACCAACAACCCGAAGCTAATAAAAGGCTTTTAATTTCATCAGCTTTTAATGCTTTTGGATCTTTTATAGCAAAATCAACATATTCTTGCTCTTTATCAGCTTGAATTTTAACGGCTAATATTTTTCTTTTTTCACCACGAATAATGTCAACCACCTCACCACTTACAGGTGATGAAAATTTCATTTCTTCATTGGCTTTATTGTAAAAAACAGCCTCACCAGCTTTTAACTTAGCACCAATTTTTATTGACAATTTTGGAACAATACTGTGGAAATCTTCAGGTTTTAGAGTGTACACACTACAAGATTTAGCATTTTCGGTAACTTTTTCAGCCTCACCTATTAGCTTAATATCTAAACCTTTTTTAATTTGAATGTCTTGTGACATATTTTAAGTTTATTTAATACTCTTTAAAAACGATGCAAAAATAACAATTTCAAATATAGTATGCTGTTTTTTTGAGCAATTTTTTACGCAATCGTAATAATCATTAAAAAGAAAATTTAGATTTCGTACTTTTACATCACATCTACTAAATAATCTTTGGTATAAAAATTGTAAATAAACGCTTATAAATTCGCTAATCCTTTGAAAAATAACCTCCTTTTTATCTGTCTATTTTATTTGAGTCAATTTATTTTCTCCCAATCTAATTTTGATGATGCTGATTATATTAAATCCGTTGTATTTAAAGCCAATATTACCAATGCGTATACTCCAATAATTAAATTTGGTGAAGAATTAACACTCATATTTGATGATTTAAATGCTGATGAACGCAATTATTATTATAAAATTGATCACTGTAATATAGATTGGACTTCTTCCAATTTATCAACAATTGAATTCATAAATGGGTTTCCTAAAGATAAAATTAGAGAATATCAAAATTCATTTAATACTTATTTGCCTTATACAAATTACCAATTAAAAATTCCAAATCTCAATACCAAGTTTAAGCTCTCTGGAAATTACATAATTTCAATTTTTAATGACCATGATGAAGTTGTTTTAAAACGCCGTTTTATTATTTATGAACCAAATGTAACTGTTGCAGTAACAGTTCATAAAAGCAGAGATATTTCAAATATAGATACACGCCAAACGGTTCAATTTACAATAAACAATGCTAATTTTAGAATTAACAATCCTAGTCAGGAAGTAATGCCTGTTATTCTTCAAAACAACAACTGGCAAACAGCTATCACAGGTTTAAAACCACAATTTTACAGAGGAAACCAATTAATGTATCAATATGATAAGGAAACTACATTTTGGGCCGGAAATGAGTTTTGGAAATTCGATACAAAAGAAATCAGATCTGGCAATATCGATATTGCAAATGTTGAACTTGGTACAGACACATACAACACTTATTTATATACTGTTGAGGAACGAATTGGACAACCATATACCTTATTTCCAGATATCAATGGAAACTTTTTAATTAGAACATTGACCGGGGAATTAAACAATCTTGAAGCCGATTATAGCTGGGTTCATTTTTCATTAGAAAGCTTAGAAGATCTTCGTGGTAAAGACGTTTTTGTAAGTGGCAATTTTAATAACTGGGCATTAAACAATTCAAATAAACTAAAGTACAACAAAGATACTGGCTTGTATGAAGTTACCATTTTAATGAAACAAGGTTTTTACAATTATCAATTCGTAACCATTGATCAAAAAGGGAATTTTAGCAACCATGATATTGATGGTTCTCATTACCAAACAGAAAATGACTATACTGTTTTGGTTTATTTTAGACCTTTTGGAGCAAGATATACAAAAGTGATTGGTGTTGGTATTGCCAATTCTAAAATTCTGTTAAACTAAGCTTTTGTCTTAAAAATTTAGTATCTTTGAAAAGCTCTTAACCCTTAAATTGTTATGGTACAGCAAGTAACAAATGGCATTAAAATTTCAGTCTCCTCTAATTTTGAAGGCACCAGCTATCGAAATTACAGGTTGTACTATGCTTTTAGTTACCAAGTCACTATTGAAAATCAAAGTAACGAAACTGTACAGCTTTTAGAACGTCACTGGAATATTTACGATTCTTTAAATAAACCTGAAATTGTTGAAGGTTCGGGTGTTATTGGTAAAAAACCTATTTTAAAACCTTCAGAAAAATACTCTTACCAGTCCAATTGTTTTTTAACTTCGCCTATTGGATCTATGAATGGATTTTATGATATGGTAACCCTCGCAACAACAAAAAAATTCAAAGTTTATATTCCAACTTTTCAATTAATGGTTCCAAACATTAGCAATTAAAAATGAAATTTGGACTTCAAATATTTAAATCAAAAATTAAAAAAATTGAAAATGAAGCTTGCTTAAATTGCGGACAACCATTTTCTGGTCATGAAAAATTCTGTTCATATTGCGGACAAAAAAACACCAATAAAAAACTAACTTTTGGTACTTTTATAAATAACCTGGTTTCAGGATTTTTTTCTTATGATTCTCGTTTTTGGTCAACTTTTATCCCGCTTTTAACGAAACCTGGAAAAGTCTCAAAAGATTATATTGAAGGTAAGCGAGCACGATTTGTAAATCCGTTTCAACTGTATTTAAATATTTCCATTATTTTCTTTTTAGTTTTAGGAATTTCAAATCGAATAGATTCTAATAATTCCTTTTTAAGTAAAATAATAGCAAACGAAGAATTGGATTCAATTGCAAAAATAAACCCGCAACAATTAGATTCTATTATAACGAATGCAAAAAATAAAGCCAATACTAATTTCCCTAATGATTCTATTAAAAATAATGTTGTTACAAACTTTGGAGATGTCGTTCAACTTGTAGATAAAGAAGCAAATAAAGCGTATGCTTACAATATTGAAGCAGATTCTGTTTCAAAAATTAACTTCTTTGGTAAAATAAATGATTTTCAACATTACCATACAAAAAATCCGAAATTAACAGCCAATCAAGCTTTAGATAGTTTAGGCTATGAAAACACATTCTGGAACAATTTTTATTATCAAGAAGTGATTACAGTAAACAAAAATTGGGAGAAATCTAAATCTGATGGCGGGAAAGAATATGTGAACAAGCTTTTTTCATACCTTTCTATTTCACTTTTTATATTTCTCCCAATTTTCACACTCTTTCTAATGCTTTTGTATTTCCGCAGAAAATATACTTATATGGAACATTTGGTTTTTGTTTTCAATACTCAAACCGTATTTTTTTTATTGTTGTTAATTTTCTACCTCCTTAATTTTATGGTAAATATGGAAAATTCAGCATGGGTTTTTATGCTTTTGTTTATTATCTATTTATACAAAGCAATGCGCTATTTTTATGATCAAAGCAGGTTAAAAACAATTGTAAAATACATCCTTTTAAACAGTTTCTATTTATTTTTGGCTGCTTTCAGTTTTGTTATTGTAGCAGCAATTTCATTTGTAGCTAATTAACAAATGATTACCATTTTTTGAGCATGAATAACATCTTCATAATTCATTTCAACTGTTGAATTATCTTTTTTTACTGAAGTTATACTTACTGTTTCAACATACGATCGTTTCATTAAAACCGACTGCGTTTTATCTCCAATTTCTGAATGATGAAATTTTAAAATACTTTCAGAAGAAAACTCATTTTCAGTCAACCATTTTTTAAACCACTGTTGTCGAACACTTTTCATTTCACCTGAATATAAAGTTGAAGACGACCAGATTCTTGGTTCATTCTTTAATTTTGAAAAGTGTTTCTGAGTTTCATCCCAAATTAATTCAAACAAATTTAAACCTTCATTCCAATCAACAATTAACAAGGTAAAAGGTTCAATATTGGTTAGGTCTAAATTCTCAATATATTGCTGAAAATCTACCTCTTTCAAAATTTCTTTTGCCAAAACACCTCTACTTTTTTGATAACTTTTTTTTCTTTCGTGTTTAATAAAAGCACCATTCAAAACACAAACCAACCTGTTTTTTGAACTGGTTCCAATCCAGGTTCCTCCTGCCGTTTTATCCTTAGGAAAAACCAAATCAATTCCATCTTCTTTATATCTTTTCGGGTGCAATGTTTCCCTTTCCTTTTGTTCATCTCTATTGGATGTTAAAATGAAATTATTATTCGCTAAAGGCAAGAAAGTAACGGTACACATGCTATTAAAATTGGTTTATTGAGTATCAGTTTTCAATAAAAAAAGTAAATCGATTTTTGTAACTTTGCATGCAAATTTAAATTAAAAAACTTTAAAAAATAAATACTATGGCTTCAGGATTTTACAAAGTACCAAAAGCAGTGAACGAACCTATTAATTCTTACGCTCCAGGAACTCCAGAGCGAAAAGCTTTATTGGACACGTACAAAAAAATGTACAGCGAAAAGGTTGATATTCCATTTTATATAGGTGGAAAAGAGTTCAGAACAGGAAATACTATTGATATTCACCCACCACACGACCATCAACATTGTGTTGGTCAATACCATACTGCAGATAAAGAACACATAGAATTAGCCGTAAAAAAAGCTGCTGAAGCACGTCTAAAATGGGCCGCAACAAGCTGGGAACACAGAGCTGCTATTTTCTTAAAAGCTGCTGATTTATTGTCGGGACCTTTCCGTTACAAAATGAATGCTGCAACTATGATTGCACAATCTAAAAACGTTTACCAAGCTGAAATTGATTCGGCTTGTGAATTGATTGATTTCTTACGTTTCAACGTAGAATTTATGACTGAGATTTACACCAATCAACCACAATCATCACCTGGGATATGGAACCGAATGGAATACCGTCCGTTAGAAGGTTTTATTTATGCCATTACACCTTTTAACTTTACTGCAATTGCTGGTAATTTACCTGCAGCACCTGCTTTAATGGGTAATGTTATCATATGGAAACCTGCAAGTTCACAAGTCTATTCGGCGCAAGTAATTATGGAATTGTTTAAAGCCGCTGGTTTACCTGATGGCGTTATAAATATGGTTACTGGAAATTCAGGAATGATTACCGATGTTATATTAGATAGCAAAGATTTTTCAGGCGTTCATTTTACTGGATCAACACCTGTCTTCAATAGTTTCTGGGAAACCATTGGAAAAAATGTCGGCAAATATAAATCGTACCCAAGAATTGTTGGTGAAACTGGTGGAAAAGATTTTATTTGGGCACATTCATCAGCAAATCCACAAGAAGTTGCAACCGCTATTTCAAGAGGTGCTTTTGAATATCAAGGTCAGAAATGTTCTGCAGCCTCTCGTGCTTATTTGCCAAAAAGTTTGTGGCCAACTATTAAAACAGCCGTGTTAAAAGATGTTGCTTCATTTAAAATGGGAACTCCTGAAGACCCAACCAACTTTATCAATGCTGTAATTGACAATAGAGCTTTCAAAAAATTATCAGGTTATATTGAAGAAGCAAAAGCGGATGCTGATGCTGAAATTATTGCTGGTGGTGGTTATGATGACAGTGTTGGGTATTTTATTGAACCAACTATAATTGTAACAACAAACCCACATTACAAAACAATGTGTAATGAATTATTTGGTCCAATTATTACCATTTATGTTTACGAAGATGAGAAATGGGAAGAAATTTTAGATGTTGTTGATAAAACCAGTGAATTTGCTTTAACAGGTGCTATTTTTAGCGGTGACCGTTATGTAATTGACATTGCAACAAATAAATTGGAAAATGCAGCTGGAAACTTTTACATCAACGACAAACCAACTGGAGCTGTTGTAGGACAACAACCTTTTGGTGGAGCTCGTGGTTCTGGAACAAATGATAAAGCTGGTTCTGTTTGGAATTTATTGCGTTGGGTAAGTAACCGAACCATTAAAGAAACTTTTGTAACTCCAAAAGATTACAGATACCCATTTTTACAAGAAAGCACTTTAGAAACTGTTGAAAAGGAAGTTGAAAGTGCTGTAGAAAAATTAAAAGAATTTGGTAAAGATTTAAAAGATAAATTTAAAAAATAGCCAGTCATTATAAATAAAAAAAGCGCCGAATGGCGCTTTTTTTATGCTTTTTTTGATTTTAAACACCTTCGAAACTGTCGGCACCATCTATTAATCCAATTAATTGCTGTGGATTATGTATAATCACTGGCATATGTTGTGGACAAATATAAAATTCACTTTCTTGATAATAAAATTTTGTTACTGGGATTTCAGCTGATGATTTTTTGCAAACCAAACATTCTTTAACTTGACTCATAATCTTCTTTTTTAATTTAAGACAAAATTACCTTTTATCTTTTGAATAAAAACTAACAAATATCATCTCTTTTTTAAAGGAATATGAACCACTTTTTTGGTTTCAAAAAACTCATCTCGAAAATAGTCGGTTAAATTATACAAACTTGCATTTTGAAAACTTGACAATTCCTCGGTTAAATCGCCTCCTTTTAAATATAAAATCCCGTTTTTTATTTCGTGATTTTGTTTTTTAGCAATTTTACCTTTGGTCCATTTTACAAAATCTTCCATTTTAGTAACTGCTCTACTGACAATAAAATCGAATTCACCTTTTACAATTTCAGCACGTTTAACTTCAGCTTGTACATTTTTAAGTTCTAAAGCTGCAACTACTTCATTCACTACTTTTATTTTTTTTCCAATAGAATCAACCAAATAAAATTGAGTTTCAGGAAATAATATAGCCAGTGGAATTCCAGGAAAACCACCACCTGTTCCAATATCTAACACTTTTGAATTTGGCTTAAAGGGCTGTACTTTTGCAATTCCCAACGAATGTAGCACATGCCGTGTATATAAATCATCAATATCTTTTCTGGAAATTACATTTATTTGAGCATTCCAGAATGTGTATAATTCACCTAATTTTGAAAATTGTTGAATTTGAATTTCCGATAGATCTGGAAAATAATTAATGATATTATTCATAGTTTTTAGCTTCTAAAAGCAAAATTAATCTTTAAAATTTGAATTTAACAACTTTTCAAAAAATGTTATATTTTTCACAAAAATACTTCCACATCATAAAAATGGTTTAATTTTGGTGTAATGTTCTATAAGATAGATAAATATTAATTATGACAAATAATAACATAAGCTTTTCAACGATAGATAAAGCAAAATTTTTTAGGACTCTTAACAAAAGAGTGAATACTTATTTTAAAGAAAATAAGATTAAGCGAACAGGTAACTGGAAATTATATAGCAAAGCAATTGTAATGTTTAGTATATTTTTAGTCCCACTTGTTTTAATATTAACCGTTTCAATGCCTCAATGGGTTTTACTTTTATTAACAATTGTTATTGGAATAGGTATGGCAGGTGTTGGCATGAATGTAATGCACGATAGTAACCACGAATCTTTTTCAAGTAAAAAGTGGGTAAATAAATTAATGGGAAGCAGTATCTACATTTTGGCTGGAAATGTATATAACTGGAAAGTACAACACAATGTTTTACACCACACATTTACGAATATACAGGGATATGATGAAGATATTGATGCTGGTAGAATCATTCGTTTTTCAAAACATGCTAAATGGTTACCCGTTCATCAATTTCAAAAATTTTATTCCATATTTTTATATGGATTACTAACCATAAACTGGGCAATTACAACTGATTTTAAACAAATGCACAGTTATTTAAAAAGAAAACTTTCTTATGGAGAATTTCCAAATCCTGCAAAAGAATGGACTATTTTAGTAATTACTAAAGTTGTTTATTATATGCTTTGGATAGTATTACCATTATTGGTTTTAGACATTGCTTGGTGGAAAGTTTTAATTGGATTTTTTGTGATGCATTATACTGCTGGAATGATTCTAAGTGTTGTTTTTCAATTGGCACATGTAGTTCCAAACACTGAAATGCCTATACCAGATAAAGAAGGTAATTTAGAGCATACTTGGGCAATCCATCAATTACATACTACATCCAATTTCGCACCTACAAATAAATTTGTTTCCTATTATACTGGTGGTTTAAATCACCAGGTTGAACATCACATATTTCCGCATATCTCTCATATTCATTATGGGAAAATATCGAAAATTGTAAAAGAAACTGCAAAGGAATTTAATTTACCATACCACGAGTACAAAACAATGCGAAAAGCTATAATAGAACATTTTAACCAATTAAAAACGCTTGGAGTGAAACCAGCACATGCTTAACAAATTTTTATGAAAGATCAACTATCAAACCGAATCAACAGTTTACCTGTTTCAGAAACTTTAGCAATGGCTGCTAAGGCAAGAGAATTAAAAGAACAAGGAAAAAACATCATTAGCTTAAGTTTAGGAGAACCAGACTTTAATACACCAGACTTTATTAAAGAAGCTGCTATACAGGCTATTCATGATAATTATAGCACTTATAGTCCTGTTGACGGTTATTTAGATTTAAAACAAGCTATTTGTAGAAAATTTAAACGTGATAATAATTTAGATTATAAACCCAATCAAATTGTTGTTTCAACTGGCGCAAAACAATCTATTGCAAATATTGCAATGGTTTTATTAAATCCAGGTGATGAAGTGCTATTACCAGCTCCTTACTGGGTAAGTTATTCAGCTATTGCCACCTTGGCAGAAGCAACCTATAAAGAAATTCCTTCTACTATTGATACTGATTTTAAAATCACACCTCAACAGTTAGAAGCTGCAATTACACCTAAAACAAAAATGATTTTCTTTAACTCACCAAACAACCCAAGCGGCACTGTTTATTCGGAAGCTGAATATAGAGCTTTGGCTGCTGTTATTGAAAAATACCCAAACATCTATGTGATGTCTGATGAAATTTATGAGCATATTAATTATGGAGAGCCTGTGTTTAGTTTTGCTGCTATTGAGAGCATGTATGACAGAACCATTACTGTAAATGGTGTTGCAAAAGCATTTGCTATGACTGGCTGGAGAATTGGTTACATTGGAGCTCCTGAATGGATTGCTAAAGCTTGTAACAAATTACAAGGTCAAATTACATCTGGCGCAAATTCAATTGCGCAACGGGCAACTATAGCTGCTTTAGATGCTCCTGTTTCAAAAATTAAATATATGGTTGATGAATTTAAAAAACGTAGAGATATCGTTTTAGGTTTATTAAACGAAATTGATGGAATTAAATGCAACACACCAGGTGGTGCTTTTTATGTATTCCCTGATGTATCATCTTATTTTGGAAAAGAAATTAAAGGGTATAAAATTGAAAATGCTGGTGACTTTTCTATGTTTTTATTAGAAGTGGCAAATGTTGCAACTGTAACTGGTGATGCTTTTGGAGCACCAACATGTTTGAGGATATCCTACGCCGCCTCTGAAGCACAATTACGCGAAGCTATTAATAGAATTAAAGAAGCTTTAAGTTAACAACTTATTTTTATATATTTAAAAAGCCAAGCAAATTGCTTGGCTTTTTAAATATATAAAATTGTTTTTTGGTAAAATAAAAATCGTAATTAAACGCCAGATTTAAAATATGATCGCCCCAATAACCACTATCACCGCCATTGTAATAATTTCTGCCGTAACCCATATATATTTTTGAATTGTCTAATAATGGATACCCAACAGCTGGCACAAAATTATTTTGATCAAAATTTGGGTCGCTAATGCCTTCGGCAAATCGAATTCTTACTTCCTCAATAACTTTTCCTAATAAATGTTTTTCATTATTAAATTTCACAATTTTGAAATCTAAATTAATTCTATATCTAAATCTATTAGCATAAAAATCATCTCCACTGTTTTTCACTAAAAATCTTTCTTCAAACATAAAACGCTGATTCATTTTTATTTTCCAAAAAATTGAAAACAATGTAATATGCTGTGAAAATCTCTTCTCATAATCAACAGAAGGAGGTCTAATTCCAACCAAATGATAATTAGAATAATTATATCCTACACCAGCTGTAATTTTATCATTAAATTTATAATTTATGCTTGGTTCGGTTAAAAATATTCTTGTATAACTTGCAAAATCAGCCAAATGCCATTGTATTACGCTTGCAACATTTAATTTTTCAGCAATTTTAAAATTATTGATAATGGTAAACCTCTAGCCTGTTTCATTATTTTTAATTTCTTAGGCATTTACATTCAAAAATGATAGGATAAAAAATAATACATCAAAATATTTATTTATGTTTAGTGTCTTAAAATGCAAAATTCAAATTTAATCAGAATTCCGTATTCTCTATTCAATTAAAAAAAAACGTTTTAGTAAATTTTATAAAAATATTGTTGATTTTTAAATTCATTATCTTTATCAAAAATTTATAGATTACAATGCGTCAATTCTTATTAATTTTTTTGTTGCTTTTTATTATAAGTTGCAAAAATAAACCTGAACCAAAAATGTCTGAACATAAATACACCAACAGTCTAATACATGAAACAAGCCCTTATTTATTACAACATGCGCACAACCCTGTTGATTGGCGCGCTTGGAATAATGAAACGTTAGAACTTGCAAAAAAAGAAAACAAACTTCTGCTAATTTCCATCGGTTATTCTTCTTGTCATTGGTGCCACGTAATGGAGCACGAAAGTTTTGAAAACGATTCGGTTGCAGCCGTTATGAACAAACATTTTATAAATGTAAAAGTTGACCGAGAAGAGCGTCCTGATATTGATCAAATTTATATGAATGCTGTTCAACTAATGACTGGCAGCGGAGGCTGGCCTTTAAATTGTATTGCACTTCCCGATGGAAGACCTGTTTGGGGAGGTACTTATTTCCCAAAAGAAAAATGGATAAGTGCATTGGAACAATTAAGTATAATGTATCAGGAAAAACCTGAAGAAATGACTTCATACGCTAAGAAATTAACCGAAGGTGTTAAAAATTCAGATTTAGTAACCTTAAATAAGGACGAAATTAGTTTTACGGTTTCTAATTTAGATTCGGCTGTTACAGCCTGGAAACAGAACATGGATGTTGAT
>Ga0316188_10000661_pt1 | contig 15315 bp, 14 predicted proteins | sample Phiworburrow1_MG_FD_204933 | JGI IMG/M metagenome (GOLD analysis project Ga0316188, IMG submission 204933) | Coastal sediment microbial communities from Maine, United States - Phippsburg worm burrow 1 | ecosystem: Environmental > Aquatic > Marine > Coastal > Sediment | place: USA: Maine...
AGATCCCCGGACTTCTGCTCGCGGGCGGCGCGCTGCTGATCTGGATCGCCTACAAGCTGCTGGTTCCGGAGCCAGAGAATGGTCATGCGACCGACGGCGGATCGGCGAGTTTCCTCGGCGCGATGCGCACGATCATCGTTGCGGACACGGTGATGGGCCTGGACAACGTCCTGGCGGTGGCCGGCGCAGCGCACGGCAGCTATCTGCTCGTGGTGCTCGGCCTGCTCATCAGCATTCCGATCGTGGTCTGGGGAAGCACGCTGATCCTCAAGTTCATCGAACGCCATCCGGCCTTCGTGTATGTCGGCGCCGGGGTGCTCGCAGCCACCGCAGTGAAGATGATGCTCCAGGAGCCGCTGCTCGCGCGACACCTGCCGCCAAGCGACCTGGTGAAGGCGCTGCTCTACCTGCTGATCGTCCCAGGAGTGCTTTGGGCCGGCTTCGCGCGCAACCACCGCCGGCTCGAGTCGCGCATCCACGCCCGTCTCGCGTCGTTCGCCGACGCCAACCTGGGCGTCTTCAGGAACTCCATTCCCGACCTAGGAGACACCGCCATGAAACGTGTCCTGATTCCAGTCGACGGCTCGCAAAACGCGATCGCGGCCGTCCGGCATGTCGTCGACGAATTCGCGCACGACACTGCCATGGAGATCCATCTGCTGAACGTGCAGACACCGTTGTCGCGGCACGTCGGCCGCTTCGTGAGCCGACGCGACGCGAGCGCGTATCACCGGGAGCAGACCGAGCAGGCGCTGGCGCCCGCGCGCCGGATCCTCGAACGGCGCGGGGTTCCGCACGTCGCGCACAGCGCGATCGGCGATCGCGCCCGGCTGATCGTCGACACCGCGCGCCGGCTGCACTGCAGCCACATCGTCATGGGCACCGCGCGAAAGAATTCGTTCACGAGAATGCTCGAGGACTCGGTGACCAACCAGGTGCTCGAAAAGACGAGCGTGCCGGTCGAGGTGATCGCCGGCACCGCGGTCTCCCGGCTCGAGCGGCTGGTGCTGCCGGCCGGCATCGGCGCGGCGATCCTGACGCTGCTCTTCGCGATCGCCGACTGAAGCGGCCAGGGCCGCTCCGCAGGTCAGCCCCCGAACCGCTCGCGCAGAAGGTTCTTCTGCACCTTGCCCATCTGGTTGCGCGGAAGTTCGTCCACCACATGCACCCGTTTGGGCACCTTGAAGCCCGCGATCCTGCCCTTGAGCGCCGCCACGACCCCGGCTTCGTCGATCCGATGGCCCGGCTTTGCGACGACCACCGCGGTCACCGCCTCGCCGAAATCCCGGTGAGGCACGCCGATCACCGCCGATTCGAAGACCTCGGGCAACTCGTCGATGTAGGACTCGATTTCCTTGGGGTAGACGTTGTACCCGCCGGTGATGATCAGATCCTTGCCGCGGCCGACGATCGACAGATAGCCGTTGGCATCCCACTTCCCCATGTCGCCGGTCTTGAAGTATCCGTCGGCGGTGAATTCCTCGCGCGTCTTCTCCGGCATCCGCCAGTAGCCTGAAAACACGTTGGGCCCGCGCACCTGGATCGCCCCGATCTCCTCGCTCGCGCACTCGCGCCCGCTGTCGTCGACGACACGCGCGTCGACGCCCGGCAGCGGCAGGCCGACCGTTCCCGGCATCCGATTGCCGTCGTAGGGATTGGAGGTGAGCATCACCGTCTCGCTCATTCCGTAGCGTTCGAGGATGCGCATTCCGGTGCGCGACTCGAACTGCCTGAAGGTGTCCGGCAGCAGCGGCGCGGACCCGGAGACGAAGAGGCGCATGTTCCGGCAGGCGTTCCCGTCGAACGCAGGGTCGTCGAGCAGTCGCACGTACATCGTCGGAACGCCCATGAACACGCTCGTCCGCGGCAGATGGCGGATCGCGGCGGCCGCGTCGAAGCGCTGCAGCCAGATCATCTTGCTGCCGTTGAGCAGCGCACCGTGGCTGGCGACGAACAAACCGTGCACGTGAAAGATCGGCAGTGCGTGCAACAGCACGTCGCCCCTGCGCCACCGCCAGTACTGGTGCAACACGCGCGCGTTCGAGCCGAGGTTGTCGTGCGACAGCATCGCCCCCTTGCTGCGCCCGGTGGTCCCCGAGGTGTAGAGGATCGCCGCGAGGTCGTCGGGCCGGCGCGCCACGGTCCGGAAACGGTCCGACATCCCCGCGGCCGCGGCGAGCAATGTGCCGCTGCGATCATCCCCCAGCGTCAGCAGGTGAGCGACCTTGTGCCGCGCCGCGATCGGTGCGATCCACGCCTGGCTCGCAGGGCTGCAGACGACGAGCGACGGCTCGGCGTTGCCGATGAAGTAATCGATCTCGGACTGCTGGTAGGCGGTGTTCAGCGGCAGATAGACATAGCCGGCCCGAAGCGTCGCGAGATACAGCAGCAGTGCCTCCGGCGACTTTTCCACCTGAACCGCCACACGCGCGCCCGCCGGCAGGCGCAGAGCGACAAGCAGGTTCGCGAGCTTGGCGCTCGCGCGATCGACGTCGTCCCAGCTGTAATAGAGTCCGTCGAGCGTCTCGATGCAGCAGGCGCTTCGATCGGCCGGGAAGCCGGACGCCAGCACCGAATACAGGTTCGCTCCCACGCTGGCGCGTGAGCCCCCGGCAACGTCGATCCGGCCGCTTCGGCCACGGCTTTTCGCGTTTGTCATCTGCTCTCCCATTGGCCGGTCATATCTCGTTCGGATCCGCTGCCTGCCATCTCAGAACAATCCCCTGACCGCGCGCGAGGCATTGGCCTCGCCGTTGACGAATCGCTCGTGATTCGACTCGATCTCATCGAGGTCGTAAAGGTAATTCACCATCAGACCGCAGGACTGGCGCATGGCCTTGCGCGACAGGTCGGCCGCGACGTTGATCCGCTCCAGGCGCGCGCCGTTGTTCAGATGGAAGCGCGCGACCGGATCCGACGGTGTCTGGTCTGCACTGTGGGTGTTCCAGAGATAGAACGCACACAGGCCCCTGAGCCGGTCGGCGTCCGCGTCGCGCGTCGCCGCGTCGGCGGCGCCGGCACTGCGCTTTTCGGTGGGAGCGGCCGGCGGCGCGAGCAGCGACGCGAGGTCCTTGCCGTGGCGCGACTTGAGCGAAGCGACCGACGCGTTCAGCGCCGCGACCGCCGCCGGCTTGAGCCTCGGCGCCTCGATCGCATCGACCTTCGTGAGCCAATCCACGAACGAGGGAATCGGCGACAGCGTGCAAAAGGTCTTGAGCTTCGGAAACTCGTCGTTGAGCTTCTCGGCCACCCGCTTGATCAGGAAATTTCCCAGGTTGATCCCGCGCAACCCCGGCTGGCAGTTCGAGATCGAGTAGAACGCAGCGACCTTGAACTGCTTCGGATCCCGCTCGGCGTCGTGCTTTCGGTCGAGCAGCGGCGCAATCGCCGCCGGCATCTCGGGGAGCAGCGCCACTTCCACGAAGATCAGCGGCTCCTCGGGCAATGCCGGGTGGAAGAACCCGAAGCAGCGGCGATCGGGTTCGAGCCGGCGCCTGAGGTCGGCCCATCCGTCGATCGCGTGGACCGCCTCGTGCTGGATGATCTGTTCGAGCAGCCGCGCCGGAGAAGCCCAGTCGACCTGCTCGAGACGCAGAAAACCCGGGTTGAACCAGGAGGAAAGCAGGTGCTCGAAGTCGGAGTCCACCGCGCTCAGGCTCTTGTCCTGCCGCAGTCGCTGCAGGAGCTGGGCGCGCATCGCGACGATCGTGGCCGTCCCCTGCGGAGCCCGGTTGAGGCGACGCAGCAACTCCTGGCGCGGCGGCTCGGCCGCCCGCGCGAGCTCGATCAGGTTCTCGGGCGAGCGCGAGACCGCGTAGCGCTCCGCGAGCCTGAGGACTTCGCCGGGATCGGGATCGAACTCGGTTGCCAGCACGCCGAAGAACTCGCGCGCCGCCTCGGGCGTCAGCCCACGGTAGAAGTCGATCGCACGCTGCGCGATCGCCACGCTGTTGGCCTCGCCGCGCTCGGTCAGCAACTGGCGGCACTCGGTCAGCAGATGCTGAAGGTCGCCTCGCACCTTCTGGTTCTGGCGTGCCTGTCGCAGGCGCTCAAACATCTGTGCTCCTCGGGGTCGCGGGGTGGGCAATCGCGACGCATTGTGCAACACACGTCGACGCGAGCCACACCGATCGGCTCATCGACTCCTCACGGGAACGACACTCGCCTGCCTTGCCCGCGCGCTAGGACCCGGTCCGCCGCAAGAGCAGCCAGAGCCCGAAGACGAGCATCGGCAGGCACAGCAACTGACCCATCGTGAGGCCGAGCGTGAGCGTACCGAGAAAGGCGTCCGGTTCACGCGCGAACTCGGCGACGAAGCGCAGCACGCCGTAGCCGATCAGGAACATGCCGGCGACCTGCCCTGGGCGCCTCGGAGCGGCCGAGTAGCGCCACAGGATCATGAACAGCAGCAGCCCCTCGCCGGCAAACTGGTACAGCTGCGAGGGATGTCGGCCGAGCGCGTCGCCCGCCTGCGGAAACACCATCGCCCACGCGACATCGGTCGGCCGTCCCCAGAGCTCCCCATTGATGAAGTTGCCCAACCGGCCCGCCGCGAGCCCGATCGGCACCAGCGGGGCGACAAAGTCGATCACGCGCCAGAACTCCAGCGACCGGCGCCTGCAATAGATCAGGGTGGCCGCGATCACCCCGAGCAGCCCGCCGTGGAAGGCCATGCCGCCCTGCCACACGGCGAACACCTCGAGCGGATGTTCGAGGTAGTAGCCGGCCTTGTAGAACAGCACATAGCCGAGCCGCCCGCCGAGCACGACGCCCAGCGCCCCGTAGAACAGGAGATCCTCCAGGTCCCTCGCCGTCATGCCGGTCTGCCCGGTGAACAGCGGTTGGCGCAGCCGGTAGCGGCCCAGGACGAAGAACAGGGTGAACGCGATCAGGTACATCAGCCCGTACCAGCGGATCGCCAGCGGGCCGAGATGGATCGCAACCGGATCGAATTGTGGATGAACGAACATGTTGCCGCGTATTTTGACACGGCGTCGAGAGCGGTCCGCGGCCCGGGGCGTTCAACCGCCCTCCCCTCTGGCGAGCACCACGCGCCGGAACTGCGCGAGCACGACCGAGTCGCGGTCGCGCCGCCAGGCGAGCCCGAGCTCGACCTGCGGCGAGCGCTCCCGGAATTCCCGGTAGACCACGCCACTGCGCCCGAGCTTGCGCACGCTGGCCGGCACGATCGCGAAACCCATGCCCGCGGCGACCAGCGCCACGATCGTCTGCATCTCCACCGCCTGCTGGCCGATCGTCGGCGAAAAACCGGCCCGCCGGCACACGGTGAACACGTCGTCGTAGAGTCTGGGCGCGTGCAGGCGCGGAAAGATCACCAGCGGCTGGTCGCTGAGCCGCTTCAGCGCCAGCGGACCGGCGCCGTTGGCGTGGGGGCTCGAACGAGGCAGCGCGACGACGAGCGTCTCCCGCGATACCGCTCGGTAGACCAGCCCCGGCCGGTCCAGCGGCGGCAGCACGAAGCCGATGTCGAGCGTCCCGCTCTCCAGTGCCTCGACCTGCGCATCGGTCGTCATTTCGCGCAGGATCAGTTCGACCGCGGGATATTCGGCGCGAAATGCCGCGAGCCCCTCCGGCAGCACCCCGTAGGTTGCGGGAGTCACGAACCCGACGCTCAGCGCGCCTGCCTGGCCGCTGGCGACGCTTCGCACCCGCCCGAGCATCTCGTCGAAGCGATCGAAGAGTTCGGCCACCTCGACCCGCAGCCTCGCCCCGGCAGGCGTGAGCGTCACGCCCCGGCGATCGCGATCGAAGAGTCTGGCGCCGATCATCTCCTCGAGACGACGGATCTGGACGGACAGCGGCGGCTGGGACATGTTCAGCCGGCGCGCCGCGCGCCCGAAGTGCAGTTCGTCGGCGACCGTCGCGAAGTAGCGAAGGTGGCGCAGCTCTATTCTTGATACTTTTGAGGTATCACTCATCGATTCAAAATATACTTCAAGTATCTGAAGCGCGTGAGTATCCTTGTCGTCCGCTTCGCTTCTCCGTCAACGCCCGCACCGATCAGGAGCACCTCCGAATGCCCGCGAACCGCCGCAGCCGAAACATCACCGAGGGCGTCGCCCGCGCCCCGAACCGCTCGATGTATTACGGCATGGGCTACCAGCCCTCCGACATGTCCAATCCCTTCATCGGGATCGCCAACGGCCACTCGACGATCACCCCCTGCAACTCCGGCCTGCAGCCGCTGACCGACGCCGCCGAAGCCGCGATTCGCGCGGCGGGCGCGAACCCCGAAGTGTTCGGCGTGCCGACGATCTCCGACGGCATGTCGATGGGCACCGAGGGCATGAAGTACTCGCTGATCTCGCGCGAGGTCATCGCCGACTGCGTCGAGACCGCAGTGCAGGGCCAGTGGATGGACGGGGTCCTGGTCATCGGCGGCTGCGACAAGAACATGCCCGGCGGCATGATGGGCATCCTGCGCGCCAACGTGCCGGCCATCTACGTCTACGGCGGCACGATCAAGCCTGGCCGCTGGAAGGGCAACGACCTCACCGTCGTCTCGGTGTTCGAGGCGGTCGGCGAGTACTCGCGCGGGCGCATGAGCAAGGAGGACTTCGACGGCATCGAGCGCAACGCGATCCCGGGAACCGGTTCCTGCGGCGGCATGTTCACCGCGAACACGATGTCGTCGTCTTTCGAGGCGCTCGGGCTGAGCCTGCTCGGCTCGTCGACGATGGCCAATCCCGACCAGGAGAAGACCGATTCGGCGGCAGAATCGGCGCGGGTGCTGATCGAAGCGGTCAAGAAGGACCTCAAGCCGCTGGACATCGTGACCCGCAAATCGATCGAGAATGCCGTCACGGTGATCATGGCCACCGGGGGCTCGACCAACGCGGTCCTGCATTACCTCGCGATCGCGCACACCGCCGGCATCGACTGGACGATCGACGACTTCGAGCGCGTGCGCAAGCGCACCCCGGTGATCTGCGACCTCAAGCCCTCGGGCAAGTACGTCGCGGTCGATCTGCACCGGGTCGGAGGAATCCCTCAGGTCATGAAGATCCTGCTGGAAGCCGGCCTGATGCACGGAGATTGCGTGACGATCACCGGAAAAACGCTCGCCGAGGAACTCGCGAACGTGCCGGCGCAGCCCCCCGCCGGACAGGACGTCATCCGCCCGATCTCCGACCCGATGTACGCGCAGGGCCACCTGGCGGTCCTCAAGGGCAACCTGGCGCCCGAGGGATCGGTGGCGAAGATCACCGGGTTGAAGAATCCGGTGATCACCGGCCCGGCGCGCGTCTACGACGACGAGCAGTCCGCGCTCGCCGCGATCATGGACGGCCAGATCAAGGCTGGCGACGTGGTGGTCCTGCGCCAACTGGGGCCGCGCGGCGCGCCGGGCATGCCCGAGATGCTCGCGCCGACGTCCGCGCTGATCGGCGCGGGGCTCGGCGAATCGGTGGGCCTGATCACCGACGGCAGGTTCTCGGGGGGCACCTGGGGAATGGTGGTCGGGCACGTGGCACCGGAAGCCGCCGTCGGCGGCCCGATCGCGCTGGTGCGGGAAGGCGACTCGATCACGATCGATGCGCATCGGCTGGTGCTGCAGCTCAACGTCGACGACGCCGAGCTGGCACGGCGAAAGGCGGCCTGGCAGGCACCGGCGCCCCGCTACACGCGCGGCGTGCTCGCCAAGTTCCACAAGCTCACCAGCAGCGCGAGCCGTGGCGCGGTGCTGGACGCCTTCGAGGACTGAGGCTGCGCGTCATCGAGACCGGCGCGGCGGCCCGTTGGCGCCGATACCGGCGCGCCGGCGGCGCCTTTAGTCAGTGCCGGGAACCCTTGCCAGGCGACTGCGGGAACTGCGAGGCAACTCGCTCCTTGCGCCGCCGCTCCCATTCGAGGTGATCGACATTGCGGCGATCGCGGCCGAAGAGCTTCTCGAGCCATTCGAACCAGACGAGCGCGGCCGCCAGTGGTGCCAGGATCCACCACCAGGAGACCTCGACCAGTGGGCCGTAGTCGAGGAGCTTGAGCAGGATCAGGATTGCTCCGAGCCAAACCAGATACATCTCGCCGTCCCGCAAACTGAAAAGTGGTGCTCAGACCATAGTGCCCGCAGGTCTCGATGCCCAGCGGGCGGTGCCGAACGGCGGCTGCGGCGGCGTCAACGGCGCGCGGGGCAATACGTTAGAATCTCAGGCCTGTCGCTCCGACTACCCGCGCGAAGCGCTGTTTCGAGGCTCCGGGGCCCGCCTGCCGGCGGTTTCGCGAAGATCGTCCGCCGCCAAGTCACATTGAATCCGTTCCTTTGATGGAGTTGAGAATGACCTCTCTGCGTATCACTTCCGCGCTGATCGCCTCGACGTTGGCGCTCGCTTCGGGCGCCGCGTTCGCCAACGCCGACCTGGCCAAGGCAAAGAACTGCCTCGCCTGCCACGCCGTCGACAAGAAACTCGTCGGCCCGGCGTTCAAGGACATCGCCGCGAAGTACGCCAAGGACGCCGGCGCGGCCGACAAGCTCGCAGCGAAGGTTCGCGCGGGTGGCTCCGGCGTCTGGGGCCAGGTCCCGATGCCCCCGAACCCGCAGGTGAGCCCGGAAGAGGCCGCCACGCTGGTCAAGTGGGTGTTGAGCCAGAAGTAAGCGCCGGCCGAAACCGGTCGTGCGGGGCGCTTCGGCGCCCCGCTGCGTTTTCGGGGTGCCGAGGCGTCTCGCTTCATCGCGGGGCGCGTCGGCGCCCCGTTTTGCCTGGCGTGACTCGCGCCGCCGCGACTCGAGGCGGCCCGGGGCCGCCCGTCTGTCCGATGCGCCCGCCCGTCCACGAACACGCGGATTCCGGCGTCTCGTGCCGTTATCACATGGGACGAACGCGCACCTGCCTTGCGGGTGTCGCGCTGCTCATGTCTCCTCCTCCAGCCGCGCAAAGATTCTTTCCTCTCTGGCTGGTTTGCCCCGGTTCGCCGGGGCCTTTTTTTTCGCACTCCCCGCATTTGCGCGTAGAATCCGCGGGTTTTTCCTCGACAGCGGGGCAGTGGTGATCAACCTCGACATCCTGCTGCAGCAGATCCTCAACGGGCTGGTGCTCGGCAGCGTCTACGCGCTGGTGGCCCTGGGTTACACCATGGTCTACGGGATCCTGCAGCTGATCAATTTTGCGCACGGCGACGTGCTGATGATCGGCGCGATGGTCGGCGTCAGCATGGTGATCCTGCTGTCCAAGACGGGGCTGCCCGGCCCGGTGGTGCTGCTGATCGCGCTGCTGGTCGCAATTCCCGTCTGCATCGTCCTGTCGCTGTTCATCGAGCGGGTCGCCTATCGCCCGCTGCGCAATGCGCCGCGGCTGGCGCCGCTGATCACCGCGATCGGCGTGTCGATCGTGCTCCAGACAATGGCGATGATCATCTGGAAGCCCAATCCGATCGTCTTTCCCGACCTGCTCTCGACGACGCCGGTGCAGATCTTCGGGGCCGTCCTCGCGCCCAAGCAGATCCTGATTCTCGTGGTGTCCGCGGCGATGATGGCCGGCCTCGCGCTGCTGGTGAACAAGACCAAGCTCGGCCGTGCCATGCGTGCCACTGCCGAGAATCCCAGGATCGCGGGCCTGATGGGCGTCAACGCCAACCAGGTGATCGCGGCGACCTTTGCGATCGGCGCGGCGCTCGCGGCAGTGGCGGGCGTGCTGGTCGCCATGAACTACAACATCGCGCAGTTCTCGATGGGCTTCATCCCGGGGCTGAAGGCGTTCACCGCCGCGGTGCTCGGCGGCATCGGCAACATTGCGGGAGCAGTGCTCGGCGGCCTGCTGCTCGGGGTGATCGAGAGCCTGGGCGCCGGCTACGTCGGCGATCTCACCGGCGGCTTTCTCGGCAGCCATTACCAGGACATCTTCGCCTTCGTCGTGCTGATCGTCGTGCTCGTCTTCCGCCCCTCCGGGATCATGGGCGAGCGGGTCGCTGACCGCGCCTGAGGGGTTCGCGATGCAGACCTTTTTCCCGCAACTGGCCGGCAAACCGAAGGCCGCCTACGCCGCAACCGTGGCGCTGGCGGTCGTGCTCGCGATCCTGCCGCTGGTGGTCGGACTGGCGGGCAACGCCTGGGTGCGGATGCTCGATTTCGCGCTGCTCTACGTGATGCTCGCGCTGGGCCTGAACATCGTGGTCGGGTACGCCGGCCTGCTCGACCTCGGTTACGTCGCGTTCTACGCGGTGGGCGCGTACATGTACGCGTTGCTCTCCTCGCCGCACCTGGCGGAGAACTTCGAGTGGATCGCGCAAATGTTTCCCGATGGGCTGCACACGCCGCTCTGGGCGGTGTTGCCGCTGGGCGCGGGGCTCGCCGCCACGTTCGGCGCGCTGCTCGGCGCGCCGACGCTGCGCTTGCGTGGCGACTACCTCGCGATCGTGACGCTGGGCTTCGGCGAGATCATCCGGATCTTCCTGAACAACCTCAACGCGCCGCTGAACATCACCAACGGCCCGCAAGGCATCAGCAACATCGATCCGGTGAGAGTCGCCGGCGTCGACCTGTCGAAGACGCTTCAGATCGGCGGGTTCGAACTGCAATCGGTGCAGCTCTACTACTACCTGTTCCTGGTTCTGGCGGTGGCCGTGATCGTGGTCTCGATCCGGCTGCAGAATTCGCGCATCGGCCGGGCCTGGCTGGCAATCCGCGAGGACGAAATCGCCGCCAAAGCGATGGGCATCAACACGCGCAACGTGAAGCTGCTGGCCTACGCGATGGGTGCGTCGTTCGGCGGCGTGTCCGGGGCGATGTTCGCGTCGTTCCAGGGCTTCGTCTCGCCCGAGAGTTTCATCCTGATGGAGTCCATCGTCATCGTCTCGATGGTGGTTCTCGGCGGCATGGGCCACGTTCCGGGCGTCATCCTCGGCGCGGTGATCCTGTACGCGATCCCCGAAGTCCTTCGGTACGCCGCCAAGCCGATGCAGGAAGCGATTTTCGGCGCCGAGGTGGTCGCGCCCGAGGCGCTTCGCATGCTGCTGTTCGGTCTCGCGATGGTCGTGATCATGCTGTATCGGCCGAGCGGACTTTGGCCGGCACCCAAGCACGGCATCAATCCCGCGGGAACCCAGACTGCGACCACGGCCAGCGCGACTCCGCCCGCGTGAGCCACTGCCAATGACGACCGAGCACCCGATCCTCTCCGTCAAGGGCGTCAACAAGCGCTTCGGCGGCTTGCAGGCTCTGTCAGACGTCGGCATGGAGATCCACCGAGGGCAGATCTACGGCCTGATCGGCCCGAACGGCGCAGGCAAGACGACCTTCTTCAATGTCATCACCGGGCTCTACACGCCCGACTCCGGCAGCTTCGCACTGGACGGCAAACCCTACGAGCCCACCGCCGTGCACACGGTGGCGGAGGCCGGCATCGCGCGCACCTTCCAGAACATCCGGCTCTTCGGTGAAATGACCGCGCTCGAGAACGTGATGGTGGGACGTCACGTGCGAACGAAGAGCGGCGTCTGGGGCGCGGTGATGAAGACGCGCGCCGAGCGCGCCGAGGAAGCCGGCATCAAGCAGCGCTCCATCGACCTGCTGCACTACGTCGGCATTTCCCAATACGCCGATTTCCAGGCACGCACGCTGTCCTACGGCGACCAGCGAAGACTCGAGATCGCGCGGGCGCTGGCCACCGACCCGAAGCTGCTGGCCCTCGACGAGCCGGCGGCAGGCATGAACGCCACCGAGAAGATGGCCTTGCGCGGCCTGCTCGAGCACATCCGCGACGACGGCAAGACGCTACTGCTGATCGAGCACGACGTGAAACTGGTGATGGGACTGTGCGACCAGGTGACCGTGCTCGACTACGGCAAGCAGATCGCCGCGGGGCGGCCCTCGGACGTACAGCGCGACAAGGCGGTCATCGAAGCCTATCTCGGAGCCGCCCATGCCTGATCCGATCCTGAGGATCAGCGGCCTGAAGGTCTCCTACGGAGGGATTCAGGCGGTCAAGGGCATAGACCTCGAGGTCCAGCCCGGCGAACTGGTCGCGCTGATCGGCGCCAACGGCGCGGGCAAGACCACCACCCTGAAGGCGGTGACCGGAACGCAGGCGTGGGCTGAAGGCGAGGTGCTGTATCGCGGAGAGTCGATCCGTGGCGTCGGATCGCACGCGCTGGTGTCGCGCGGCCTGGCGATGGTGCCGGAGGGGCGGGGAGTTTTCGCCAGGATGACCATCGTCGAGAATCTGCTGATGGGCGCCTTTACCCGCAGCGACAAGGCGGAAATCCGCGCCGACACCGAGCGCATGTTCGAAAGCTTCCCGCGACTCAAGGAGCGCGCCGAGCAGCTGGCCGGGACCCTTTCGGGAGGCGAGCAGCAGATGCTCGCGATGGCGCGCGCGCTGATGAGCCGCCCGACCTTGCTGCTGCTCGACGAACCGTCGATGGGCCTGTCGCCGCTGCTGGTCGAGAAGGTCTTCGAAGTGGTGCGCGCGGTTTCCGCGCAAGGCACGACCATCCTGCTGGTCGAACAGAACGCAAGGCTCGCGCTGCTCGCCGCCAACCGCGGCTACGTGATGGACTCCGGTCTGATCACGCTCAGCGGCGACGCCAAGCAACTGCTCGACGACCCCAAGGTGCGCGCCGCCTATCTGGGCGAATGACCCCGCGCCGGTGCTCGGCCGGCAGCTGAGCACCTAGTCGCGCTGTGGCGACTGCCCGGCGCCTCCCGGCGCCGGTCCGGTCGACGAATATCGGCGCTAGATCGAGGCTGGCGTCATCTCGGCCACCTCGACGATCTCGACAAACGGGATCTGGGCGCGCTCGTTGAGTTCCTTGACCGACGCCATGTCGGGTCCCTCGAAGTAGCAATGGGTCTGCGACTTCTCCGGCAGGAAGAAGCTGCGGATCCAGCGCACATCGGTGCCCTCACCCTGCATGCCCGCCGCGCAGGACTTGACGCGCGCACCGGCGCCCATCAGGGCATCCGGGGTGATTCCGGGGAGATTGCGGATCGCAACGAAGGTCGCCATGGTGTCCTCCTTTGGACTAGGGGTCGAAGATCTCAGTTCCGTGGACGCGTGGCGACGCCGTCGGCGGGCCCGCGGTCCTCGAGAAGTGCAAACACGTCGTGACGGCGGATGCGGATCGCGCGTTCGCCCGCGATCCGGAACGCCGGCAGCTTTCCGCTGCGGATGTAACCGCGCACTGTCTGGATGTGCATTCCGAGCACCTTGGCAGCCTCCTCGGGCGACAGGAGCGCGGAATCCTCGGGCGGGCGCACCGTGGCCGCGTGCTCGCCTTCGGTGGGGGCGTCGGCCGGCATCGTCGCCTCGTCAGGCAACGTGCAAGACGCCAGCGCCGCCCGCCAGGACGCGTAGTCCAGGCCGTGATTGGCGGCGAGCCGGTCGAAGGTCGGCACACCGGGCTCGCCGAGCACGGCGAGAAAGTGTATCGGCAGCACCCGGCCCGCGCCGTCTCCCCGCGCGACGCGAACCGCGCGATCGAAGGCGCCGGCGGCGCGAAGCGAGTATCTGGGCTTGACGCCAGGTTCCGGCTCGTCGAGGTCGAAACGCAACCCCAGCGCCACGAGGTCGACCGACACAGATCCGATCTGAGCGACTCCGAACCGGGACACCGCGAGCAGGAAGCCGATCAGCAGATCGTCGGGCTCCACCTCGTTGCGCCCTTGGGCTCGCGCCCGCTCGATCGCGTGGGTCGTTGCCAGGATCACCCGGTCCGGATTGAAAAGATTACTCACTTAAACTATCCAATAATCACTTAACCTCTCTTAATGTTCGAAGGATACTCCGGGAACTGAAACTGTCAACCGACTCGGTGTTTGGCCTGATGCACTCGGGGTTCGCCGTGGGCATGGTGCGCAACCCGGATGGCATGCGGCAGTGGCGTGCGGCCGAAGGGATCGCCGGCGCCGCACCCAGTGGTGCCGCAGCCCCCGAGGTTCAGGGTCTTCGCGTGATCAAGTCGGCGCGACGCCACCGGTGCCACTGCCCAGGACGGCGTTCAGCAACCGGTTGAACTCGGCGGCGCGCTCGTACTGGACCCAGTGTCCGGCACCCTCGATCACGTCGAAACCGACCCGGGGACCCAGGGCCTGCAGCAGGCGCCCACAGTCGTCCACTCCACCGGCCGCGGTGACGTCGTGCGCCCCCCAGACACCGTGCAGCGGGACGTCGATCTCCGCGAGCAGGCTGGCCAACGCGTCGCCACGCGAGATCCAGCGACTGATGAAGCGGGTGCGCTCGGTGTTGCGCTGGTGGAGTTGCATCGCGAGCGTGTCGATGCGCGACGGATCGTGAAACATCAGCGCGCCGAGGTTGTGGCGCCGGACCAGCGTGAGCGCCCTCGAATCAGTCAGGTGCTTCCAGGGGCGCAGGTCGATTGCCCGGTCGCGCGGCGGCCCCAGACCCATCGCACCGACCAGCACGAGTTGCCGGACACGCGCCGGGTCGAGCGCGGCCCACTGCGCCGCGACCACGCTGCCGAACGAGAAACCGACCAGAGCGACCGCCTCCCGCTCGTGGGCACCGCCTGCCTGGCCCGCACTGCCGGCGCCGGGTTCATCGCTCGTCAATTCAGCCAGCAGCGCCCGACAACTCCGCGACAGCACGCGCGCCAGCGTCTGCGCCGCATGGGGCAGCGGCGCGTCGTCGGAATCACCATAGCCGGGCATGTCGGGCGCCAATACCCGCAGCCCGCCGGCAGCCAGCGCCTCGACGTTGCGGATCCAGTGGTTCCATCCGCCCGATCCACCATGAAGCAGCACGACTGCCGGACCGCGTCCCCAGCAGCGCCAGGCGACCCGGCAGCCATCAGCGGCGACGTCGTGCTGCCGGCCCGAGGACTCGACGCGCTCGCGCTCGGCGATCGCTGCGGCAGCATCGTCTGCGCCGCCCGCGGCGCTCACTTCTCGTCGGCGGCCAGGTCTGCGGCGCTGGTGAACGAGTCCGCGTAGAACTCGTCTTCCGGCAGGCCGCAACGGGCGACGAAGTCGCGCTGCGCCGATTCGATGACGATCGGCGCGCCGCAGGCGTAGACCTGATGACCGGCGAGGCTGGCGAAGTCTTCGATCACCGCGTGGTGCACGAAGCCGACCCGGCCGTTCCACTGATCCTCGGGCAGCGCGTCGGAGACCACCGGCACGTAGCGAAAGCGCGGAATCGAGTTCGCCCAGTGTTCTGCGAGGCCGTGCATGTAGAGATCCTGTGGTCGACGCCCACCCCAATACAGGGTCATCTCCCGCCCGACGTCCTTGTGGATGCAGTGCTCGATGATCGCCTTGATCGGGGCAAAGCCCGTCCCGCTGGCGAGAAGCACAATCGGCTTCTTGCTGTCCTCGCGCAGGAAGAACGTGCCCAACGGACCCTC
>Ga0316188_10000662_pt1 | contig 15302 bp, 16 predicted proteins | sample Phiworburrow1_MG_FD_204933 | JGI IMG/M metagenome (GOLD analysis project Ga0316188, IMG submission 204933) | Coastal sediment microbial communities from Maine, United States - Phippsburg worm burrow 1 | ecosystem: Environmental > Aquatic > Marine > Coastal > Sediment | place: USA: Maine...
AAACACTATAAAACCAATGCCTGTTTGCATTGCCCAGTCTTTGAACAGTGTACCAAAAACAAAAAAGGACGACTGATAGAGCGCAACAAACACGCACAAGTAATTGAAGAGAACAAAGCTAGAATAGACCAAAACAAAGAGATTTACAAGCAAAGACAAGCCATTGTGGAGCATCTATTCGGAACCATCAAGCGACAATGGGGGTTTAGCTATATTATGACGAAAAAAGGCAAGGAAAGAGCCTCTTCCGATGTAGGATTGATGTTTACGGTTTATAATTTACGCAGAATAATGAACCTCATAAATCCCAAAATACTCAAAGAATACCTAAGGGTATTGATTTACTTTTTTTTCAAATTATTAGACTCATTTTCAGCCCTCCTGAGCCACTCAATTTTTGTACCTTATTTCTCACAAAAAGAAATATCTTTGCAATATCGTTCGTTAAAAAGCCCCTCAGTACCCTCAATTGCGTTAAAATATGTAAAATAATTGAGGCGGAGGAGGTTTTTAGACGGACTGCCGTTAGGCACAAGAATAAAAAAATGCAATTTGATAAAGATTTGTAAACAGAGTTTAAAGAATTATTCCTCCGAGCAAGAGAAATACTACTTTCTTACAAAGGAATTATTGAAAAAAAGAAAGAATCACGACTTACTCAAATGGCAAAAGAGGAATTTGTCAAATGAGAACTATGCCTGATAGAGTTGATTTTGGTTTCTTGAAAGGAGCAAAAATGGAAGATAAATTTGCAATACTAACGGGAAAAGCAAAAGCTACTAGAGTTTTGCCTCAAAAAGGAGTACTGAACGAAGAGATAATTAAATATTTTATCAATCAGGCAATCGAAATAAACGCCATTAGGGAATGAAAGTAGAACAGATTATTGACATACTGAAAAAAGAGGCAAATCCTGAAAAAGTCTTGATAAAGGAAAGCAAATTTGGTATTACCTCAAATAACGCTTTAGGGATTTATCATAAAGAGTTGAAAGAACTTACAAGAAAAATTCCCAAAGAAGATATAATAGCTATTGAGCTTTTTAATTCAAACATTTATGAGGCAAGATTGCTTTGTAGCAAAATATTTAACCCTGAAAACCTGACCGAAGAACTTATGGAGGAATGGACGGGTACATTTGAGAATTGGGAAATATGTGATTCATTTTGCATGGGATTATTTGCCAAAAGTAAATATGCAATACCAAAAGCAATTGAATGGTCAAAGAGAAATAAAGAATTTGAAAAAAGAGCTGGATTTGCAACAATTGCAGCTTATTGCATGGCAGATAAAGAATCCCAAAATGACTTATTTGAACAATTTTTCCCTATCATAAAAAGGGAATGTATAGATGATAGAGTATATGTTAAAAAGGCAGTAAATTGGGCTTTAAGGAATATAGGAAAAAGAAATATTGATTTGAAATTAGAGGCAATTGCAGTGGCAGAAGAAATCTTAAAAATAAAAAATAAAACTGCCAAGTGGATAGCAAAAAATGCTTTGAAAGAATTGACAAGTGAAAAAGTTAGAATTTCAGATTATCCAAGAAAAGTATACAGAAAAAAATCCTGGGGCTAACAATGCATAAAACATTCATTTCATAGCAACAGTACAAAATCAAGATAATAGTTTCGACAATTTTCATAAGAACAAGTAACAAAATATAATGAAATGAATAACTTTAAACCAAATAACTACAATTCGGTTTCACCATATTTTATGGTTGACGATGCCAAGAGAATGGTCAAACTTTTGACAGATATATTTAATGCAAAAATTCATAGAAGGTATGATAAACCTGACGGGGAAATAATGCACATTGAACTTCAAATTGACGACCCAATCATTATGTTAAGCAATTCAACCCCTCAATATCATGCCAATAAATATTGGATGCACGTATATGTTCCGAACGTAGATGACACATTTAAAAAAGCGATAGAATTAGGTTGTGAAATAGTTGACTAACTTCAAATAAAAGAGAATGACCCTGATAAAAGAGGAACATTTAAAGATTTTGCAGGAAATATGTGGTCGGTGGCTACTCAAAATTAAAATCATTTGCAGACAAATAACGAACCGATAACACGGTATTGCCAAAAGTTGGGCCGAAGAAATTCTAAGCCCAACCTTCGGCAATGGAAAGACGTTGGCGACAAGCTAAAAAGACACTACTATGAACAAAATATTTAACACTTTTAAACCAGAGGGTTTCGGAACTGTAAACGGATATTTATTCTCGGAAAAACCAAATGAACTGATTGATTTTCTAAAATACGCATTCTATGCTGAGGAAATAAATCGTTCTGTTAATCCTCAAAATGGGGACATAGCAAACGTGATTCTGAAAATCGGGAGTTCCTGTTTTATGGTAAGCCAAGCAAGAGACCAATTTTTAAATATGCGAACTGCATTTTATTTATTTGTCGAAAACGTTGACGAAATCCATAAAAGAGCGGTAGAAAAAGGAGCTAAAGTCGAGTTTGAACCAGCAGACATGGATTATGAGGACAGACAATCCGGAATTATTGACCCGAGCGGAAACTATTGGTGGATTTCAAAACGACTTGTAAAAAAAGGTTATCATGAATAATTAAAAATATGACAAAAATAGACCCGATAATTGCAGTCAAGGACGTAAACGAAAGTTCAAATTGGTATCAATCAGTTTTTGGATGTAAAAGAACTCACGGCGGGGATGAATTTGCAGTATTGGAAGATGAAAATAATGAAATCCTTATTTGCCTTCATAAGTGGGGAGAACACGAACATCCTACGATGGCAAACCCAAATATTACGCCTGGCAATGGATTAATCTTGTATTACAAAACAGACAATTTAGATATTATTCTGGCAAATATCAAGAAAATGAACTATCCCCTGGTAGAAGAAATACATATAAACCAAAATTCAAAGAAAAAGGAATTTTCATTGCGTGACCCTGACGGATATTATTTAACGATAACCGAATATCATAAATATGAGGGCTAAAAGAAATAAATCCAGTTGACAATGTATAAAAATAACCAAAAATATTAACGAATGCTCTACAAAAATTACAGACAATGACTAAGGAAGAAACAGCAATAAAAGCAACCTACTTCAGTATTGTTGGAAATACAAGTTTAGCAATCATTAAAGGACTGGCTGGATATTTTGGCAATTCTTATGCTTTAATAGCAGATGCCATTGAATCTTCTACCGACATTTTTTCTTCATTTTTAGTATTGTTTGGAATAAAATATGCAAACAGGCCTGCCGATAAAAATCATCCTTACGGACACGGAAGAGCCGAACCTCTTATTACTTTTCTTGTTGTTGGCTTTTTAATTACATCTGCTACTATTATAGCTTATGAAAGCATTAAAAATATTGGGACACCTCATGACTTACCTAAATCATGGACACTTATTGTTCTAGGGGTAATAATTTTATGGAAAGAAATTTCTTATCGTTTCGTAATCAAGAAAAGTAAGGACACAAATAGTTCAGCATTAAAAGCAGATGCATGGCATCATCGAAGCGATGCAATAACATCTGTTGCTGCGTTTATAGGAATTTCTATTGCCTTAATTTTTGGTAAGGGTTATGAGATGGCAGACGATTGGGCTGCTCTTTTCGCATCGGGATTTATTCTATACAACAGTTATTTAATTTTCCGACCGGCACTTGGAGAAATTATGGATGAACATCGATATGACAACCTTGTTGCAGACATCAGAAAAGTATCGCTGACAGTTGAAGGAGTAGTATCAACTGAAAAATGCTTTATCAGAAAAGCAGGTTTGAAATATCACGTAGACCTACACGCAACAGTTGATGCCAACATAACTGTAAAGCACGGACACGAAATAGCACATAAACTAAAAGACACATTACGAAACGACTTGCCACAATTAGGACATGTTTTAATACATGTTGAACCGGATGATGAAAAAGGTAGAGTATAAAAACAGATTTGAGCAATGTGGACAACAATCTTAAAAGAATTAACTACAACTATTAACCTTTGATATCGCGGGCAGAGAGATGCCCCGAAACCTAGGTCATTGCAAGCCCCTAAACTGATATAGGAACATTTGCACAGTGGTTGTAACCCTCGATAATTAGTAGGTGTATATGACGACAAGGACAGTAGAGAGTACGTTGCAATAACAAGTGATAGAGTAAATCAAACGTATGGGCTTTTGTGAGTTTTTTTTAGATCTTAGCAAGATGTATATTTCTAGTTATTAGATACTTAACACGTATGTCGTTTTTCAAACGAAATATAAAACTATAAATTACCTAAAGAGTTTTGTGCAAAAATACTTGCCTCAAGGAGTAAGTGTTGCAACCAAATGGAACAATGGAATGATATAACCACTAGGGCTAATAGCCACTCTCTAATGATCATCATATCTCGGTGGTTATATAACAAACCGTTAGCAACATGAAACAATTTTTTACTCCAAGCTAAATGCCAAGTATCTTTTTATTTAACTCTGAATTGGTCCCTACATTGGCAAAATCGTCAAATGCTTTTCCGGCAACATTTATAATGTGATTTTTTATGAATGTAGCCCCTTCCCTAGCCCCTTGCTCGCTATCTTTCAAACAGCACTCCCACTCCATCACTGCCCATCCGTCAAAGTCATATTGTGCCAACTTAGAAAATATAGCCTTAAAGTTGATTTGCCCGTCGCCTAAAGAACGGAAGCGACCCGGCCGGTCAACCCACGACTGATAGCCACCATATATTCCACTTTTGCCTGTAGGATTAAACTCAGCATCTTTGACATGAAACATCTTAATGAAAGAATGATAATAGTCAATATACTGGAGATAGTCTAGTTGCTGAAGCAAAAAATGGCTGGGGTCGAAAAGAATTTTACATCTGTTATGCTTTTTGGTGGCTTCCCAAAATCTCTCGAAGGTAACCCCATCGTGCAGGTCTTCGCCGGGATGAATTTCATAGCAAAGGTCAACATCATGTTTGTCAAAATAGTCAAGTAATGGAATCCATCTTCTTGCCAATTCTTTAAAACCATCTTCAACCAATCCGGCAGGACGCTGTGGCCATGGGTAAACAGTATGCCAAAGCAGAGCCCCTGAAAAAGTAGCATGCACTTTCAATCCTAAATTCATACTGGCTTTGGCCGCTAGTTTAAGTTGTCCTTCGGCCCAAGCCTTTCTCAGTTCAGGTTTACCTTGCACCTCCTTCGGGGCAAAACCATCAAACAGATTTTCATAGGCCGGATGAACAGCTATAAGTTGCCCTTGAAGATGTGTCGATAATTCAGTTATCACTAAGCCGGCCGATTCAGCAACTCCTCTAAGCTCATCGCAATAAGTTTTACTATTGCCAGCTTTTTCCAGATCTATCAACCGTGAGTCCCAAGTGGGAATTTGAATTCCCACAAATCCTAAATCAGCAACCCATTTACACAGGTTTTCTAAATTGTTGAAAGGAGCATTATCTCCTACAAATTGGGCAAGAAATATTGCCGGTCCCTTAATAGTTTTCATAATCTCAATTCATTATTTATCACACAATTAACTTTGTCCACTTTTGATTTGACTTAGACGATTTGATAACAGTTTCTATAAAGGCAAGACCACGTACACCGTCATCGACATTAGCAAAATCATACTTTTCTATTTGAACTTTCTTGTTTTTATCATATTGCCGTACTGCTTCCGAAAAGCTTTTATAGATATTTGCGAAAGCTTCAAGGTATCCCTCAGGATGTCCCGAAGGAGTTCTGAAATTATTTTTTGCTTCGAGAGAAAGATAATCCCAACCGGTACGATATATCTGGCGTGGCTTATCTATCCATTTGATTATCAGACTATTGGGCTCTTCTTGGTGCCATTCCAGTCCGCCCTTTTCTCCATAAACGCGAATAGACAAATTATTCTCCTCGCCAGCGGCAACTTGTGTAGCTATCAAAGAACCCGTTAGCCCATCTTCAAACTTCAATAGCATTGAACTATCGTCATCTAAAAGTCTCCCTTCAACTACAATGTTAATCATGGCACACACTTCGGTTATGTTTTTACCTGTGACATACTCGGCCAGATTTGCGGCATGTGTCCCAATATCACCTATGGCACCCCCCACCCCCGATTTAGTAGGGTCAGTACGCCAACTTGCCTGCTTTTGCCCCGACTTTTCCAAAAAGGTAGAAAGCCATCCTTGAGAGTATTCCACTTGAACCTTACGAATTTTGCCCAACTTTTTTGAGGCAATAAAATTACGCGCTTCTTTAACCATTGGATAACCAGTATAGGTGTGGGTGACAGCAAGCAAAAGATTAGTTTTCTCGACAACCTTTTTCAGTTTCTTGGCTTCATCCAAATTGAAGGTCATAGGTTTGTCAATTATCACATGAAATCCATTTTCTAAAGCCATTTTAGCAGGCTCAAAATGAAAATGATTTGGGGTTACAATAGAAACAAAGTCCATGCGCTGATCATCGGGAAGAGTTTTCTCTTTGGCAATCATTTCTTTATAACTACCATAAACTCTGTCCATATTCAGGAACAATTCTTTGCCGGTATCTTTCGATTTTTTTGGGTCGCTACTAAAGGCACCGGATACCAATTCTATACCCCCATCAAGCCAAGCAACTTTTCGGTGGACGGCGCCAATAAAACCATCTATGCCACCGCCTATCATCCCCATTCTTAATTTTCTTTTCATAATATTGTTTCACTTCAAATATATAAAAATTCTAAAAAAATAACATTCTTCGGAAACTAAATAAGAAACAACTATCCCTATTTATTTTATTGGTCAATTAAGCAAAAATAAAAAAGACCCTAGCAATAATTGAAGAAGCATTAAATTTTAGGCTTTAAACTTCTGAAAAATTGAAACCACTTGTAAAATCTATGCTAGTAATTAAATTGTTGTTGCCTCCCCATTCAACATGATTTGAATATTATCGCCATGGATTCTGATTATTTCTACTTTGCTTTTTGAAACTTTAAGTTCAACAACTCGACCACGAAATTCAACTCGAAAAGAATACGACTCCCATTGGGTAGGTATTGAAGTGTTAAAGTGTAACATATTATTTTTAATTCTCATTCCACCAAAACCTTTAACCACACTCATCCAAGTGCCGGCCATACTGGTAATATGACACCCATCCTCAGTATCGTTATTGTAATTATCTAAGTCTAGTCGAGAAGTACGTAGATACAATTCATACGCTCTGTCCCGATAACCCAATTTAGCAGCTAGTATAGAGTGAACACAAGGAGACAATGAGGATTCGTGTACGGTCATAGGCTCATAGAAATCAAAGTTTCGTTTTATATCCTCAATACTGAAATTGTCTTCAAAGAAAAACAGCCCTTGCAAAACATCTGCCTGTTTGATAAAACAAGACCTAAGGATTCTATCCCAAGACCATTTTTGGTTCAACGGTCGGTCTTCAGGTTTTAATGTTTCAGCCTTGATTAACTCTTTGTCTAAAAATGAATCTTGTTGTAAAAATATTTTTCTTTCCTTGTCACTGGGCAAGTACATCTTTTTTTGGACATTAGCCCACAGTTTGGTTTCTGCGCTTTCATCAAATTTTAGTTTTTTGACCAGTTGTTCATATTTGGTATTATCAGTTTCTTTAACAAAAGCGATAGTTTCTATTGTGTATTTCAATGTCCATTGAGCAATATAATTAGTGTACCAATTATTATTAACGTTATTTTCATACTCATTAGGTCCTGTTACCCCGAGTATCACATACATCTGCTTGTTGGCCGAAAAAGAAGTCCTTTGGCACCAAAACCGAGAGATTGCTATTAGTACTTCCAGCCCATGAGTAACAAGATAGTCTTTGTCTTCAGTGTATCGAACGTAATCAAAAATAGCAAAAGCAATTGCTCCATTTCTATGAATTTCTTCGAAGGTAATTTCCCATTCATTGTGACATTCTTCGCCATTCATAGTCACCATAGGAAATAGGGCGGCACCGTTTCGAAATCCCAATTTTTTGGCGTTCTCAATTGCCTTTTCTAAATGCCTGTATCTATATATCAAAAGAGATTTGGCTATTTTCGGTATTGCCGTACCTAAGTAAAATGGAATGCAATACGCTTCAGTATCCCAGTAAGTGCTACCTCCGTATTTTTCGCCTGTAAAGCCCTTGGGGCCGATATTAAGTCGCTCATCCTCACCGGAATATGTTTGGGACAACTGAAAAATATTAAACCTAATCCCCTGTTGAGCACCAATATCACCGTCAATTACAATATCGCAAGATTCCCACTTTTTGAGCCATAATTGTCGGTGTTTTTCTATAAGTTCGTCGAAGCCAAGTTCTTTTATTTGAGACAATTTTTCTTCAGAACTATTGTGAAGTTTTTCCTTCGGATGATTGAGGGATGTTTGAATTACTGCATACTTGTATATGATTGTCTCTACATCCTTTTTTAGTGGCAAAACGATTTCATTGTATGCATATAACTCTTGTCCCCCCGATTTTGGGTTTCCTGCAAACAACTTATCTCCAGACACTATCTCGAATGTCATTGCAGTACATACATGAAACAAAGTTTTTTTTGTTTCGGCAGTAACAAGAGCTGTTCCCGGCTTCGCATCACGATAAATTTCATTCCAAAATTGCTCATTATAGTTGGCATCTTGATTAAAAACGTTTGCATCAACGCCAAGAGTAATAACAACATCATCAGAAAAATTAAGCGGTGTAATTGCATAACGAATAGCCCCAACTTCAGAATCAGCTATTGAGCAAAAACGGGTAGTATCTACTTTCAGTTTTTTGCCATCAGAAAAAATAGCCGTAAAAGACCGTTGCAAAATACCATGTTGCATATCCAAAACCCGACAAAAGTCTTCGACTTCGCACTTGGCCAAATCTAAATATAACTCACCAACCTTACATCGGATGTTTATCCAATTTGGGGCATTCAATACCTTAGCAAAATATTCGGGATAGCCATTCTTCCACCAACCAACCTTAGTTTTATCCGGATAGTAAATTCCGGCAATGTAGCTACCCTTGAGCGTGTCGCCCGAATAGTCTTCCTCAAAATTGGCTCTATGCCCCATCATACCATTACCCAAACTAAACAGACTCTCAGAAACCCGCTGATACTGAGGGTGAAAGCCTTCTTCGATAATTTTCCAAGGATGCTTTTTTAAATAGTCCATTCTTAGTTAGAAGTTGTGAGTTTAATATTTTTTAATCGCTCAATAGTTATATCTCTTGTTTGGGTCAATACTAAATTGGCATTACGCAACTTTTCTTTTGTTCCAATCCCAATACATTTCATGCCCGCTCTTAAGGCTGCCTCAACTCCGGCCTGTGCATCTTCAACTACGATGCAGTCGATGGCAGGAATGTTTAACAGTTTAGCTGCTTTCAAAAATACCTCCGGATTAGGCTTTGTATTTTGAATATCTAAACCATCAACGATGACATCAAAATAACTTCTAATCTGTAGTCTATCTATTACAAGTTGGGCATTCTTACTACTGGACCCCAAGGCAATTGCTATACTATTTTTTTTTAATACATTAAAAACTTCAATTACTCCCGGGAAAATGTCTTCAGGCTGAATTTTGTTTACAAACTCAATAAACCAATCATTTTTTCTATCGGTTAGCTTTTTCTTTTCGCTTTCTTCTATCACAAGATTTCCCATTGATAATATAGCCTCCAACGATTGCATCCTACCAACACCTTTTAGCTTTTCATTGTCGGCAATTGTAAACGTAACCTCCAACTCATCAGCTATCCGTTTCCAAGAAAGAAAGTGAAATTGAGCCGTATCAATAATGACCCCATCCAAATCAAAAATACAAGCTTTAAACATTAACGCAAGGGATAAGAATTAAGATAGAAATTTGTAAACCCAAACCTATTTATAATTTACGAATTTTAATATTTCTGAAAGAAACTACAAAATCATGGTCTTGTAAATCTATTCTTCCCTTACGTGCCTTGCCAAAATCGGGCATCTCTTTAAATTTACTTCCTTGAATCATTTCCCACCATTCCGGAGTAAACATATCGACTTCCAATTGCTTAACATCATTCAACCAAAAAACCAAATGTCCATTATTGGAACTAATTTTAGCCGTATTCCACTGGTCGTGAGGCTTCACACTCTCGGTTTTTGATTCAATTAGGTCGTAAAGATTTCCAGCCCTATGCTTTTTGATTTTTGAGTCCGGATGGCATGTATTGTCAAGGATTTGCATTTCCGGACCGGTTTGCCATGGGTTTTTGTGCTTTCCGTCATCAACTACATTAAACATTATTCCACTGTTACCACACTTTTCAATCATCCAATCAATAGAAAACTCAAAATTCTCAAACTCTTCTACGGTCTCGATATCGCCACCAATAGCTTTATTGCTTTTATCTAAGATGAGCAGTCCATTTTTTACTGACCATGCCGAGCCGACAGATTCAGAATTAAAACCTTTCCATCCGTTGAGGCTTTTTCCGTCAAATAGCAATTGCCAACCTTCATCTTGTTCTTTTTTGGTTAGTGTGTTAATTTTTTGACCAAAACAAAAATTATTTATCGAAAGTCCGATAATTGTTAGAGTAATAATTAAGTATTTCATAAGTGAATTATTTTTTCTTGCCAATGTCGCTGATTAAAATTTATTATCCATAATTCTTTGAATATTTATTATAGAATCGTATCCTAATCTAAGAGAAATCAAAACTCAAAACAGTTAAGCCTCAACACAAAGTTGTTTCATTTCGATTTCAGTATTAACTAATTGAAACAGTAAACATAATGATGTTTTAAACGCACAAGACCATGTAAAATGAAAATTATTCACTTTACTAAAAAATTCATCAATAACTTTTTTTATAATCAAAACAAATTCATTATCTTTGCAAGAAAAAAATGGCAAGAAAAATAGTAAAAAAAATCACCCCCCCTGCAACCGCCGAGCCAAAACAGGTTGCAAAGAAGCGAAGTGCAGTTTCATCTGAAAAGCAAGTGTTAAAGGTATGTGAGTTGGCACTTGAAAAATTAAACTCATTAGATATTGAACACCAATTACAAGCCGAAATGAATTGGTGCATTGGCAGTTTTAAGGCCGATGGTAATCCGTCAGGATTATATCAAATGGTAGAACGTGCCGCACTGGTTTTTAGAGATGAGTTAGCAAAAAAGACTAAGGGAATCAATATTCAGTTTATTGGTGTATTAGAGTCTGTTCTAAAAAATCAATAATTAAATTAGATTGCTGCCGTTGGCTATCAAGCCTTTATATTGAGCGCATATAACTCCAAAGCGTCTTAGAAACTCAACCCCCTCGTCGTTCTCAATATTTTTGTGTTCTGCATAAGAATTTAAGTACACCACTTTTTTTATCTCTGTACTGTAGATTATTCTAGCACAAGACAAACAAGGCGATAGGGTCGTGTATAGGGTAGCTCCCTTTACTGAGGTTTTGTTATTGATTGCATAAAGTATTGCATTCTGTTCGGCGTGTATTGCCAGAGAACAACCACCTTTAGAGTCTCGTTCACACCCCTCTATCGGCCACTCTTCATCGCAATTGTGAGTGCCCGACGGTGGACCGTTATATCCAATAGATATGATTCTTGTGTCTATGGCTAGTACTGCTCCCACATGGCGCTTAATGCAATGTGACCGCTTGGCTAGATTAACAGCCAATTCCATATAAATATCATCAAATTCGGGACGCATATAAGTTGCAATATTAGAAAATGTAATTCTTTTATTTATCTTTGGTTCAAAATTTTAACCATGAAAGCAACGTTTATTATTTTCTTAGCCTCAATTTTGGCAACAGACATTGTAGCACAAGACTCCTCAAAACCACGACCCAGCCCAACGGCTATAACTTCAGCCCGATATAAAGATACGTATATAAAAATTACTTATTGCCAACCTCAGAAACGGAACCGTGTTATTTTCGGGGAGTTGGTGCCATTTGGTCAAGTTTGGCGAACAGGTGCAAATGAGGCCACTGAAATTACCTTGACAAAAGATATTTTAATCAATAACACAAATTTGAAAGCAGGAACCTACTCATTGTTTACAATTCCAAATAAGGATAAGTGGACAATTATTATCAATAGTGCTACCGGATTATGGGGTGCCTATCAGTACAATGACAAACTGGATGCTATCCGATTTGATGTTATTCCCCAACAGATTAAAGATGATTATGAGGCATTCACGATTTGGTTTGATGAGCACAATGAAATGGCAGATTTGCAATTGGCTTGGGATAAAACTAAAGTCACTCTCCCAATAAAATATATGGATTAATAGTTAACTTCTAACCAAATAGAATTTAAAATAGGCTATCACCATAGGACAGTTTTTATTTTTCAAAAAAGTTCCACTTATGAAATTCCAATTAGTAATCGTATTTTTCAGTTGTTGTCTTCAGGTCATGGGACAAAAATCGGTTGAATTAGACCGCATTAACGGGTATAAGGATATTAAACTTGGTCAACCACTTGATACGACTCTCAATATTGTATTCATATCAGAACTTAAAGAAAAGAATGAATTTACCGCAAAATTATATCAGATTAAAAACCCTGAATTTATGACAATTGGTGAGATTGTCGTAAATAATTTGGAAGTTAAAACCTACAAAGATTTGGTTTATGCTATTATGGTTACAACAGAAAAAGACCCCAGGTTAATGAAGGCTTTAGAACGTAACTTTGGGGTCTCAAAATTTAATCCTATAGCCGGAACATACAACTGGTCAACTAAAAATATAAGTCTTTCTTTTAAGAAAAAGTCTGAAAATGAACTTCTTTTGACCTATATTTATTTTCCTGTATTAGAAATGGTAGCTAAAGACAAGGATAAAAAGATTGATGAAATAGCTTCTGATTTCTAACCTTTGTAAGAAATTCTATAAATAATTCCGGCATAGTCATCGCTAACCAAAATAGAGCCATCACTCAATTGAATTATATCAACAGGTCTTCCCCATGGTACCTGTGTGTCTTCATTGAGCCAGCCTTCAGCAAAAGTTTCATAGCTTGTTCCGGTATTACCTTCAATGGTCACCACGGTTATTCTATAGCCTATTTTCCTTGTACGGTTCCATGAGCCGTGCTCGGCAATAAAAACTTTGCCTTTATATTCCTTCGGAAACATGCTACCGGTATATATTTTTAGTCCTAGAGGAGCAACATGAGGACCTAAGTTTTGAGCCGGCTTTATGAAATCTGAACATGGTCTTAAATTACCAAATTCGGGGTCTTTAATAGTCCCGCCATGGCAGTATGGATAACCAAAATTCATTCCTACTTTGGGTGCTGTATTCAACTCGCAGGGTGGTATATCGTCGCCCAACATATCTCTGCCATTGTCAGTAAACCAAAGATATCCGGTTTGGGGATGCCATGTAAATCCTACACTGTTCCTTACGCCCTTAGCATAAATTTCTAATCCGGTACCGTTGGCATTCATCCTTGTTATGGTTCCGAAAATCGGGTCTTTTGAATTACAAATATTACAAGGTGCTCCTACGGGAACATAAAGCATTCCATCCGGTCCAAAAGCGATGTACTTCCACCCATGATGAGTCTCGGTAGGAAATTTATCATAAACAGAAATCAACTTGCCGGGTTTGTCTAATTTAGATTCTACGTTTTCAATTTTCGAAATCTTACTTACTTCCGCAATGTAAAGATTCCCATCTTTGAAGGCCACACCGTTAGGCATATTTAAACCGGATGCAAGAACCCATTTTTTGTCTGCTTTAAAATCACCATTCAAATCTTTAACGGCATATACTTTGTCTTCATCTCTATTACCAACAAACAAAGTGCCATTTGGCGACAATGCCATCGAGCGGGCATTGGCTACTTCTGCATAAACCTCAATAGAAAATCCTTTCGGCATTTTAATTTTACTCAATGGCAATTCCTTGCTTGCATCTGTAATTGCCGCTTCGAAGTTGGATTCAGATGTAGAACCACCATCAAGACAAGCAACGAGGTATAATCCTATGTTAAATAGGAAAATAAAAGGGATAACAATTAACTTCATGATTAACGATTTATTAATAAAATTTAGACCTTAAAGGTAAACAATTTAATTAATTCTTAAATTTGTAATCATAATTGTTTTTCAAAAAGATTATTTTGAACTCTATATTCTTTTTAAATGATTAAAATTAATTGGTCAAAAAACAATCGTATAAACCTTTTTTCCAACTTGTACTATGAACACAGATGATTTACTTACTTCGGCCAAACAGAAAGCAAACGAATGGCTAAATAGCCCTTCAATTGACGAGGCTACAAAAAAACAAATCAAAGGGCTATTGGACGCACCCCAGCCCGACACATTGATAAATAGTTTTTACAAAAATCTTGAATTTGGGACGGGTGGCTTGCGTGGTATTATGGGCGCAGGTTCAAATTGTATCAACAAATACACGATAGGCATCGCAACTCAAGGTCTTGCAAACTATTTGAAAAAAGAGCTTCCCAACCAACCCCTACAAGTAGCTGTGGCTTATGACAGTCGCAACAACAGTAAATATTTTGCTGAAATCACGGCAAATGTTTTTTCAGCTAATGGCATCGTAGTGCATCTTTTCAAAGAGTTACGCCCCACTCCCCTACTATCTTTTGCAATTCGTCACCTCAAGTGCCAATCGGGAGTGGTTATTACCGCATCCCACAATCCTAAGGAGTACAATGGATATAAGGCCTATTGGTCTGACGGAGCACAACTGGTTAATCCTCACGATAATAATGTCATTAAGGAGGTAAATTCAATCCTTGATTTTAATCAAATATTATTTGAACCTGATACATCTAAAATAAAAATGATTGGGCTTGAAATTGATAAGGCTTATTACAAAGAGTTATTAAAAATTATCCCTAATCAAGATATAATAAAAACTCAAAAAGATATACCAATTGTGTATTCAAATATTCATGGGGCAGGTATAACTATGATACCGGAATGTCTCAAACTATTGGGTTTTGAAAATGTTTCTGTGGTGGAAGAGCAAAAAGTTCCGGATGGGAACTTCCCAACTGTTAAATCGCCAAATCCTGAGGAAGCCTCATCCATGGCATTAGCCTTGAAGTTGGCAAAGAAAAAAAATGCTGAGTTGGCAATGGCAACCGATCCCGATACCGATAGAGTTGGTATTGCAATAAAAAATGACAATGGCAATTTTGTTCTTCTCAATGGCAATCAAGCTCTTAGCCTAATGGTTTGGTTTATACTCAGTAATTTAAAAGATAAAAAAAATACTTACATAGCAAAGACTATTGTTACAAGTGATTTCGTTGATGCCATGG